>Ga0073934_10002576_pt1 | contig 36955 bp, 37 predicted proteins | sample LarsenN4metaG_FD_76834 | JGI IMG/M metagenome (GOLD analysis project Ga0073934, IMG submission 76834) | Hot spring sediment bacterial and archeal communities from British Columbia, Canada, to study Microbial Dark Matter (Phase II) - Larsen... ... | reverse complement strand
TTCGTTGAGCCCGCCAAGGACGACAAAGTCCGGCTTTTGCAGCCGGGCTTCGATAAGGCCCCAGATGAACAGCCGTGGGTGCCCGCCATAGGGCGGCCGCACCGGGCGAGCGTCGAGCATCTGCCTAAGCACCGCCACCCATTCCTCGGCTTCGAGCATCAGGCCGCGCGCATCGTCGGCGGCCTCCAGCTCGGCGATCAGCTCAGCCGCCAGGCGCCCGTCGGAACCGGACCAGGCGCGCTCGCCGGCGAGCGCCGTCACGGTATCGCGCAAGGCGGCGGCAAGGGCGGCAAGCGACAGCGGGCCCTGGAAGCGCTGTTCCAGTTGCGCGAGCAGCGGGCGGACCCTCGTCCAGGCGCCACTGGCCTTGTCGGCGAAATGCCTGTCGAGGCCGGCGCTGCCGGCAGCCGGGCGTGGGCCACGCAGGCCCAGGTCGAGGTCGCGGACATGGTCGAGCCACGCGCGGCGCTCCTCACCTTCCCCTCCGACCAGCGGATGCTTGAGCAAGGCCAGCAAGGCCACCGGTGCGAGGCCCTCGGCGGCGGCAGCAGTGATGGCGAGGAGCAAGGTTCCAGCCGGCCATTGCGACAGCGGCCGGCCGGCGCTGTCGTCGGCCGCGATGCCCCAGCGGGCCAACAGGGCCGAGACCCGGCTCGCCAACATGCGATCGGGCGTGACCAATGCCGCGGTCCTGCCCGGGGTCTCGAGGGATTCGCGCAGCGCCAGGGCGATGGCCGAGGCCTCGGCGGCGGGGTCGGCGAGCTCCGCGGCGCGAATGCCGGTCAGGCGCCGCTCGGGGGGCGGCAAGCGGCTCCATTTGTCGCTGAAGTCGGCCGCGGTCATGGCGTGGGCGACGGCGCGCCCGCGCACCGCCGGCGAGGCCGCCCGGCCACCGCCGCGCCACAATTCCACCTCGCCGCGAGCCACCCCGAGGCGATCGAGCAGCAGCTTCAGATGATATTGCGGATGGGACTGCTCGCCCCGCCCGTCCGGACCCGGCCCAAGTGCGTCCCATTCCTCGTCGGGCATGATGCTGGCGAGCGCCAGGCCGGGAAGTACCACCGAGCCTTCGGGCAAATGCGCGACGGTGGCGAGGAGCGCCGCAATGGCCGGGGCGGCGGTGGTGATGCCGGCGGCGACCGTGAAGCCCGGCGGCGGGTTTTCCTGCCAGCGGCGGGCGGTGGCGCGCAGCATGCGGTTGCGGCGCTCGGCGAGGTCAACCAGGCCGCGGCGGTTCAGCTCGGCCGGCCACAGGTCGAAGATCGCCCGCAATCGCGCCAACGACACCTGCCAGTGGCCGGCAAGCTCGGGGTCGTCGAGAGCAATCTCGGCCAGGCGCGAAGCCGGCACTTCCTCGATGGTCAGGGCATCGAGCGTCCGCGCCAGCTCGGCCGCGATCCGCAGGGCGTCGGCCGTGTCCACGCCCTGGCCGCGAACGATCGCCGCCAGCGCCAGTTCGCGGGCCAGAGGGTCGATCGCCGGCGGCACTTGATCGCCGGTATCGGCGGCGTCGAGAGCGCTGCCGATGCGATCGTCGAGGTCAGGGTCGCCGATCGCGATCAGGCGCGGCAGGACGAGGCCCGATCCGCTGGCGCGGACGAAAGCCTCGGTGACCGCCCGCACGGCGCGGTTGTTGGGCAGGAGGATGCGACCACCGGCCAGCGCCAGCGGTTCGCGGCCGTGGCGCCGAAACAGTCCGGCCGCCAGCGAATCCGCGAAGCTGCGATGCGACGGGATGGTGAAGACCGAGGGTGGTCCCTCAGGCATCGACGAGGGCCGACTCCGTGGCCCGGACCGCGGCCGGCGTGCCGACGTCGAACCACAGGCCCTGGTGGACGGCGCCAAAGCACCGTCCTTCCTCGATTCCCCGGTTCCACAGGACGTTGGTGGAGAACGGCCCTTCCGGCGCATCGCGCAGCAACCGCTTGGAGACCAATTGGATGCCGGTGAAGACATAGGGCGCGACTTTCGAGCGGCCCCGCCGCTGCAACCGCCCGAACCGGTCCATGTGAAAATCGCCGATGCCGCTGTGGTTGTAGGCGCGGGCCTGGGGCACCAGCAGCAGCAGCGCGTCCATCGCCGCCTCGTCCCACTGCGAGGCGAGCAGGCGTAGCGTGTCGCTCGGACCGTCGACCCAGTAATTGTCGCTGTTGATGGCAAAGAAGGGGTCGCAGCCGATCATCGGTGCCGCCCGCACCAGCCCGCCGCCGGTTTCCAGCAGCAGGTCGCGCTCGTCGGAAATGGTGATGTCGAGGTCGCCGGCCTTGGCCTTCAAATGCGCTTCCAGGGAATCGGCCAGGTAATGGACGTTGACCACCGCCTTGGTGACGCCGGCGGCGCGGAGCCGGTCGAGGACATGGTCGATCAGCGGCTGGCCGTTGAGCTCGATGAGCGGCTTGGGGCGGGTGGCGGTCAGCGGCCGCATGCGCTTGCCGAGCCCGGCGGCCATCACCATCGCCGTGTCGGGAACCTTCACCGCGATCTCGGGGCGAAGGCGAAGCGAGCGGCGGGCGATCATCAGGCGGCCTCCAGCCAGGGGGCGCGGCGCGCGGATGGCGGGACATTGGCGGCGAACCAGTCGCGCACCGGACTGAGCACGGGTTTCGAAAGATCGCGTTCGAGCAGGCCCCACATGCGCGGCTGGAAGCGGCGGTAGCCCGGTTTTCCGTCGCGTTTCCAAAGCCTTGTGAAGACCCCGAGGATCCGCGTGTTGCGCTGCGCCGCGAGCGCCCAATAGGCGCGCTCGAAGGCCTCGCCGTGGCCGGTGGCGGCGACGTAGCGGCCGAGCATCGCCTGTTCGAGCTCGGGCGGCACGTCGCGGCGGGCGTCTTCCAGCACCGAGGCCAGATCGTAGGCGGGATGGCCGGCGAGCGCGTCCTGGAAGTCGAGAAGGCCGAAATGGGCAACGCCCTCGCGGCCGCGCACCAGCATGATGTTCTCGGCATGATAGTCGCGCAGCACCGTCACCGGGCCGAGGCCGTCACCGGCGACCGGCTCCAGCACCTCGGTCCAGGCGCGGCGGTAGGAATCGACGTCGACGTCGAGGCCGACGGCCCGGCAGTACCAGTCGGGGAACAGCATCAGCTCGTCGAGCCATTGCCCAAGCCCGTGCTCCGGCAGACCGGCCATCGGCGGATGGTCGTGCAAGTGGATGAGGACGTCGGTCGCCAGTTCGTAAAGCTCGCGCTCGCGGTCCGGCGATTCGTCGAGGGTTTCGCGCAGCCGCGCATCGCCGAAATCGCCGAGCAACAGCAGGCCGCGCTCGAGGTCGCGGGCAAGGATTTCGGGGGCGCTGAGGCCCACCGAGATCAGCCATTCGGCGACCGAGACGAACGGCTGCGGATCCTCGTGCGGCGGCGGCGCGTCCATCAGCACCGCCTGCCTGCCCTCCGGCGCAATCACCCGGAAATAGCGGCGGAACGAGGCGTCGCCGGCGAGCGGTTCAATCCGCGCCCCCGCCCAGCCGCAGGAGGCGAGGAAGTCTCCGGCGGATTCGGGCGGATTCATCGGGGAGGCCATCGCCCCTCCCATGCCGCCGGCACCCCAGCTGTCAAGCGGCGGCGCTTTGGGCCGGTGATTTCCAGCGTCAGGCGCAGCGCCTCGGGCCAGGCGCCCTCCCCGGCGCGCTCCGGCCATTCGACGACAAGCACGCCATCGCCGGTCGAATCGAGGCCGAGCTCGGCCAGCTCGGAACGGTCCTCGAGCCGGTAGAGGTCGGCGTGCCAGACCGGCGGGGCCAGGTCCTCGTAGGGCTGGACGATGGCAAAGCTCGGGCTCGGCACCTCGCCGTCGTGGCCAAGGGCGTGCAGCATCCCGCGGACAAGGGTCGTTTTCCCGGCGCCAAGGTCGCCGGCCAGGGTGACGACGTCGCCGGGCCGGAGCTGGCGGGCGAGCCGCTCGCCGACGGCCAGGGTCGCCGCCTCGTCCTTGAGGATCATTGCGGCGCCCGGGGGATGGTCATGATGACCGTGGTGCCCTTGCCGGGCGCCGATTCCAGCTCGACCTTGCCGCCATGCGCCTCGACGAACTGGCGGGTCAGCGGCAGGCCGAGGCCGAAGGCAGCATCGCCGCGCATCGTCCCGCCGATGCGGTGAAAGCGATTGAACACCTGGCCCTGCTCTTCGGGCGAAATGCCAGGGCCATTGTCGGCAACGGTAACGGTAACGCCCTCATCGTCGCCGGAAGCCGCGACGCGGATCCTGCCGCGGTCGGAGGTGTAGGCGACGGCGTTGCGCAAGACATGCTCGATGGATTCGCGCAGGCGCCGGGAATCGCCGACGACGAGGCCGGTCGAGGGATCAACCTGAAGGTCGAGCTTCTGCTTCTTTTCGGCGGCCTTGGGCGCCAGCGCTTCGGTCGCCGCCTTGACGAGGCCGGCCATGTCGATCCGCTCGCGTTCGAGGACGACGCCGCGGCGGTCGCCCTGGGTCAAGTCGAGGACATCGTCGATCAGCTTGGCCAGGCGCTCGACCGATTCGAGGATGGCGGAGACATAGTCGGCCGCCGCCGGCGCCAGCTTGCCGGCATAGCCCGCCGCCAGCATCTCGGCGAAGCCGCCGATCGAGGTCAAAGGCGTGCGCAATTCGTAGCTCATGTTGGCGACGAAATCGGTCTTCACCTTGTCGGCTTCCTCGAGCGCCGTCGCCCGCTCGCGCAAGGCGGATTCGATGCGCGAGGAATCGGTGACGTCGACCATGGTGAACAGCGCGTTGCCGTCGGGCAGCGGCACAGCCGCATATTCGAAGTGGCGGCCGTCGGTCATCGACACGCGGCCGGTTCCGGAGCGGCGGCCGCTGGTCGTGCTGCGCACCATCTCGCGGACCTGGGCGGCGGCGGTTGGGTTGACGAGGCGGCGGGCCATGGCCGGCACCAGCTCGTCGACCCGCGGATGCTCCGACAGCCATTGCTCGTCCAGCTCCCAGACTTCGCTGAACCGCTTGTTCCACAGGTAGAGGCGGCCATCGCTGGCAAAGACGCTGATCGCCTCGAACAGATTGTCGAAGGTCGCCGTGCGCACGCGCAGCAGGGTGTCGCGGGCCGACGCCAGGCGGACTTGCTCGGTGCGGTCCTCGACGATCATCCGCACGCCGCCGTCGGGCAGAGGCTGGGCAACGATCCGCCAATGGTCGCCGCTGGCCAGGATCCAGTCCTCCGTCAGGACCTCGGCGGTCGAGGTGAACCAGTCGCGCCGCTCCGCCTTCCAGGCCGGGAAGTCGCGCACTTCGGGCAGCCGCCCGTTCTCGCGCATGCGCTCGAGCAGGCGGTCGAACTCGGGCTTTTCGGCAAGGAATTCGGCGTCGAGCTGCGCCATGACGGCGAAGGGCTGGTTGAAGAAGCTCAAGGTCCGGTCGGCATCGAACTGGACGACGCCGGCGGTCATGCGGTCGGCCAGTTCGCGCTGCGATTCGATGTTCTGCGCCAGCTCGAAGCGGGCGTCCTCGAGGTCCTGGATGTCGATGGCAAAGCCGGCCACCGCGCCGGTCGCCAGCGGCACGTCGACCAGCTTGAGCATCCGCCGCTCGCCGCCGATGGTCGCCGGCTGGGTGCGGACATAGGGCTTGCCGGCCTCGAGCGCCGCCAGGGCCCCGGCGCGGGCGCTGTCTTCGCCGGGGCTGTCGATCAGCTCGCTGCCGCGGGCGATGACCTCGGCGGCGTCGCGCGCCTCGACGGCGGCGACAAAGGCGCTGTTGACCAGGCCGAGGCTCATGTCCGGCCCGCGGTACCACATCGGGAACGGGGCGCTTTCGATGAGGTGCGTGAGGCTATCGAGGGCCAGCTCCGTCTGGCCGAGCTGGGTGGCAAGCTTCAGCCGCTCGGTCTCGGCGCCGCTGGTGTCGAACATCCACAAGAGCAAGGTGCCCGTCGGCCAGGGGGCCGCGGCCAGGCCGCCGCGCACTTCCAACACGCGGTCCGACCCGGCAAGCCGGACCTGGCGCTCGACCGGCGGTCCGCCGATCGCGGCGGCGGCGATATCGCCCTTCAGCCCGTCAAGGTCTTCCCGGCGGATGCCGGTGTCGCCCTGGGCGAGCTGGTCCAGCTTTTCCGGTTCACCGGCAAGCCCGAGGTCGCGTTGCAGGTGGGAGTCGATTTCGATCCTGCCGTCGCGATGGACCAGCAGCGGCCGCGCCGGCGCCGCCCGCAGCAAGGCGGCGGCCGAACGGGCGCTGGCGAGGACGGCATTGGCGCTGGCGATGCGGCGGGTCGCCATGATCAGCAGCAAGGCGGCGATCGCCACCCAGAAGGCGGCGAGGATGATCACCACGGTCGCCGTTCCGGAATTCATCGCTGCGCCAAGCCACCCGCCATGGCGAGGTCATAGGGCGCGGGTGTCGAAAGAAAAAGGGCGGCGGGGGCCAAAGCCCTCTCCCCGGCGGGGAGAGGGTTGGGAGAGGGGGAACGGCGTTCCCAATACGGACTTCGGACCCCCTCACCCCGACCCTCTCCCCGCCGGGGAGAGGGAGAAGGCTAATACCGGTAATGATCCGGCTTGAACGGGCCTTGCGGCTTGACGCCGATATAATTGGCCTGGGCGTCGGTCAGCGTCGTCAGCTTGACGCCGAGCTTGTCGAGGTGGAGCGCGGCGACCTTCTCGTCGAGGTGCTTGGGCAGGACGTAGACGTCGTTCTTGTAACTGTCGGCCTTGGTCCACAGCTCGATCTGCGCCAGCACCTGGTTGGTGAAGCTGGACGACATTACGAAGCTCGGGTGGCCGGTGGCGCAGCCGAGGTTGACCAGGCGGCCCTTGGCAAGGACGATGATCTTCTTGCCATCCGGGAATTCGACCTCGTCGACCTGCGGCTTGATCTCGGTCCACTTCATGTTGGCCAGGGCGCCGATCTGGATCTCGCTGTCGAAGTGGCCGATGTTGCAGACGATCGCCATGTTCTTCATCGAGCGCATGTGGTCGAGGGTGATGACGTCCATGTTGCCGGTGGCGGTGACGAAGATGTCGGCGCGGGTCGCGGCCTCCTCCATCGTGACGACTTCATAGCCTTCCATCGCCGCCTGCAGCGCGCAGATCGGGTCGACTTCGGTGACGATGACGCGGGCGCCGCCGTTGCGCAGCGACGCGGCCGAGCCCTTGCCGACGTCGCCGAAGCCGGCGACGCAGGCGACCTTGCCGGCGAGCATGACGTCGGTGGCACGGCGGATGGCGTCGACCAAGCTTTCCTTGCAGCCGTAGAGGTTGTCGAACTTCGACTTGGTGACGCTGTCGTTGACGTTGATCGCCGGGAACGGGAGCTTGCCCTTCTTGGCGAGGTCATAGAGGCGGTGGACGCCGGTGGTCGTTTCTTCCGAGACGCCGCGGATGTTCTCGACCGTCTTGGTCAGGTAGCCCGGCCGCTCCTTGAGGAAACGCTGCAGGGTGGCGACGAAGATCTCCTCTTCCTCGTTGGACGGCGAGAACAATTCCTCGCCCTGCTCGACCCGGTGGCCCCAGAGCGCGAACATGGTGGCGTCGCCGCCGTCGTCGAGGATCATGTTGCAGGTCGTGTCCTGGCCCCAGTCGAAGATGCGGACGACATAGTCCCAATATTCCTCAAGCGTTTCGCCCTTGATGGCGAACACCGGGATGCCCTGCGCGGCGATGGCCGCGGCGGCATGGTCCTGGGTCGAGAAGATGTTGCACGAGGCCCAGCGGACCTCGGCGCCGAGGTCCCGCAGCGTCTCGATCAGCACCGCCGTCTGGATGGTCATGTGCAGCGAGCCGGTGATGCGCGCGCCCTTCAAGGGCTTGGACGCGCCGAACTCCTCGCGCAGCGCCATCAGGCCGGGCATCTCGGTCTCGGCGATCTCGATTTCCTTGCGGCCGAAATCGGCGAGGGCGATGTCGGCGACGACGAAGTCGTTCGATTCCTTGGCGCGGGTCAGGGTCTGGGCGTCGGCCACGTGGCAATTCTCCGGGTGAACAGGGTCGCGCCGCCCCTAGCGCCGCGCGCGCCGGAAGGCAAATATAAAGAATTCTTTATATGTCAGGCCGCGCCCGTCTCGCTGGCCAGCAGGCGCGGGTCGATGCCGTCGGCCTGGAAGGCGCTTTCCCAGCGTTCGTCCGACGGCGTGTCGAACAGGATCGCGGGGCTGCCGGCGGCCGCAAACCAGCCGTGGCGGGTCATCTCCTCCTCCAGCTGGCCCTCGCCCCAGCCGGCATAGCCCAATGCGATCAGCCAGCGGGACGGGCCCTTCCCTTCGGCGATCGCCTTGAGCACGTCGATGGTGCCGGTGAGCGCGAAATTGCCGTTGGGGCCGACGACCTTGACCGTGTCCTGGCCGCCCCAATCCTCGCTGTGGAGGACGAAGCCCCGGCCCGGCTCGACCGGGCCGCCATGGTGGACGGCGCAGTCGGGCGCCTGGCCGGGATCGAGGCCGAGCTGCTTCAACAGCCCGCGGAAGCGGATGCCGGCGCGCTTGTGGCCGATGCCGATGCCGACGGCGCCGTTTTCGTCATGCACGGCAATGGCGATCACCGCCCGTTCGAACCGCGGGTCGGACATGCCGGGCATGGCCAGCAGCAGGCGGCCGGAGAGGAAGGGCGGCGAGGATTCCATCAGGAGCAAAATGCGCCGGGCGGGAAAAGGGAGCAACCCTTGAGCGTGTGGCGGTGCGCCCCTATGTCGCCGTCACGCGACCAGAGGAGAGATTTCCATGACCATCAAGGTAGGCGACCGCCTTCCCGACGTGCCCTTGACCATCGCCACGGCCGACGGCCCGCAGGCGACGACCAGCGGCGAACATTTCGCCGGCAAGAAGGTGGCGCTGTTCGCGGTGCCGGGCGCCTATACGCCGACCTGCTCGGCCCGGCATCTGCCGAGCTTCGTCGAGAAGGCCGGCGAGCTGAAGGCCAAGGGGGTCGACGAGATCGCCTGCACGTCCGTCAACGACGCCTTCGTCATGGGCGCCTGGAACCAGGCCCAGGGCAGCGAGGACATCACCATGATCGCCGACGGCAATGGCGAATTCGCCCGCGCGGTCGGCCTGACCATGGACGGGTCGAAGTTCGGCATGGGGACACGCAGCCAGCGTTACTCGATGGTCGTCAACGACGGCGTCGTCGAGCAATTGAATGTCGAAGCGCCGGGCGAATATCGCGCCTCCAGCGCCGAATTTATGCTAGAACAGCTGTAAGATTTTCGGCCCAGCCGAGATTTCGCTTCCGCTCGCCGCTGACAAGCAACGGCGGGCGCCATGAGACGTTGGTGCACCGGGAGGGGGAACTTGCGTAACAAGGAGAGCGAAATGGCGAAGACCCAATCGAAAAGCGGAGACGGCAGTCGCGGCCGCAGCAGCAGCAAGAAAAACGACGGCAGCTTCATCGGCGCGCTGAAGGACCGTCCCTATGCGGCGGCCGGAGTCGCGGCCGGCGTGGCGGCGGCGGGCGCCTTCCTGTGGTCGAAGCGCAGCCAGATCGGCGAGGCGATCGACAGCGGCATGGAGAAGCTCGACGAGCTGAAGGCCGAGCGCTTCGGCGAGGACAAGCCGCAGAGCGAGATCGCCGAGGAAGCGCTGACGCTCAAGGAGACCGGCGCCAAGGCCAAGCCGCAGGGCAGCAACCAGGAAGCCAAGGCCGGGGCAAAGGCCTATTCCTGATAGCTAGCCGCTGATTGAGAAAAAGGGGCGCCCGCACCGGCGCCCCTTTTGATTCACCGGTGGATCACCAGCCGCATTGCTTGCCGGCGTTCTGCTGGCGCAGCCAGGCATGCAGCGGCGCGAAATAGTCGAGCATCGGCTTGGCCGACATCTCGCGCGTGCCGGTGAAGGCCTCGAGCGCCACCGGCCAGGGCTTGGACGCGCCCACGGCGAGCATGGCGTTGAGGCGGGCGCCGACCTCCTTGTTGCCATAGAAGCTGCAGCGGTGCAGCGGCCCCTTCCAGCCGGCCATGTCGCAGGCCGCCTTGTAGAACTGGAACTGGAGGATGCGGGCCAGGAAGTAGCGCGCGTAAGGCGTGTTGCCGGGGATGTGGAACTTGGCGCCCGGGTCGAAGTCGGCCTCGCTGCGCGGCACCGGCGGAACGATGCCCTGGTATTGCTGCTTCAGGCCGACCCAGGCGGCATTGTAATTGCCCGGCGGGGTCGAGCCGTCGAACACGCCCCAACGCCACTTGTCGACCAGCAGGCCGAAGGGCAGGAAGGCGACCTTGTCCATCGCCTGGCGGAGGAGAAGGCCGGTGTCCTTGCTGGCGTCCGGCACCTTGCCCCGGTCGAGCAGGCCGATCTGGACGAGATATTCGGGCGTCACCGACAAAGCGATGAAGTCGCCGATCGCCTCGTGGAAGCCGTCGTTGGCGCCGTTCAGATAGAGATAGGGCTGCTGGTTGCAGGCCCGCTGATAATAATTGTGGCCAAGCTCGTGGTGGATGGTGACGAAGTCGTCGGCATTCACCTTGGTGCACATCTTGATGCGCAGGTCGTCCTTGTTGTCGAGGTCCCAGGCCGAAGCATGGCAGACCACTTCGCGGCCCTGCGGCCGGGTGATCTGCGAGCGCTGCCAGAAGGTCGCGGGCAGCGCCGGCAGGCCGAGCGAGGTGTAGAAGCGCTCGCCGGTGCGGACCATCTGCTCGGGCGTGTACTTCTTCTTCACCAGCAGGTCGGTGAGGTCATAGCCGATGTCGCCGGCCCCCTTGGGCGCGACGATGTCGTAGATATTGCCCCATTCCTGCGCCCACATGTTGCCGAGCAGGTCGGCGCGGATCGGGCCGGACGCCGGCTGCACGGCATCGCCATACTTCTGGTTGAGCTTGGTGCGGGTGTAGCAGTGCAGCTGGTCGTAGAGCGGCTTGGTTTCGGCCCACAGCCGGTCGTACATGGCCGAGAATTCCTGCGGGCTCATGTCGTACTGCGAACGCCACATGGCGCCGGTATCGTCGTAGCCCAGCTCCTTGGCGCCGGCGTTGGCGAGCTCGACCAGGCGGGTATAGTCCTGGCGCATCGGCCGGCCGACATTCTCGTGCCAGCTCTTCCAGATCTCGGTGAGCTCGGCCGGGTTGCGCAGAGTGCCCATCAGCTCCTCGGCGTCGTCGCCGGTGATGACCTTGCCCTTGTGGGTGGCGCGGCCCTTGCCGTAGGTCGACTGCAGCCGGGTGGCGATGGTGTTGAGCTCGGTCGCGGCGCCCGGGCTGCTCGGCGCCGGCAGGACCAGCGCCCCGCGCAGGATGTTGAGCTTGCGGGCCGTGTCGAAATCGAGCCCGGGGACGGCGGCATATTTGGCCGCCTGCATGGCGTATTTGACGCCCTTTTCGGTGCCAATCGTGCCGAAATAAGCGGCAAGCGCGTCGGTATCGTCGTTGATGTAGGTGGCGTTGACCCAGGCGGCCCGGCTGCCGATGACGCTCAGGTCGAACAGGTCCTTCTCGACCATCGCCACGAATTCCCGGGCGCCGTCGGGCGTCAGCGGGAATGGCGCATCGGCCGGCGCCGCGGCGGGCGCCGGGTCGGCCGCGGCAACGGCGACGGGGGCTGGCTGGACGGTGCTGCAGGCGGCAAGCGCCAGAGCGGCAAGGGATACGGACGCGGCAAGCTTCATCACAGGTTCCTCTCCTGAGTTCCTTCGTTCTTCGCGTGGGCGCCGACTGCTCCGCCGAAACGAACTCGTCAAGCAGCCAGGACGCTGACGGCGAATTGATGCGGGGCATCAATTCCGAAGGAAGCGCGCGATGGCCTCTCCGAGTTCCGGCTCGGTCACCGAGCTCATATGAGTGCCGGGGATTTCCACATAATCGGCGTTCGGCAGGATATTCGCCAGCTCGGCCGCCGAGCCGTTGTCGTCGTCCTGGTCGCCGCAAACCACCAGCGTCGGCATGGCGAAGGCCTCGACCAGCGCTTGGCGGTCCTCGCGGTCGTTCATGGTGCCGAGCAGCAGCCGCGCCGCCGGCCGGTCGACCTGCATAGTTTTCATGAACTGCACCGCCAGCCATTCCCGGTCGCCGCGCTTGACCTCAGCGTAGCGGTCGATGGCGTTGACGTAGAAGCGGCTGCGCCGTTCCCAGTTGGTCAGCACCTCAAGGCCGGTGCCGGCGAGAATGGCCCGGCGCGGGCGGATGCCGCCGAGGATCGCCTCGATCGTCGTCCGCGCCCCGAGCGAGAAGCCGCCAAGGTCGAATTCCCCAGCGCCGAGATGGCCGAGCAGCTCCTTCAGGTCGCGGACCAGGACAAGCTGCGGATAATGGGCCGGATCGTGCGGCTTGCCGCTCGCCCCATGGGCGCGCAGGTCCGGCATGACGACCCGGAACCCTTCGCGGGCGATCCGCTCGGCCGTGCCGAACTTGACCCAGTTCATCTGCGAATCGGAGAACAGGCCGTGGAGCAGGATGACCAGCCGGCCCTCGCCGACCTCGCGCCAGGCGAGCTGGACGCCGTCGGAGGCGGTCCAGGTGTGGACCGCCGTCACTCGGGAACCTTGCCGACGGCTTTCTCCCAGCGCTCGACGGTCTTGGGATTATCCGTGACCTTATATTCGGGCAGTCCTTCGGTATTGATCCAGCCGCGATGCGCGGCCTCGATGCCGAAATGCATGGTCGGGCGGAAAGGCGACGGGTCGTCGAAGGCGGCGACGGTCAGGTCCATGTTCTCGCTGTCGGGATATTCGAAGCCGAGCGACGTCCCGCATGCGGCGCAATAGGGCCGGCGGGCGATCGGCGAGCTTTCGAACCAATCGGGCGCGGTCTGCCATTCAACTGCGGACTTGCGCAGATTCTTGAAGGCGATGGAGATCGAGCCGGTAGCCCGCTGGCACATCCGGCAATGGCACAAATACGCCTCGTCATTCTCGATATGGGCAGCGAAGCGCACCTTTCCGCAAGCGCAGCCGCCGGTCATGGTCCGGGAATCGCTCATAAGTGCCTCCCTCAAGCGTTCGCTTTCTGGTGCCAGGCCCAAGCGGTGGCAACGATGGTGTCGAGGTCGCTCAGGCGCGGGCGCCAGCCCAGCTCGCGATTGGCGAGCGACGGGTCGGCGACCAGCTCGGGAGGGTCGCCCGGGCGCCGCGGCCCCACCTGGTGCGGAACGGCGCGCCCCGTCACTTTGGCCACCGCGTCGAGCACCTGGCGAACCGAAAAACCGTTGCCGGTGCCCAAATTGTAGGCCTTGCTCGGGGCACCGCCAAGCAGGGCGCGCAGCGCCGCGACATGGGCGTCGGCAAGGTCGGCGACATGAATATAGTCGCGCACGCAGGTGCCGTCGGCGGTCGCATAATCCTCGCCGAACACGGTGAGCGGCGGGCCGATGCCGGCAACCGCGTCAAGCGCGAGCGGGATGAGATGGGTTTCCGGATCATGCGCCTCGCCGATCTCGCCATCCGGGTCGGCGCCGGCGGCGTTGAAATAACGCAAGGCGGCGGACTTGAGGCCATGGGCATGGTCGAAATCCCGAAGCATGGCTTCCACCATCAGCTTCGACATGCCGTAGGGGTTGATCGGGGCTTGCGGATCGGTTTCGACAATCGGCACCCGGCCGGGAACGCCATAAGTCGCGCACGTGCTAGAAAAGACGAACGCGCGGACGCCATGATCGCGCATGGCCTCGAGCAGGGTCAGGGTGCCGGCGACATTGTTGCGGTAATATTTGCCGGGGTCAGCGACCGACTCGCCGACATAAGCGAAGGCGGCGAAATGCATCACCGCCACCGGCCGGTGCCGGGCGAACACATCGTCGAGCCGCTGGCGGTCGGCGGTATCCCCGCGCTCGAAGGGACCCCAGCGTACCGCCGCTTCATGGCCGTAGACCAAATTGTCGAGGACGACCGGGCGGAATCCTTCGGCGGCAAGCGCCTTGCAGGCGTGCGCGCCGACATAGCCGGCGCCGCCGGTGACGAGGATGGTGCCGGGAGATTCGCCAGTCATCCCCTGCCCCCTAAGTGGCTGGCGCCGGTGCGCAACCCCCATCGATGCAAGCGCCGCAGCCCTTGCGATGCGCGGGCCGCAGGCTAGGGAGGCGCATGGACCGTGTCAGCGCCGAGCGAATGGAGACGCCTGGGCGCCGCATTCTCTATCTTTCCTATGACGGCATGAGCGACCAGCTCGGCCAGTCGCAGGTCTTGCCTTATCTCGCCGGATTGACCGGGCGCGGCCACCGCATCAGCCTCATCAGCTTCGAAAAATCCTCGCGCAGCGACGCGGAAATCGATGCGGCACGCCGCGCCTGCGACGCAGCGGGAGTCGACTGGCACCCACTGCCCTATCACAAGCGCCCGCCGATCCTCTCGTCGCTCTACGACTTGCTGGTCATGCGCCGGCAAGCCGAACGGCTGCAGCGCCAAAGTCGTTTCGACTGGGTGCATTGCCGGTCGTACCTTCCGGCGCTGGTCGGGCTGGCGATGAAGCGCCGCCACGGTCTGCGTTTCCTGTTCGACATGCGCGGCTTCTGGGCCGACGAGCGCGTCGACGGTGGCCTTTGGGATTTGAAGAATCCCCTGTTCCGCGCCGTCTTTCGCTATTTCAAGCGGAAGGAGAGCGAGCTCCTGCGCGAAGCCGACCATATCGTCAGCCTGACCGAACAGGCCAGGCGGATCATGCTGGAACGGCCGGATCGGGCGGTCGACGGGCCACCGATCAGCGTCATCCCCTGCTGCGTCGATTTCAATCATTTCCGGCCAGTTGCGGGCAGCCGGCGGGAGACTGCCCGCAATAGTCTCGGCATCGCCGCCGGGCAGCGGGTCGCCGCCTATCTCGGCTCGATCGGCACCTGGTACATGCTGGATGAAATGCTCGATTTCTTCCGGGTCCAGCTCGAGCGCGACCCCGGCGCCCTGCTGTTGATGATCACCCGCGACGATCCGGCGCCGATCCTCGCCGCCGCCGAGGCCCGGGGGGTTCCACGCGATGCAGTCACAATAGGCGGCGCGACCCGCGACGAGGTGCCGCTGTTCACCTCGGCCGCGGACTATGGCCTGTTCTTCATCCGGCCGACCTTTTCCAAGGCTGCGAGCTGTCCGACCAAGCTGGGCGAGTTCCTGGCGCTCGAGATCCCGGTCGTCACCAATGGCGGCGTCGGCGACGTCGCCGAAATCGTCGAGGACAGCGGGGCCGGGGTGCTGGTCAAGCGGTTCGACGAGCCCGGATACCGCGACGCGCTGGACCGTCTGGAGCGGCTGGAACTGCACAAGGACCAGGCGCGGCAGCGGGCCCGCATCTGGTTCGACCTCGACAGCGGGGTCGAGCGCTACGACGCCATCTATCGGGAGGCGGCCACCGACTGGAACAGCTCGACAAGCCGCGGCGCCTGCGAAGCCAGCGAATAGGAATCCTCGACCAACCGGCGTCCGGCCTGGCCCATGCGCCGGCGCAATTGCGCATCGGCGATCAGCTGCAGCAGGGCCTCGCGCCACTGCCCGTCATCCAGCGCCAGGAAGCCGTTGACCCCTTCCGTCACAATCTGGCGATTGACCCCGACCGGCGAGGCGACCACCGGCAAGCCGCAGGCCATGTACTGCACCAGCTTGTAGCCGCTCTTGCCGCGCTGGAACGGCAGGTCGCGGACCGGCATGATGCCAATGTCCATCGCCTGGACCTCGGCGACCTCGCCCGCCTCGCTCCAGTCGACCAGGTCGAGCCCCTCGAACCGATCGGCCGCGGCCGCGGCGCCGGCGCCGACCGCCCGAAACCGGGCGCCGGTTTCGCGGTGCAGATCGGACAGCAACGGCAACAGCGGCCGGACATCCACCCAGGTCGAAGGCGAGCCGATCCAGCCGATGGTCGGCGGGCCATTGCCGTCAATCTGTCCGAGCGGACGGTAAAGCCCGGTGTCGACGACGGTCGGGACGACCAGGGTCCGCTCGCAAAAACGCGCCGCATAATCGCGCAGATAGTCATTGCCGCAGGTGCAGGCGGCGGCCCCGCGCAGCAACGGCTCCAGCTTGTCGCCAAGGCCGCGCCGTACCAGGGCGTTGGGGCTTTCCTGGTAGGCGGCGAAAAAAGCGTCGTCGAAATCATAGATCAACGGCTTGCCGCCCAGGAATGCCAGCCTTTCAAACTGGGCCGGCAGGAAGGGAAACAGCTCGGCATAAACCCAGATGACGTCGCAGTCGGGCGGGGCGAGCAATTGCCCGAGCCGGCGCAAATAGGAGCCGGCAACCGCGGCAGGAGATGGCCGCTGCCCAGCGACCAGCCCCTGCACATAGCCGTCACCGAGCAGGCTATGATAGTCGACCGCGATTCCCGCCGCCTCCAGGCTGGGCAGGAACTGGAGCAGGCGCTGGCGGGTGCTCGCGGCCTGCCGGTCGTACTTGGTGAAGGCAGCAACGCGCATTCAGCCTTGGTCCTGCTGCAGCCGGCGAACCACCTCACCGACGGATTGCCTCCATTCCGGCATGACGAAGCCAAGGTCGCGGGCGAAACGGCCGCTATCGAGCGCCGAGTTTCGCGGCCGCGCCGCCCGGGTCGGCCAGTCCTGCGTCCTGATCGGCCGCACCTCGGCCGCGGGCAGGCCGATCGCCGCGCAAACGTCCATGACCTCCCGCGCCAAGCCGAACCAGCTCGTCGTTCCCGATCCGGCAAGATGGTAGGTATTGCCGACACCCGCCGGCTCGCCCCGGTCCCAGCGATGGATCATGGCCAGCAGGCCGTCGGCGAGGTCGAGTGCCGAAGTCGGGCTGCCGAACTGGTCGTCGACGACGCTCAGCGTGTCGCGCGTTCGCGCCGCTTCCACCATGGTGCGGACAAAATTGCGGCCGAACGGACTGTAGAGCCAGGCAGTCCTGACGATCACGTGCTGCGGGTTGGCGGCGCGGACCTGTTCCTCGCCGGCCAGCTTCGAGCGGCCGTAGACGCCCAGCGGATTGGTCGGCGCATCCTCGTCAAGAAGCCCCTCCCTTCGCCCGTCGAAGACGTAGTCGGTCGACAGCTGGATGATGCGAGCGCCGATGTCCCGGGCGGCGGCGGCCGCCTCCCCGGCCGCATCGGCGTTGACCCGAAACGCCTGGTCGGGCTCGTCCTCGGCGCCGTCAACGGCGGTAAAGGCGGCGGCGTTGACCACGACGTCGGGGCGCAGGGCGAGGATTGCCCGGGCGAGGCTTCCAGGCACGGCCAGGTCGGCATCGGGCCGGCCGGCAGGGATCAGCTCAAGGCCGTCGCGGCCGGCGGCCCGCTCGACCAGGCAACGCGCGACCTGGCCCTGGCGGCCGGTGACCATGACCCTCACTACAGCGACCCGAGACGGTCGCCCGCGTATCGCTGCTCGCGGATCGGCCGCCACCATTGTTCATTGTCGAGGAACCAGTCGACCGTCTTCGCAAGGCCGCTTTCGAAGCTTTCCCGGGCTTTCCAGCCCAGGTCCCGCTCGATCTTCGTGGGGTCGATGGCGTAGCGGCGGTCGTGGCCCGGCCGGTCGGCGACGAAGGTGATCAGCGACCGGCGCCGCTCGCCACCCGGCAGCGGCCGCCGCTCGTCGAGCAGGTCGCAGATCGCCTCGACGACCTGCAGGTTGGTCCGCTCGGCGCGACCACCGACATTGTAGCTTTCGCCGACGGCGCCGCGGGTCACGACCAGCTCGAGCGCCCGGGCATGGTCCTCGACATGCAGCCAGTCGCGGACGTTCTCGCCGCGGCCGTAGACCGGCAGGGCCTTGCCCTCGATGGCGTTGATGATGGTCAGCGGGACCAGTTTTTCCGGAAAGTGGAACGGCCCGTAATTGTTCGAGCAATTGGAAAGGACCACCGGCAGGCCGTAGGTCTCGTGCCAGGCGCGCGCGAAATGATCCGCAGCCGCTTTCGAGGCGGAGTAAGGCGAGGACGGCGCGTAGGGGGTTTCCTCGGTAAAGATGCCGTCATCGTACGGCAGGTCGCCATACACCTCGTCGGTCGAGATCTGGTGGAAACGGAAGCGCTCTTGGCGCTTGGGGTCGAGGCCGCGCCAATAGGCCAGGGCCGCATTGAGCAGGCGAAAGGTGCCGACGACATTGGTCTCGACGAAGACCCCGGGCCCGTCGATCGAGCGGTCGACATGGCTTTCGGCGGCAAGGTTCATGACCGCGTCCACCTGCTCCTCGGCCATCAGCGACAGAATCCGCGGCACATCGCCGATATCGGCCTGGCAGAAGCGGTAATTGGGCGCCTCGGCAACGCTGAGGAGCGAGTCCAGGTTGCCGGCGTAGGTCAGCTTGTCGACGTTGACGACGCGCACGCCCTTGCCGACCAGGTGACGGACGACGGCGCTGCCGATGAAGCCGGCGCCGCCGGTAACGAGGATGCGCTCCATCCCGCTAGAATCCCGTGTCGAGGTCGGCCAGGCGCGGCGCCGCGCGGTCCTTGTCCGACAAGATCAGGGCTTCCCGGTCGATCGGCCATTCGACGCCGATGTCCGGGTCGTCGAAACGGATCGCCCGGTCGTGCTCGCGGCTGTAATGCGCCGTCACCTTATATTGGACCTCTGTACCCGGCTCGAGGGCCAGAAAGCCGTGGGCGAAGCCCTTGGGAATGAGCAGCTGGTTCCATTCCGCGGCGGACAGGCGCACGCCGGTCCACCGGGCAAAGGTCGGAGAGCCGCGCCGGATGTCGACCGCGACATCGAACACCGCCCCGCGCGACACCCGCACCAGCTTGTCCTGGGCGAAGGGCGGTGCCTGGAAATGCAGGCCGCGCAGCACGCCGACCTCGGTCGACAGGGAATGATTGTCCTGGACGAATTGGAGGTCGATACCGGCCTTGGCGAACTCCGCGGCGTTCCATACCTCGGAAAAAAAGCCGCGCTCGTCGGCCACCAGCCGGGGACGGATTTCCAGGACGCCTTCAAGTTCGAGGCGGCGGACGTCAAGCAAGGCCGATCTCGCTCGCCCGGCGGCGCAGATAGTCCGCATACTCCGTCTTGCCGAGCTTGTCGGCGCGGCGCCTGACCTGCTCCGGAGTCAAATAGCCCAACTCGAGCGCGATCTCTTCCAGGCACATGACCTTGAGCCCCTGCCGCCGTTCGATCGTGCGCACATAGGAGGAGGCGTCGTGGAGGCTGTCATGGGTGCCGGTGTCGAGCCAGGCATAGCCCCGGCCCAGGCGGACCACGTCCAGCATGCCGCGATCGAGGTAGGCGCGATTGACGTCGCTGATCTCCAGCTCGCCACGCGACGACGGCTTGAGCCCGGCGGCAATCTCGACCACCTCATTGTCGTAGAAATAGAGGCCCGTGACCGCCCAGTTGGACTGGGGTTCCCTGGGCTTTTCCTCGATCGACGTCGCCATGCCGGTCTGGGGATCGAAGGCGACGACGCCATAGCGTTCGGGGTCCTCGACCGCATAGGCGAAGATGGTCGCGCCAGTGGACCGCGACGCCGCATCGCGCAGCAGATCGACCAGTCCGGCACCGTAGAAGATGTTGTCGCCAAGGATGAGCGCGACAGGTTCGGCGCCGATGAAATCGCGGCCGATGACGAACGCTTCGGCAAGGCCGTTCGGTTCGGGCTGCACCGCATAGGACAGGGCAATCCCGTAATCGCTGCCGTCGCCGAGCAGGGTCTCGAAACGCGGCAGGTCTTCGGGCGTCGAAATGACGAGGATGTCGCGGATGCCGGCGAGCATGAGCACGCCGAGCGGGTAGTAGACCATCGGCTTGTCGAAGACCGGAAGCAGCTGCTTGGAGACTACCAGCGTCGCCGGATAAAGCCTGCTGCCACTCCCACCGGCAAGAATGATTCCCTTCACGCGACGCTCCTCACCGGCAAACCTGGCCGCTCTAGCCCCGCCTGGCGACCGTCTGCAACCGCGGGTGCGCCGCCTTGCCCCGGCTTGCCCCGCTGGCTAAGCCTTCGCCCGCAGCGGAAGGAGGCGCATGAGCCAGGTGATCGCGCTCGTCGACGACGACCGCAATATCCTTACGTCCGTGTCGATCGCCCTCCAGGCCGAGGGCTTCATGACGCGCGTCTATTCGGACGGGGCGACGGCGCTCAAGGCCTTCGCCGACAATCCGCCCGACCTTGGCGTCTTCGATATCAAGATGCCGCAGATGGACGGGATGGAGCTGCTGCGCCGGGTGCGCGAGATGGGTGGCCCGGTCGGCGCCATGCCGGTTATCTTCCTCACGTCCAAGGACGACGAGCTGGACGAGGCGCTGGGCCTGGCGATGGGCGCCGACGACTATATCGCCAAGCCATTCTCGCAGCGCCTGCTGATCGCGCGCATCCGCGCCCTCCTGCGCCGCCGCGACCTCGAGCGCGGCCAGGCCGGGCAGCCGGACAGCGGCCCGGACGAGCAGCTGATTGTCCGCGGCCGGCTGACCATGGACCCCGCCCGCCACAAGGTGCGGTGGGACGGCAAGGACGTCACCCTCACCGTCACGGAATTCATGATCCTGGAAGCGCTGGCGCAGCGCCCGGGCGTGGTGAAGTCGCGCAACCAGCTGCTCGACATCGCCTACCAGGACGATGTTTATGTCGACGACCGGACGATCGACAGCCACATCAAGCGCGTGCGGCGCAAGTTCCGCACCGTGGATCCCGACTTTGATGCGATCGAGACACTTTATGGCGTCGGCTACCGCTTCGGCGAAGAATAGGGTCCGGCGCTTCCGTCCCTGGGACGGGCAGTGGACGATTGCCCACCGCATCCTGGCGCTGAACCTGCTGATCCTCGTCGTCTTCGCAGTCTCGGTCCTCTATCTCGACGCCTTCCGCAACCAGCTGCAGGACGAGCGGCTCGGCCGGCTCGAACGCGAGGCGCAATTGGTGGCTGGAGCCTTGTCGGCGGTGCCGCCGGCAGACCGCGGCGCACTCCTCGAACGGATGACGGCGGGGGGTAAGGCGCGGGTGCGGCTGTACAATGCCGAGGGCGAGCAGCTGGCCGACAGCTGGGCGGCGACTGGCCCGACCTATGAGTTGCGCGATCCCACCACCCAGCCGTGGCGCAAGTCGGTGGCGCGCGCCCTCGACCGCGGCTTCAACTTCCTAGTCGGCGGCGGCCAGCCGGAGGATTTCGCCGAGCCTGTCCCCGACAAGGCTGCGGCCTGGCCGGAGCTGGCTGAAGAGCGTCCGCCGGGCCAGGTGACTCACAGGATCCGCAATGCCCCCGACCTGACACCCGTCTTCTCCGCCGGCGTGGCGGTGGCCGGCGGCGGCCAGCTGCTGCTGACCGTCAACGACCGCGATTTCACCCGCACCGTCCGGCGCGAGCGCGGCTCGCTGGCGATCGCCATGGCGATCGCCGTGCTGCTCAGCGCCCTCCTGTCCTTCTTCCTGGCCCGCACCATCGTCCGACCCTTGCGGCGCATAGCGCTGGCCGCGCACCGGGTCCGCCTGGGGCGGGCGCGCGAGGTCAAGGTCCCGCGCCTGCCCTCGCGCCGCGACGAAATCGGCATGCTCGCCCGCGCCGTCAGCGACATGAGCCAGTCCCTCAGGCACCGGATCGACAATATCGAAGCCTTCGCCGCCGACGTCACCCATGAGCTCAAGAACCCGCTCGCCTCGCTGCGCAGCGCGGTGGACAGCCTCGAGCGGGTCGACGACCCCAAGGTACGCGCGCAGTTGCTCGACGTCGTCCGCCAGGATGTCGTCCGGCTCGACCGGCTGATCAACGACGTCAGCGAGGCGGCACGCACCGATGCCGAGCTTGCCCGCGCCCGCTTCGAGCCGGTCGACCTCGGCCCGCTCATCCAAAGCATCGTCGCAAGCTGGGAAAGGCGCCGCGAAACCGGCAACGTCCGCCTCGCCTTCGCCCGGCCGCGGCAGGGCAGCACGATCGTGATGGGCGAGCCAAGCCGGCTGGCGCGCGCCATCGACAACATCATCGACAACGCCATCAGCTTCTCGCCGGCTGGCGGGCTGATCGAGATCGCCGCCATCCACGTCAAGGACGACATCCTCATCCGCATCGACGACGAAGGCCCGGGCGTGCCCGCCGAGCTGCGCGAAGCGATTTTTAACCGCTTCCATTCAGTACGGCCCAAGACCGAGAATTTCGGTCGCCATTCGGGGCTTGGCCTTGCGATTGCCCGGGCAATCGTCGAAGGCCACGACGGGGAGATTGACGTGGCCGACCGCGACGACGCGCCTTCGGGCGCCCGCTTCACCATCACCTTGCCGGCGGCGGACCTGGCATGATGCGGCTGTCGTCCGAGACCCTGCATGCCAGCACCGTCGCCCTCGACGGCCGTGCCGTGCTGATCTCGGGTCCGTCAGGGTCGGGGAAATCCGACCTTGCCCTGCGCCTGCTCGACCGCGGCTTTACCCTGGTCAGCGACGACCAGACGATCGTCCGCAAGGACAATGGCCGGCTGCTCGCCTCGGCCCCGCCGACGATCCGCGGCAAGCTGGAAATCCGCGGCGTCGGGATCGTCGAGATGGAAACGGCCAGCGACGTGCCGATCGCCTTGTTCGTCGAGCTGACCAGCGAGATCCAGCGGCTCCCCGACGACAGCCGCGAGCGGCTGTTACTGGACGTCAAGCTGCCGCTGATCAGCGTCGACGCGCTGACCGCTTCGGCCCCGTCGAAGGTCGCGCTGGCGCTGGACCGGCTCGGCCTTTCCTCCTGATGTCCGGAGGGCTGGAAACGAACGGCCCGCCACCTCGCTTGCTGCTTGTCACCGGCATGTCGGGTGCCGGCAAGTCGACGGTCCTCGACGCGCTCGAGGACATGGGCTGGGACTGCGTCGACAATCTGCCGGTCGCGCTTCTCAAGGATTTCGTCCACGACGGACAAGGCAAGGACGCCAAGGCCCCGATCGCGGTCGGCATGGACGCCCGCAGCCGTGGTTTCGACGCCGGCAAGCTGCCCGACATCATCCGCTCGATCGAAGGTGTGCGGCCGGAGATCCTCTACCTCGACTGTGCAGGCGCCGAGCTCATCCGCCGCTACGACGAAACGCGGCGGCGCCATCCGCTGGCACCCGACCGGCCGGCGGAGGACGGCATCGCCCGCGAGCGCGGGGTGACGGCCCATTTACGCCAGGCCGCGGACAGCGTCCTCGATACCACCGACTTGAGTCCCGCCGAACTGCGCGAGGAACTGCGCCGCCGCTATGGCGAGGACCGCGACCAACCGGTCCTCACCATTGCTTCCTTTGGCTATTCGCGCGGGATTTCGCGCACCGCCGACCTAGTGTTCGACATGCGCTTCGTCGCCAACCCGCATTGGGTGGAGGATTTGCGGGCGCTGACCGGCATGGATCGACAGGTCCGCGACTATTGCGGCCAGGACCTGGCCTGGGCCCGCGCCATGGACCAGACCGAGGCCCTTCTAAAGGACTTGATTCCCCGCTATTGGGCCGCCGGCAAAACCTATCTGACCGTGGCGTTTGGCTGCACCGGGGGACGCCATCGGTCGGTCGCCGCAGCGGTTGAGATGGCAGAGCGGTTGCGCGAGGCCGGCTTTCCGGCGAATATCCGGCACCGCGACCTCGCCTCGACGCCGAGCGATAGCGTCGAAGACAGTCGTCCAGGAAGGGGCGAGTAGCAGTTCAGGTGAGTGAATGATCGGATTAGTGTTGGTGACCCACGGCCGGCTCGCGGCCGAGTTCATCACGGCCATGGAGCATGTCGTTGGGCCGCAGGAAGCGGTCGAAGGCATTTGCATCGACGCCGACGATGACATGGAAGCGCGGCGCGGTGACATCGCCGCGGCGATTGGCCGCGTCGACCGCGGCAAGGGCGTGATCATCCTGACCGACCTGTTCGGCGGAACGCCGTCAAACCTGGCGATCAGCCTGATGAAAAGCGAGGACATCGAAGTGATCGCCGGGGTCAATCTGCCGATGCTGATCCGGCTGGAGGGCGCCCGCAAGGTGATGGGCGTGCACGCGGCGGTCGCCGCGGCGCGCGAGGCCGGCCGGAAATATATTTCGGTCGCCTCCGAAATCCTCGGGGAAGCCGCGGCTTGACCCTTAGCCGGACCGTCCGGATCGACAACAAGCGCGGACTGCACGCCCGCGCCAGCGCCAAGTTCGTCAACCTCGCCACCCAGCTCGACGCGACGATCGAGGTGGAAAAGGACGGCAACAAGGTCTGCGGAACCTCGATCATGGGCCTGATGATGCTTGGCGCCGCAATGGGCGACGAGGTCGTCATCCATGTTTCCGGCCAGGAGGCCGAGGACGCCCTGGCGAAGCTCACCCAGTTGATCGAGGAAAGATTTGGGGAAGAGTGACATGCCACGGCAGGTCACCGCCTTTTCCAACGATACCGTCAAGCGGCTGCGCTCGCTGCGCGACAAGAAGGCGCGGCGGGAAGAAGGCCTGTTCCTGGCCGAGGGGCTGAGGATCATCGCCGAGGCGCGCGACAGCGGCCGGCTGCCCGAAATCCTCGCTTTCTCGGCCCAGGGCGCGGCGCACCCCCTGGCCGCCGAGATCATCGCCGCCGCCGAGGCCGCCGGCGCCGACGCGATCGAGGTCCCGCCCGAACTGCTCGGCAAGATGAGCGGCAAGGACAATCCGCAGATGCTGCTCGGCGCCTTCCGCCAGCGAGAGACGGGCCTGTCGGCGATCGACCGGGCAGCCTCGCCGTTGTGGATCGTCGCCCAGGCGCTGCGCGACCCGGGCAATATCGGGACCATCCTGCGCACCGGCGACGCGGTCGGCGCCGGCGGCCTGATCCTCCTCGACGAAAGCGCCGATCCTTTTTCGGTCGAGGCGGTGCGCGCGTCGATGGGGGCGATCTTCACCCAGGCGGTCGCCACCGCGCGCTGGGAGGAATTCCTGCCGTGGCTGCGCGCCGGGCCCGGGCAACTGGTCGGCACCAGCCTGAAGACCGACACCGATTATCTTGACGCCGAATACAGCCAGCCCTGCTTCCTGCTGATCGGCAATGAGAGCCAGGGCCTGCCGGCCGACTATGAGGCGGCCTGCGACCTGTTGGTCAAGATCCCGATGGCGGGGCGCGCCGACAGCCTCAACGCTGCCGTTGCCGCCGCGGTCATGGCCTTTCATGTCCGGGCAAGCTGGAATGAGGCAAGACGATGAGCATGAGGTGCATTTTCCCGATTCTCGCCTTGTCGCTGGCTGCCGGCTGCGGCGCGCCCGCCGACCGTCTGTCGGACGAGGATGCCGCCGTCGAGCAGGGCCCGGCGGTCCTCGAGCCCGCCAATGCGGCGGAGGAGGAGATTCCGCCGTTGGCGGACCTGCCCGACGCGGACGTTGCCGGGTCGGTCCTCTACAAGGCCGTCGGCAATGAGCCGGGATGGTCGCTGACCGTGCGTGCGGCGCGCATGGATTATCTTGGCGATTACGGCGAGGTGAAGATTGCCGAGCCGACCCCGCCCGACTTCCGCGCGGCGCACGGCACCTATCGAAGCGGCAAGCTGCAGGTGACCATCTCGGCCGGGCCATGCAGCGACGGCATGAGCGACCTCACCTATCGCCAGACGGTGCGGGTCACCGCCGACGGCCGCACCGTCAACGGCTGCGGCGGCGGCACGATCGCGCCCAACACCCTGGCCGGCACCAGCTGGTCGGTGGTTTCGGTCAACGGCAAGCCGGTGCCGGGCGGCGGCAGCTATTACGTCCAGTTCAGCGACAAGGCGCTGAGCGCCAAGTTCGGCTGCAACGCCATGGGCGGGCCATACCGGTTGAACGGCGACCACCTAAGCGTCGGCAACCTCCAGCAGACCCTGATGGGCTGCCCGGAGCCGTCCGCGACATTCGAGCGGGAGGCAAGCGCGCTCTTCCGCAGCAACATCCGGGCCGAGAAGATCGGCGGTGCGCGCCTGCGGCTGGTCAGCGAAAGTGGAACTATCGAGCTTCGGCGTGCGATTTAACCTTCGCCGCCCCAATGGGGAGTAAGCGTATGAGGAAGATCCTCGCCATCCTGCCATTCCTGGCACTCGCCGGCTGCATGACGCCCTATGGCGATCCCTATGGCAGCAGCGGCTATCCCGAGCCCTATCCGCCACAGGGCTATCCACCGGCGCCCTACCCCGAGCCTTACCCGCCGCAGGGCTATCCGGTGCCGCCTGGCGCCAGCGATTACCGGGCGTCGGGCACCGAGCCCTTCTGGGACCTGGCCATCGGCCGCGACATGGTCTTCAACGACCGCGGCACCGGCCAGACGATCAGCCAGCCGACGCCGCCGGTGATCACCGGCGTGGCCGGGGAAATCTACCGGACGCAGCGGCTGGAAGTGACCATCACCCATGCCCGCTGCAACGACGGGATGAGCGACCGCAGCTACCCCGACACGGTGCAGGTCTATGCCGACGGCCGGCTCTATCGCGGCTGCGGCGGCATCGGCGACCCGCTGGCGCCGATCCCGCCGGGCGCGGCGCCGCCACCGCCTCCCCCGCCGCCTGTCGCCGGAATGCCGGCCCCGCCGCTCGACCGCACCCGCTGGCGGGTCATCGCCATCAACGGCCAAGGGGTGCCGCCCGAGGGCGATTTTTCGATGGAATTCGACAACGGGCGGCTGAGCGCGCGCTTCGGCTGCAACAGCATCGGCGCCGGCTACACGCAGGCCGGCGCGACGCTCGATGCCGGGGCGCTGGTTTCGACCAGGATGGCCTGCGGCGACATGAGCTGGGAAACGCAGGGAAGCGCCGTGCTCGACAAGGTGATGCAGCTCTCGGCGCTCAGCCCCCACAGAATCACGCTGACCAGCAGCGCCGGCAGCCTGGAGCTGGTCCGACGCTAGGCCGATTCGCCCTTATCCTGTTCCTGGCGCTGGCGTCCTGCGCGACGCCGGGCGCGAGCGAGCTGGCCGGCAGCGAATGGCGCGTGACGGCGATCAACGGCCGCGCCACGCCGCCGCCGCCGGCATCGTACCGACTGCGCTTCGAGGCGCGCACCCTGGGCGGCCAGTTCGGCTGCAACCATTTCGGCGGCGACTATCGCCTGTCGGGCGACGTGCTGACCACCGGGGCGATGATGATGACCGAAATGGCGTGCAGCGAGCCGGCCAATAGCTTCGAGAGCCAGGGCATGGCGGTGATGCAGCAGCCGGCCCGCGTCTCGCGGCAAGGCGCCGACCGCCTCACGCTCGCCAACGCCGCCGGTTCGATCGAGCTCAGCCGCTAAATTCACTAAATGCGTGGAGTCAGCGACCATCTTTGTGAAGTTAAGGGCGGCTGGCGAATTTCGAGAGGCTGGTGATCCACGGCATCAAAGAACGACACCCAGCCAAGCAGATGAAGTCCTACATTGCCAGCCCAGTCAGGCCGCGGCGTCGTCCTCGTTGGACGGCGGCGGCGGCGAGGCGAGCTTGGTCAGCGGCCGGGGCGAGGCCTCGACCATCGGCGGCATCGGCATCTCCTTGGCGCTGCCGGCGCCCAGGGTCTCGAAGCGCCGCGCCTGGGTCAGCACCTGGCTTTCGAAGCTGCCGACCATCTGGTTGTAGGCGGCGTTGGCGGTCGAGAGGTTCTTGCCGACCCGCTCCATATGCTGCGCCATGGTCGCGAGGCGCGAGTGCAATTCCTTGCCGAGCGCGGCGATCTCGCCGGCGGCCTCGGCCAGCTTCTCCTGCTGCCAGACGCTGGCGACGGTGCGGGCAATGGCGACGAGGTTGGTCGGCGTGGCGAGCAATACGCGGCGCTCGAACGCCCAGTCCCACAGGCCGTCGTCGCGCTCCAGCGCGGCGGTCAGGAAATGTTCGCCCGGGATGTACATGACGACATAGTCGGCGGCGTCGCCGAACTGCGCCCAATAGGCCTTGGAGCCGAGTTGCTGGGTATGGTTGCGGATCGAGGCGACATGGGCGCGGAAGCAGGCCTCGCGCTTGTCGTCGTCGACCTCGTCGCAGGCGTCGAGATAGGCGTTCAACGAGCATTTGGCGTCGATGATCAGCTGGCGGCCGCCGGGAAGGCGAACGACGACGTCGGGCCTGAGCTTGCCATCCTCGCCATCGACAGAGACCTCGGATTTGAAGTCGGCGTAAGGACTTAGACCGGCCTGTTCCAGGACGTTGCGAAGCGATTGCTCGCCCCAGCGGCCGCGCTGCTTGGGGCTTGAGCGCAGGGCGTTGACGAGGTTGCGGGTCTCGTCGCGGACCTGGCCCTGGCCAGCGCGGACCAGCTCGACCGCCTCACGCAGGCCGGCATAATGGTCGACCCGCTCCTTCTCGACCCGCGCCAGGCCCTCCTCGTAGCGCTTCAACGTCGTCTCGACCGGCTGCAGTAGCGCCTTCAGCTTGGTCTCGCTGGCCTTGTCGGCCTCCGAGAAGCGCTCGCCAGCCTTGGCCAGGAAATCCTTGTGGGCTTTCTCCAGCAGCTTGTCGCCGATCTCGCGGAACTGGTTGATCAACTCGTCGCGCGACTTCTGCAGGTCGGCCATGCGCGTGTCGAAATTGCGGACGTCGGCTTCCAGCGCCGCCTTGGCCCGCTGCGCCTCGTCGCGCTCGTCAGTGACGGCGTCGAGCAATTTCTGCAGCTCGCCGGCGCGGGCGGCGCGCTCGGCATCCGCCACGGAAGCTCGAGACGCGTAAAGCCAGCCGATCAGCCCACCCAGGGCGGCGCCGATGATGAGTGCCAGGATGATCGAGATTGTCGCGTCCATGCCCAATCCTTACGCGGAACGAAATGCGAACCTACGCTTGGGGGACGCCTTGCTCAAGGCCAATTGTCATCCTGAACTTGTTTCAGGATCCATGTTTCCGCGGACAGTGCGGTTCGGGGATGGATGCTGAAACAAGTTCAGCATGACGGCGAAGAGATCAGGCCGCCCTTAGACCGCGCTCCTTGCGCTGTTTGGCGAGCTTCTTGAGGACCATGTCGCGCTTCAATTTGGAAAGGTGGTCGATGAACAGGATGCCTTCCAAATGGTCCATCTCGTGCTGCAGGCAGACGGCGAGCAGGCCCTCGAGGTCCTTTTCATGCGTCTCGCCATGTTCGTCCATCCAGCGGGCGCGGATGCGGTCGGGGCGCAGGACCTCGGCATATTGGTCGGGCACCGACAGGCAGCCTTCGGTGTAGGGCACCTCATGGTCCGAGTGGGCGAGGATCTCGGGATTGATGAACACCCGCGGCTCCTTGACCGGCGGGCTTTCGGGATCGTCGGGATCCTCGGGTTCCTGCAGGTCCATGACCAGCAGGCGCTTGGGAACGCCGACCTGCACCGCGGCAAGGCCGATGCCGGGGGCGTGGTACATCGTCTCGAACATGTCGGCGATGAGCGTCTTGAGCTCGTCGTCGAACGCCTCCACCGGCTTGGAAATCTGCCGGAGGACCGGGTCGGGCGTCTCGAAGATCGGGCGAATGGCCATGGCGGGCGATTTAGTGCCTTTCTCCCCTCCCTTTCAAGGGAGGGGGCCAAAGGAGTGGGTGATTGAGGCAATGGCTCGATGCCATTGTCTCAATTGGTCTTTTGGCTCGCGGACGCTCGCGCCCGCCCCTACCCCTCCCTTGAAAGGGAGGGGAGCCTCAAGCGACGGGGCGGCGCGCGCGCAGCGCCTGCGCCAGCGTGCCTTCGTCGAGATAGTCGAGCTCGCCGCCGACCGGCAGGCCGTGGGCGAGCTGGGTGAGGCGGATGGGGAATTTCTCCAGCCGCTCGGCGAGGTAATGGGCGGTGGTCTGCCCCTCGAGCGTGGCGTTCATCGCCAGCACCACTTCGTCGATGCCGCCTTCGGCGACGCGCCTGACGAGGGTGTCGATGGCGAGGTCCTCCGGCCGCACGCCCTCCAGCGCCGACAGGCGGCCACCGAGCACATGGTAACGGCCGGGGAACAGCCGCGAGCGGTCGAGCGCCCAAAGGTCGGCAACTTCTTCGACCACGCACAGGCTCTTCATGTCCCGGCGCGGGTCGGTGCAGATGTTGCAGGGGTCGGCCGTGTCGACATTGCCGCAAGTCGAGCAGGTCGACAGCTTCTCCGACACGTTCTGAAGGGCGCTGAGCAGCGGCTGCAGCGCCGCCTCGCGCTTTTTCATCAGGTGAAGCACCGCGCGGCGCGCCGAGCGCGGGCCGAGCCCCGGCAACCGCGCCAGGGCCTGGGACAGTGCTTCAATTTCCTGGCTGGCCATTCCTGCCTGATAGGAATTTCGCGGAGGCTAGGCCATAGGCGCGGCAATGCGCGTGATTTTCATGGGATCGCCGGACTTCGCGGTGCCGACGCTCGATGCCCTGGTGGCGGCCGGGCACGATCTGGTCGCGGCCTATACCCAGCCGCCGCGTCCGGCGGGCCGAGGCAAGGGCCTGAAGCCAACGGCGGTCGAGGAGCGCGCACGGGCGCTTGGGATCACGGTGCACAGCCCAAAGTCGCTGAAAGGCGCGGCAGAGCAAGCGGCGTTCGCAGGACTGGAGGCCGATGTCGCGGTGGTCGCCGCTTACGGCCTGATCCTGCCGCAGCCGATACTCGACGCCCCGCGGCTGGGTTGCGTCAACGTCCACGGCTCGCTGCTGCCGCGCTGGCGCGGCGCGGCGCCGGTGCAGCGTGCGATCATGGCCGGCGACACGGTCACCGGCGTCACCATCATGCAGATGGAAGCCGCGCTCGACACCGGGCCGACGCTGGCCACGCAGGAGGTGAGCATCGACCGCAAGAATGCGGCGCAACTTACGGAAGAACTGGCAAAAATCGGTGCGCAGCTGATGGTCGCTTATCTCGCCGATCCAGGCCGTTACCCGCCGGTCGCGCAGCCCCGGGAGGGCGCTACCTACGCGGCCAAGATCAGCAAGGATGAGGCGCGGATCGACTGGTCGCGGCCGGCGGTGGAGATCGAGCGGCAGGTGCGCGGTCTTGCGCCTTTCCCCGGCGCCTGGTTCGAGGCCAATGGCGAGCGGATCAAGCTGCTCGAAGCCGAGGAAGAAGAGGTGGATTCCCGCTTTCGCGGGGATGACGGGTTGGTGCTGGACGACCGGCTGCTGGTTGCCTGCGGCGAACAGGCCTTGCGCCCGACGCTCCTGCAGCGCGCCGGACGGGCGCCGATGCGCGCGGGCGAACTGCTGCGCGGCTTTGCCATCCCCAAGGGCGCGATCCTGCCGTGACCCGCTGGAAGCTGATCCTGGAGTGGGACGGGACGCCGTTCATGGGCTGGCAGCGCCAGGACCATGGGCCGTCGGTGCAGGCAGCGGTCGAGCGCGCTGCCAAGGCAATGACCGGCGAGACGGTGGCGGCCCACGCCGCCGGGCGCACCGATGCCGGGGTGCATGCGCTCGGCATGGCGGTGCATGTCGACATCGCCAAGGAGGTGACGCCGCACCGGTTGCGCGAGGGCCTGAACGCCCTACTGCGCCCCGATCCCGTCGCGGTGCTCAAGGCCGAGCCCGTCGCCGACGACTGGCACGCGCGCTTTTCCTGCATCGGGCGGCGATACCTCTACCGGATCGCCAACCGGCGGGCGCCGCTGACGCTGGACGCCCATCGTGCCTGGCGAATCGGGCCGCCGCTCGACCTCGCCGCCATGCACAAGGGCGCATCCTACCTCGTCGGGCGCCATGACTTCACCACCTTCCGGTCGGTGCATTGCCAGTCGGACAGCCCGGTCAAGACGCTGGACGTGCTGGCCGTCGAGCGAGAGGCGGAAGAGATCCACATCCGCGCCGAGGCGCGCAGCTTCCTCCACCACCAGGTGCGCTCGATGACAGGCTGCCTGGCGCTGGTCGGGCTGGGCCGGTGGCGGCCGGAGGACATTCGCCAGGCGCTGGAAGCGCGCGATCGGGCCGCGCTCGGCCTCAACGCGCCGCCGGAAGGGCTTTATTTCGTCGAAGCGATTTATCCATGATGTTTCCCGGCAAAGGCCGGGATCCAGGAGCCCGGATACGGGCTTGCGCACGAACCGCGTTACAATTTCGGCTATCGCCGCCTGGACCCCGGCCTTCGCCGGGGAACAGCTAGACCATGACCTCGCGGGCCTGGGACTGGCCGAGGAAGGCCTGCGGGCTGGCGGACAGGCCGTAGGCGCCGGCGCAGAAGACGGCGACCAGGTCGCCGGCATCCGCGGCGGGGAGCGCCACCTCGTCGGCAAGCATGTCGAGCGGGGTACACAGGCAGCCGACGATACTGGCCTCCTCCACCGCCTCGGCGCCGAAGCGCGAGGCGATGGCGACCGGGTAGTTGCGGCGCAGCAGCTGGCCGAAATTGCCGCTGGCGGCGAGCATGTGGTGAAGGCCGCCGTCGGTGACCAGGAAGGTCTTGCCGCGGCTTTGCGAGCGATCGACGATGCGGGTCAGATAGACGCCGGCCTCGCCGACCAGCCAGCGGCCGAGCTCGATGACGAACCTCGTCGCCGCCAGGGGGGCCGGCGCGTCGGCCAATTGCTCGCCGAGCGCCTGGCCAAGGGCGTGGCTGTCGACCTCCTGTTCGCCGTCGAAATAAGGGATGCCAAGGCCGCCGCCGAGATTGACTTCCGGCGGCTCGGCGTCCGCGGCTTGCGAAATTTCCCCGGCCAAGGCGATGCCCAGGCGGAAGGTCTCGGCCAGGGCCGTCCAGTCAAGGCATTGCGAACCGGCGTAGAGGTGCAGGCCGCGCCAGTCGGCACCGGCGTCGACGAGTCCGCGGACCAGGGCGGGCACGCGGTCATGGTCGATGCCGAATTGGGAGGCGTGACCGCCCATCTTCATCCCCGCCCCCTTGAGCGCGAACGGCGGGTTGACCCGCACCGACAGGCGCGGGCGCTTGCCGAGGCTTCCGGCAATGCGCAGGGCGCGGGCCGCTTCGCCCTCGCTTTCGAGGTGGATGGTGACTCCATCGGCAATTGCGCGCCTGAGCTCGGCGTCGGACTTGCCGGGACCGGCGAAGCTGATGGCGACCCCGCCGACGCCGGCCTGCTCAATGGCCTCGAGCTCCCCCAGAGACGCGACGTCAAAGCCGTCGACATGCTTGCAAAGCCAGCGCAGCAACGGCTGGTAAGGATTTGCTTTTACGGCATAATGCAGCGAGACGCCGGACGGCATCGAATGCCGGAAGGTGGCGATTTTCCTGCCGACGATATTATTGTCGTAGACGAACAGGGGCGTGCCGCCGGCCTCGGCGACCAGCTCCTCGCAATCGTGGCCGCCGATCGCCAGCCGGCCGTCGGGCCCGGCCTCGAAGCCGGGCGGTTTCGGCCCCATCCCCTTCATACGCCCTCCTCCTGCAGGTCCTTCTCTATCCGGCTCCGGTCGAGCTTGCCATTGGGCCCGATCGACAGGCGGTCGCGCCAAAGGATCCGGCGCGGCCGCATGAAGGCGGGCAGCTCGGCGGCAAAAAAGGCCCGCAGGCGGTCCTCGGCGCCCTCGCCCTGCGCCTCGGCGACAAGGACGATGGCCTGGCCGAGCTCTGCATCGGGCACGCCAAGCGCCACCGACTGGACGACCGCGCCGGAGGCGAGCGCCGCTTCCTCGATCTCGGTCGGGCTGACGCGGTTGCCGCTGGTCTTGATCATGGCGTCGGCGCGGCCACGGAAGCGGATGAGTCCGTCCTCGCCGCGGACGGCGCGGTCGCCGGACCAGACTTCGATGCCGCTGGGACCGCCGCGGAACCGCTCGGCGGTGCGGACCGGGTCGCGCCAATAGCCCTGCGCCACCAGCGGGCCGCCATGGACCAGCTCGCCTTCTTCGCCGGGTCCAGCTTCGGAGCCGTCAGGCCGGGCGATCCGCACCTCGGCGAAGGGGATGGCGGTGCCGACGCTGTCCGGCGCATCGTCGACCAGCGCCGGGTCGAGACTCGTCGAGCGGAAGGCTTCGGTAAGGCCGTACATCAGGTGCAGGCGCGCCTGCGGGAACAGGTCGCGCAGGCAGCGGACGAGCGGCAGTGGCAGGTGGCCGCCGCTATTGGTCAGGGTGCGCAGGCTTCTCCCCTCGCCGCCCAACCAGTCGGCGCTTGCCAGCTGGTGCCAAAGGGGAGGCACGCCAGCGAGCACGGTGACGTCATGACGTCCGACGGCGCGCACCAGGTCGCGCGGCAGGAGGTAGTCGAAGGCGATGGCCTGGCCGCCGGCGGCCCAGGTCGAGAGCAACTGGCTCTGGCCATAGTCGAAGGCGAGCGGCAGGACGCACAGGGTGCGGTCGGCGGGGCCGAGGCCGAGGTAATAGGCGACGCTGATTGCGCCGAGCCAGAGGTTGGCGTGGCTGAGCATCACGCCTTTGGGGCGGCCGGTCGAGCCGGAGGTGTAAAAGAGCGCCGCGAGCGTGTCGGGATCGTGACTGGAAGCCGGGAGCGGCTCGTCGCCCTCTTCCCAGTCCTCCATGGCCAGCAGCCGCGCGTCACCGCGATCATCATCGGACAATGTCGCGAGCCGCGCCTGGTTGGCGACCAGCAGCCGCGCCCCGCTGTCGGCGAGGATATGGGCGGCCTGGGCGCGGCGCAGGACCGGGTTGATGGGGACATGGACCAGCCCGGCGCGCGCCGCCGCCAGGGGAAGCAGGCAGGCAAGCCGAGTCTTGCCCATCCAACTGGCGATGCGGTCGCCCGGGCGAAGGCCTGACGCGAGCAGCGCAGCGGCGATGCGGCCGACCTGGTCGTCAAGGCCGGCGAAGGTGACGCATTGCCCATCGGCGACTAGCGCCGGCGCATCCCGCGCCCCGCGCAGCGCGAGATGGTCGAGCGGATGAAGTGTCGGATCGGGCCCCGCCATCCGGCCCGCCTAGCAGAGCTTGCCCGCCTGCGTAACAAGCCCTAGGGGCGCGGGCGATGCAGCAGCCTGCCCAGACGCCACCGGCAACCGACATCGCCGATTCCGCCTTGCGGGGGCTGCTCGCCGACGTTCTCGGCCTGCCGGAACGCCGCGTCGCCGAGTTTCATGGCGCAACGCCCCTGTTCGGCGCCTTGCCGGAATTCGATTCGATGGCGGTCGCCAACTTGCTGACCGAAATGGAGGAGCGGCTCGGCTTCCTCATCGAGGACGACGAGGTCGAGGCCGAGGATTTCATGACCTACGGCCGGCTGCTCCATTTCGTCAGGCGGAAACTGGCCTAACTACTCGGCGGCAAGAGCTTCATATTCCTGGGCTGCGAGGAACTTCTCCGCATCCAAGGCCGCCATGCAGCCGGTGCCCGCAGCCGTCACCGCCTGGCGGTAGATCTTGTCCATGACGTCGCCGCAGGCGAAGACGCCCGGTATGTTGGTCCTCGTCGAGCCCGGCTCGACCTGGATGTAGCCGTCCTGGTCGAGCTCGAGCTGGCCGGAAAACAGCTCGGTAGCGGGCGAATGGCCGATGGCGACGAACGCCCCCTCGACGTCGATCGTGGACAGGGCGCCGGTTTGCGTGTCGCGAAGCTGGAGCCCTGTCAGCGCCTCGGGCATGCCGCCGGAGAGGAACTCGACGACCTCGGCGTTCCAGATGATCTTGATATGCGGATTGGCGAACAGCCGGTCCTGGAGGATCTTTTCCGCCCGCAGCGAATCGCGGCGGTGGATCAGGGTCACGTCCTGGCTGTGGTTGGTCATGTAGATGGCCTCCTCGACGGCGGTATTGCCGCCGCCGATCACCGCCACCTTCTTGCCGCGGTAGAAGAAGCCGTCGCAGGTGGCGCAGGCCGAGGCGCCCCTGCCCTTCATATGTTCCTCGCTCGGCAGGTTCAGCCACTTCGCCTGGGCACCGGTGGCGATGACGAGCGTATCGGCATGATATTCGGTCCCGCCGTCGCCCTTGAGGACGAACGGCCGGCGCGACAAATCGACGCTGCCGACATGGTCCCAGACCATCTTGGTGCCGACATGCTCGGCCTGGGCCTGCATCTCCTCCATCAGCCAGGGGCCCTGGATGACGTTGCGGAAGCCCGGGTAATTCTCGACGTCGGTGGTCGTGGTCAGCTGTCCGCCGGGCTGGATGCCCTGGACGACGACCGGCGCCATGCCGGCGCGGGCGGCATAGATGGCGGCGGTCATACCGGCCGGGCCGGAGCCGAGAATCAGCATGCGCGTGGAAACGATGTTGGTCATGGGTGGGTCACTTAGGGAGGAATCAATCGACCTTCAAACGGATGAAGGCCATGGCGCCTTGCGGGTCGCCGCCATAGCTCTCCTCGAGCTCATCGGGCACGAAATTGAAGGCATAGAGGCCGCCGAGGCCGAGCTTCAAATTCTTCGCCACGGCGAACTCCCTGAGCAGGCCCAGGCTGACCTTGCCGACACGGAAAGTCTCGCCGTGATGCTCTTCCTCCTCCTCGTCGTGGGCCGCCAGTTCATTGTTCTCGGTGATTTCGCCGCGGCCGAACAGCGTCCAGTCCTTCCAGTTGAGCGAGCTTTCCACCGCAAAGGCGTCATAGTCCTCGCCTTCCAGGGACTTGCGGCCCCACGAGAGGCTTGTCGACCACCAGCCGTCCGCCATCGGCCTGGTGTAGGTGCCGCTGGCGGACCAGCGGCGCTGGTCGACTCCGGGCTCGAGCTGCTCGGGCTCCTCCAAATGCGCCCAGCTGCCCTGCACCGACAGGTTGGCGGTCGGGTTCCACGACAGGCGGACGGAGGTCGAATCGAGGGGGCCGGTTTCGATGTTCCAGCGATGCTCGTCGGGCTCGCGGCCGTTGAAGCGTGACAATTCGACCTTGAAATCGTCATGGACCAGCCCGGCGGTGACAACGCCGAAGGTGATATGGGTTGAATCGAGCCAATGGTGGGTGATCGGCGCTTCCGGCGAGGCGTTGATCGACTGGCGGTGCATGAAGGCAGGCGGACCAAAGGCCGGCTCGCCGGGCAGTCCGCCATAGACGAACAGGCTGGTCTTCGGGCCGATCGGCTGGGAGAGGCTGGCCGACAGCTCCATGAAGAAATCATGCGGGTGCTGGCGGTCGACCAGGGGATCGCGCCCGTTGGCGGTCTCGCCGCTGGCGAGCAGGAGCGGATAGCCCTTCTTGCCCATCAAAGGGTCCGGGCTGACCATCGCCTTGAACTGCAGCGTGCCCTCGCCGACCGGGCGGCGGGCCATGCCCATCAGCATGCCGGCAACGAATGTCCTGGAATCGCCGCGCGGCGCTTCCTGCCAGCTGTGGACGAGGTCGAGCTCGCCGTGGACCATGAAGCGCCAGTCGCCGCTGGCAAGATGGATGCCGCCATGCTCGGCCGAATCGGGCTGCCAGGCGGTGCCCGACGCTTCGCGGGCGGCCGGATACCGCCCAAGCGCGCCGGTCATTGCACCGTCATGGCCCGAGTGGCCGGTGGCCTCGCCCGGCGGCGCCGGCATGGCGTGACCGGCATGGGGGTCGGCCGCGGCGGGCGCTTCGGG
>Ga0073934_10002575_pt1 | contig 36959 bp, 44 predicted proteins | sample LarsenN4metaG_FD_76834 | JGI IMG/M metagenome (GOLD analysis project Ga0073934, IMG submission 76834) | Hot spring sediment bacterial and archeal communities from British Columbia, Canada, to study Microbial Dark Matter (Phase II) - Larsen... ... | reverse complement strand
GATGATAGCAGAACAGCAGACCGTCCGTTATAATCAGAGGCTGTCAGGGGACGTAGCTCAGCTGGGAGAGCACCTCGTTCGCAACGAGGGGGTCGGCGGTTCGAATCCGCTCGTCTCCACCAGCCGAAGAACCAGGCGGGGCGCGGGTTCTAGCCCACGCCCCGCGGGTGCTCTCCGATGGCTTTCCTTGGCCGCAGGCCCGCCAGGCCAGGAGTCAGCTGCCCGTGTCCCGCATGAACCGCTGCAGGGCCTCCACGAGAGCCTGGAGTTGCTTCACCACGTCCTTGGTGGAAGGATATTCGCCCAGACTGGCAAGGGCGGAGCCGATGCGGATCAGATCCCGCTGGCAGGTCGCAGCGGCATCCCGGACTGCCAGGCGAGTCGCCACGAGGAATCACCTCCAGCCGAACGATCTTCAAGATAATTGTGCCCGCCGTCTCGCGCGCCGTCCAGACCCGAACGGTGTCCCGAGGCTTGACCTGATTTCCCCCTTTTTGGAACCTTCCTGACATGGCCAGCCGGCGGGATCGGCGCGCAGACTGGGGGAAACCGACCTCGAGATTCCGGAGGTGAGTCGATGAAGCGTCTGCTCCTCGCCCTGATTCCCGTCGCCCTCCTCACCACGAGCACGCTCGCCTATCCCGACTTCACCACTCAACCGGCGGCGATCGCCGTAAGCTCCGGCCCCGGCGACATCGTGGCGGTGACGGCCACGTCGCCAGCGACGCCGGCCGCGGCGGTGCCAGTCCTCGCGCAGGCGGCCCCGACCTACCCCACCACGCCCGCACAGCCGGTGGTGCAGCAGCCGGCGCCGCAGACGCCGGCTCAAGCGCCGTCTGCCCCTGAGATGGTCCAGGAGCCACTGCCGCTGGTCGTGGACACCAGCGCGCTGACCGAGGCGCTGAGCGTCCTGACGCGCGCGACCGCGGAAGCCCAGCTGGCTATCACGGCGCTCGACGCCGAATCCCAGCAGATGCACATCCAGAGCGCCATCAACCTGCTCGCGGGATCCGCGGCCGTGCAGTTCAAGCCGACGGCGGCGATCGCCGAGGGCACCTTGCCCGGCGTCGGCACCCTGCTGCACCAGGCCCTGGTGGCCCGCGAGGACGCCGAGGCCAGGTGGATAGCCGCGCTGGATGAGCGCGACGCGCAGTTCTACGTAGCCGGGCCCGGCGGGACCCTGCCGCCGGTGACCGTGACAGCGAAGATCGGCACGACAGGCCTGCGGCCGGAGGAGCAGGCCGGCCTGCTGGTGGACCGCGCGATCCTCCAGGCGGTCCAGGCCCTCCAGCTGGCGAGCACCCCGTCGGCGCAGCGGGCCATCATGCACGAAGATGCGTTCAGCGGCAACTCGGCGTCGGACGAAGCGGGGCAACTACTGGAAAGCGTCATCAAGCTGCTCGACTCTGCCACGAAGATCGTCCAGATCGCCATCAACCGCTAGGCAACACGCAGACCCCACCCGGAGGGAGGCGCGCCACCGCCCCGGCGCGCCTCCAGCCTGTTTCGAGAAAGCCCGCAAGGCCGGTGGACGGCGAAGAGGTGCCTCGGCCCGCGGGGCTATACTGGTGCCGTGGGCCGGCTCAGCCTGAAGACCAAATTCATCCTGGGTTTCGTCGGGCTGTCGCTGCTCTTTGCCGGCGCCTTCGGCGGTCTGGCCGCCTCCCGTCTCCGCTACACGCTTAACGAGCAGGTGCGGCTGCGCGCCAAGGTTGTGGCCGAGGAGTTTGCGCGCGAGGCCAACCGGTTTATCGTCACCCCGGAAGGGCAGACCGAGATCCCCCAGAGCAGCCGGCTGACCCGGCGGCTGGTCGCGGGGACGGTGCTGTACGCCCAGATCGTGAAGGACGGGCGGGTGCGGTTCACGGACACGCGCGTGCCCCTGCAACCGCCGCCGGTGGTGCTGACCCGTCCGCTGCAGATCGACGAGCGCCGCACGCCGGCGGGGGTGCCGTACCTGGACATCCTGCGGGCGATGCCCGAGTTCACGCTGGAGCGGCAGGCCTACGTGCGGATCGGTTTTCCCCTGGAAGGCGTCTACGCCCGCATCCGCCACGAAAACACGATGGTCGCCCTGGCCAGTCTGCTGCTGGCCCTGGCCGGGACAGCTCTGGCGTTTGGGATGCACCGGGCGATCCTGGGGCCGGTCCACCGGATGCTGGCGGCGATCCGGCACCTGCAGAGCGGCGACTACTCGGCGCGCGTGCGGCCGGGGACGCGCGACGAGCTGCAGCGCTTGGCCGACGAGTTCAACAGCATGGCCCAGGCGATCGAAGCCCACGAGCGCGAGCTGGCGGGGATCAACGAGGCGCTCCGCCGGGCCAACCGGGTGAAGGATGAGTTCACCGCGGCGATGAGCCACGAACTGAAGACGCCCCTGCACGCCATCCGCGCCTACGCGCAGGTGCTGCTGGAGGAGATCGATGGGCCGGTCACGGCCGCGCAGCGGAAGGACCTGGAGGGTCTGCTCGGGGCCGCCGATCACCTGCTGCACCTGATCGAGGGCATCCTGCGCTATTCGGCCCTGGAGGCGGGCCAGACCCGGCCGCAGATCGCCGAGGTGTCGGTGGCGGCGGTCGTGGAACAGGCGCGGCGGACGGTGGATCACCTGGCCCGGAGCAAGGGGCTGACCATCGCGGTGCGCGCCGACGGGGCGGGGACGGTGCGCGCCGACGAGACGATGCTGACGCAGATCCTGATCAACCTGCTGCACAACGCGGTGAAGTACACCGATCAGGGGCAGATCGCGGTGACGACCTCGCGGGACGGGGGCGAGGTCCGCTTCGCCGTCGCCGACACCGGCCGGGGGATTCCACCGGAGGAGGCCGCGGGCATCTTCGAGCCCTTCCGGCGGGCCGGGCCGGGAGCACGCCGGGAGATCGACGGCATCGGCCTCGGGCTGGCCGTGGTCCGCCGGTACGTCGAGCTTCACGGTGGCCGCGTCTGGTTCGAGAATGCCCCGGCCGGCGGGACGACGTTCTACTTCACCCTGCCGGTGGGAGCGCCGGCGTGAAGCTCCTGGTGGTGGAAGACGACATCCACTCCCGGGACCTGCTGGTCCGCTACTTGAGCGCGAAGGGCTACACGGTCGCGACGGCGGCGGACGGTGCCCGCGCCCTGGAACATCTCGCTGCGGCCGAACCGGATCTGGTCCTCCTGGACGGCAACCTCCCCGGGATGGACGGGTGGGCCGTTCTGGAGGCCCTGCGCGAGTTCAGCCGGGTCCCCGTCATCATGGTGACGGTGCGCGACGCGACCCAGGACAAACTGGCCGGCCTGGCCCTGGGCGCGGATGACTACGTGACGAAGCCGTTCGACCTGCGGGAACTCGAGGCCCGGATCGCGGCGGTGCTGCGGCGATCTCAGGCCGCCGCGCCGGGGGTCCTGCGTGCGGGCGTTCTGGTCCTGAACGATGAGCGGAAGGAGGTCAGCGTCCGGGGCCGGCCGGTCGCCCTCTCTCCGCGGGAGTTCGACCTGCTGCGCCTGCTGGCGTCCCGTCCCGGGCGGGTGTTTTCCACAGCGGAGATCCTGGCCGCCGTCTGGCCGGAGCGCGGGGCCGCCGAGGATGTCAAGAAGTACATCCACCTGCTGCGGGTCAAGATCGAGCGCGACCCCGGCAGACCGGAGCTCATCACGACCGTCCGCGGATTCGGCTATCGTCTCAACGCCGCGGGATCCGAGACCGAAGGCCGGGGAAAGGTGTAGCGGCCGCCCGGGACCGGGGTGTTACAGGCGGGCGAGGCGCAGGGCGGCTCGCCGGAGGGCTTCCCGCGCCGCCAGGCGCAGCATGAAGCTCCCGCTTCCTCCGCCGCTCATTCCGCTGAACGAATCCTCGAGGACTACCCGGCGGGTGGCGGCATCAAACACCCGGATCTGGAGGGTCGCCCAGGCGTGGGCCTGAACGCGGCGGGTGTCGTTGGGGAGGATGATGACTTCGACGTCCATTTCCAGAGCGTGCCACCGACCCGTGATCACCCACTGGGCCCCGACGGCCTGCGCGACCTCCTGGGTGCGGGTCGGGCTGACCAGATCCGCCGGCCGGAGAGAGCGCGCGCGCATGACGGCTCGGACATCGTCCACCGGCACAACCCGCATCCGGCCGCCGGCGACCCGAGCCAGCGTTTGGGCCAGATCCGCGCTCAGGCGGTCGGCCCCGATGCGCGAGCCGTCGACCGTATCATCGACGAAATCGGCGACGGCGACCACCACAGGCGCCTGAGCCGTACTCACGGGGGCCAGGACGAGAAGTGCAAGCAGGATCATCACGAATCGCACAATTCTATTGTACCCTCGTTCCGGTAACGGCGCGGTCACATCCCTTCGACCGAGGAAGTGCAGTCGCGCGCGGGGACCCCGTGGCGGCGACAGGACGTTTAGGGTATAAAGAGGGCACGCCATGACCGCACGATCCACCCGCTCTCCGCAGCAGCGTCGCGGTTCTTCCCCCCGCCGGCCCGCCCGGCGGCGGTACCCCCTGGCTCTGGCTCTCGTGCTCGCCCTGGTCCTCGCGGGATTTGTGGCGCTGGGCGTCGGCGTCGGCGTGGTCGTCGCCGTCACGCGCCGCAACATGCCCGATATCACACGCGTCTACACGCCGCCCAGCGAGGCGACGCGTATCTACGCGGCGAACGGGGAGCTGATTGCCAGCCTCTTTCGGGAGAACCGGGTCACCGTGAGCCTCGACCGGATCCCGCTCCAGGTCCGCCAGGCTGTCCTGGCGATCGAGGACGCCCGTTTCTACCAGCACCGCGGGGTGGATCTCATCGGGATTAGCCGCGCCATGTGGCACAACATCCGCTCCGGGGAGATCGTCGAGGGCGGGAGCACGATCACCCAGCAGTTAGCCCGCCAGCTCTTTCTGACCCAGGAGCGGATCCTCAGCCGCAAGCTGACGGAGATGGCGCTGGCGCTGGAGATCGAGCGCCGGTTGACCAAGGATGAGATCCTCGAGCGCTACCTCAACGAGATCTACTTCGGCCAGGGCGCCTACGGCATCGAGATGGCCTCCCGGCTCTACTTCGGAAAGCACACCCCAGATCTGACGCTGGCGGAAGGCGCGATGCTGGTCGGCATCATCCGCGCGCCGTCAATCTACACGCCGTATCGGAACATGGGACTGGCCAAGACCCGGCAGACGCTCGTGCTCGACCGGATGGAGACCCTGGGGATGATCACGGCGGCTCAGGCCGACCAGGCCCGCCGCCAGTTGATCACCTTGAAACCCCCGAGCGCCGCCCTGGTGGGCATCCGGGCGCCCTACTTCATGTCCTTCATCCTGCCCCAGTTGCTCGACCGCTTCGGCGAAGAGCAGGTCTACCGCGGCGGCCTGGCGGTCTACACGACGATGGACGTAGACCTGCAGGCCCTCGCCGAGAAGGTCGTGCGGCAGGGATTGGAGCGGGGGCAGGCGCGCAACCTGCGGGTCTCGCAGGGCGCGCTGGTGGCGATCGACCCGCGGACCGGCCACATCAAGGCCATGATCGGTGGCTACGACTTCGCCCAGAGCCAGTTCAACCGCGCCTGGCAGGCCCGCCGCCAGCCCGGCTCAGCGTTCAAGCCGTTCATCTACGTGACCGCGCTGGCCAACGGCATCACCGTGGACCGCATCCTCGAGGACACGCCGGTTACCTTTGACATCCGCGGGTCCAAGCCCTGGAAGCCCAAGAACTACGACGGGCGCTTCCGCGGGCCCATCCCGCTGCGGCAGGCCGTGGAGCAGTCGATCAACGTCGCGGCCGCCAAGATGATCGCCGAACTCGGAGCGGACCGCGTCGTCGAGTACGCCAAGCGGATGGGCATCACCAGTCCGCTGCAGCCGCACCTCTCGCTGGCGCTGGGAACCTCCGACGTCACTCCCCTGGAGATGGCCTCCGCCTACGGGGTCCTGGCCAACCAGGGAGTCCGGGTGCGTCCGGTGGCGTTGCTCAAGGTCATCGACCCCGACGGCAAGGTCCTCTACGAGGCCTTCCCGGCGCGCGAGGTCGCCCTGCCCGAGGCGGTCGCGTATTTGATGACCGACGTCCTGAAGGGCGTGATCACGCGCGGGACGGGGCGCGCCGCCCAACTCGGCCGACCGGCCGCGGGGAAGACGGGGACGACCGACGACTACCGCAACGCCTGGTTCATCGGGTTCACGCCGCAACTGTCCACCGCCGTGTGGATCGGCAACGACGACAACACGCCGATGCGCCGTGTCGTCGGCGGCGGACTTCCCGCCGAGATTTGGGCCGGATTCATGAAGCGCGCCCTGGCCGGCCAGCCCAAGGTGGACTGGCCCCGGCCGGACCAGATCGTCGTCCAGCAGGGCGAACTCTACATCCGCGGGACCGAACCGCCGCCGCGCCCCGAGCCGGTGCCGTCCGCGGTGCCCGAGGCCGCGCTGCCCGGACCGGCGCTGCGGGTGGACAGCCCCACAGACGGCAGTTTCGTGCGCACGCCGGTGACGATCACCGGGACGGCGGCGCCGGGGGCGACGGTCGCCATCGTCATCATGGCGGACAGCGGCCTAGTGGCCGTGAAGATCGTGGAGAGTTTCATCCCCGCCGACGCCCAGGGCCGCTTCTCGTTCGAGTTCCGGCCGGCGCTGCCCGTTCCCGGCATCCGGTATGTGATTACGATCACGGCCACCATTCCGCAGGGCGGCTCAACGTCCCGGACCATCACGATCACGGAGTCTGCGCAGTAGCGGCTTCAGCTTTCAGCCCCGCGAGAGCAGGCGCAGGACGTTACGTTGCCGGATGCGGGCCGCCGAGGCACTCAGGGCTTTAGGCTATAATACTGACTTGGAATCCCTGGGAGGCCCGCCATGTCCGGCCATTCGAAGTGGCACAACATCCGCATCAAAAAGCAGAAGGTGGACCAGGTCCGCGGGAAACTCTTCAGCCGCCTCTCCCGTGAGATCACCGTCGCCGCCAAGGAAGGGGGCGGCAACCCCGAGGGGAACGCGCGCCTGCGGGCGGCCATCGACCGCGCCCGTGAGGCCGGTATGCCCAACGACAATATCCAGCGCGCCGTCGCCCGGGGCACGGGCGAGGGCGGGGGCTCCGCGCTGGAGACAGTGACCTATGAAGGTTATGCGCCGGGTGGCGTGGCGGTGCTGGTCGAAGCGGTGACTGACAACCGCAACCGGACCGCGCCCGAGATCCGGGCGATCTTCACCCGGTATGGCGGCCGCTTCGGCGAGGCCGGATCGGTGGCCTGGATGTTCGAGAAGAAGGGCGAGATCATTGTTGAGAAGTCGGCCGCCTCCGAGGATGACCTGTTCCTGGCGGCCCTCGAGGCCGGCGCCGAGGACGTGCGCAGCAGCGACAGTACCTACGAGGTCGTGACGCTGCCGGAGGACTTTACCCGCGTCCGTGAGGCCCTGGCCGCGCGCCGGATCCCCATGATGTCCGCCGAAGTGACGATGATGCCCCGGAGCACCGTGCACCTGGAGGGCAAGGAGGCGCAGCAACTCCTGCGCCTGCTGGAAGCCCTGGACGACCACGAGGACGTCCAGCACGCCTACGCCAACTTCGATATCCCCGAGGAGATCCTGCAGCAGGTCGGCTGACGCAGGTAGCGATTCCCATCCCGGCGAACACCTGTGCGGATGATCACCGCGCTCGGCCTTGACCCCGGCCTTCGGGCTACCGGCTACGCCATTATCCGGGGCGATCGGCAGGGCCTCTGCATCAGCGACCTGGGTGTGCTCCAGACCCCCCAGCCCGACCTCTTCCAGCGCCTCCGGGCCGCCTTCGAGGGGACGGCGTCCCTCTTGCGCGACCACTGTCCGGATGTCGTGATCCTGGAGGATCTCTTCACCCACCAGGTCTTCCCGCGGACATCCCTGGACCTGGCGCATCTGCGCGGCGTCATCGCGCTGGCGGTCGCACTGACCGGAACGCCCATTGAGACCCTGGCTCCGGCGGCGGTGAAGCGCGCGCTCGTCGGGTCGGGGCGCGCCAGCAAGGCGCAGGTCCAGGCGATGGTGCGGGTTCTGCTGCGCCTTCCCGCGGCGCCCGATGAGCACGCCGCCGATGCCGCGGCGCTGGCCCTCACGATTCTGTCGCGCCGCGGGGCCACGCTGCGGGTAAGTTCCGCCCCCGTGGAGGTGCGGGCGTGATCGCCTACCTCCGCGGCCGGATACTCCGGCACGCCGAAGACCTCGTCGTCGTCGACGCCGGGGGCGTGGGCTACGAGGTGCGCCTGCCCGCCGTGATCGCCCGGGCCATGGCCGGGGCGGCCGACGGGGATGTCGCCCTGTATATTTCCTACCATGTCACCGCGAACCAGCCGCGCCCGCTGCTGGTGGGATTTCTGCGCGAGGTGGAGCAGGAATTCTTCGAGCGGTTCATCACCGTCGATGGACTGGGTCCGACCAAGGCGGTCAAAGCCATCAGCCATCCGGTCCACGTCATCGCCGACGCCATCGAGCGGAAGGACGCCGCCTTTCTGCGCCGGCTGCCCGGCATCGGCCCCCGCACCGCCGAAAAGATCGTCGCTACCCTGCACGGCAAGATGGCCAAGTACGCCCTGCTGCAGGAGGCGGAGGTGGCGCCCACCCCGCCGGCGGAGGACTTCCGCGCCGAGGTCATGGAGGTACTGACGCGCCAGCTCGGACACCGGCAGGCCGAAGCCCGGCGGATGGTGGAGGCGGCGCTCGCGCGCAGCCCCGGGATCAGTAACGCGGAGGAACTCTTTCAGGAGGTGTACCGGGCCCAGCGGCAAGAGGTCCCTGAGGCCGCCACCGCCGGGCCGGCGAGGACGGAGCGATGAGCCGCGAACGCCCCACCGTACCCAGCGCCGAAGAGGAACTCTTTCTCCGCAGCCTGCGCCCGAAGCGGCTGGATGACTGTATCGGCCAGGGGCGGGTCTTCGAGGGGCTGCGCATCAGTCTCCAGGCCGCCAAGGAGCGCGGCGAACCGGTCGACCACATTCTGCTGCACGGACCGCCGGGTCTGGGCAAGACCACCGTGGCGGGCGTCGTGGCCAACGAGATGGGCGGCAACTTCATCTCCACGTCGGGCCCGGCGCTGGAGCGGGGCGGCGACCTGATGGGTATCCTGACCAATCTGGAACGCGGCGACATCCTGTTCATCGACGAGGTCCACCGCCTGCCGCGGGCCGTCGAAGAACTCCTCTACCCGGCGATGGAGGACTTCTGCGTCAACTTCGTCATCGACAAAGGTGTGCACGCCCGCACGCTGCGCTATCAGCTGAAGCCGTTCACGCTGGTCGGCGCCACCACCCGGGCGGGCCTGCTCTCCTCGCCGCTCCGGGAGCGGTTCGGCATCGTGCACCATCTGGACTTCTTCCCGGTGGAGGATCTGGAAAAGATCGTCCTGCGGTCGGCGGCGATCCTCGAGGTGGCGGTCACGGCGGAGGGCGCCGCGGAGATCGCCCGCCGCGCCCGGGGCACGCCGCGCATCGCCAACCGTCTCCTGCGCCGCGTGCGCGACTACGCGCAGGTGCGGGCGGACGGTCGCATCACCGGCGGCGTGGCCCGCGAGGCGCTGGACTTCGAGGGCGTGGACGACGCCGGTCTGGACGCCCTGGACCGGGGGCTGCTGCGCGCCCTCATCGAGATCTATGCCGGCGGACCAGTCGGGATCGACGCGCTGGCGGCAACGCTGAACGAAGAAGCCGAGACCCTGGAAGAGGTCGTCGAGCCTTTCCTGCTCAAGCGGGGCTTTCTCTCGCGGACCCCCGGGGGCCGGAAGGCCACGCTGGCCGCCTACGAGCACCTGCGCCTGGCGCCGCCGGAGCGCGGCCAGTCGCAGTTGTGGTGACATTCGGCGGGGCGACGCACGGGTTGGTGGCAATGCCGGAACTGGGCTCCCTGGGCCGGGTCCTGATTCTCTTTGGGGTGCTCTTGATCGTGGCGGGCGTGCTGTTCGCCGCCGCGGGCAGGATCCCACGCCTGCCGGGCGATATCCTGATCCGGCGGGACGGGATGGTCATCTACATTCCGATCGTCACGAGCATCGTGGTCAGCGTGATCCTGACACTCCTGCTCTCCCTGTTCTTCCGGCGGCCGTGAACCCGCGCGAGTACCTGCGCCGCCGCGGCCCTGGCGTTCTCCCTCCGACCCTGGTCGTCCTGGCCATCCTGGCGGCCGCTGTCCTTCCGCCGGTCGCGCCGGTCCGCGGGTCGACGAGTCCGGTCGTGCGCGTGGGAGTTCTCCTGGCGCTGGAAGCGATCGCGATCGCCGCGGAGAGCAGCATCGAGGTCGGGGACCCGGTCGCGCAGGCGGTGACGGCGCTCCCCGCGGGGACCTACGAGTTCCGTCCCTCGCCACGCGGCATCGAGACCTCGACCAACCGGTTCGGACCGGTGCTGCGCCTGCGCGCGACAACCGGGTGGCTGCAGGCGGGGCCGCGCCGCTACCGGGGGACCATTGAACTGCGGCGCACACCGGAGGGCCGCCTCACCGCCATTAACGAGTTGGACCTGGAAGAGTACCTCTACGGGGTTCTCAGAATGGAGATCGATCCGCGGTGGCCGCCCGAGGCCCTAAAGGCTCTGGCGGTAACGGCGCGTACGCTGGCGCTGCAGAGCCTGGGGCGGTTCGCCGCCGAAGGTTACGATCTGCGGGCCACGACGGACTCGCAGGTCTACGGTGGGATCAACGCCGAGGATCCGCGCACCACCGCAGCGGTCGACGCGACGCGCGGGATGATCATGACGCACATGGGACGCCCCATCTTCGCTGCCCACCACTCTGACTCCGGAGGTGCTACGGAGAGCAGCGAATTCGTCTGGGGACAGCCCTATCCGTACCTGCGCGGCGTCCCCGACCCCTACGGGCAGGCAGCACCGACTCGAGAATGGATCAGCCGTATCGATCTCCCCACGCTGGAATCTCGCTTGGCGCGGGCCGGCCGGCCCCTTTCGGGCGTCAGCGGCGTTACCGTGACCGCAATCAGTCCGTCCGGGCGTGCCCTGGACGTGCGCATCACGGGCGTGGGCACCGTGCTCGATCTCCGTGCCACTGACCTGCGGGCGATCCTGGGCGTTACCTTTCTGCGCAGCACGCTGTTGACCGTACGTCTGACCGGGGACGAGGTCCCGACAGTGGAGTTCCAGGGACGCGGGTACGGGCACGGCGTGGGACTGCCTCAGTGGAGCGCGCGCGACCAGGCGCTGCTCGGCCGGAACTACCAGCAGATCCTCACCTTCTACTACCAGGGGATTCAGTTCGCAAATCGCTAGAGGGCCGCCCGCCTGTGCGGCCGGAGGAGGTCACCGTGTTCGCTCGCGTGCTGTCCTTCAACCGGGTGCCGTTGAACGTCGTCCTGGTCACCGTGGTAATCTCCTACGCGGCGCAGTTCCTGGCCCTCCTGCAGGGGTTTCCCCTGTGGGGTGTGGCGCTGGCCACGGTGCTGCCCTGGCTGCCGGTCTTCACGCTGGAGATGCTCTGGCGCTACCGCCACTACCAGTGGATGGCGCTCTTCGAGCTGGTGATCATCTCGCAGATCGGGCACTTCATCGAGCACCTCGTGCAGATGTACCAGATCCACATCCTGGGGCTGCGGGGCGCGGCCGCCCGCGGCATCTTCGGGCAACTGGACATCGAGTGGGTGCACTTCCTGTTCAATACCTATCTGCTGATCGCGTTCCTGGCGCTGGCTCTGCGGTTCCGGCGCAATCCCTGGCTCTGGGTGACCCTGGTGGCCGCTGTCCTCCACGAGGCCGAGCACCTCTACATCATGGCCAACTTCCTGCGGACGGGCACCCCGGGCCTGCCGGGATTGCTGGGCAAGGGTGCGCTGATCAGCATCCCGCTCGCCCGCGCCGACGTCCACTTCCTCTACAATTTCGTCGAGTCGATCCCGATGATGCTGGCCTTCGCCTGGCAATTGCGGATCGTGCGGGATGAGTGGCTGGCGAAAGTCTTCCCGCGCGTGGGCGCGCAGGATCTGGCCGCGGCGAGTCAGCGGATCCAGACGGTCCGCGCCCCCGCGGGGGAGGTGATCGTACGGGAGGGGGAGGTGGCCGACCGCTTCTTCATCATTACCCAGGGCGAGGTGGAAGTCATCCAGGGCGGCCGGAAGATCACACGGCTGGGGCCGGGTGCCTACTTCGGAGAGATCGGGCTGCTGGCCGGGGATGCGCGCGTGGCCACGGTCCGCGCCACCGCGCCGACCGAACTGCTGGCGCTGGACCGGACGCACTTTCGCACGCTGATCGCGTCCTCAGCGGATACGGTACAGGATCTGGAGCTGGTCGTGCGGCAGCGCCTGGCGGAACTGGGCCGGGCCTAAGTGCCTTCCACCCGGGTCCAGCCTCGGGTCTGCGGTGTCCACGGTGTCAGCGGGCGGCCCATGAAGTCGGTCTCCTCCACCTCGTAGCCCGCCGCCTCCAGGCGCCGGCGGGCCTCGGCGTAGTAGCGGTAGTCCACCTGGAACGCCCCGCCCCGGAGGGTGTTCTGATAGCCGCTGATCCCGGTGAGGAGTTTGCGCAGGTTTTCCGCGTCCTCGGGTGGGGCGATGATGTCCACGGCCTGATTCACGGTGCCCAGGGCGCGCACCCGTCGGCCCGTGACCCGGTCCATCGACCGGCCGGCCGCGTTGGCGGCGGAGACGGGGACGTCGAAGGCGGTGGACGCGGGTGCCCCAGCCGCCGCCGGGGCGCCGGCGGCGGCCGCCGCGGCCCGCTGCGCCTTCAGGGCCTCCACCCGCGCTTTTGCCGCCGCGATGCGCTCGGCGGGAGTCAGTTCACGTTCCTCGGCCACGCCGCGCCCCCTTCCTTTTCGTCGGTGCCATTGTACCATTAGCCTTACCGCGCAGAAGCGGGCAGTGGTGCGATCAGAGAGGGGGCGGAGCGTACGGGGCGGAAGTCTCTCGTGACCGCACGGGAAAGGGGAGGGGTGGGATGAATCAGCAGCAGCTGGCCGCACTGGTCCCCCTGATCGTCTTCGCCGTGTTCCTGTTCTTCTTCGTCTGGCGGCCGCAGGCGTCGCAGATGCGGCGGCGGCGGGAGATGTTGGGCAGCCTGCGCACGGGGGACCGCGTCCTGACGGTCGGCGGCCTCTATGCCACGATCCAGGAGATCAAAGAAGATACCTTGACCCTGGAACTGGCGCCCAACATCCGCGTTAAAGCGGAGCGGAGTGCTGTGCAATCGGTCCGCGGACGCCAGCAGCAGAAGGGGCAGTGATCGAGTCGCAGTGATCGACTCACCCTTTCAGGACTACCTGGAGATGGTCGATCGGGTGGGCGTCCTGCTCTCTCTGTCGGAGCGGGACATCAAGCCCCTGCGCGCCCCCAAGCGGTCCATCGTCGTCTCGGTGCCGATCGAGATGGACGATGGGCGCCTGGAGATCTTCACCGGGTACCGCGTCCAGTACGATACCGTGCGCGGCCCGGCCAAGGGTGGGATCCGCTACCATCCCGACGTCACGCTGGAGGAGGTCAAGGCCCTGGCGGCCTGGATGTCGGTGAAGTGCGCCGTGGTGGACATTCCCTTCGGCGGGGCGAAGGGGGGCGTGGCTGTGGACCCCACCCGCCTGTCCCTGCGGGAACTGGAGCAACTCACCCGCCGCTACACCGCGGAGATCTTCGACATCATCGGCCCCGACCGGGATATCCCCGCACCGGACGTCGGGACCCACCCCCAGATCATGGCCTGGGTGATGGACACCATCAGCATGAAGCGGGGATACCTGGAGCCGGGAACCGTCACCGGCAAGCCGATTCCCCTGGGAGGCTCGCGGGGCCGGGATGAGGCCACGGCCCGCGGACTCCTCTACACGGTCCGGGCGGCGTTCCGCGTCCTGGGTCTGACCCTGGAGGGGGCCCGGGTGGTCATCCAGGGGTTCGGCAACGTCGGCGCCAACGCGGCGCGCCTGCTGCACGAGGCGGGGGCCCACGTGGTTGCCGTGAGCGATGTCCGCGGCGGTATCCATGATCCCCAGGGGCTCGATCCCCAGGAGGTGCAGCGCCACGCCGCGGCCTCGGGCAGCGTCGTCGATCTGCCGGGGGCCCGGCCGATCCGCAACGCCGACCTGCTGACTCTCGAGTGCGACCTGCTCGTGCCGGCGGCTCTGGGCGGGCAGATCACCGAGGCGAACGCGGCGCAGGTGCGCGCCCGCGTTCTCGCCGAAGGCGCCAACGGGCCGACCACGCCGGAGGCCGACGCCATCCTGCGCGAGCGCGGGGTCTTCATCATCCCCGATATCCTCTGCAACGCCGGTGGGGTCGTGGTCTCGTACTTCGAGTGGGTTCAGGACCGCTACGGCTACTTCTGGAAGGAAGAGGTTGTGCGCGAGCGCCTGGAGGAGAAGATGCGGCAGGCGTTCCACGACGTGCTGTCCGTGGCCGAGCGCCACCACGTGGACATGCGGACCGCCGCGTACGCTCTGGGCGTCGAGCGGATTGTCGAGACCCGGCGGCTGCGCGGGCTGTACGGGTAGGCCCGGAAGCGAGGGAGGACGCCCATGAGTCCACCGATGCAGACTCCCGAGGAGGCCGTTCCGGCGAAGGTCGCGCCGGGGCTCGAGGACGTCAAGCGCCATCCGGCCGTCGTGGCCTTCATCGAGAAGGCCAACGAATACACGGGCGCCATCGGCTTCACGGAGCACGGCGTCCGCCACGCCAACCTCACCGCCAGCATCGCCTATAATATCCTGCGGCGGCTGGGGGCGACCGAGCGGCAGGCGCAGCTGGCCGCCATCGCCGGGTACCTGCACGACATCGGGAACATGGTCGGCCGCGTCAACCACGAGCACACCGGGGCGGTGCTGGCCGGGGGCATCCTGGAGGAACTGGGGATGGAACCGCTCGAGCGCGCGGTCATCATGGGGGCGATCGGCAACCACGAGGAGCCCCACGGCGAGCCGGTCAGCCCGGTGGGCGCGGCGGTCATCCTCTCGGACAAGTCCGACGTCCACCGGACGCGGGTGCGCAACCCGGACATGACGACCTTCGACATCCACGACCGGGTGAACTATGCGGTGGAGCACTCCTTCCTGCGCGTGGATGAGAAGGGGAAGACCATCACCCTGGAACTGACCATCGACACCAGCCTCTCCCAGGTGATGGAGTACTTCGAGATCTTCCTCAGCCGGATGGTGATGTGCCGCCGTGCGGCGGAGTTCCTGGGGTGCGAGTTCAAGCTGCAGATCAACGGGGTGAAGCTCCTGTAGCCGGCTCCGTCCCCAGCGGCGGCGGCCCCTGCATGCCCCGCGAATTCCTCAGAACTTTCTAAAGGAATCTAGAGCTTTCCACAGAATCCAAAAACCCAGACTTCTCTGGGGGGATCGCGTGCCGCTGCGGGGGGATCGCGTGCCGCTGCGGCTCCGCCGCGTCGAGCGCCCGGCGCTCACCAGGTCGTCGCTCTACCGGCTGGCCGTGCCCATTGCCCTGGTTGTCCTGGGGGCGGTGATGCTGGCCCTGCTCGTGCTGGCCGGCGGCGTGCTGCTGGGGCTGTTGCCGTATCCCGGACGGTAAGACGGTTAAGACGGTAAGGAGGAATATATGACGGCAACGCAGGCTCTGCCGGTCGCCTCGGCCGGCGTCATCATCCTGTTCGCCCTGCTGGTGTTCCGCCGGTTCGCGCAGCGCGGTGGAATGCACCTGCTGCTGTGGGGCATCGGCCTGTCGCTGTTCGGCGTGGGCTCGCTGGCCGAAGCCTACTCGGCGCTGGGCTGGCACCCGACGGTCTTCCGCCTGTGGTACCTGGGCGGGGCCATCCTCAACGCGGCCTGGCTGGGGCAGGGCACCGTCTACCTGCTCGCCGGCCAGCGGCTCCCCAACGTCCTGGTCGCTGTCCTTCTCGGCTACGCTGCGGCCGCGGTCCTGTTCCTGGGGCTGGAGCGCCTGCTGGGATGGGGTGTCGGGATCGTGGCGACATTAATCGCCTTCCACGGGGTGATCTTCACGTGGGCGATCTACCGGCGGTGGGCGCGCCGCTGGTCCGGAACACGCTTGGCCGGCGTGCTGACCGCATCCCTGATCGCCGGGTCCCTCGCCGCCGCCTACCTGATCTTCGCCGTCCCGCTCGACGCCGCGGCCTTTGATGCCGCGCAACCGCTCAGCGCTCAGTACCGGGAGATCCTGCCCGCGGGGGCTCAGGTGCGCCGCCTGACCCCGATCTTCAACATCTACGGGACGATCGCCCTGGTGGGCGGAGCGCTCTACTCGGCGTGGCTACTGTGGCGCAAGGAGATCCTGCCGAACCGTGTCCTGGGTAACATCCTGATCGCTGGCGGAGCGCTCGCCATCGCGTTCGCCAGCACGCAGCTGCGCTTCGGTCTGGCCGACTACCTCTACCTGGCCGAACTGGTCGCGGCGATCCTGATGTTTGCGGGATTCCTGCTGGCCACGGCGCGCGCTCCGGCGACCGCCGCGGCCCCCGCGCCGCTTCGGGCCGAGAGCTCCTCGTGACGTCGCCGGGACGTCCCCGCTGGTTGACCCTGGGCGAGGCCAGCCGGCTCCTGGGGGTCGATGAGTCCACCCTGCGCGCGTGGGCCGACGCCGGACGGGTGCGGGCCTTTCGCACACCGGGCGGCCACCGCCGGTTCGCCCACGCAGACCTGGAGGCGCTGTGGGGACAGCCCCGGGCGCCGCGGCCGTTGCAGGTCGCCCGGCAGATCCGCCGGCAGGGGCGCACGCTCGCCCGCGCGCGCCCCGTGCCCCGTGCCGACTGGTACGGGGAGCTCGACCCCGAGACGCGCGCCCGCACCGCGCAGATTTGCCGTGCGCTGATGGCCGCGCTCGCCGGCTACCTGGCCGGGGGCGCGCGCCGGCGGCTTCATCTGGTCGCGGGGGAGCGGGCCGGGCGGCGGTTGGGGCAGGCGCTGGCCGCGCGCGCCCTGCTCCCCGCGCAGGCGGCGCAGGCGTTCGTCCACTTTCGCGGCGTGATCGGCGATGCGGTGACCACGCGGCTGGCGCTGCCGCCCGACCAGCAACTCCGCGCTCTGCGCCAGATCGACGCCTTCCTCAACCGCGTCATGGTCGCCATGCTGGAAGTCTTCCCCCTGGGGCGGCGCACGGACGGCCGCTGATCGCGGCTCGGACCGGTGGTCGCCCCTCCCCCGACTCTCCGATAGAATAGGGGCCGAACCATGTCTGTCACCGATCCACCCAGGGTCCGCTGCTCCCGCTGCGGCGCCGAGAACCCGCCCGACGCGCAGTTCTGCATGCGCTGCGGGACACCCCTGGCCCAGCGCTGTCCCGTCTGCGGTACCGATAACCCCCTCGATGCCCACTTCTGCCTGCGCTGCGGGGCACCGCTGCAGGGGGCGGTGGCCGTGGAGCGGCGCATGGTCAGCGTGCTCTTTGCGGACCTGGTCGGGTCGACCCCGCTGACCCGGACGCTCGATGCGGAACCGATGCGCCGTCTGGTCGCCGACTACTTCGCGGCCATGCGGGAGGAGATCCAGTGGTACGGCGGCACGGTCGAGAAGTTCATTGGGGATGCGGTCATGGCGGTCTTCGGCCTGCCCGCGGCGCACGAAGATGACCCGGAGCGCGCCGTCCGCGCGGCCCTGGCGATGCAGCAGCGCATCCCGGCGCTGAACGGCCGCTTGAACGCCGACCTGCGCATGCGCATCGGCATCGCCACCGGCGAGGTGGTCGCCGACCTGCGCGCCGTGGCGGCCGGCGAGTTCATGGCCACGGGTGAGGTGGTTAACCTGGCGGCGCGGCTGCAGCAGGACGCGCCGCCCGATGCAGTCGTCGTGGACGAGCGCACCCATGCGGTAACGCGTGCCTCCGCCCAGTACCGGCCCCTGCCGCCGACGACGGATGGGGATTTCGCCGGCCGGCCGCGCTGGCAGGTAGTGGCCCTGGCCGAGCGTCCTGTGGTGAAAGGGCTCCGGGCGCCGCTGGTGGGCCGCGGCGACGAGATGCAGTTTCTGCTGGCGCTCCACCGCCGGGTCGTCGAGGGGCAGCGACACCACCTGGTCACCATCACCGGCACGGCCGGAGTGGGAAAGACGCGGCTGGTCGAGGAGTTTGTGGACGTGCTCCGGTCGTCCCCCGATGCGCCCCAGGTCCTGCGGGGGCGCTGCCCGGCCTACGGCGAGGGGTTGACCTACTGGCCGCTGGCCGAGATGCTGCGCCAGGAGTGCGGCATCAAGGACAACGACCCCGCACCGGCCGTCATCGAGAAACTCCGCGCCTGTATCCTGGAGGTCTGCGCCCCGGTCTTCGGCCAGGCGGAGAGCGATCGGATCGCCACGGACCTGGCCACGGTCCTGGGGGTGCAGCTGCCGCCGGACTACGAGGCCGTCTGGCGGGACCGGCTGCAGGCCCTGAAGCTGGCGGTCGAGGGACGCCCCGTCACCTCGCGCGATGCCCGCCTCAGCGAGCGGCAGGCCGGCGACGTGATCCTGCGGGCATTCCGGAGCTACCTGGTGGCCGGGGCGCGCCGGCGGCCGCTCCTGCTCATCTTCGAAGATCTGCACTGGGCGGAGGAGAGTCTGCTGGAACTGGTCGAGCACCTGGCCCTGCGCGGCGTGGACGCGCCGGTCCTCACCCTCTGCCTCGCCCGGCCCGAACTGCTGGAGCGCCACCCCGACTGGGGCGGCCGCATCCGCAACTACACCTCGCTCTCGCTGTCCCCCCTGCCGGGCGAACAGGGTCGCCGGCTGATCGGGGAACTGCTGCATGGGCAGCGCATCCCGGCGGACGTGCGCGAAGCGATCATCGGCAAGGCCGAGGGCAATCCGTTCTTCATTGAAGAGATCCTGCGCATGTTGATCGACGGCGGGAAGCTGGTCCGTGACGAGCGGGAATGGCGGTGGGCCTCGCAGCCCGTGGAGATCCGCATTCCCGACACCATCCACAGCATCCTGGCGGCCCGCCTGGATCTACTGCCGGCGCTGGAGCGGCGGGTGACTCAGGACGCCGCGGTCGCCGGTCGCGTCTTCTGGCTGGGGGCGCTGGTGGCGACCGACGGGCTGAACACCGCCGAGGCGGTGGCGGCGCTGGAGCGGTTGCAGGAGCGGGAACTCGTCGAGGAGCGGGCGGTCTCGTCGCTTGCCGGGGAGCGGGAGTTCGCCTTCAGGCACGCGCTGATCCGGGAGGTCGCCTACACGACCCTGCCCAAGGCCGCGCGCAGCGAGAAGCACCTGCGCTTCGCCGGCTGGCTGGAGGCCACCGCGGCGGAGACCCCCGACAAGTTCCTGGAAGTGCTCGCCCACCACTACGAGCAGGCCTGGCGCTACCGGTTTGAGACCGGCGACAAGGCGATGGATCTGGCGCGGCGCGCCATCGCCGCGCTCCGGGCCGCCGGCGCGCGCGCGCTGGCACTGCGCACCCTACCGGAGGCGCGCCGATTGCACGACCGAGCCCTGGCCGTCGTCCGGAACGCCAACCTGGATGGGGATACGCCCCTCCTGCTCGAGCTGCTCACCAGCCGGTGCGAAGTGGTCAAGTGGATGAGCCGGCCCGAGGTGCTCATCGAAGATACCGAGACGATCATCACGCTGGCGCCCACGATCGGCCGAGACGATCTGCTGGCGCGCGCCTGGCTCAACCGGGCTTTCGCCGAGTACCTGCGCGAGCGACTGCAGCCGGCCGAGGAGTTCCTGCACCACGCCCTGGATCTGTTCCGCAAGCTGGGCGACCGCCAGGGCGAGGCCGATGCGCTCGAGGTCCTGGGCCGGATCACCGAGGGCCTGCGGGGGAAACTGAGCAAGGCGCAGGTTGCCTACCGGCAGGCCATCGATCTCTACCGCGAGTTGGGCGACGGTCAGGGGATGGCCCGGACGATGGCACGGCTGGGGCGGACCGTGCTGAACGGCGGAAGCCTGCAGGACGCCCGGCCTGTCCTCCTGGAGGCCCTGGACCTGGCGCGGCGGCACCACGAACGCATCAGCGAGGTCGCCAGCGTGATGGGACTGGCCATCCTGGCCCACCTGACCGGGGACTCCCCGGAGGCGATCCGCCTGCACCACGAAGCCCTCCATCTGCAGCAGGAGCTCGGCGACCAGGTGGGACAGGCCTTCATCCGCCGGCACCTGGGGATGCACTACCTGCGGCAGGGACGTCTGGAGGATGCGGAACGGGAGATGGAGGCTGCGGTCAAGATCTACCGGGAGAACGCGGAGGACGAGCCCAACTTCATCTTCCGCAGTCTGGCGGAGGTGCTGTTGGCCAAAGGCGACCTGCTGGCCGCCGCCGACTACGCGGAGCGCGCGCTGGCCTCGGTTGATGGGCAGGGTGATCCCATCACGGCGGCGACATTCGGCGCCACGCTCGGGAGGATTCGTGCAGCGCAGGGACGCGCCGATGAGGCGGACGTGCTCCTGCGCCAGAGCCTGGATATTCTCGAAAGCAGCGAGTACCGCATCGACCTGGCGCTGACAGTGATGCGCTACGGCGAAGCGCTGCTCGCGCTCGGGCAGCCGGAGCGGGCCCGGACGGTCCTGGACCGGGCCCGGGACCTCTTTCAGGGGATGGGAGCAACGCACTTCGCTGGGGCGATCGAGGGGCTGCTGCAGGGAGTCGCCTCGTGACGGGCGCGGTCGTCGTGATTCCTCTCTACAACGAGGCGCCGACCGTGGTCCAGGTGTTGCGCGAGGTCCGGGAGGCGGTCCCCACGGCGGATATCCTGGTCGTGGATGACGGCTCCACGGACCGATCCGCCGGGATACTCGCGGTGGAGCAGGCCGGCGACCCGCGGCTGCGCGTGGTGACACACCGCGAGAACCAGGGGTACGGTCAGGCACTCATCGACGGCTTCGCGGTGGCGCTCCGCGGCGACTATGCGGCCGTCGTCACCATCGACTGCGATGCCCAGCACGAACCGCGGCAGATCCCCGAGTTTCTGGCGGCACTGGCCGAGGCCGATCTCGTCTCGGGCAGCCGCTACCTGGATCCGGCCGCAGGAGGAGATCCGGCTCCCGCGGACCGCGTGGCGATCAACCGCGAAACGGTCGCGCGCCTGCGCGAGGTAACCGGGTACGACCTGACCGATGCCTGGTGCGGGTTCAAGGCCTACCGCGCCGATGCTTTGCGTCGTCTGCGGCTGACCGAGCCCGGCTACGGGATGCCGCTGCAGGTCTGGGTGCAGGCGGCCCGCCTGGGGCTGCGCATGAAAGAGCTGCCCGTCCCGCGGGTCTACAAGAACCCCACCCGCCGGTTCTGGGGCGGGCTGGACGACCCCGAGACGCGGCGCCGCTACTACCAGGCGGTGCTGGACGCGGAACTCGCCGGCGCGGGCCGCGCCGGCGGGAGGAGCGCGTGATGCGGATCCTGGCCGTCGGCGCGCACCCCGATGACGTGGAGATCGGGATGGGCGGGACGATCCTGGCCCTCCTCGCCCAGGGCCACTCCGTCGTGATCTGCGATCTGACCGACGGGGAGCCCACGCCGCGGGGGACACCGGAGCGCCGGGCCGCGGAGGCGGCGGCCGCCGCGCGCATGCTCGGCGTGGAGCGACGCATCACGCTCCCGCTGCCGAACCGCCTGCTCGCCGACACCGTGGAGAACCGCAAGATGCTGGCGGGGGTGATCCGCGAGGTGCGGCCCGACCGGCTCTTCGTCCCGTACTGGGTGGACGCGCACCCCGACCACGTGGCCGCCTGCACCCTGGCCGAAGCCGCGCGCTTCTACGCCAAACTGACCAGGACCGATATCCCCGGCGAACCGCACCTGCCGTCGCGCGTCCTCCACTTTTTTTCTACCCACTACGACCTGCACATCCGGCCGGCGTTCCTGTTCGACATCAGCGACCACTTCGACCGCAAGGTGGAGGCGGTCACGGCCTACGCGTCCCAGTTCGACCTCGATCAACCCGAACCGGGCATCGTGCACCACCTGCGGACCACCAACGCCTACTGGGGTTTTCTGATCGGCCGGCCCTACGCCGAGGCCTTCGCCAGCCGTGAGGAAGTGGGCCTCAGCAGCCTCGACGCGCTGGTATAGGTCGGCGGAGTCCGTGTGATCGACCGTCCGCTGGAAATCCCTCCGCGCTCCGGTGACGTGCTGCTTGTGCCGGCGGGCGCCGAGCTGCTCGACCTCGCCCGCCAGAACCGTGCTCGACTCGACGAGGAGCGGCGGCCCCTCGCCGGGGTCCCCCTGGGGGAGATCCGCCGGCGCGCCCGCGCCGATGCCCTGGCGCTGGGCCGCGCCTACACCGCGGATGCGGATCTGGCCGCATCTCCCGGCGGAGACCTGCTGCTCCTGACCGGCCACCAGCCCGTCTTTGCCCATCCCGGCATCTGGGCGAAGTACCTGCTGCTGGATCGCCTGGCCGCACGGGGAGGGGCCGGCCTGGCCGTCGTCGTGGACAGTGATGAGATGGAAGAGGTGGGTGCCGACGTTCCGACCTATGCCGGCGGCTCACTGGCGCGCCGCCGGGAGGTTCTGCAGCGGCCGGAACCCGACGAGCCGTATGAGGGGCAGGCCGCCCCGACAGCGCAGGCCTGGGCGGAGTTCCTGGCGCGTATCGATCGGCACATCGCGACGCTCCCGGAGGAGGCGATCCGCCGGGCCTGGGCGGGGTTTCGCGCAGGAAGCCCGCCGCCCGTTGCCTCCCTCGCCGCCTTCATCCTGGCCCTGCGCCGCCGCTACGAGCGCCCGCGCCATCTCCTGGACGTCCCGATCTCGGCCCTGGCCGAGACGGAATCCTTTCGCGCCTTCTTCCTCCACATCGCCGCGGAAGCCGAGTCCTTCCGCGCCATCCACAACCGGCGCCTGGAAGCCTACCGCGAGCAGCAGCACATTCGGACGGAGGCGCAGCCCTTCCCGAACCTCGAGGATGGTCCGCGGGGGATCGAGTTGCCGTTCTGGTCAGTGGCGGAGGGCCGGCGGCGGCGCGTCTTCCTCGACCCCGACGCCCGGACGCTGCACGGCGCCGGCACCGACCCCGTCGCGCTGCCGGCGGACCCCGGCGACCCGGTGTTTGCGGCGCTGCGCCTGAGGCCGCGGGCGATGACCCTGACGGCGTTCCTCCGGCTGCTCGTCGCGGATCTCTTCATCCACGGGGTGAGCGGCGGTCGCTACGATCGCGTCACGGACGCGGTGTGCGCCGACTTCTTCCAGGTGGCGCCGCCGGCCTACGCCGTGGCCTCCGCGACGCTGCACCTGCCCTTCCGCGCCGCGGGGAATCCGGAGGAGCGCGAGAGACTCCAGCGCCTGATCCAGGAATCCCGGCACAACCCCGAGCGGCTGCTGGCGGAGCCCACGGCCGAACAGCAAGCGGTCATCGCGGAGAAGTGGCGGCTGATCCGGCGGTTGAAGGAGGGCACGCTATCCCGCCGCGCACGGCGCGCGCTCACTCAGGAGATCCGCGCGTTGAACGAGCGCCTGAGTGTACCGCTGGCGCCGCGGCTGGCCGCCCTGGAAGCGCGGCTGGCGGCGCTCGATGACCGCGGGCCCGGCGAGGCGGCCACCTACCGCGGGTATCCCTTCTTCCTGTACCAGCGGGAAGAGGTGGAGGCTCTGGTGACGAAGATGCTGGCGGGAGGGATCTGATGGTCGAGGAAGGCCGCCCGGCACCCGAGTTTGCCCTCCGGGATGCCCGCGGGACGCGGGTACGGCTGCGCGAATTCCGCGGCCGGTGGGTCGTGCTGTACTTCTACCCGAAGGACGACACGCCGGGCTGTACGACGGAAGCCTGCGGGTTCCGCGACGACCACAGCGCCTACGCGGCGGCGGACGCGGTCGTGATCGGCATCAGCCCGGACGAGACGGCGGCGCATGCGCGATTCATCCAGAAATACCGGCTGCCGTTCATCTTGCTGGCCGATCCCGACCACGCCGTGGCCGAGGCCTACGGGGTCTGGAAGGAGAAGCACCTGTACGGTCGCACCTACTGGGGCATTGAGCGGACGACCTTCGTCATCGATCCCCGCGGGAAGATCGCGCGCATCTTTCGCCGGGTCCGGCCCGAGGGACACAGCCGGGAAGTCCTTGCGGCGCTCGCGCCGGTCTGAGCCGGGGTACGAGAGGAAGTCCCCTTCGGCGGGTTGAACCGTAGAGAGGACCGCATGCGCCTGGCTCCTACCGCACTCCTCCTGATCGCGGGGATGGTTCTTTCGGCGTGTCAGCCGACCGTCGCCCTGCGCCCCGGCGTCCCCACGCTGCCGGAAGTCGCCGTGCAGACCCGGCCGATCGTGGCCGACGACCAGGGCCGTTCCCTGCGGCCGTCCGCCGCCGAGGGCCGCAAGGTGTTCGAGCGTTCCTGTCAGACCTGCCATGGGGCCGAGGGGTTGGGGGACGGTCCACTTGCCACCTTTCTCAAGGCGCCGCACAAGAATCCCTTCATCGACACGATGCGGCTGCTGGGGATCGAGGTGAAGGGTGAGGACCTGCCGTCCCGGCCGGCCAACTTCCACAACACGGTGCAGATGCGCCTGAACAGTCCCGCGTCGATGTATGAGGTCGTCACGCTGGGGCGGCCGCACACGGCGATGCCGGCGTTCGGCCCCAAGCCGGCCTACGGTGCCAACGACGGGATGCCCGACGCCCGCGACGATCAGGGGCGCCTGCAGCGGCGGTTCCTCCGCGACGAGGACCGGTGGAACGCCGTCTTCTACGAATGGACCTTCGCCACCACGCCGCAGACTATCGCCCGCGGCCGGGAGATCTTCCACAACACCCCATTCCCCGTGCCGGTGCCCGGCGTCGGGACGGTGACCACTGCCTGCGCCGGCTGCCACGGACCCAACGGCGACGGCCAAGGCGCCCTGGGGTTCTTCCGGCAGCGGCGCCCGTGGGGTTGGGCGTTGCAGCAGGGTCCCGGTGTCTTCGTCGATCGGGATTTTATGGTGAAGCGGAAACCGACGGAACTATTCGACTGGATCTACGACGGTATCGGGCTCATGCCGCCGTACAAGCAGTTTCTCTCCGTGGAGGACATCTGGGCGGTGGTGGACTACATCTGGACGTTCATATACACGTACACGCCGCCGCGGGGGCAGCAGCCTTGATTCGCCCGCGGCGTCCCTCCTACACTTGAAGACCGACATGGGTGGGCACTTGAAGACCGACATGGGTGGGCACTTGAAGACCGACATGGGTGGGCACTTGAAGACCGACATGGGTGGGCACTTGAAGACCGGGGTGTGAGGGTGGCCTCAACGCGCCTGGACCGCCGGGCCCTGCTGCGACTGATCACCACCGTGCCCGTCCTGGGCGCGGTCGCGGCCTTTCTCTCCCCGCTGCTGCGCCTGCTCAAGCCCAACGTCAAGCCCTTCCAGGCGCTCTATGATCCGACCCGGGGCGACATCCCGCGGGGAGAGAGCACGGTCGCGGCCACGCTGGCCGAAGTGTCGAAACCCTGGGACTTCAAGTATTTCGTCTACACCCAGAAGTACCCGCAGTACACGCCGACCGGCCTGCGGCAGGCCAGCGTTCCCGGTGTGATCGTGCGGTTGCCGCGCAAGATCCGCATGCCCTGGGATTGGGCGACGGGCATCGGCAAGGCGCAGTTCGTGGGGCAGGAGAGCGACATCATCGTCTTCTCCCGCATCTGCCCCCACCTGGGCTGCATCTACAACTACGTTGCCAACTGGCAGGAGATCACGGCCGGGTACGGCGGGTATCGGCCGCCGCCCGATCGCCGCCACGCCCTGATGGGCTGTCCCTGTCACCTCTCGATCTACGATCCGGGGGATCCCCAGCAGCCCGGCCGCGTCCTCTCCGGACCGGCGCCCCGGCCGCCGCGGACTTTCCTCTATGACATCAGGGGCGACCAGATCATCGTCACGGACGTAGAACCCGGAGGCATTGCCTGACATGGGCGCAGTGGGTACGCAGCCCGGGGGGATCGCCTGACCGTGGCCGTCGGCGAGTGGATCCGCGAACGCAAGGAACACCTCGACCTGTTCGACGAGACGAAGACCCAGGCGCAGGGAAATCCGCTCTACCTGCTGGGGCCGATGTTGTACTACTTCTACCTGATCACGGTTGTCAGCGGTGCCATCCTGATGCTCTGGTACGAGCCCACCACCACCGCCGCCTACGACTCCATCCAGCGCATCTCGCGGGAGATCGGCCGCGTCACCCTGGGCGGTGTGGTGATCCCGCTGGGGTCGCTGGTGCGGGGGATCCACAAGTACGCCGCGGACGCCGTCTTCGTCTGCTTCATCCTGCGGATCTACCGCATGTACTTCGCGGGGGAGTACAAGCGCCCCGGCGAGCTCTCCTGGATGATCTTCTTCCTAGGGCTGATTCTCACCATGATCTCCGGGGTGACCGGCTACCTGCTGATCTGGAACCAGCGGTCGTTCTGGGCCGCCAAGACGATCCTCACCGTGCCGGTCTACCTGGACCAGTTGACCGCCTTCATCCCCAGGATCGGGCAGCACCTCACCTTCGGCTCGATGATCGCTTACATCTTCCTGGGCGGTCCGGCCATCGGGCAGGCGACGATCACGCGCTTCTACTCGCTGCACTTCGGGATCTCCATCGTCCTGCTGATCTTGATGGAGGTCTACGTCTACCGCACGCGCCGGCCGCGCCTGCGCATGTCCTGGTTCCCCCTGCTGCTCTTCTTCGCCATGGTCGTCTTTACCGCGTGGGTGCTGCCCGCGGAGATGGGGCGGCGCGCCGATCCCAACCGCACGCCGCTGCCGATCCTCTCCGACTGGTACTTCCTGGCGCTGTACCAGTACGTCAAGTACACGCCGCCGCTGTGGGCGGGCCTGGGCCCCGGACTGCTCATCGGGGTGGGGATGCTGGTGCCGTTCCTGGACCGGTCCCGCTCGCGCCATCCCCTGGACCGGCCGCTCTTCCTGGTGCTGGGATTGCTGGCCCTCTTCTACTTCCTGGCGTTTACGGCGCTGATCATGTGGAACATTGCCCAGATCAACCGCGAACCTCCCATTGTCCTGCTGGTGACCGGCGTCGTGATGACGCTCGCTTTTCTCTGGCACCTGGCGGTGCGGCGCCGGCAGATGCGGGCGGCCCCCGCGCCAGCGGCCCCGCCCCCCCGCCGGCCGCCGACGGCGGAGGAGGCCTGATGCGCGCGCTTGTCTCCACCATGGCCTTCGCGGCGGCCGTCTACGCCTTCGCGCGGCTCTGGGAGGCGTTCCGCGGGGCCTGGGAAGGCCGCCCCACCGCACCGCCGGTCGCCTTCCTGGGACTGCTGCTCCTCTTCCTCGGGAGCCTGGGGTACCTGGGGTTTGTGATCTATGCCGGCGACCGGGCCGCGGGACGCGTGCGCCGGCGTATCGCCCTCTTCGACCGCATCCTGGACCTGAGGTCCCGTGGGTAGGCCGGTTCTGCTCCTGGCGATCGTCGCCCTGGCCGGCGCGAGCCTGCTGCTCGCGGCCGTGATCGTGCTGGGCGAGCTGCGCGACGCCTACGCGCTCGGGGGTGGCGCGCTGGGGGGGATCCTGATCGCGTACGGACTGATCGTCCTCCTGCTGCGCCGGCTGGGACTGATCGGCCCGCGCGGCGCCGAGGGCAAGTGAGGACGGGGAGGGGGAGCGTGTACCGGTGGGCGCTCAGCTGGTTGCTGCGGCAGACGGTGAAGCTCGACGTCTACATCAACCGCGTCTACCCCGCAGACTGGAACCCCCTCTACTACACAGGCGGGCTGTCCCACTTCTTCCTCTTTGTGCTGGTCATCTCCGGCATTCTGCTCTTCTTCTACTATGTCGCCAGTCTGGACGGCGCCTACGCCTCCGTCGCTTACCTGACCGACCAGGTGCCCTACGGGGCCATCCTGCGGGGGATTCACCGCTACGCGGCCGACGGGTTCATCATCGCCGTGCTGCTGCACCTCTTCCGGAACTGGTTCACCGACCGGTATCTGTTCGCCCGGGACGGGCCCTGGATCTCCGGGATGTTCCTGCTGATCCTGGGCGGATTCATCGGCATCAACGGCTACCAGCTCGTCTGGGACCAGCGCGCGCAGGCGATCACGCTGGTCTTCGTCGAGATGCTGCGCGCGGTGCCGGCGGCAGGGAGCGCTCTGGTGCGGCTGTTCCTGGGCGGCGCGGGGATCAGCGATGCGCTGCTGCCGCGCATCCTCTTCCTGCACGTCGGGACAGCGTCCTTCCTCTACATTCTGCTCTGGTGGCACTATGTGCGGGTCCGCCATCCCAAGGTCTGGCCGCCGGCCACGTGGGTCCTGACGCTGCTGGGCCTGATCACCCTGCTGGCGGCCCTGCCCGGAACCCGCCCGACCGCGGGGGTGGCCGCCCAGCCCGCCGCGACCCCGACTGCCTACCCGCTGGATGTGTTCTTCCTGCTGCCGTTCTGGCTGGTAAACTGGCTTCCCGCCGCCGCCGTCGCCGGCGGATTGACGGTACTGCTGCTCCTGGGCTACGTGATCCCGTACATCCGTCGGGAGTCGGTTCCCCAGATGGGCGTCCGGCACGCCGGCGTGGCCCAGGTGATCGACGGGAACTGCACCGGGTGCGAACTCTGCTACTACGACTGCCCCTACAACGCCATCGTCATGGTGCCCTCGCTCCATCCCGGCGCCACCAAGGCGGCGGCGAACCGGAAACTCCTGGCCGTGGTGATGGACTCCCGCTGCGTCGAGTGCGGCATCTGCATCGGCGCGTGCCCCTTCGAGGCGCTGGAACTTCCGAAGTTTCTCGAGGCCGACGTGCTGCGGCGGATCGAACAGGCCGTGGCGCAGCCGGCGACGGCATAGGGCGGATGAAGGTCATCGGGTTCGTCTGCGACTGGGCGGTGGCCACTGCGGACCTGGTGGACGACCAGGGGCGGCTGCGGGCCTTCCCGGCGGTCCATGTGGTCCGCATTCCCTGCTCGGGGTTCATGCGGCCGGACTGGCTCGAGTCCGCGCTGCGAGCCGGCGCCGATGGCGCCTTCGTCACGGGATGTCCCTATGGGGACTGCCTGAACCGGGAGGGGAACTATCTGATGCGCGACCGCGTGGACCAGCTGGGGCGGCGCCTGCAGCGCCGGCGCATCGATCCCCAGCGCGTGGCCATGTTCGCCCACGGGCTGCACGACCGCGGGCCCTTCCTGAATGAGGTCGGCGCGTTCTTGCGCCGCCTGGAAGGGCTGCCGCAGGCCGCCCCGGCGCGAGCGGCGCGGCCGGCCCCCGCGGCCGCGGAGGCATCCGAATGACCCGCCGGCGCGTGCCGCTGCGCACGATCCTGCTCTACCTGCTCTTCTACATCGTGTTCTTCCTACTGCTCCTGTTCGCCGCCTCCTTTGGCCTGGTTGCGGAGGCCTAGCGTGGGCCTGGTTGCGGAGGCGTAGGGCCGGCAGTGCCGCCGAGGGTTCGCGACCTTCCCGCCATCTACGCTCCGGTCCAGGGCGACCTCGACGCGCTGGATGGATTGCTGCGGGCCGAACTGGCCAGCGGGGATGCGTTCCTCGGCGAACTGGTGAACTACGTCCTGGGCACCCGGGGCAAGCTCATCCGTCCTGCCCTGGCCTGTCTTTCCGCGGAGGCGATCGGCGGCGGGAAGACGGAGCGCCTCTATGTCGCCGCGACGGTCGAGCTCATTCACATCGCCTCGCTCATCCACGATGACATCATCGACGCCGCCGATGTCCGCCGCGGCGCCGCGACCGTTAACGTGCAGTGGGGGAATCAGCTCGCGGTGCTGCTGGGCGATCTGCTCTTCGCCCGCGCCTTTGACCTGATCAGCCGCGTCCGTCATCCCGAGGTGGCGCCGGCCCTGGCCCACGCCGCCGTGCGCATGAGCCAGGCGGAGATCAAGCAGGTGCAGTACTCCGCCGAGCCCCACAGCGAGGAAGCGGTCTACCTGGACATCATCGCGGGGAAGACCGCCCACCTCTGCTCCGCGGCCTGCCGCGCCGGCGGGCTCGTGGCCGGCGCGACCGCGGAGCAGGCGCAGGCGCTGGCCGCATTCGGACTCGCCTGGGGGATGTCGTTCCAGATCACCGACGACGCGCTCGATCTGACCAGCCGGAGGGAAGATCTGGGGAAACCCATCGGGTCGGACATCCATGGCGGGCGGGTCACCCTGCCGGTGATTCACGCCCTGCGCACGGCGGACGCGGCCGACGGCGCCGCGCTGCGCCGCCTCCAGCAGGCGCCCGCGACGGACGGAGCCATGGCGGAGGTGCGCCGCATCCTGGACCGCTACGGCGCGATCCCGTATGCGCAGGAGGTGGCCCGGACCTACTCCGACCAGGCCGCCGCCGCCCTGGCGGCGCTGCCGCCGTCTGCGGCCCGGGAGAGTCTACAGGAACTCAGCGAGTTCGTCCTCGTGCGGCTCCGCTAAGACCGCCGCCAGCCCACCGGGCGGGCGGAAGATCAGGGGAAGATCAAAGGAAGGGGGGATGCGCCTGCTGGCGAAGAGGTCTTCGCAGGGGAGCGGATGCCGGAGTGCGGAGGGGCCATGACGGTTTCCTGCATTATCCCTGCCTATAACGAAGGCACGCGCGTGGCGTCGGTCATCCGCGCCGCACGCGGCTGCGCCGAGGTGGACGAGGTCATCGTCGTTTCCGACGGTTCGACTGACGACACCGTCGAGCAGGCCGCCGCCGCCGGGGCGCACCGGGTCGTTGTCCTCCCGGACAATCGCGGCAAAGGCGACGCCGTGATGGCGGGGATCGCCGCCGCCCGGGGCGAGGTCCTCCTGCTCGTGGACGCCGACCTCCTGGGACTGCGCCCCGAACATCTCCGGCGCCTGCTTCAGCCCGTGCTGGCGGGTCGCGCGGAGATGACCGTGGGGACGTTCAGCGATGATCCCCGGCACGCCCGGCTGGCGCATCTGTCCGGGCAGCGCGCCCTGCGCCGGAGTCTGCTCGGTCCGGCTCAGGACCTGGGCGGGACGGGGTTTGGGTTCGAAATGGCCCTGAATGGCCTGGCCCGGCAGGTGCGCGCCCGAGTCCTCCGGGTCCCCTTGTCCGGGCTGGACCACCAGCGCAAACGCCAGAAGTACGGCACGCTCAAAGGCTTCCGCAAGGAGATGCGGTCATCGGTGGACATTCTGCGCCAGGCACACCGGGTGGTGCTGCCCGCAGCGGCGAGCGAATCGTGGGAGGAACCGCCGAATCGCCCGGCGTCGAAGCCGTGGCCGGAACTGCCGGGGTCAGGCTTCCGGCCGCTTCTCGTCGTCCTCGGCTTGGGCGGGCTCCTGCAGGCTGCGGCGGAACTCCCGGACGGCCCGTCCTACCGCCGTGCCCATGCCGACCATCCGCTCGGGGCCGAAGACCAGCAGGGCGATCACGAGTAGCAGGATCAGTTCGGGCCAGCCAACATTCGGTAGCATCCTTCACCGCCTGCCTCCATTATGCTTCAGGAGAGGCGCGCCCGCACGGCGCCGGCGCCGCCGGGGAGGGGTGCCGACCGGCGGGCGGGAATCATAGCAGGCGAGATGCCGGACCCGAACGAGACGACGCCGACCGTCCTGCGCCGATTGATGGCGCACATCGTCGAGCTCTTCCAGACCTACGCCACACTCGCGGGGCAGGAAACCCGCGCCACCGGCCGCGACCTGGCCAGGGGAGTGCTGTTGCTGGGGGCGGCCCTGCTGCTGGGGGCACTGGCCCTGGTGATGGCCGTCGTCATGGCGGTGCTCTTGCTGACCCTGGTGCTGCGGCCCTGGGAGGCGGCCGCGGTCGTCTTCGCGCTCACCGGGCTGGCCATGGTGCTGTGCATCGAACTGGGGATCGGGCGCTTCCGGCGACAGCGGCTGCAGAAGGTCGTTGAGGCGTTCCGGGAGGACATGCGGTGGCTGCGCAGCGAGCTGCTCAGGAGAGACTGAAGAGCCTGCGCGAGGAGATTGCCCGCGACACGGCCGACCTGCGCGGCCGCTGGCGGACGGCGCGGGACCGACTCCCCCGGGAATGGCAGGAGCTGCGCACCGTTAGCCGGGATCTGCTGGAAATGGTCTGGCTGCTGCTGCGTCGACGCAGCAGCGCCGACTCAACCACGCCGCCGGTGCCGCCGTCTCCCCGGTGATATAATCAGCGCGGAGGTGGCGCATGCCTCTCATTATCGGCAACCTCGGGCCGGCCGAGTTGATCATCATCTTCCTGATCCTCCTCCTGCTCTTCGGCGCGGGTCGGCTGGCCGGGATCGGGTCCGCCCTCGGCCGGACCATCCGGGAGTTCCGCAAGGAAACGCGGGACATCGAGGAGGACCTGCGCGGCGAGGGGCGCCCCAAGAGCTCTTCGTAACCCCGGTCCTCCTGCCCCATGGCCGTTGACCGGCCGATGACTATCATTGAGCACCTGCAGGAGCTGCGCCGGCGGCTCCTCTGGGCGGTCGTCGCGCTGGCGGCGGCCACAGCGATCTGCTATGCGTTCGTGGACCGCCTCCTCAGCTTCCTCATCCGGCCGGTGGGCCGCGTGATCTTCGTCGGCGTCACCGAGGCGTTCTTCGTCCGGCTGAAACTGGCGCTGCTGGCCGGCGTCTTCCTGAGCCTGCCGGTGCTGCTGTACCAGGTCTGGGCCTTTGTGGCGGTGGGCCTCACCCCGACCGAGCGCCGGTACGCGCTGTGGCTCCTGCCGCCGGCCTTCCTGCTCTTCGTGGGAGGGGCGGTCTTTGCGCTGGTCCTGATCGTCCCGGTGGGCGTGCGCTTTCTCCTCAGCTACCAGGTGCCGGGCGTCCTGGAGCCGTTTATCAGCGTCGGGGCCTACACATCGTTCCTGACGGTTTTTCTGCTGGCCTTCGGCCTCGTCTTCGAACTGCCGGTCGTGCTGATCTTCCTGGCCAAACTCGGTCTGGTCACCCCGGCCGCGCTGGCGAAGGGCCGACGGTACGCGCTCGTCATCATATTTGCGGCAGCAGCTGTGCTGACCCCCGGCGGGGACGTCGTTTCTCAACTCCTCCTGGCCGTCCCGACCTATCTGCTGTACGAAGCGTCGATCTGGATCGCCCGAGTCGTGGCGCCCCGCCCCGCGGCGGTCCAGCAGGTTGAGGGCCGCTGACCCCGAAGAGAACGCGCATGGCCCGGGCCCGCCGCACCCGCAGCCCCTGGTGGGTGCTGCTGCTCATCCTCTTTGTGGGCGGGATCCTGGGCAGCGTCATCGCCGAGGCCCTCAGCGCCTACCCGGGGCTGGGGTTTCTGACCCGGGACTTGCGAATAGGCATCGTCGACCCGCCTTTCACGTTCGACATCCGCGTCCTGACCGTCACATTCGGGCTGACGCTGCGGCTGAACCTGAGCATCCTTGTGGGGATGTTTCTGGCCCTGTGGCTCTTTCGCCTGATGGTGTAGCGCCCTACCCGGGTGGGTGCGGGTGACCCGCAAACGCCCGCACCGTGTGCCGATAGTACCGGGTGATGGTCCACGGGCCGTGCTATACTGCGTGTGAACAACGGGCCTTCAGCGACTCGGGGAGAGTCCGGAAGGCACCGGAAAGTTTCGGCTCCGCAGGAGCGCGGAGCGGCAGGGCGCCGCCTCGCTGCTCCCGTGTCGGGTCGAGCGCCTTCGGCAGCTCGGCCTTCGATCTTTCGCCCGGGGGGACGGCAGGCGCCGCCGGTCGGGGCGGCCGCGGCGCGAGGGGTGCCGGTGATTCCCTGTGCCGGGACGGAATCGACCGTCCGATCTGATGCGCCGATAGCGCCCCGGAGCCGAGAATTGGGGGAACGGCGCCGGTTGCACGTCCACCAGGAGTCCGCCCGGCTCAAGATCACCGCCCTGCCCGGCGAAGCGCGCCCGCGCGAGCGCCTGCGCGCGGCTGGCCCGGAGGCGCTGGGCACGGTCGAGCTGCTCGCCGTCCTCCTCGGGAGCGGGACCCGCGCCCGCGGCGTCGTGCCCATCGCTGAGCACCTGCTCTCGACCTTCGGGTCGCTCCCCGATCTCAGCCAGGCCCGGTTTGAGGAGATTGACCGGGTCGCCGGCGTCGGCCCCGCCAAGGCAGCGGCCCTGCTCGCCGCCTTTGAACTGGGGCGGCGCCTCCAGGTGCCTGCGTCCACCCGGCAGATGATCCGGACCCCGCAGGACGCGGCTCGCCTGCTGGTCCCGCTGATGCGCGACCTGGACCGGGAACACTTCCGGACGGTGCTGCTCACGACCAGGCACGAGGTGCTGGCCGTCGTCCCCGTCGCGGTAGGGAGCCTGGACAGCGCGCCGATCCACCCCCGCGAGGTCTTCAAGGAAGCGGTGCGCCGCAGCGCGGCCGCCGTGATCGTCGCGCACAATCACCCCTCCGGGGATCCCGAGCCGAGCGGCGACGACCTGGCCATCACCGAACGCCTGCGGGCTGCGGGCCGTATCGTGGGGATCGATGTCCTCGACCATGTGATCATCGGGCATGGGACCTATGTCAGTCTGCGTGAGCGCGGTCTGATGTAACGCCGAGGGGTGGGGGACCGGCCCGCCGCGCCCGAGCGTGGAAAAGCGGAGCCCCGAGGAGGACCGACTGTGCTGAACTGGGTGCTCGCTCGTCTGACCCGCGACATGGGAGTAGACCTGGGGACGGCCAACACCCTGGTCTACATCCGGCACGAGGGCATCGTGCTGCGCGAGCCCTCCGTCGTGGCCAAGAGCACGGAGGACGGGCAACTCCTGGCGGTGGGGGAGGAAGCCAAGCGCATGCTCGGCCGCACCCCCGGGCACATTACGGCGATGCGGCCGCTGCGGGACGGGGTGATCGCCGACTTCGACACCACCGCGGCGATGCTGGCCTACTTCATCAAGAAGGGGATGAAGAAGGGGATGCGCAGCCGCTCCATTTTCGGGCCGCGGGTGATCGTCGGGATCCCCTCCGGCGTGACCGAGGTGGAGAAGCGGGCCGTGATCGACGCCACCATGCAGGCCGGGGCCCGCGAGGCCTACCTGATCGAGGAGCCGATGGCGGCCGCCATCGGGGCGGGGCTGCCGATCTCCGAGCCGGTGGGCAGCATGGTGGTGGACATCGGCGGGGGCACCACCGAGGTGGCGGTGATCGCCCTGGGCGGGATCGTCACCAGCCAATCCATCCGGGTGGCCGGCGACGAGATGGATGAGGCGATCATCCAGTACGCCCGCCGGGCATACAACCTGCTGATCGGGGAGCGCTCCGCCGAGGAGATCAAGATTGCCATCGGCTCCGCCTATCCGCTGGACCACGACGAGCAGGTCGTGGACGTGCGCGGCCGGGACCTGCTCTCCGGCCTGCCGCGTACCGTCCGGATGACCAGCACGGAGATTCGGGAAGCCATGGCGGAGCCGATCCAGGCCATCGTCGAGGCGGTCAAGCGGACACTGGAGCGGACCCCCCCGGAACTCGCCGCCGACATCGTGGACCGCGGCATCGTGGCCACAGGCGGCGGCGCGCTCCTGCGCGGTATGGACCGCCTGCTGGCCGAGGAGACGGGGATGCCGGTGACCCTCACCGACGACCCGCTCTCCGACGTCGCGCTCGGGACCGGGCGGGCTCTGGAAGAGATCGAGACGCTGCGGAAAGTGCTCATCGCTCCCCGGCGGGGATAAGCGGGGCCTGACCGCAGGGAAACGGAAGCCGGATGAACGGGCGTCGCCGCACCCTGCTCTTCGCCGTGATGCTCCTGGCGGTGCTCGTCCTCCTCACCGGGCAGGTGCGTGGCGCCGATCGCCGGCAACTGGGCCCGCTCGGCCGGGGGATTCTCACCCTGCTGGCCCCGCTGCAGATGGGGATGGCGCGCGCGGCGGACGGGGTGACCCACCTGTGGGAGATCTACACGGAGATCGGGCGCCTGCGCGTGGAGAATGCGCGCCTCCGGGAGGAGGTGCAGCGCCTCACGCGCGAGGTGTCCCGGCTGCGCGAAAGTGCCGCCGCGGCTCGCCGGCTGGAGGCCCTCCTGGCCTTTCGTGAGCAGACACCTTTCCGGGTCATCGCCGCCCGGGTCGTAGGCCGGGATCCGACCAACTGGTTCGCCACCATCGTCGTGGACCGCGGGAGCTGGGACGGGGTGCTGCGCAACAGCGCCGTCGTCACCGCCCAGGGCGCGGTCGGGCGGGTCATCGAGACGACGCCCTTCACGGCACGGGTCCTGCTTCTCTCCGATCCGCGCAGCGCGGTCGGGGTTATTCTGCAGACGTCGCGCGAGATCGGCGTCCTGGAAGGCAACGGACCGGGCGACCTGCAGGTCAAATATCTCTCCCGCGCCAGCGATGTCCGGCCGGGCGACCTGGTCATCACCTCGGGCCAGGGAGGCGTCTTCCCACGCGGGCTCGTGGTGGGCCGGCTGCAGACCATCGGCCCGGGCGCCGGCGGGGTCATCTTTCGTGAGGGCACGGTGCGTCCGGCCGTCGATCTGGCCCGCCTGGAAGAGGTCCTGTTGCTCCTCCCTGCGGGGAGTCCGCGCCCATGATGTCCGGCCTGCTGGTTGCCCTTCTCGTCGCCACTGAACTGGTCCACAGCGTCTGGTTGGTGCGGCTGCCGGTGGCGGGGCAGATCATAGATCCCGCGCTGCCACTGGTCATCGCCATCGCCTTTCGCCGGCCGGCCTGGGGACCGACCGTGGGGCTGGGCGTGGGGCTGTTGCAGGATCTGCTCTTCGGCGGCAGCCTGGGATTGTACGCGCTCGTCAAACTGCTCGTCGGGTACGGTGCGGCCGCGCTGGGCCGGGTCCTGCTGGTCGATCAGCCCGCCCTGCCCTGGGTGATCACCGCCGTGGCCACACTGCTCCATCAGGTCGTGCTGGTTCTGGTCCTGGCGGTGGCGGGCCTGCTCCCGGTCGGCCTGGCGGACCTGGGCGCCCCACTTCTGGCGCAGGTGGCCTTGAACTTGGTGGCGGTCTGGCCGGCCTTCGCCCTGGCCCGGCTCCTGCTGCGCGGGCCGGCCGTCGCCCAGCCCCGGGAGGGGCTCCGTGGCCTCTGAGCCCTCCGCGAAACGCATCGCCGGGTTCGCCGCGGTGGCGACCCTCCTGTTCACCGTGCTCCTGGGCCGGCTGTGGCAGCTGCAGGTGGTGCAGGGAGCCTACTACCTGCAGCTCTCCGAGGAGAACCGCCTGCGCGACCTGCGCCTGCCGGCGCCCCGGGGCATCCTCTACGACCGCAAGGGACGTCCCCTCGTCAGCAACCGCGCGGCCTTCACCGTTTCCCTGCTGGCCATGGAACTGCGCGATCCCGAGCGGGTCCTCCCGCGGCTGGCGGTGCTCCTGGGCATCCCCGTCGAAACGATCCGCGATCGTCTCGCCCAGGCGCGGTC
>Ga0073934_10002574_pt1 | contig 36960 bp, 36 predicted proteins | sample LarsenN4metaG_FD_76834 | JGI IMG/M metagenome (GOLD analysis project Ga0073934, IMG submission 76834) | Hot spring sediment bacterial and archeal communities from British Columbia, Canada, to study Microbial Dark Matter (Phase II) - Larsen... ... | reverse complement strand
TAAACAAGAAATCCGATCGCTCGTCGTGTCCGCGCATCAGCGAGGCCTCCTCCTGGCTGCGCGCAGTGTAGTACGCCGAGGGGGTCCTTGGGTACCCCCTCGGGTTAGTTTTTCAACAGCCTGTTAGAAATGGGGCCCGAATTCAAGATTCCACAGAACCTGTCGATTGCGTGGACGTTACCGTCCTATGGAACGGGGTTGTTGGACATGAAGGACGAAGAGCTGAAAGCGATTCGAGATCGCCTCGAGAAGACGTCGGACGGTCCGTGGTTCGTGCGACGGATTCCGAACTCGTACGACAGCCTGGCCGGCGACCGCCATACGCATCCCTGCGTACGCGGGTTCCGCGTGCCACGTCGGCTCTACAACCTCGCGTGGCAACAGTGCGAAGCGGACGCGGAGTTCATGGCCGAAGCGCGGCAAGACATCCCGGCGCTGCTCGGCGAGGTCGACCGTCTCCGGACGATGCTCCGCGAGTGCCAGCAGGCGCTCGAGGAGCTGGCACGCCGCGGCGCCGTGCATCCCGGCGACGTCGCGCAGGTGGCCGAGTACCTGGCCGAGGAGCAGGCGCACTGGGCGACCGCCGAGCCGCGGCGGCCCGGGCAGGCGCCGCGCCTCTACGTCTCGCAGGCGCGGCTGCGGCCGAAGGACGCCATCGCGGCCCTCACCCGGCCGCGGCGGGCAGGGTAGCGCAGCCGGACGTCTATCCCTTTCGATCGACGATCGACGCGCCGGGCAGCGGCGGTGCCACCACCTTGCGATAGGCGGCGAGCGTTGTCTCTCCCTGCTCGATGGCGCGCGCTGCGAAGCGTCGAGCCAGCTCCGCCTCTTTGAGCGCCTCCATCGAGTCGCGGTCGGAGGCGACAATCGTGGAGACGAGCGCCGCGGCCACGCGGTGCAGCGCCGCCAGCTCCTGGTATTCGGGGCTGCCGTGCAGATCCTGCCAGCGTTCCAGCAGCGTCACGCGAATCGGCTTGATTTCGTGCTCGATGGTGACGATGCTCGCCATCAGGCGATCGCGCTCGTCGGTGACGAGCGCGAGTCCCTCGAGATCGCCGCGATGGCTGGCGTCGCGCTGGCGCTCGGCGACACCTTCCAGCCGCCGGAGCAGCGCGAGCTCCGCCTCGAGCCCCGCGCGGTACTGCGCGACGAGCGCGAGCACCTCGGCCGTCACGGGCCGGGCGTCCCCGGGGGCGGCGTCCCTGGCGGCGTCTCGGCAATCTGCACCCAGCCGTCGCGCAGCGTCGTCAGCACCTTCTGCACGTCGTCGAGGGCCCGGGTGTCCTTGCGCATCGTCACGTCCAGCAGCCGCGAGTTGATGTAGGCGTACAGGCGATCGAGCTCCTGCGCGATCTGCCCGCCCTGCTCGAGGTCGAGCGTGCTCTGCAGCTGCCCGACGATCGCGAGCGTGCGGTCGATGGCCGCCGCCCGCGCCGGGATGTCGTTGCGCGCGACGGCGCGGCGCGCCTCGGCGACGAAGCGAAGCGCGCCGTCGTACAGCATCACGACGAGCTCGACGGGCGATCGCGATTCCGCTTCGATGCGTCGGTAGGCGTCAGCGCCCGTCCGCTGGCTCATCAGAACAACCTGTACTGTCCGCCGAGCGTCGACAGCGACGCGCTCTGGCTGTTCAGGCGACTCATGGCGAGATCGGCGGCGATGTACTGCTGCTGCAGCGACCGGCGCCGCACCGCGAGCGTCGATTCCATCGTGGTCAGTCGATTGCTGAGGGTGCTCACCTGATCGGTCAGCTGCTCGCGCACGGTGTCCACCAGGCCGCCGGTCTCGGTGTAATCCTCGACGATGGACGCCAGCGTCCCGAAGGCTCCCGTCGTCTCCGTGGTCGAGAAGAGCGCCTGCACGGACGTCGGCGAGGTCTCCATCGCGTCCTCGAACGCGTCTTCGTCGAGCGTCATCTTGCCGTTGCGGTCGAATCCGATGCCGACGGCGGCCAGCCGCGTATAGGTGCCGGGCGTGTAGTCGTCCAGCACGGCATTGCGCATCGAGTCGAAGAATCCGCGGAGCACGGGGTTGCGCGCGATGCTCGCCCGACCGGCGATCGCCGCCGTGTTCTGATCCTTGGAAAAGGTGACGAGGTCGTTGTACGCGGTGATGAACTTGTTCACCCGCGCCTTGGCCTCGGTCAGGTTGCGCGTGACCCCAATCGTGATCGTCTTGGTCGCATCCTTCGCGTTCAGCGTGAGCGTCACGCCCGGGATGACGTTGGTGACCGTATTGGACGCGCTCGTGATCGACAGGCCGTTGACCGTGAACGCCGCGTCGAGCGCCGTCTGTGTATTGTCGGCCGCGGAGTCCCCGTACACGCTGTCGCCGTCGGTATCGGTGAAGGTCACGCCGGCGCCGCCGCTCAGGGTCTTCGTGACCGTGAAGCCGTTGCTGACGCCGGTTTCCTTCGCGGTCAGCATGAGCCGAAACTGTCCCGGCGCCGATTCGACCGCGGTCGCGTTGACCGGTGAGCTCGTCTCCGCGTTGATCTTGTCGACAAGGCCCTGCAGCGACGTCGAGCCGGTGAGTGTAATGGTGACCGGCGAGCCGGTCGTCGGCGTGATGGTGATCGCGCCGCCCGTGGCGACTTCCGTGGTCAGCGCGCCGTAGGTGCTCGTCGACGTGAGGACCTGGGACTTGGCCAGCTCCGAGACGACGACGGTGTACGTGCCTTCAATGGTCCCCGTGGTGGTCGATACACCGACACCGGTGTCGGAACTGGTCGCAGTCAGCACCGACAGCGAGTCGGTCTCCTTGAGCGTGTCGAGCGCGGCCTCGAGCGTCGCGAGCTTGCCCGCAAGCGTGCCAAACGCCGTTTCCTGCGCCTCCAGCGTCCGTTTCTGCGTTTCCAGACGGGCGATCGGCTGTCGTTCCTGCGCCATGACGGCGTCCAGGACCATGTTCCAGTCGATCTTGTTGAACCCGCTGAAGGTGATCGGGGAACCCATTCTGAGTTGGCTCTACCAAGAATCACGCCAGAGCGAACGGGGGCGGGTGCCGCGAGTGGGGCGGTGAGGCGGGTGGGCCATACGCCCACGCACCCCGACCCGCCCTACCCGCCTACCCGCCCTCCGCGCGTTACCCGTGCTGCGGGCCCTTAGCGAAGGAGCGCCAGCACTGCGGACGTCGACTGGTTCGCCTGTGCGAGCGCGGCGATGCCAGCCTGCGACAGGATCTGGTACTTCGTCAGGTTCGCCGATTCCTCCGCGACGTTGGCGTCACGGATGCGGCTCTCGGCCGCCATCGTGTTGACGACCTGCGACTGCGCCAGGCTGATGGCGAACTGCAGGCGATTCTGCAGCGTGCCGACCGTGTTCTGCACGGTGCCGAGGTTGCTGATCGCCGTCTTCACCTGCGAGAGCGCGGTTTCCGCCTGCGAGACGCTCGTGAACGTGAGCTGCGTGATCGCGAGATCCGCCACTTCCACGCCGCCGATCGTGCCGCTGACCTTGCCGTTGGATGCGGTCGACTCGCTCGACAGGAACACCGAGAAGCCGGTGCTCGCCGTCATGCTCGCCACCGTCGCCTCACGGTCGATTTCCGTGGTGATGCTGTTGTACTCGGACGACAGCTTCGCGATGTCGGCGTCGCTCGCCGCGTTGGCCGCCTGCGTCGCCAGCGTCGCCATGCGATCGAGGAGCGACGCGATGTTCTGCAGCGCGCCATCCTTGATCTGCAGCTTCGACAGCCCGTCGTTCGCGTTGCGGATGCCCTGGTTGTAGATCGCCTGGTCGTTCCGGTACTTGTTGGCGACTGCCAGTCCGGCCGAGTCGTCGGCCGACATGTTGATGCGGTAACCGCTCGACAGGCGGGCCATCGCCTTGTCGAGCCCTGCGCGGCTCATATACAGGTTGGCCGACGCGTTGGCCGACGCCACGTTGCTGACTACTGAGAAACTCATGGCTGCTCCTCCGTGAAATTCGGCCCGCGTCCATGCGTGACCGCGGCGGGATGGGCCGCCGACCCGTGTCGGGGAGGTAATCGGGACCCGCGGGGAGTTCTTTAACGGTGCCTGAAGTGCCTGAAGTGCCACGAGTGCTCCATACGCACGGTGCACCCGTGGCCACCCCACGCACGTTAGCCACCCTAGGCACGCAGCCTCTCGTCCGAGCCGCCGGCCACGTTGTCGGCGCGCCGGCACGAGCCGACGCACGCACTCGCGCGGATTTCGTGGATTTTCGGCCCGTCACCCGCGTGCGCCGCGCCGATCGGCCGACACGTGCGCCATGGCAACCGCGTTGCACAACGGTCGGCCGACGCACATGCAGACGACCACCGTGTCGCGGCCCGTCCCCTTCGCTCCTCCGGCTGTCGGCCGCGAGGAGATCGCGGAGGTGGTGTCCACGCTCGAATCGGGCTGGCTCTCGACGGGGCCGCGCGTCGCGGCGTTCGAGGAGGCGTTTGCGGCCTACGTCGGCGCGCCCCATGCGATCGCGCTCAACTCGGGGACCGCCGCGCTGCATCTGGCGCTGCTCGCGTCGGACATCGGCGCTGGCGACGAGGTGATCACGACGCCCCTGACATTCTGTGCAACCGCGAACGCGATCATTCACACGGGCGCGGTGCCCGTCTTCGCCGACATCGATCCGGGGACCTGGAATCTCGATCCCGCGGCCACCGCGGCGGCTGTCACGCCGCGGACGCGCGCCCTGCTGCCGGTGCATTACGCCGGCCGCGTGGCGCCGATGCGCGCGCTCCGTGCGCTTGCCACACGTGAAGGCGTGCGCGTAATCGAGGACGCGGCACACTGCGTCGAGGGGGTGTCGAACGGGCAGAAGGTCGGCGCTATCGGCGACTTCACCTGTTTCAGCTTCTACGCGACCAAGAACGTCACCACGGGCGAAGGCGGCATGGTCACGACGGCCGACGAACGCGCGGCCGGGTTCATCCGTGCGGCGTCGCTGCACGGCCTGAGCCGCGGCGCCTGGCTGCGGTACGCGCCGGGCGGCGCGCAGCCGTACGACGTGCTCATGGCGGGCTTCAAGTACAACATGATGGACATCCAGGCGGCGATCGGGCTGCATCAGCTCGCCCGCGTCGCCGAGATGCACGCGCGGCGCACGGCCGTCTGGGAGCGCTACGACGGCGCGCTCGAGCGGCTCCCGCTGCGGCGGCCCGCGCCGGTGCCGGCGGGCGACGTGCACGCCCGGCATCTCTACACCGTGCTCGTCGACGAACGTGAAGCCGGTCTGTCGCGCGACGCGCTCCGGCAGGCGCTGGCCGAGCGCGGCATCTCCACCAGCGTGCATTTCCGGGCGCTGCACCTGCACCCCTACTACCAGGACCGGTTCGGCCTTCGCCGCGGGATGTACCCGGCGGCCGAAGCCGTGTCCGACACGACGCTGTCGCTGCCGCTCTCGGCCGCCATGCCGGACCCCGCCGTCGATCGCGTCATCGAGGCCATCCATGACGTCTTCCGGTAACTCACTGCGCGTCCTGTTCCGCGCGTCCGCGGGATCGCGCCGCGGCTTCGGCCATCTGGTCCGCTGCCTCTCGCTGGCGCGCGCGCTCGGCGTGCGCCCGCTCGTCGCGCTGCGCGGAGGCGCCGCGGCGTCTGACGTGGCGCTGGCACTCGGCGCGGACCTCGTCGCCTCGCCATCGCTGCGGACCCTGCGCGCGCTCGCACCCGACGTCGTCGTCATCGACGACCCCATCCCGTCGCCGGCCCGCCGCTGGATTCGCGCGGCGCGCACCATCGGCGCGCTCGTCGTGACGGTCCATGACCTGGGCCTCGGCGCCCCGGAAGGCGACATCGTCATCGACGGTAGTGCCACCCGCAATGCGGCGGCGCCGAAAGGGAGCGTCACGCTGACAGGGTCGAAGTTCGCACTCGTCGATCCACGCATCGCCGCAGCTGGCCCGCGTGCGGGGCGAGCCTGGCGGGGGGGTCGCCATGCGAACTCGACGGGTTCGCGCCACAGGCAACAGGAGCAGGCCTCGAAGCGCGTCGTCATCGCGCTGGGCGGCGGACCGCACATGCAGACCGCCGAGGCGATCGCAAAGGCGATCGTCGCCGGCGATCCAGCGGCGGACGTGCGGATCGTGGCCGGGTTCGCGCCCCGGCCGTATCGTGCGCTGCCGCGGGTCCGCTGGACGACGTCGAAACAGGGGCTGGCGCCGGCGCTGGGCGACGCGGATGTCGCCATCGTCGGCGGCGGCATGTCGCTCTACGAGGCGTGCGCGATGGGCGTGCCGGCCGTGGCGCTGCCGGTCGTGCCGGCACAGGCGCCGACCGTGCGCGCATTCGCGGCGCGCGGCGCCGCGGTCGCGCCGGCCGCACCGGCCGACGCCAGAGGCGCGGCCGAGGCGGCGCTCGGCCTGCTTCGCAATCCACAGCAGCGTGCGGCGCTGGCGCGCCGGTCCGCACGGCTCGTGGATGGACGCGGCGCCTGGCGGGCGGCCGCCGCGGTCGTTCAACTCGCACAGAGGGCACATTCGTGATGGCACAGGTTTCACACGTGGTTCCCGTCGGAAGGCCGTGGGGCTCGATCGCGGGCACGGTCGGATCGGCGCCCCGCCGGAAGAAGCTGGAACGGCGGCGCGGACTCATCTTCGATCTCGACGACACGCTGTATCCGCGCGAGCGGTTCATCCGCAGCGGCTTTGCCGCGGTCGCCAACGACCTGCAGCGCCGGCACGGCCTTCCGGCCGGAATGGTATTCAGGATGCTGTCGCAGGCATTCACGGGCGGGCAGGCCGGCCGCGAGTTCCAGGTGCTGTGCGACGAGCTCGGGCTACCTCCGAAGGAAGTGTCGTACATGCTGCGCGTCTTCCGCGCGCACAAGCCCAGTCTGTGGCTGCCATACGAAAGCAGCGAGACGCTGCGGAAGCTGCGCCTCGACGGATGGCGGCTCGCCATTTTGACCAACGGCATCCCCGCCGTGCAGGCCGCGAAAGTCGACGCCCTGGCGCTGGCGCCAATGGTCGACACCATCGTCTACGCCGAGGCCATCGCGCGCGGCGGTAAACCCGCCCCGGCCGTCTTCTACGAAACGCTCGACCGCCTCGACCTGACGGCCGACCGCTGCGCGGTGGTCGGCGACGATCCGGTCTGCGACATCGCCGGCGCGCACGCCGCCGAGATGCGCTCGATCCGCGTGGCGCGTCCGGGCGTGGTCGTCGACCCGGCGTCGGACGCGGACCTCATCGTGAATTCCATCACGGACGTGCCGAAAGTGGCCGGCGCGCTGCTCCAGATGGTGACGCTCGATGCTGCGTGAGATTGGCGGCCGCCCGGTCGGCGCGGCCGCGCCGCTGTTCGTGATCGCCGAAATCGGCCTCAACCACGGCGGATCGGTCGATCGCGCCCTCGCGATGGTGGATGCCGCGGCGGCTGCCGGAGCGAGCGCCGTCAAGCTGCAGACGCTGCGGGCCGACGGGCTCGTGGCTGCCTCGTGTCCCGCGCCGGCGCACGTGCGCGCCGCGTCGCTGCGGGACTTTTTCGCCGCCTTCGAGCTGGACGTCGAGGCGCACCAGGCGATCGTCGCCCGCGCGCGCGCCCATCGGCTCGCGGTCGTCTCGACGCCCCTGTCCGACGAAGCCGTCGGCATGCTCGAATGGCTCGATGTCGACGCATACAAGATTGCGAGCGGCGATCTCACGCATCATTCGCTCATCGCCCGCGCCGCCCGTACGGGGCGCCCCGTCATTCTCTCGACGGGCATGAGCACGCTGGCGGAGGTCGTCGAGGCGGTGCGCCACGCGCGGAGCGCCGGCGGCGATCAGATCGCGGCCCTTCACTGCGTGTCGGCGTATCCGACGCCGGTCGACGCGCAGAACCTGCGAGCGATTGGGACGCTGGCGAATGCGCTGGGTGTGCCGGTTGGGCTCTCGGATCACGGCTCCGGGCTGCACGCCGCCATCGCGGCGGTCGCGCTCGGCGCGTGCATCTACGAGCGGCACTTCGTGCTCGACGGCGACGCCGACGCGATCGATCGGGCGGTGTCGAGCACGGAGACGGAGCTGGCGGCGATCGTCCGCGCGGTCAACGACACGCGGCTGGCGCTTGGAGACGGCCGGAAGATCGTGCAGCCGGCGGAACGGCCCAACGTGGTGCCGAGTCGGCGCGGCCTCTACGCCGCGCGCGCGCTGCGGGCGGGCGACCGCTGCGCGCCCGACGACCTCATCGCCCTGCGGCCGGCGTCGGCGTTCTCGGCCGCCGATCTGCCGCTGCTCGTCGGCGCGACCGTCCGACGCGACGTGCCCGCGGGGGCACCCCTTTCCGTTCACGACGTCCTTCTTGCGCGGGAGCGCGCTGCATGAAATCGCTGAATGTCCTCATGACCGCCGGATCGCGGCGGGTGCCGCTGGTCCAGGCGTTCCGGCATGCCCTGAACGCCCTCGGCGTGCCCGGCCGGATCATCGTTACAGACGTGAACCCGCTGTCGCCGGCGGTCCACGTGGCCGATCGTGCCTACCGCGTGCCGCTGAGCACCGAGCCGGCGTACGTACCGGAGCTGCTGGCGATCTGCGCGGCCGAGCAGATTCGCGTGGTGGTCCCCACCATTGACGACGAGCTGCCGCTGCTCGGCGAGGCGCGCAGCCGCTTCCGTGAGGCGGGAACGATCGTGGCCTGCTCGCCGCCGGAGACGTCGCTCATCTGCAACGACAAGTTCGAGACCTGCCGGCAGCTCCGTGAGGCTGGCGTGCCGGCGGCGGCGACCTACCTGCCCGTCACGTTGCCGGACGACCCGCGGCTGCCGCTGTTCATCAAGCCGCGCGTGGGGCGCGGCGCGGTGAAGGCATTTCCGCTGCGATCGGCCGACGAGCTGCGGTTCTTCCTCACCTACGTCGAGGATCCGGTCATCCAGGAGTATCTCGATGGCCCGGAGTTCACGATCGACGTGCTGTGCGACTTCAACGGGCAGCCGCTCGCCATCGTGCCGCGCGAGCGGGTGGTAATCCGCGCCGGCGTCACCGACCGCGGGCGGACGGTCCATGACCCGCGGCTCATCGAGCTGGCGCGCGCCGTGTGCGCGGCGCTGCCGTTTGCCGGCCCGCTGAACATCCAGTGCCGCATGCGCGGGGCCGACCCCGTCGTGTTCGAGATCAACCCGCGGTTCTCGGGCGGCATTCCGCTGACCATTCAGGCCGGCGCCGACTTCCCGCAGCTCCTGCTGAAGCTCGCGATGGGACGGCCCGTCGCCCCGTCGATCGGCGCGTTCCGCGCGGGGCTGTGGATGACGAGCTTCGAGACGTCGTTCTTCCTCGACACGCCGAACGTCCGGATGCATTCGTTCGCACGGCGGCCGCGGCCGGCAGCGCGGATCGCCGCCATCGACCCAGGCATCGGCCTCAGGGAGGCCGCGTAATGCGAACCCGGGCCGGCATCATCCTGCAGGCGCGCTACGCGTCGACCCGGTTTCGCGGCAAAGCGCTCGAGCCGATCGGGGGCTGCTCTCTGCTGGAGCGCTGCCTGCGGCGGCTCATTGCTGCCGGCGTGGCGCACGTCGTCCTCGCGACGACGCGCGATCCGGAAGACGACGTGCTGGAGGCGGTCGCCACGCGCCTGGGTGTGCCGACCTACCGCGGCGCGGCCGACGACGTGCTGGGCCGGTTCGTCGAGGCGGCGGCGGCCTTCGATCTCGATCCAATCGTGCGCGCGACGGGCGACAATCCTGCGGTCGACATTCAGGCACCCGGGCGGGTGATCGCCGCGCTGCGCGCTGGGGGCGTCGACTACGTTCGCGAAGAAGGGATTCCGTGGGGCGCGGGCGTCGAAGCGTTCACCGCCGACGCGCTCACCCGCGCCGCCGCGCTCGCCCGGAGCCCGTACGACCGCGAGCACGTGACCACTTACATCCGTCGCCATCCGTTGGTCTTTCGGGTTCGCGAGATTCCGGCGCCGATGCCGCTGCAGCGGCCGCTGCTGCGCGTCACCGTCGACACGCGGCAGGACCTCGCCGCGCTGCGCGAGCTGTTCTTCCGCGCCGGCGCCGAGGAGCCGTCGCTCGCCGCGCTGATCGCGGCGGCGGGCCGCGGCCGAGAGGCGCGGGCCGCCTGATGCCGCTGCCGCCCCAGAGCTCGGCTGCCGGGCGGAGCGCCCGGCTCGACATCGCCTCGCTGTTGCTCGTGCCGGCCGGCGTGGGGCTCGTGCTGCTGTCCCAGGCGGGCAGCGGCGTGCCGGTGCAGTCGCTGCTGCAGTGGCAGGCCGCGCTCATCGTCCTGGGAGGCACGAGCGCGGCGGTCATGCTGAGTTACCCGCCGCACGAGGTCATCGACGCCTGTCGCGCCGCCGCCCACACCTTTCGCGCCCGCCACGAGGACACTGACGCGCTGGCCGCGCTGCTGCTGGCGCTGTCGATTCGCGCCCATCGCCGCGGGGCGCTCGTCCTCGAATCGGAGGTCGACGGGGTCTCGGATCCGTTTCTCCGCGAGGGCATCCAGATGGCGGTAGACGGCGCGTCGATCGACACCGTTCGTGAACTGCTGGCGGTCGAGAGCGCCGCACGAGCCGACGCGGATGAAGCGCCGGCGCGGGTCTTCGAGGCAGCGGCTGGGTACGCGCCCACGCTCGGCATCCTCGGCGCCGTGCTCGGCCTCGTCCACGTCATGCAGCACCTGAGCGAGCCGGGGGCGCTTGGTCCCGGCATTGCGACCGCATTCGTGGCCACCGTCTATGGCGTGGGCATCGCGAACCTGATCCTGTTGCCGGTCGCCGGGCGCCTTCGCGAGCGGGCCGCGCGGGCGGCACGCCGGCGCGACATGGTGACGCACGCGGTGTGCGCGATCGCGCTGCGCACCCATCCCCGCCTGGTGGCGCAGAAGCTGCGGGCTTTCTCCGCGCGGATTCCGCGCATCGAGGAGATGGCCACGAGACGCGCGCCGCGTACGGAGGCCGCCGCGAGGATACCCGCATGATCCCGACACGCCGCGCGCCAGGCGCCGGCACCGACCGGTGGCTCGTGTCGTATGCCGATCTCGTGACGCTGCTGCTGGCGTTCTTCACGACGCTGTATGCGGCATCGACGGTCGACGCCGATCGGCTCGAGCCGCTCTCCACCTCGCTGCGCCAGGCATTCGACCCGCCGTCGCCACATCCCGGCTACGGCGAGACGCGCCGGCCTGCGACGGGCGTGGATGTCGCGGTGCACGGGCGGCCGACGCTGGTGCCGCCGGTCGAGATCCTGACCGGGCAGAGCGCGATGGATGCCCTGCGCCGCGCGCTCGACGCGGCGCTGGCCGATGCGATCGCGGCGTCGCGCGTCGAGGTGACCCAGGACGTCCGCGGCCTCGTCGTCTCGATGCCCGACGAAGCTGCGTTTCCCAGCGGCGGGACCGACGTAGCGCCGATGGCGCTCGAGGTCGTCGATCGCGTGGCCGGCACCGTCCGCGGCCTGGCGAACGCGATTCGGATTGAAGGGCACACCGACGATCTGCCGATTCGGACGACGCGGTATGCGTCGAACTGGGAGCTCTCGACGGCGCGCGCCGCGGCGGTCGTGGCCTATTTGATCCAGACCGCGGGTCTCGAGCCGACGCGGCTCTCGGCCGCGGGATACGGCGAGTTCCATCCGCGCGTGCCCAACACGTCCGCGGAGAACCGTGCCCGGAACCGCCGCATCGAGATCGTCGTCCAGGAGCCCCCACGTCTATCCGTGAACGAGGTACCCCGGTGAGATCGGATCTTTTCCCGAACATGGAGGAACAGCTGCTGGGCCGTCCCGCCCAGGACCTCTTGACGCCGGCCGATCGCGCCGCGTTTCGCGGACAGCGCCTGCTCGTGACGGGCGCCGGCGGGTCGGTCGGCAGCGAGCTCGCGCGGCAGCTCGCGGCGTCGCGCCCCGCGCGCCTGACGCTCGTGGACCACAGCGAGTACGCGCTCTTTACCGTCGAGCGCGAGCTGCGGGCGCGCTACGAGGGCCTCGAGATCGAAGCCCTCTTGTGCGACGTGACCCGGCGGGTCGACATGCGCGCGGCCTGCCGCCGGGCGCGGCCGCACGCGATCTATCACGCCGCGGCCTACAAGCACGTGCCGATCGCCGAAGCGTCGATCGTGCCCGCGGTACGCGTCAACGTGCTCGGGGCCGTCGAAGCGGCGGTGGCGGCGCGCGAGTCGGGCGGACGCTTCGTGCTCGTCTCGTCGGACAAGGCGGCGCAGCCGCGGAGCGTCATGGGCGCCACCAAGCGCCTGGCCGAGATGGCGGTGCTCGCCATGGTGTCGGCCACATTCCGACCCCTGGCGGTGCGCTTCGGCAACATCCTCGGCAGCAGCGGCAGCCTCGTGGAGATCATGGCGCGCTCGGTGCGCGAGGGGCGCAATATTCCCCTGACGCATCCCGACGCGACGCGCTTTTTCATGACGGCCGCCGAGGCCGCGTCGCTCGTGCTGAAGGCGGACCTCATCGGCGGCCGCGGTACGGTGTACTGGCTCGACATGGGCGAGCCGCTGCGCATCGGCGATCTCGTCGAGCGCTTTCTCGCGTGCGCCGCGGCGGCCGGCCATCCGCGGGTCGGCACCGACGTCATCGGGCTGCGTGCGGGCGAAAAGATGCGCGAGGAACTCACGATTCAGGGTCTCGCGATGCGATCGACCGCGCATCGGAAGATCTGGGCCGCACGCCAACCAACGGTCGACCAGGAGAGGCTTGCCCGCGCTCTGCGGGCGCTTCGCCGCGCCGTCGCCGCGGGCGATGCGGCGCGCGCGCTCCTGGCGCTCGAGTCGGCCATCGACGGGTACAGCCCGAGCGCGGCGGCATGGGCGGCCGCCAGGGAAACCGACGTTCGCGCCCGGAACCAGGGCCAGACCCGCGTGGCGGGCTCGAGGGCGACAGCCTGACGGAGAAAGGAACGATGAAGAAGATGGGAAGAACACGAGTGGTGGTCTGTGGCGGCGGCGGCTTCATCGGCGGCCATCTGGTTGCAGCCTTGAGAGCGCACGGCGGTTACGACGTCCGGGCCGTCGATATCAAGCCGATCGACGGGTGGTACCAGCACTTCTCCGATGTCGACTCGCGCGTGCTCGACCTCCGCGAGAAGGAGGCGTGCCGCCAGGCCGTCGCCGGCACGGACATCGTCTACAACCTGGCCGCCGACATGGGCGGCATGGGATTCATCGAGAACAACAAGGCGCTTTGCATGCTGAGCGTGCTGATCAACACGCACCTGCTCGAGGCAGCGCGCGAGTTCGGCGTCGATCGGTACTTCTTTGCGTCGTCCGCGTGCGTGTACGCCGCCGGCAAGCAGACCGACACGGCGAATCCAGGGCTGAAGGAAGAGGATGCCTACCCGGCGATGCCGGAGGACGGCTACGGCTGGGAGAAGCTGTTCAGCGAGCGTATGTGCCGCCATTTCCGCGAGGACTTCGGCATCGAGACGCGCATCGCGCGCTTCCACAACGTGTACGGCCCGTGGGGCACCTACGACGGCGGGCGCGAGAAGGCGCCGGCCGCGATCTGCCGCAAGGTCGCAGGGGCGGTACTCTGGGGCCAGACGGACATCGAGATCTGGGGCGACGGCGAGCAGACGCGCAGCTTCATGTACATCGGCGACTGCGTGGACGGGATCCAGCGGATTCTCTTCAGCGACATCCTCGAACCGATCAATCTCGGCAGCAGCGAGATGGTCTCGATCAATCAGCTTGTCGACATCGTGGAAGAGATCGCGGGCGTGCGACTGAAGCGGCGCTACAACCTGGATGCGCCGAAGGGGGTGCGTGGGCGCAACAGCGACAACACCCGCATCCGCCAGCTCCTCGGCTGGGAACCGTCCATTTCGCTGCGCGACGGCCTGGAGCAGACCTACCGCTGGATCTTCGACGAGATCGCGCGGAACACCCTGGCGCGCGCGGCGTAGCACGCGCCGCACGCACCGCACGTGTTCTGCTGTCGCCGTACCGTCACTTGTCCGGCGGGCCGGCCGGAGCGCCGGCCCCCGATCCCCGAAATCCGCAGTTGTCCGCAGCTTTTCCGGTGATTGCACCGGTGACGGCCTGACGACCGCCGGGCAGCCGTCTTGCTCAGTCGCGGTCGACTCGCCATGCTCGAAATCATCATCACGGGCCGGCACGACGACTTCGGGGGCCAGGACTTCACCCACCGTCTCTGCGCGGTCGCCGACTACAACCACCGCCTGCTCACCGCGTGCGGCGTCGACCATCGCTTCACGCTCGCGGAGTGGAACCCGATCGAGGGGCGGCCGCTCCTGTCCGATCTGGTGCGCGCCCGGCTGCCGTGGTGGCATTCGTGTCTCGTCGTCGATCGCCGCTGGCACGAGCGGCTCTCCACGAACCCGCGGCTGCAGTTCATGGAGTTCTTCGCCAAGAACGCTGCGATCCGCCGCTCGACGGCCGACGCCATCCTGACGACGAACTCGGACGTGTTCCTGTCGACGGAGGTTGCGCAGGCGCTCGCGGGGCGGACGCTCGACGACCGGGTGGTCTACCGCGCCGTCCGCGTCGACATCGACCGGCGCGTCGACTGGCGCAACCCCCGGGAGGCGGTGCTGGCAGATCCATCGCGGCATCTGCGCGTTAACGATCTGCAGCCGCCCGACTACAGCATGGCGGCAGGCGACTTCCTGCTGCTGACGCCGAAGGGCTGGGCGGCGCTCGGCGGATTCAACGAGCGCGTGCGCTTCGCGAAGATCCACAAGGACGGCCAGTTCTGCCTGAACGCCCGCCTCGAGGGCTACCGGTTCGAATCGCTCGGCCGCATCTTTCACATCGATCACGACCTTTCGTATGCCAACGCCGCGGCGGCCGGGTTCAAGGGTTCTCCCGATGCGCACTACGGGCCGGAGTGGGACTACCACGTGCGGTACCGCAACGCGAACTCGTGGGGCCTCACGGCGGCTATCGACGAGCGGGCGGGCAACGGCATCGTCTACGTGCATCATCCGTCGACGCACGGTCCGCTGCTGAGCGGCGTGACCGTCGCCGATCTGACGGACGCCGCCGCCATCAATGCCCAGCTCGCCACCGCCACCGGCAAGTTCGTGGCCGTGACGACCGACCCGGAGCTCACCGCGTTCGGCGGCACCGAGCCGCTCATCGCGTTTCTCACCGGCACCGATGCGGGGCTCGTCGTGCCGGCGGGCTCCTCCGCGGAACATCCGACGCTCGGCCGCGTGCCGTATCCGGGCACACCGTTCGTCATTCGGCGCGACGTCATCGACGCGATCGTCGACTTTCCGGAATCCGAGCCCGATCCCGCCCTGGCCTTCTGGCTGCGCGCGATGGAGCGGGTCGCGATCGCCGACGTCGATGCGCCGCCCGAGGCCGGAACCGGATTCGTGCGCCAGATCACCGCGGCGACGCAGGTGCAGGTACTCACGCGCCGCGGCCGCGACGTGCCGGCCTCGCTGCTCGAAGACGCCATCAAAGAGGGTCTTTCGGCCTCGAGGGATCTGCCCGCGCTCGTGCGCCGGTGGGTCGAGACGGTCGGCCGCGAGTGGGAGACGCCCGTTGCCGTCGTCGGGCCCGACTGGGCGACGCCGATGCTGCTGGAGGCGATCGAGTCGAGCGGGCGCGTGCTCGCCGGGCTCTTTGCCGCATGGCCCGACGAAGACGGGACACGCCGCTGGGGCTACCGGCTGGGGCCGTTGTCCGGCCTCGCGTCGTTTGCCGGACATGTCGTGGCGGGCGCCGACACGCGGCTGGCCGAGCGCCTTGCGGCCATCGGCTGCCCCGCGAGCGTCCACATCATCACCGGCGCCAACGATCTGCAGGTCGCGGCCGCGCACGGCGAGCTCGACGGGCTTCGCCGCGCGCAGGCCCGCGACCTGACAGCCGGGCACGTCGATGCCGCGCTCGCACGACTGCCGCTCGTCGCGTCGCTCGAGGGCGAACGTGCCTGGGCGCACCGCTACGACGTCGCACAGGCGTGCGAGCGCGCGAACCGGCCTGCCGCGGCACTCGAGTTCTTCCAGCAGGTAGCCGACGGCTGCCCGGACGAGGCGCTGGCCATGCGCGGCCTGTTCCATACCGCGCGGCTGCTGCACGCGCAGGGTGCACGCGATCAGGCGGCTCCACGGCTCTTGAAGGTGCTGACGTACAACCCCGACCACCGCGCCGCGCGGGCGCTCCTCGAAGCTTGCGCGCCGAAGCCTGGCCGAAGCCGCGAGATCGGAGCAGGAGCGGTCACTGTATGAGGCAGCGGCTCCGACGACCGCTGAGCGTCGCGATGCTGCAGTTGAATCCGGTGATCGGCGATCTGCCGCACAACGCCGCACGGATCGAAGACGAAGTGCGGCGCGCGACGGGCGCCGGCGCCATGCTTTGCGTGACGCCGGAGCTGTCGCTCGTCGGGTATCCGCCGCGAGATCTGCTGCTCGACGAGAGCTTCGTCGCCCGCGCCAACGCGATGGTCGGGGAGCTGGCCGAACGCCTGGACGGGCTGGCCCCGACGCTCGTCGGCGTGCCCGAGCCGAACACCGGCCCGGGCCGCCCGCTGTTCAACGCCACCGTGCTCCTTCACGAGGGGCGAATCGCCGCGCGATTCCGGAAGTCGCTGCTGCCGACCTACGACGTCTTCGACGAGGACCGGTACTTCGAGCCGGGCGCGGGCGTCGCCATCGTCGAGATCGCCGGGGCGCGCATCGCGGTGAGCGTATGCGAAGACGTGTGGGCCGAAGAGGTCACCACGAATACGGCGAGCCGATACCGGTTCGATCCGCTACAGGCCCTCGAGGGAGAAGCGCTCGACTGCTTCGTGAACGTGTCGGCGTCGCCTTTCGTGATCGGAAAGCAGGCGGTTCGCGAGCGCCTGCTCGCGAATACGGCCCGGCGGCTCGCGGCGCCGGTGGTGTACGTCAACCAGGTCGGCGGCAACGACGACCTCGTCTTCGACGGACGCAGCGTCGCGTTCGGCGCCGACGGCAGCCTTCGCGCGCGGGCCGCCGCCTTTGCCGAGGACACGCTCGTCGTCGACGCCGCAGCGGCGGCGAAGGGGGCGATCAGCCCGGCACTCATCCCGGAAGAAGAGACGTGGAACGCCCTGGTGCTGGGCACGTGCGATTACGCGCGCAAGTGCGGATTCGCGCGCGCCCTGCTGGGCCTCTCGGGCGGCATCGACTCGGCGCTCGTCGCGACCGTGGCCTGCGAGGCGCTCGGTCCCGACCACGTCGAAGGCGTGCTGATGCCCTCGCCATGGACGTCGCCCGCGAGCGTGTCGGACGCCTTCGCGCTCGCGGCCCGACTGGGGATGCGCACGCGCCTCATTCCGATCTCGCCCCTCATGGAGGCGTGTGACAGGCTGCTCGCGCCCGAGTTCGACGGGCGCCCGCGCGACACGACGGAAGAGAACATCCAGGCCCGCATTCGCGGCATGCTGTTGATGGCGCTCGCCAACAAGTTCGGCGCGCTGCTGCTCACCACGGGCAACAAGTCCGAGCTCGCCGTGGGCTACTGCACGCTGTACGGCGACATGAACGGCGGTCTCGCCGCGATCGCCGACGTGCCCAAGACGCTTGTGTTCCGCCTGGCGAGCTGGATCAACGATCGCAAAGGTCCGGTGATCCCGCAGGCGATCATCGACAAGGCCCCCTCGGCGGAGCTGCGGCCGGGTCAGACCGACCAGGACGAACTGCCGCCGTACGAGGTGCTCGATGCACTGCTCGAGCGCCATCTCCAGGATCACCGCTCCGCCGCCGACCTCGTCGCCAACGGCTTTGCGGCTCCCACCGTCAACAAGGTTCTGCGCCTGGTCGCATCGGCGGAGTTCAAGCGCCGTCAGGCCGCGCCGGGACTGAAGGTCACAGACAGAGCATTTGGTACCGGCTGGAGGATGCCGGTCGCGAGGAGGATTGCATGAGTCGTCGGGTGGATATCGCCGTCATCGGCCTCGGCAACATGGGCGTGAGCGTGCTGTGCGCGGCGCTCGACAAGGGGATGACGGGCATCGGCATCGACACGGATCCCGCCAAGACGAGCGAGCTGGCCGCCGGACGGACGATCGTGCCCGAGCGCGACGCCGACACGATTCTGCAGCAGGCGCTGGCGGAGGGACGCCTCGAGATCGGCCACACCGCGGCGCATGCCCGCCATGCCGGCCTCGTGTTCATCGGCGTACAGACGCCGGCCAAGGGCACGCACTGCGATTACAGCGTGCTGAAGGCCGTGATGCGCGAGCTGGCGCAGACGGCGCCCCAGGGACAGGTCATCGTCATCGGCAGCACCGTGTTCCCCGGCGCCATGGCGAGCGAGGTGCTGCCGGCGGTCGGCCGTCGCCCCGACCTCGAGATCGTCTACGAACCGGTGTTCCTGCGCGCCGGCTTCGGCATCCGCGACTACCAGATGCCAGGCAAGCTGATCGCCGGCGTGAAGAACCCGCAGCGCCCGCATCCGCGTCTGGCCGGCCTCTTCTCGCGCGTGGTCGACGAGACGCCGCGCTACGTCCGGTACGAGGAAGCGGAGTGGATCAAGATGGTGCACAACGCGTGGATGTGCATGAAGATCTCGTTCGCCAACGAGATCGGCGCGCTCTGCCGCGATTTCGGCACCAGCCCCGAAGCGGTCATCGACATCGCGTTCAGCGAAGGGCCGCGCGGCCGGCTGATGACGCGCTCGCACATGATGCCGGGGGCGCCGTACTCGGGACCGTGCCTCCCGAAGGACGCGCAGATCCTCCAGGGTCTGCTCGAAGCGTCGCCCAATCGCGCCTGGTTCGAGAAAGGGGTGACGACGGCTCTCCGCACCTCGAACGAGGCGCAGCGCGCCTCGCTCGTCCAGCGGTGGCTCGAGGGCGGCGCCGGGTCGAAGAAGCCGCTCGGCGTGATTGGGGTCGCGTTCCGCCCCGAGTTCAACGAGGTGCGCGCCTCGCTCGCGCTCGACTTCTTCCAGGTGGCGACAGATCGCGGCCTGACGGTGCTGGCCTACGACCCGGCGTTCGAAGGCATCAGCCGCCCCGACTACACGCTCGCCGCGCGGCAGGACGCCTTCGTGGAATCGCTGTACGCATCGGTCGTCCATCCGATCGAGAAGGTCTGGACCGAAACGAGCTCGGTCGTCATCAACCGCAAGCTGACCGAATCCGAGATCTACCGTATCCGCGGGCTCGCGCGTCGGCCGGCGTGCATCGTCGACATCTACGGCAATGACGAGGCGCTGGCCACGGTGACCAACGCCCTGCCGCTGGCGGCATAAGGAACCAACGACGTGGCTGGAGCTGGCCGCCGGCGCCTCGTCGCGATCGACGCCCGCGGGTACTTCACGGGCGGCGGCGTGGGACGCTACACGCGCAACCTCGTTCGCGAGCTGGTCTCGGCAGCGTCGCGCGACGTCGATCTGCGCCTGTTGATTTCGAACCGGCACCTGCCGGCGGATCTCGACGTGCCGCGGTCGCCCGGTGTCGAAATCATCGTCTCGCGCGCCGACTGGATGGACGACGCGGCGGAGCGGCGCTGGCTCGAGCGCGAGGTCGCCGATGCGGATCTCGTGCACTCTCTGGCGGGGCACTGGGCGGCGGAGCGCGTAGCGACGATCGTGACGCTGCACGACCTGACCCCAATCGTGCGGCCGCGCCTGATGGCACCCGAACTGCGGCAGGTGGCCCGTCGAGTCGCCGAGGCGGTCATGCGCGCGTCGCACGTGATTGCCGTCTCGCGCGCCACCGCGGACGACGCCGCGCGCCTCCTCGGACCGACGATGCCTCCCATCACGGTCGTCCATCACGCGGCCGAGTCGCTGTTTCGCGCCGGCGTGCCGTGCCGCGCCGCCCTGGCGTGCCACGGCGTGACCACCGGCAGCTTCCTGCTCGCCGTCAGTGCACTGACGCCTCATAAGAACCTCGCGGGGCTCGTCGTGGCGTACGCGGTAGCGGGCATCGCGACCCCGCTGCTCATCGTTGGCGCCCATCGCGACGCGGCGCCGGATGTCGAGGAGGCGATCGCGCGCCACGGTCTGACCGGACAGGTACAACTCCTCGGACGCGTGAGCGACGATCAGCTGAGCGCGCTGTACGCGGGCTGCCGGGCGTTCGTCTATCCATCGCTCTATGAGGGCTTCGGCCTGCCGGTGCTCGAAGCGATGGCGTGCGGGGCACCCGTGATTGCCTCGCGGAGCGCATCGATTCCGGAGGTGGTTGGCGACGCCGGCGTGCTCGTCGATCCGGCCAGCGTCCGATCGCTCGCGGCCGCGCTGCGGCGCGTCAACGGCAGCGCGGTCCTGCGGCGCGACCTGAGGCGACGCGCGCTTGCGCGAGCGGCGACCTTTTCCTGGGCGGGCGCGGCGGCCTCGACGCTGGCCATCTACGAGAGCGCCCTGCAGGCGAGGAGGGCGGCGTGACGCGCATCGCCGCTGTCGTGCCGCACTACCGCCAGGGGGCGTATCTCGGCGCCTGCCTCGACAGCCTGCTGGCCCAGACGCGTCCGGCCGACGAGATCATCGTCGTCGATTCGTCGCCCGACGAGACGGCGGCGATCATGCTGCGCCACAGCGGGCGGGTCCGACACCTGATTCGAGCGGCGGACGGCGTCGCGGCCGCGCGCAACGCCGGACTGGCCGCCACCACGTGCGACCTCGTGTCGTTCCTGGACGCCGACAACATGGCGACGCCCGATCGCCTCGCGCGGCAGGTTCAGGCGCTCGACGACCGGCCGGACGCGGTCCTGTGCCACGGCGTGCTCGTGCCGATCGATCGCAACGGCGATGGCTACCCAAGGCTGGCGGCCTACTCGTCGGAGCAGGTCCCCTTCGACCGGCAGCTCGGCTGGCTCATCGAGAGGAATCGCATCGCCACCGACACGGTGTGCGTCCGCCGCGATGCCGTGGCCGCCATCGGCGGCTTCTGTGAGATCGCCGGCGTCAGGGAAGACTACGACCTGTGGCTTCGCCTGGCCTCTGTCGGCCCGTTCGCCTATCTCGACACCCCGCTCGCGCTGTACCGGCGCCACGAGTCGAACCTCAGCAACGACGAGGCGTACATGTTCCGGTGGGAAGCGGGAGCGCTGAGGCGGATCGACTGGGAGACGACGGCACGCGCGCTGCGGGCGGCGTTTCCGAACGAGGCCGAGCGTCCGATCGTCGAAGCGGAGGTCCATCTTCGGCGCGGCGAGGTCGATCTGGCCGAGATTCAGTTCGTTGCGCTCTCACGCCGACGGCCGCCGGTTCCGGCTGCCTGCTTCCATCGGGCGAACCTTGCCATCGACCGCGGTCTGCTGATTGACGCCGAGGGCCTCCTGCGCCGGGCGCTGAGGCAGGACCCGAACGATGCCGCGCTCTGGAACAACCTCGGCACCCTGCTGGCCCGCAGCGGGAGGCGCGAGCAGGCGGCCGACGCATTCGCGCGCGCGGTGGCGCTGCGGCCGCACTACGAGGACGCGCGGCAGAACTTTGCGCAGATCCACCGCAGCGAGGACGGGCCGTGGAAGATCACGCGGCGCCGGCTTCGACAGGAGCTGCTGCCGCTGGCCGCGGTGGCGAATTGAGGAGAGACGTTGTGAACATTCTGGGCATCTCGTGCTTCTTTCACGATTCCGCCGCGGCGGCCATCGAGGACGGCCGCATCGTGTTCGCCATCCAGGAGGAGCGCCTCAGCCGGCGGAAGCACGATCCCTCGCTGCCGGTGAATGCGATCGGCGCCGCGCTCCAGGCTGCCGGCTGGGAGCCGCGCGACGTCGACCGCGTGGTCTTCTACGAGGATCCCGACCTGAAGCTGCAGCGGATCCGCGAGCAGATCGAGCGATTCCGTCCCGAGAGCCGTTACCTGGAAGAGCGGGCGCTCCCGCATTTTCTGCAGCACAAGTACCCCGTCGCCGCGCTGCTCAATCGCGAGTTCGGCTTCGGCGATCGCGTGACGTGCAGCGAGCACCATCTCAGCCACGCGGCCTCGTCGTTCTACACGTCGCCGTTCGAGCGCGCGCTCGTCGTCACGATCGACGGCGTCGGAGAATCGGAGTCCGCCGCGGTCTATCTGGGTGAGGGCAATACGCTGCGCAAGATGCGGTCGGTACAGTTCCCCGACTCGCTCGGCCTTTTCTACTCGGTATTCACCCAGTATCTCGGCTTCGAGGTCAACGAGGGCGAATACAAAGTGATGGGGCTGGCGCCGTACGGCCGCCCGACGTACCTCGACGCGATCCTGGGGAAGGTGCTGCATCTCGACGACGGCGGAGGGTTCCGTCTGAATCTCGAGTACTTCGATTTCTGCGGCACCGAGCGCCACTATCGCGACCGGCTCGTGGAACACCTCGGCGTACCCCCGCGCGAGCGCGGCGCGCCGATTAGCGAGGCACAGCAGAACCTCGCCGCAAGCGTGCAGACGGCGCTCGAGCTGGCCGTCCTCCACGTCGTCGGCTCGGCGGTGCGTGCGTTCGACTGCACCGACGTCTGCATGGCCGGCGGCGTGGCGCTCAACTGCACCGCGAACGCCCGTGCCATCCGCGACCTCGGGATTCGCCTCCACATCCACGCGGCTGCCGGCGACGCCGGTGGGGCCCTCGGCGTGGCACTGCTCGAGGCGGCGAGGCACGAGACGGCGCTCTATCGACCGGCGTTCTCGCCGTATCTCGGCGTGCGCTACGACCGCCATGAGGTCGACAGGACGCTTGCGGGCCGGGGCCTGCCGCACAGCCGCAGCGGGAACGTCGCCGCAGAGATCGCGCGCCGGCTCGCCGCCGGCGAGGTGGTGGCGATCGCGCAGGGGCGCGACGAGTGGGGGCCGCGGGCGCTCGGCGCGCGCAGCATCCTCGCCGATCCGCGCCGCGCCGAGATGAAGGAGCACCTCAACGCCAAGATCAAGTTCCGTGAAGAGTTCCGGCCGTTCGCGCCGGTCGTGCTCGAGCACCGCTACAGCGACTATTTCGAGACGCTCGGCATGTCGAGCAGCCCGCACATGCTGTTCACGCACAAGGCGCGCCGGCCGAACGAGATTGCCGCGGTCGTCCACGCCGACAGCACGAGCCGCGTGCAGACGGTGAACGCGGAGCAGAACCGTTATCTCTACGACATCATTCGCGAGTTCGACGCGCTGACCGGCGTGCCCGTCGTGATCAACACGTCGTTCAACCTCCGGGGAGAGCCGATCGTGTCGACCCCGGCCGATGCGTTGAAGACGTTTCTCGCGTCCGGGATCGACTGCCTCGCGCTCGACGGCTGCCTCGTCACCAAGACGGCCGCCGACCGCGAGACCGACACCGTGTCGCGAAACCGTCACGCCGTGCAGGCGGAGTGGAGCTCCTCGTCGCAGGAACTGGTGGAGACGATCGGGTGAGGCCCTCGAACCACTGGCAGTCTGCTTGCTATCGGCGTAGCGTCCGCCTTCAGGCGGACCTCCGGGCCGGTGAAGCCGGCCACTACGAGTTTGTGAGAGTCGAGGAGAAGCCCAGGCCATGACCGTGCAGCGCCGCGTTCAGCTCCCTGCGGGAGCCCGTTTCGACGACTACACCGACTATCAGGTCAACTACGTGAACTACCGCTCCGGATGGCTGATTCCGAGCACCGAGGTCTGGATTGGCGACGACCTGCAGGTACGGATCAACGCCCTCGGGTGCAAGGGACCGGAGCTGACCCCGGACGTCCCGGTGATTGGCGTCTTCGGCGACAGCACGACGTTCGGGATGGGGCCGGACTCGTGGCCCGCGCACATCCGGGTGCCGGGCTATCAGCCGCTCAACTGCGGCGTGGAGGGGCACGACCTCGCGCGTCTCATCCAACGCTATACGAAGCTCCGCTCGAAGATCGACTTCGCGGCCGCCGTCGTCGGGGGGTCATGGCACAACCTGGTCTACAACCGCAACGAGGCCTCGTACTGGACCTCCATTCTGGACAGGTTCGGCGGCGATCGGCCGATCGCCGTGTGCACGCTCTCGACGGCGCTCGTTCCCGAGTGTCGTGAGCGCGGGCTCGATGCCGCCGTTGCGCGGATCTACAGCAACAACAACCGCTTCCTGCCCTGGGGCACCTGGCCGACGACGCCGGAGAAGACGCGCGAGCTCTACGACGGCGTGATGCGCTACAACGATTACGTCCGCGACTATTGCGCGCGCAGCGGCCGCATCCTCGTCGATCTGTACGAAGCGTATCGTCCCGCCAGCTATGAGGAGATTGGCGAGCAGTTCACCGATCCGGCGCACCAGCGCCCGTCGCTCTATCCGACGCTCGGCCGCGCCGTGACGGCTGCGCTCGCGCCGTTCCTGCCGCGCGGCCGCGAGAATGCCGTCAGCGCGCAGCCTTCCTTCGACCTGCCGCTTCCGGCGTCGGTTGACGACGGCGTCCTGCACCGGAACATCTACCCGCTATGGTAGGCGCCGTCGCCGAGAGCGTTCGGGCGTTCTACGAGGAGCTGCCGTTCAACTACGCCGAGAGCGTGGAGGAGCAGACCGCCGCACTCCAGGCGCACAACCAGGTCTCGATCTACCGTCCGCTCCACGCCGTTCTGCGGTCGGCGCACGGTACCGGGCGCGTGCTGGACGTAGGGTGCGGCGCCGGCTGGTTCGTCAACTCCGTGGCGTACTGGTACGGCCACGAGGTCTGCGGCGTCGACCTGTGTCCGCGGCCGCTGGAGCGGGCGCGGGCCACGGCGCGGGCGCTCGGCGTCGCCTCGCGCGTGCGGTTCGAGGAAGTCGACTTCCTGTCGCCGCCCGATTGGCTGCGGTGCGAGCGCTTCGACGTTGTCAGCTCGCTCGGCGCAATGCATCACATGCGGGACTGCGAGCAGGCGGTCCGCACCGCGGCCTCGCTGGTGCGCCCCGGCGGATGGCTGCATATCGGCCTGTATCATCGTCACGGCCGCGCGCCGCTGCTCGAACATTTCCGGGACATCGCCCACGCGTGGCGTACGGCTGCTGGCGACGAGGCGCGCCGCCAGATCGAGATGGAGGGGCTCACGCGCTGGAAGCTGCTGCAGCACGGCCCCTATAGCGACACGTTCCTGCTGTCGTGGTTCCGCGACCAGGTGCTGCACCCGCACGAGACCCAGTGGACGCTCGGCGAGCTGCTGTCGTGGTTCCGGGACGAGGGGGTCGAGCCGCTCTCGACGAGCCTCGATCACTTCTCGGAGCGGTCCGACTGGCGGAGCGTCGTCGCGGCGGAGCCCGCACAGGCGGATGCGGCGCACGCACGGCTCCGGGAGAGCCGGTACTTCCCAGGATTCTTCACGTTGCTCGGGAGGAAGCGATGAACGCGCGGCGCTCTCAGTACGAAGAGGACGGCTTCGTCGTCCTCCGGGGCCTCGACGTCTCGGCAGAGCTGCCCGGTGTGCAGCAGATGATCTACGACATCACGGCGCCGCTCATCGGTCCGCACGACACCTCGCTCCCGCTCGCGGACCGGCTGCGTCTCCCGTTCGAGCGAATTCCCACCGACGCCGAATGGTCGCACCTGATGCGCAGCGTCAACGAGTCGGCCGAGTTCAAACGGTTGGTCGAAGCGCCGGGTGTCCAACGCGCGTTTGCCGAAGTGCTCGGCGGCGAACCGCAGCGGTTTCCGATCTGTGTGTTCCGCGCTCAGGTGCCGAAGCAGCGGCGCGCCGTGTACCGGTGGCACCAGGATGAGGGCACTTGGTACGCGGTGCCGGTCGCCTCGCTGGCCTACAAGATGCCCGGCACGTTGTGGCTCAGCATCAACGGCGCCGACACCACCAATTCGATCGAGCTGATCCCACGGTCCCACCGCTGCGGCCTGCGCCTGCACCGGATGGTCGAAGGGCAGGGACACTTCGACGCCGATCCGCCCGCGGATCTGCCCGAGCCGGTCGTGATGCAGACGAAGCCGGGCGACGGCGTGCTGTTCCACGCGCTGACGTTCCATCGCAGCGTCGTCTCGGGGGGACTGGCGCCGCGCTACAGCGCCGATCTGCGCTACTACGATCCGACCCGCCGCACGGAATACGACGTCGATCCCGTCCTCCGCAGTCGGCGCGAGGCGATCCTCGCGAATGCGTAGCACGTGGCGTCCGGCTTCAGCCGGATCAGAAGCGCATGTTCTCTGAGGAGCAGCTGCTTCGCAATCTCGCGGTGCTGGAGGAGATGCAAGGGCATCGTCCCGCCCTTTCGGCTCCCGATCCGGCGACCACGCGCGTTTCGGATGCGGGCGGCACCCTGCGTATCGACGTCCGGAGCGCCGCCGGCGCCTGGGTGCCGCTGTGGAGCGCCGATCCGGATGCCGAGGCGCGGCTGCAGCTGGCCGTGACCGCGGGCGCCGCACACGTCTTTCTCATTGGCGGCGGCGTCGGCCATCTGCTCGACGCCATCGAGGACGCGCAGTCGGCAGCCGGCGTGCTCATCCTCGAGCCCGATCCGGCGATTGCCGCCTTGATGCTTGCGCGCCGCGACTGGCGGGCGTGGCTCAGGAGCGGCCGGCTGCGCCTGCTCGTCGGTCCCGACTACATCGGCACGTCCGCGGTGGCGCGACACGTACGGGGGACGCCGGCCATCCTCGTCAACGACGCGCTTGCGGCCCATCGTCCGGACGCCGTGGCGCGCGCGAACGCGGTCGCCGAGCGCATCCAGGCCGAGGCGGCCGCGAACGCGGACGCACGGCGTCAGTTTGCCGGACGATACCTGCTGCAGTCGCTGCGGAACGTCCCGGTGATCGAACGCGAGGCCGACATTGCCTCGCTCGACCGTGCGTGCGTCGCTCGCCCCGCCGTGATCGCCGCGGCCGGCCCTTCGCTCGACCGCGCGCTCGCCACGCTCGCGGAGTACCAACACCGCGTCGTGGTGATCGCCGTCGACACGGCGCTGCGGCCGCTCCTCGCGGCTGGCGTGCGCCCCCATCTGGTCGTTGCCGTGGATCCGAACGAGCTGAACGGGCGGCATCTCGTCGGGATCGCCGATACGGACGGAATCTGGCTCGCCGCCGAAGGCAGCCTGCACCCGGCCGTCTTCGAGAGCTTCGCCGGACGCACCTTCATCTTCCAGGTCAGCAACCATCAGCCGTGGCCCTGGCTGGCGCGCGCCGGTGTCGCGCGCGGTTCGCTCCGCGCGTGGGGTTCGGTGGTCACGTCGGCGCTCGACCTGGCCCTCCGCATGGGGTGCAACCCGATTGTGTTCATCGGCCACGACTGCGCGTACACGGGCGGTCGGCCGTATTGCGACAACACGACCTTTCACGAGACCTGGCGCGCGTACCTGATGGAGACCTTCGGCGAAGTGACCCCCGAGGGCATCCGCGAACAGGAAGGCTACATGCTGTACGGGCGCTCGCTGGTGGCCGCCACCGACATCAACGGCGATCGCGTGCAGACGACGGGACATCTGGTCGCATTCCGCGACTGGATCGCCGAACAGACGACGGTGACGCGCGACCGGACGTTCATCAACGCGACGGGCGCCGGCCTGCTCCACGGGCCGCGCATCGCGCAGATGCCGCTCGATGCCGCACTCCGGGCACACGCGGGCGGGCCGTTCGACGTGCGTGCGGTGCTGGCGGAGCGGCATGCACGGACCAGGGGCGTCGCGGGCCGCCTCGCGAGCCACCATCCGTCGCGCGATGAGCTCGCCGCGTGGGTCGACTTCACGGCCGGCACCGTGGACCGCGACGCAATCCTCGCCGCGCTGCGCCGGTAGACCGGCCGCGACCGTGCGCATCCTTCACGTGATCTGGTCGATGGCGTCCGGTGGAGTCGAGGAGCGTTTCCTCGACGTGCTGCGGCGGATCGGACGCGAGGACGACTCGATCGAGCACCACGTGCTCGCATTCGCCGGCGGTCCGCTGGAGGCGGCGTACCGCGAAGCCGCGCACGCGGTCGCAATCGGCTGTGACCCCGAGACGATCGAGCGCCACTTGGCGGCCCCGTACGATCTTGCGCACCTTCCGTTCGAGCGTTGCGCGGATCGCCTCATGCCGGAGATCGTGGCGCGGTCGGCCATGCCGGTCGTGTTCGGCAAGGGCTACGACATGGGCGGCCTGTCCCGTCTCGACGAAGGACTGCGGTGGCGCGCCGAAGAGGCGATGCTCGCCGCGTGCGATGCCGCGACGTTTACCGCCGCGCGCCTGGCCCTCGGCTACGACGTTCCCGCTGGTCACACGACGATCCTCGGAGACCCGGCCGATCCCCGACGCCTGCTCCAGGCACTGCAGGCAGCGTGCGCGGCCGGCCCCTATTGGCGGGCGGTGGACCGGTAGATGATCCCAGACGTCTTTCGAGTGATCGGCTCGGACCGCTGTCTGACGGCGGCCGACGCGGAAGCGGCCGGAGGAGCGCATCCCCTCACGGCGAGCCTGTGGGAGGTCTACGCGCAGCACTTCCGCTGCTTCACCGGCGCCACGCTCGACCCACAGTTCCAGTATCTCGCGCACCCGGCGACCAAGACCGGCGTCGTGCGTGTAAGGGCGGGCGAGGTCGTACTTGTCGTCGGTACCGGACCCTCGCTGCACGCCCACATCGACGCACTCGTCCGTGTGCGCGATCACCTGCGGATCGTCACCTCGCCGCGCGGCGCGGCGGCCCTGGCGAGCCACGGCATCGTGCCCGACCTCGTGCTCGTGGAGCATCAGAGCGCGATCCACGCGCATCACACCGCGCGCACCTTCGGCGACCGCGGCCTGTCAGTGCTGGCCCGGTGTCCGCTCGTGGCAGCTGACTGGCGGACGCCGTCGGCGCTGCTCTCGAGTGTCGCGCCGACCGACCTGTTCGTGCCGAGCCGGCTGCCCACGTGGGGACTCTGGCCGGCGACGGCCGTGGCAGTCGCCCTCGATGCGGGAGCGTCGGCGGTAGCGCTGCTCGGCATCGATTTCGACCTGCCCACCGCACCCGATCCGGCACATGCGCCGCTGAGGGCGGTACTCGAGCTGCTCGCGCAGCTCGCGGCCGCGCCGACCTTCGACTGCGGCGCCGGCACGTTCGAGCGGGGTTGGGCAGCCGCGAGGCTGGACGAGATTGGCGGTGCGCGCGTCTGGGGGCGCCTTGACACCGAGGTCCACCCCGCGCCGCGCCAGTCACAGCGGCTTCGCGAGGCGCGCGGCGCGCTCGCGGAGCTGGGGCCGATCCTCGAGCGGGCGGCAGCCCTCGAGGCATTCGCGCTGAAGGCCCGATCCCATCGGGGCCGGTGGACGCCGGCGCTCGAGGCCGGCGTCGAGGAGATCATGCGCTGGCGCGAGGATCGGCGCGTACGCGTCCTGCTGCAGGAGTCGCTCGGCGTCTCGTTTCTGCCGCGGTTGTGGCGCATCGGAATCGCCCGCAGCGTTGGCGGCGCCTTGTGGCGGCCGCTGCTGCTTGCCACGCACGAGCTGATCGGCCAGGCGCGGGCGCTGTCGTGGCAGTCGGCCGAGGAACGGGCCGCCTGACATGAGTGTCACCGACGCGAGCACCCTGCAGGCCCGGTCGGAACGGAGGCGGTCGGCGATCGCGGCGCGGCTGGCCCACGTTCGTCACGTGATGCCAGGCCTCCCACATGGCGCGAGATTAGCGATCGTCGGTGGCGGGAGAGAGAGCAACGACTATCGGGCTGTTGCGGCCGAGTGCGGCTTCACGGTGGTGGCGCCGCCCGCCACCCTCGATCGGTCTCATCTGTCCCTGCTCGCGCGCCCGGCCGTGCGCCGATGGGCGCTCGAAGGATGGGACGTCCTCGCGGTGGCGGAGGTGTCGGCGCTCGAGGCGTACCGGATGAAGTTCTCCGACACGGAGGAGCGGGGGCTCATCCGCATCGGGAACTTCTTCGTGAAGCAGGAATATGCGCAGCCGCGGCGGCTTCCGGCCGCCGCGTGAGACCGAGCTACTGAAGATCGTTCGCGACGCGGGTGAGAATCTCTGCCCAGCGACGAATGGCCGGCTCGAGCTCGTACTCGAGGATGTCGGCTACCGTCGGCCAGTCCTCGGCCGTCTGCGCCGACACGATCGCGTCGAGCGTGGCGCCAAGCGCCGCAAGGTCGGTGCGGATGTCGGCGCCGGCCGCATCCAGATTGAGACCGACCGGACCGGCCAGCATGTCGACGAGCCTGGTCAGCAGCTGCAGTTCCGCCGCGATCTCGGAAAGTCCTTCATGCCCCGCGGCGAGGTCGCGGCCGCGGTACACGGCCGCCAGGCGCTCGGTGCGCTCGGCCGCCTGCCGGAGCGGCTCGATCGTGTCGAGCAGGCACGCACGGAGGAACTCGGTCGGGACGGCCGTGTCGACGTCGATGCGGCCGATGCCCGTGAGCCGCCGGCCGATCAGGCTCGGATCGCGAAATGCCGGCTCGTCGACACCGTCGAATCGGGCCGCCGACAGCAGCCGCCCCTCGCCGGCAGCGTTGGCATCCAGCTTTTCGAGCAATTCGCCCCACGTGGCGGGCGGGGGGTCGAACGTCCGGAGTATCTGATTCAGAAAGATCTGTGTCATCGGCCCCCCTGGAGCGAACCCCGTGCCAGCCCCTTTCTCAAGGCGCCGCCGCCGGTGCCGATTCCATTCGTGCGATGCCAGCACGGGTTCTCATAGCCGACAACGACGAGCACGTCCGTGGCCTGCTCGCGAGCTGGCTCGAGGACGTTGGTTACCTGTGCGTCCCGACCGACGCCGGACAGGCGCTGAGCGCCGCGCGGGAACGCCCCGTCGACGCGGCGGTGGTAACGGTGAGCGTGCCCGACCAGGGCGGCATGTTCGTGGTGCGAACGCTGCGCGCGCAGGCCGAAGAGGTGGGCGTGGTCGTCGTGTCGACGACCCCCGACTTCGACGTGGCGGTGGCGGCGAGCCGCCTCGGCGCCGTCGACTGCCTCCCCTGGCCTTCGTCGGCGCCGACGGTCGTCGATTCGGTGCGGCGCGCCGTCGAATGGCGGGCGAACCGGCAGGCGACGGAGCGGTCGGAACGCCGGCTCGCCGAGGAGGTGACCGCCGGGCGCCGGCAGCTGCTCGAGACGATCGGCCGCGTGGAGCCCGAGAGCGTCCCCGCGGTGCTGCTGGCGGTGCTCGAAGCGCGGTCGCCCGAGACGCACGACCACTGCACCCGCGTCTCGCAGTCGGCCGTGGCGCTCGCGGGCACGTGCCATCTTCCGCCCGATCAGATTCATGCCGTTCGTCGCGCCGCGCTGCTGCACGACATCGGCAAGATCGCAATCCCCGATCGGCTGCTGGACGAGACCGGTCCGCTCACCGACGGAACGCTGCGGCTGCTCCGCAGCCACGTCGAGATCGGGCGGGAAGTCCTCGCGTCGGTCCCGTCGCTCGAGCCGATCGCGGCCATCGTCGGCGCCACGCACGAGCGGTACGACGGCACCGGGTATCCCGTCGGCCTGCGCGCCGACGACATCCCGCTGCCCGCACGCATCATCAGCGTGGCCGACGCGTACGACGCGATGACGTCGACGCGCCGCTACAGCGACCCCATCTCTCATGACGAGGCGAACGCCGAGCTCGTGCGGCAGGGCGGTGCACAGTTCGATCCCGACATCGTGCGCGCCTGGCTGCAGCTGACGGAGCTCCGCCAATGCTCCTGATCGTCGGCATCGTGGTCGTTGTTGCGGCGGTCCTTGGTGGCTACACGATGGCGGGCGGAGCGCTGCTCGTCCTCAACCAGCCGTCGGAGTTCGTCGTCATTGGCGGCGTTGCCGTGGGAACCATGCTCATCGGGACGCCGGTCAGCGTGCTGAAGCTCACCGTCGTGCAAATCAAGGCGGTCATGGGCGGGCCCCCCGGCCGGTCAGAGTATGTCGAGCTGCTCTCGATGCTGTACCAGATCTTCAAGCAGGTGCAGCAGGGCGGCCTCATGTCGCTCGAATCGCATTTCGAAGACCCGCCGAAAAGCCCGATTCTGTCGCGGTACCCGAAGTTCATGAAGCGCCACGACGCGGTCGACTTTCTCTCCGATTCCTTCAAGGTGCTGATCGTGGGAGGCATCGCGCCGCACGACCTCGAAGCGCTGATGGACGAAGACATCAAGGCGCACCACGACGAGGCGCTTCGCCCCTCCGCCTCGCTCAACAAGATCGGCGACGCGCTGCCCGGCCTCGGCATCGTCGCAGCTGTGCTCGGCATCGTGATCACCATGGGGCACATCGACGCGCCGCCGGAGGAGATCGGCCATCACGTCGGCGCGGCGCTCGTCGGCACCTTCCTCGGCGTTCTGTTGTCGTACGGATTCGTCCAGCCCATTGCGCAGTCGATGGAGCACCGGGTCAACGACGACGGGTACTACTGCCTCTGCATCAAGGCCGGGCTGCTGGCGATCTACAAGGGCAACCCGCCGGCGATTGCGATCGAGTTTGCCCGCCGCGTGCTGCCGCACTCGGTGCGCCCGTCGTTCGAAGAAACTGAGAAGTTCTGCCGGGCGGCGACGTCGTCGTCCCAGCAGGTGCACGCGCAGGCAGCATAGCCGTGGCCGCCCCGAAAGAACCCGTCATCATCGTCCGCAAGAAGGGCCACCACCGCCACGGCCATCACGGCGGCGCGTGGAAGGTGGCGTACGCCGACTTCGTCACCGCGATGATGGCGTTCTTCCTGGTGATGTGGCTCGTCGCCCAGGGGCCCGACGTGCGCATGTCGGTGGCGGCGTACTTCAGGGATCCGGGCGCGTTCGCGGCGAACGCCGGCGGCAAAGGCGTGCTTCCCGGGTCGGCGAGCGGCGTCGCGGGCGGCGGACAGCCGGGCATCGCGCCCACTCGCGCGGCGTCCGAGACCGACATCGAGCGGGCCAAGGCGGCGCTCGAGCGCGCCGCCGAACATCTGCGTCAGGCCATTCAGTTGAAGTTCGCCGACATTCAGCACCGCATCGAGATCACGGTGACCGACGAGGGTCTCCGGATCGAGCTCAGCGAGGCGCCCGACGACGGCTTCTTCAGCAGCGGCAGCGCCCAGATGAAGCCCGAGACCGAAGCGCTGCTGACGGTCATCGCGCAGGAGCTGGGGCAGCTTGCAAACCACGTGGCGGTCGAGGGGCATACCGACAGCGTGCCGTACGCGGGGGGCAACGCGCAGTACTCCAACTGGGAGCTCTCGACCGACCGGGCGAATGCGGCACGCCGCGTGCTCGAGCGCACGGGTGTGCGAGGGACGCAGCTCGAGGGCGTGCGCGGCTATGCGGCGACACGGCCCCGCCTGCCCGATACGCCGACGGACGCCCGAAACCGGCGGATCTCGATTATCGTACGCCGTGATGACTCGGGAGGCGAGGGTCGTTGACGCGGGCGGGCGCGCGCAGCCGCCGATTCCTGTCCTCATCGTCGACGACGACGACGCCTACGTCGCCCTGCTCCGCGCGGCGTTCGAAAAGGCCGAAGGACCGCGCATAGAGATCGCGCACGTGACCCGGCTGCGCGACGTGCTGCCGGCACTGGAGCGGACCGGCGCCCTCGTCGTGCTGCTCGACGTCAATCTGCCCGACGGCAACGGGCTCGAGTGGCTCCGCGCCCACGGCGACCGGGTGGGCGCGGCGTTCATCGTGCTGACCGGCATGTCCGGCTACGCCGCCGGGCCCGAGCTCGTACCGGGCGCGCGCGATTTCTTCCTCAAGTCCGAGGTCGATCCGGCCCAGCTGGCGCGCGTGCTGCAGTACGCCGCCGATCGCGAACGCGCGCGCCAGGAGCTCGTGCGCAGCCGGCAGTACTTTCAGTCGCTGATCGACCAGGCGCGCGATCTCATCACGGTCGTCGACGCGCGGGGGACGATTCTGTACCAGAGCCCCGGGGTCAGGCGCGTCCTGGGTGTCGATCCCGAGGAGATTGTCGGTCGGTCGCTGTTCTCGCTGGTCGACGGCGAGCAGGCCGCACGCGGCCGTGCGCTGCTGGCGGCTGCGCTGGAGGGCGACGACAACGTCCCGGTAGGAGAGTTCTCGCTGCGCCGGGCCGAGGGCAGCGTGCGGCAGATCGAGGTCGTCGCCTCGCGCATCGCGGCCGAGAACGGCGAGCCGCGGCTGGTGCTCAACTCGCGCGACGTCACCGAGCGGAAGCGCGCGGAAGAGGAGCTGCGCCACCACGACGAGATGCTCCGCCGTGCCCAGCGGATGGAGGCGGTCGGGCGGCTGGCGGGGGGGATCGCGCACGACTTCAACAATGTCCTGAGCGCGATCACGGCGACCTGCGAGCGGCTCGGCGATACGATCCCGCCAGGGGCCGCGGCCGCCGCCGACATCCAGCGGATCCTGCGGAACACGGCGCGGGCGGCGGCGCTCGTCCGGCAGCTGCTGGCCTTCAGCCGGCAGCAGACGCTGGCGCCGCGTCCGATCGACCTCAGACGTCTGGTCGGGGCGTCGGCGGACCTGCTGAAGCCGTTCATCGGCGCGCCGATCGAGCTGTCGGTCGACGTGGCGCCGGACGTGCGGGCGGTCGAGGCCGATCCCGGCCAGATCGAGCAGGTCCTGATGAACCTCGCGATCAACGCCCGCGACGCCATGCCGGACGGCGGCCGGCTCGTCATCCGCGTGCAGAACGTGACGGTGGGCGAGCGCTTCGCCGCGGAGCACCCGCCGCAGCCGCCGGGCGAGTACGTGCTGCTGGAGGTGACCGACACGGGACACGGCATGGACGCCGCCACGCGCGACCGCGCGTTCGAGCCGTTCTTCACCACGAAGGCCGACCGGCACGGCAGCGGCCTGGGACTCTCGACCGTCTACGGCATCGTCAAGCAGAGCGGCGGCCACGTCTGGATCGACAGCGCACCCGGCCTCGGCACGACGGTCCGTGTGTACCTGCCGCCGACCACGGCGGCGCCGCGCGAGCCCGAGCCGCCGCGGGTGCACCGGCCGGCGACGATCGGGCGCAAGACGATCCTGCTGGCCGAGGACGAGGACGACGTGAGGGAGCTCATTCACGAGATGCTCCGTGCGCACGGCTATCACGTGCTCGAGGCGCGCAATCCGGCCGATGCGCTCGCGCTCGCGTCGACCTACCGGGGGGTAATCGATCTCCTGCTGACCGATGTCGTCATGCCCGGCGGAGATGGACGGGATCTCGCCCGCCGGGTGACGGCCGGCCGGCCGGAAACGAAGGTGCTGTACATGTCGGGCTATCCGGATCAGGGTACGCACATGGGGCGGAGCGTCGAGGTCGGCGGACCGGTGCTGCTCAAGCCTTTCACGCGCGACGCGCTCCTCCAGCGGATTCGCGAACTGCTCGCGTAGCGGGCAGTACGCCGGCTACTCAAGTTTTCCGCCGCCGAGACGATTGCAGGGTCATGGACACGAGACCGCTGGAGAACTTCGTCGCCGCCGAAAGCGTGCTGCTCGCCCTGCGGGAGCAGTTCGCGAACGCCGACCCGACCTGGTGCTGCGATGCCGAGAAGGTGTCGACGCTCGTCCAGGGTCTGGAGCTGACGACGCTCTTGATGCGAGACGCCGGACGGCGCCTGCAGGGGTGCCCGCCCGCCGCGCTCGAAGCGGCCGTGCAGAACTTCCTCGAGAAAGTCGACCGGCTCATGCACCAGCCGACCTATCCGCTCGCCCCTGCCTCGCGCCTCGCGCACTGAGCCGACGTCCCGCCGAGCTCTTCCGATTGTCCTCGCGCGCCAGGCGTCTGCGCCGGCTGGCTCGTGCCGGCGCGAGCCCCGGCCTGCGTACGCAGGTGTCGCCGAGCGGTCTCTTCAGGCGAGACAGACCCGCCGGGGGGTTACAATGAATGGCCACGTCCCCGTAGCTCAGACGGATAGAGCGCGCGCCTCCTAAGCGCGAGGCCGGCAGTTCAATTCTGCCCGGGGACGCCACATCATGTATGCCGTCGAGCAGCGCGGGTTTGGGCGCCGTCTTGGCGTGAACACCTCCCGGGCGCTCGATGAAGTCGGGCCGCCGCCACTCCGGTTTCGACGCGTCGTAGAGTTCGATGGGGCTGATAAGCCTGCGCACCAGCACACGTGCCAGCTTCGGCTCTCCGCGCAACGTCGCCCGCCATTGTTCGGCCCGCAGCGTCAACGCCTCCCGTAGCTCCTCGAGCTTGGGCTTCGGCCGCTGTGCTGTCTGAATCTGGACATCCAGCTTGCGCAGTTGGGCCTCACGCTCGCGGATGCCCGCTAGGAGCGCCTCGGGAGCCTCGCGACCATCAGCGATGGAGGCGACCAAGCGATTGATTTCCGCTTGTAAACGCTCCCGGTCTGCCGCGAGCAGCGATGTCTGTCCTCCTCGCCCTTGTTGACCATCGCGAGGAGTTCTTCAATCATGCGGGTGCCGAGCACTGCTTCCTCAACCATGTCGAGACGATGTTGTCGGCCAGCTCCATCGGCAGTGCCAACGTGTTCGGGCAGACACGGGCCTTCGACGCCGCGTGGCGCAGACGTAAACCTGCCTCCGCCCGACGCCCTCGAAGTGCCCGCCGCACGTCGGGCAGATGAGCATCCCGCCAGACAGCAGGTAGATGCCGTGCGCCCGCTCTGGCACACGTCCGCCTTCGCGACGGACGCGAGGTAGCGTTCGCGACGGTTGAGGAGCTTGGCATCGGCCCGGGCCGCGAGGCCGGCGTCTACAATGCGCAGGGATTCGTCAAAGCGCCGTTCCCAGGTGTCCTCCGGTGTGGGCTGCCCCTTCTCGCGCTTCTTGCCTTGGCGAGGTGTGACGCGCCTGCCAAGTTCCCGTAGGCGCTTATCCAGCTCGCGTCCATAGACGCTGACGGTCAATTCAGGAGCCAAGTAGCCGCCAGGTGGGCCCTGAAAGCTCAATCGTGTTCAGAATTGCGTAGGCAGGCTTCCACGGCCTCGATGAGCGATTCCGGAGTGACCGGCTTGCAGAGCAGGCAAGGGAACTCGACTGGATCGAGATCGGAGGTATCGGCGCCGGTAACGACAACGATGGGGATGTCCTTTGTGGCGATATGCGCGGCAAGTTCGCGCCGCACGTCACGTCCGCTCAGGAGAGGTAGTCCGAGGTCCAGAACTACGACATGTGGTTGGTCGCCTTCAATCCGTTGGAGAGCCTGAATACCGTCCTCCGCTGTGATGACTCGATATCCTCCGAGCATCAGGGCACTCCGATAGAACGTTCGGAGGGCCGCATCGTCCTCGACGACCAACACCGTGGTTTGGCTTCTTCCGAATGAAGCCATTCCGGCAGTCTATGCAGATTGATGGGTAGTGCCCCGTCAAGTGGTGGAAATTAGTCGAGCAGTTTCCGCAAGTTCACCACGGCGTGGACGCTGACGCGGCCGTGGACGGCAAAGAGCGCCGCCCACCGCCGCTTGGAAACCACAG
>Ga0073934_10002567_pt1 | contig 37078 bp, 38 predicted proteins | sample LarsenN4metaG_FD_76834 | JGI IMG/M metagenome (GOLD analysis project Ga0073934, IMG submission 76834) | Hot spring sediment bacterial and archeal communities from British Columbia, Canada, to study Microbial Dark Matter (Phase II) - Larsen... ... | reverse complement strand
AGCGAAAGGTGATTGCCCCAATGGATATGGAACACGAAACCGAAGCGCTCGCCGCGAGCTTTGACCTGGTCGCGCGGCAGGACGAGGCCGAGAAGGCGATCGGCGTGCTGCGCAGCGACGTCGACGAGGTCAAGGCGCGGCTCGACCGCGTCAGCCGCGCGGCCGCCCGCCCGGCGCTCGACGGCGTGCGCACCGACACCGAAGTCAAAGGCTTCGTCGACGGCTACTTGCGCAAGGGCCTGACGAGCGAGGTCAAGTCGATCAGCGGCGCGAGCCCGCAGGACGGCGGCTATGCCGTGCCGCGCGAGATCGACGCGATGATCGCCAACCAGGTCAAGGAGATCAGCCCGATCCGCGGCCTCGCGCAGGTGGTGCAGGTCGGCAGCGCCGGCTACCGCAAGCTGGTGACGATCGGCGGCACGGCCTCGGGCTGGGTCAGCGAAGCGGCACCGCGGCCCGAGACCGCCACCCCGGGTTTCGCCGAGATCGCCCCGCCGTCGGGCGATCTCTATGCCAATCCCGCCGCCAGCCAGACCATGCTCGATGACGCTGCCTTCGACATCGAGACCTGGCTCGCCAACGAGATCGCGCTCGAATTCGCCCGGGCCGAAGGCACGGCCTTCGTCCGCGGCACCGGGATCAACCAGCCCGAGGGCTTCCTCACCGCCCCCACCGGCACCGCCGAGGACGGGGTGCGCGCTTTCGGCACGGTGCAGTATATCGGTTCGGGCAGCGCGACGGGCTTCGATAGCGCCCCCGACGCCAAACTGATCGACCTCATCCACTCGCTCAAGTCCGGCCATCGGCAAGGCGCCTCCTTCGTCATGAACTCGGCAACGCTGGCGATGGTGCGCAAGCTCAAGACTGCCGATGGCGCCTTCCTGTGGCAGCCGGGCCTGGTCGAAGGCCAGCCCGACCGGCTGCTGGGCTATCCGGTGGTCGAGGCCGAGGATATGCCCGATGTCGCCGGCGGGGCCTTCCCGATCGCGTTCGGCAATTTCCGCCACGGCTATCTGATCGCCGAACACAGCGCCACCCGGGTGCTGCGCGATCCGTTCACCAACAAGCCCTTCGTGCACTTCTACGCCACCAAGCGCGTGGGCGGAAAGGTGCTCGATTCGAACGCCATCAAGCTGCTGAAGATCGAGGCCTAGGCTCCGCCGAGGCATCGCCGTCCCGGCAAGGTCGAGCCCCCCCTTGCTCTCTTGCCGGCTTCTCGCGCCCGCATCGCTCCAGGCCTTCCCCCGCCTGAGGACGCGATGCGGGCGCGCCTTGTCCTGATCAGATTCTGGGAGAACCCGCGATGCAGCGGACAATCGTGCAGCCTCCGGTGATCGGCGGCGCTGCGCTGGCCGAGCTCAAGCATTGGCTTGGCATCAGCCGCCCCGACGAAGACACCGCGCTGACGCGGCTGCTCGAAACCAGCCTTGCCCTGTGCGAGGCCTTCACCGGTCAGGTTCCCCTGCACCAGACCGTGGAGGAAATCATCCCGATCGCCTCCGGGTGGCACGAACTGGTCTCGCGCCCGGTGCAGGCCCTGGTCGCTGCGGCCGTGATCGGTGCGGACGGCAGCCGCACGGTGCTCGAGGAGCCCGGATATGCCCTTGAACTGCGTGCGGCCGGTCCCGCCTGCGTGCGCTTGCTCCAGCCGCTCGAAGGCCGCGGCGTGGCGGTTCAGCTGAGGGTCGGGATCGCACAGGACTGGGCCGTGCTCCCCGCACCGCTGGGGCAAGGCATCATCCGCCTCGCCGCCCACCACTATCGCAACCGCGACGGCATGGGCAGCGCCCTCCCCCCGGCCAGCGTCACCGCGCTGTGGCGGCCGTGGCGGCAGGTGCGGCTCGGATGATCCGGGTCTCGCCGCCCGGTACCGGGCTGGTCCAGCGCCTGCGCCGCAAGGCCGAGCGCATCGCCGCCCGGCATCTTCGGACACGCCGCCGCAACCGCGCCGGCGGCAAGGGCTGGCGATCGGCCAGCGACCTCTGGCCCGATTTCACTGACGACACCGCGAGGAGCTGAGCGCCATGGAGAACGAACTGCGCGCAGCCCTGATCGCATGGTTGCGCTCCGACCCGGCCTTGGCCGCGATCAATGCCATCGAGGAGGAAGCGCCGCTCAGCGTGAGCCCGCCCTGGCTCGGCCTCGCCGCGAGCGCCTCGATCGACTGGGGGAGCAAGGATCGCCCCGGGCGCGAGACCCGGATCGCGCTCGAGCTTGAAAGCCGCACCGATCTGCCCGCCGCCGATTCCCCGCTGCTCGCCGCGATCGAGCGCCGGGTGCTCGCCCTGCCGCCGTTCCATCCCGGCTTCGAGATCGCTTCGATCCGCTTCCTGCGCTCGCGCAGCGAGGCCCGCGACGACAACCGCCGGGCTGCGCTGCTCGAATTCCGCTTCCGCATCCTCGCACCTCTCACGGAGTAAGCCATGCCCGCACAATCCGGTTCCGCCTTCCTGCTCAAGATCAGCGACGGCGCCGCGCCTCCCGCCTATCAGACCGTCGCCGGCCTCAGGACCACGCAGATGTCGATCAACGGCGATACGGTGGTGATCACTCACAAGGGATCGGGCGGCTGGCGCGATCTGCTTTCGGGTGCCGGCACCCGCTCGGTCTCGGTCAGCGCCGCGGGAATCTTCCTCGGCAGCGCCGCGGAAAGCGCGGTGCGCGCCCATGCGCTGGCCGGAACGCTCGACGATTACGAATTGTCCTTCGAGGACGGCGAGAAGCTGCGCGGGCGGTTCCTTGTCCAGCGGCTCGACTATGCCGGGGATTTCAATGGCGAGCGCAATTACACGCTCCAGCTCGAAAGCTCGGGGCCGGTGATCCCGGCATGAGCGCCGCGCCCAACGCCATGAGAGGCGAGTGCGAGATCGCGATCGCCGGGGTGCGTCATGTGCTGCGCCCCAGCTTCGAGAGCCTTGTGCTGGCCGAAGCCGAGCTTGGGTCGCTGTTCGCGCTGGTCGAACGCGCATCGCAAGGCGCACTGACCCTGACGGAGATCGCCGCGCTGCTGTGGCACTGCCTGCCTGCCGACAATCGACCCGATCGCGCTGCGGTCGGCCAGGCGGTGGTCGGCATGGGACTGGTCGCCGCCACCCGCCCGGTGCGCGCGATCCTCGCCCAAGTGCTTCAGGGCGAGACGTGAGCGCGACCTTTGCCGATGCCGCACGGCGCTGCTGCGCGCTGTCGGCCCGGCTGCTCGGCTGGCGTCCGGCAGAGTTCTGGAACGCCACGCCAACCGAACTGGTGATGGCGCTGGCGGACCCGTCAGACATCGCCCACCTCGCCCCGCCCAGCCGCGAGACGATCGCCCGAATGATGGAGCGCGACGCCAATGGATGACAATTTCGACAGCCTGGTGATCGATGTTCGCGCCAGCACCGACGGTTTCGCCGCCGACCTCGACACCATGCGCCGCTCGCTCGACAGCGCGCTGCTCGATGGCTTCGGGCGGGCGGGCAACGTGCTCGAAAGCGGGCTGCTGTCCGCGCTTCGCCGGGGCAGCCTCGGCTTCGATGATCTGAAGCGCGTCGCCTTCCGCGCGCTCGACGAGATTGCCTCCCATGCGTTGCAGTCGGGCCTCGCCAGCCTGTTCGGTGGGGGCGGAAGCGGCGGCGGCGGGCTGGGCGGGCTGATCAGCCAGTCGCTCGGCGCGTTGCTGGGCCTGCCGGGCCGCGCCACCGGTGGCCCGGTGTCGCCCGGCCGCGCCTATCTCGTCGGCGAGAACGGACCGGAGGTGTTCCTGCCCACCGCATCGGGGCGGATCGAACCCGCCGGCGGCTCTGGCGGCCAGAGCCGCGACGTGCGCGTGGCGATCCAGCTTGCCGTGCCGCGCGGGACCGCCGCGCCGACCGCGATGCGGCGCTCTTCGCGCCAGATTGCAAGCGCGGTCCGCCGTTCGCTCCAGCAGGTCTGACAAAGGAAAAACCATGGCATTCTGGCTCGCCCGCGAACGCCGCGCGCAGGAAAGCAGCTTCATCCAGCGCTTCGATCCGCGCTTCTGGACGGTCAACTTTCCGCGTCCCGCCATGGCCTCGGTCGTGACGCTCGGCCCGGACGCCCTGCGGGTCGATGTCGAACTGCACCATGAAGGCGAACTGGTCGGGCTGATCTGGGACAGCACCGACACGCTCGACCATCCCTTGCTCGCCTATGCGACCGACCGCGATTACGCGCACACCACGCTCAGCTTTCGCTGGCAGTCGGAAGGGATCATCGCCCTCGATCAACCCAACGGGCCAACCCTCACGATCGAGGGCCGCGACGCGGATGGGGTCGCACGGACCTGGTATGTCAGGCTGTGGAACTATGCCGACGGCACTCCGACCGATGCCCAGGTGACACTGCCCTTCTCCGCGCTGGAGAGCGGGTTTGGATTGCCGGGTGAGCCGGTCCATCCGGGCGATATCGACCGCATGTTCATTTCGCTGGTGGCGCCCGGCTATGTCGCGGGAAGCCCCGCTCCGCTGGCCAGCCGCTTCAACGGCGCGGTCACCCTGTCCGAGATCGTCGCCGATGGCGGGCGCGCGATGCTGGAGCTGGGGGACGTGCTGCTCCCGCCGCATGGCGAGCGGATCGCGACCGCCTATGATGACGCCTACAACCAGACCCCCGCGCGCCTCGTCCGGGCGATCATCGGGCTCGGCTATCGCGATGATCTGGTTCACTATGTCGGGATGAGCCATTTCATGCGGCTCGTGCAGCAGCCGGCCGCAGGGTTGAAGGTTCCCGAGGTCGGCGAATTGAGCGTCCCGGCCGCCGCCTGGCACCGCAGCTATTTCGCGCTGGCCAAGGCCGCCGATCTCGAGGTGATCGCCTCGCTGTCCTACGAATTGTTCGACGCCTACTGCCCCGAGGCCTGGAAGCAGCGCACCGCGAGCGGCGCGGCGGCGCTCACCGGTTGGGTGCCGCCCTCGACCCTGCTGTCGCCCGCCAACACGCAGGCGATGGGCTGGCTTGCGGACATTGCGCGGGCCTTCGTTGCCTTGCTCGAACAGTCCGGCCTGCCGGTCCGCTTCCAGATCGGCGAGCCATGGTGGTGGGTGACGGCGGCAGGGGAGATCTGCCTTTATGACGATGCGGCGCGCGCGGCCTTGGGAGGCCAGCCGCCGGAGATCGCGAACCTGCGCGCACCGCTCGATCCAGCGCAGACCGCCCTGCTCGATGCGGCCGGCACGCTGCTTGCGCAGTCCACCGCGGATCTGACCACTGCTGTGAGGAACGCCGCCCAGGGTCAGTCCGAGGTGCTGCTGCTGGCCTTCACCCCGACGATCCTCGATCAGGCCATGCCCGAGCTCTATCGCGCCAACCTGCCCTCGGGCTGGGCCGCGCCCGCCTTCGACCGGTTGCAGCTGGAAGATTACGACTGGCTCACGAGCGGTGCCGATGCCGCGCGGCGCAAGGCCTACGCGCAGGTCGATCAGCGGCTCGGCTATCCGATCGCCGCGCAGGACTATTTTGCCGGCTTCGTGCTCGATCCGGGCGATGCGGAGGCGTTCTGGACGCGGATCGATCGCGGGCTCGACGAAGCCGCCGCTCGGGGCGTCTCCCGGCGTTATGTCTGGGCCCTGCCGCAGGTCAGCCGCGACGGGTACACCCGCCTTCCCCCCTTTCCGGAGCAAGCCATGGATCCCTTCGACGACGTGCTCTATCCGTTTGCCCTGGGCCGCAATACGGCGGTGGCGCCGGAGTTCTCGACCTCGATCGCGGTGACGGCATCCGGGCATGAACAACGCAATGCGCTGTGGTCGGACGCGCGCATCCATTTCGATGTCGGCCCAGGAATCCGCTCGGAAGCCGAACTGTCCGAATTGCTGGCCTTCTTCCGCGCCCGCCGCGGCCCGGCCCGGGGTTTCCGGATCATGGATCCCTTCGACCACAGTTCCAACGGCATGACCGGCACGCCCACCATGTTCGATCAGCTGATCGGCACCGGTGACGGCCTGCGCGCGGATTTCCAGCTGACCAAGGCCTATGGCGGCGGAGCCGATCCGCAGATCCGGCCGATCACCCGCCCCCGCCCCGACACCCTGCTCGTCAGCGTGGGCGACATCGCGAGCACGGCCTGGACGCTGCGCCCGGGCGGTATCATCAGCTTTTACGCCGCACCGCCGCAGGGTGCCAAGATCCGGGCCGGCTTCCTGTTCGATGTGCCGGTGCGCTTTGCCGAAGACCGGATCGATGTTTCCGCAGTCAACTTCGCCGCGGGCGAAGCGCCCTCGATCCCCCTGATCGAATTGCGCGAGGCAGTCTGATGCGCGTGTTCTTCGACCGCGAACTCGACACGGTCGCGACCTTCTGGCGGGTTTATCGCAGGGATGGCATGATCCTGGCCTTCACCAGCCATGACCGCGATCTTGCGTTCGGCGGGATCAATCACCGCGCCGCACCCGGCATGGTCCCGGCCGCGATACGGCTGAGCGCGGAGATCGCCAACGATAGCGCCGAAGCGGAAGGGGCGCTCAGTCACGCCTCGATCCGCGAAGAGGACATCGCCGCTGGCCTGTTCGACGAGGCCGCGATCGAGATCGGGGCGGTCGACTGGCTGACGCTCGACCATCACGTCCTCTACAACGGCGAGATCGGTCGGATCGAGGATGACCAATCCCAATTCTCCGCCGAACTACGTTCGGGCAAGCACCTGCTCGAACAGGATCTGGTGCCGCGCACCAGCCCGACCTGCCGGGCCGAGTTCTGCGGCCGCGGCTGCGGGCTGTCCGCAGTGAAGTTCACCTCCGTGCGCTCGCTGGTAGAGATCGACCTTGATCGCAACCGGGTCCGCTTCGACGGCGTGGTCGCGGCCGATCACGTCGATGGCCGGGTACGATTTCTCGCCGGTCCCCAGACCGGGATCAGGTTCGACATCATCGACAACGATGGCGACTGGCTGCTGCTCGATCGGCCACTGGTGCCGGGAATCGTGCCAGGAACCAGGGCAGAGCTGACCGAGGGCTGCGATCATACCGTTGCGACCTGCGCGGCGCGGTTCGGAAATGCGGCGAATTTCCGGGGCGAACCCTTCCTTCCGGGCAACGACCTGCTCGCCCGCTACGGCCAGCCATGATGCCGGCGGGACGATCCGAGACGATGCCGGCACCGGCCCGGCTCGGCGAGGCCGCGGACAGGCTCGTCGGATGCCGGTTCCGGCTTCACGGACTCGATCCGGCAACCGGGCTCGACTGCGTGGGACTCGTCTTTGCCAGCCTCGTGGCGATCGGGCGGCGCCCCGTCGCCCCCCGCGGTTATGGACTGCGCAATGTCGCGGTCGATCATTGGCTGGACTTTGCCGGGCGTTCCGGGCTGGAGCCGGCTCAAGGGGCACTGGGCGGCGACGAAGTTCTGCTCCTCAGCCTCGGTTACGGCCAGCATCACATGGTGATCACCACCGGGCGCGAGGAGATCGTCCATGCTCATGCGGGCCTGGGACGGGTCGTCAGGCACCGGCGCGATCCCGCGAGTGCAATCTGCGCCAGGTGGCGCCTCGGCTCATCGACACAAGGCTAGTTTAATGGCGACACTGCTACTTACCGCGCTGGGCACCGCCATCGGCGGCCCGATTGGCGGCGCTATCGGCGCATTCATCGGCCAGCAGGCGGATATGATGATTTTCGGCGGCGGCACCCGCCAGGGGCCGCGCCTGCGCGAACTGAGCGTCAGCACCTCGAGCTATGGCCAGCCGATTGCCCGCCATTTCGGGCGGATGCGGGTGCCGGGAACGGTGATCTGGTCGACCGACCTCGTCGAAAGCAAGCGCAAGCAAAAGGGCCGCAAGGGCCAGCCTTCGACGGTAGTTTACTCCTACTCCGCATCCTTCGCTGTCGCCCTGTCGAGCACCCCAGTCACCCGGCTCGGGCGGATCTGGGCGGATGGCAACCTGCTGCGCGGCGCACAGGACGATCTCAAGGTGGCCGGCAAGCTGCGCTTCTATCAGGGCTACGGCGATGATCCGGTCGATCCGCTGATCGCAGCTGACAAGGGTGCCAGTGCGCCAGCCTTCCGCGATTGTGCCTATGTCGTGTTCGAGGATCTCGAGCTCGGCGATTTCGGCAACCGGATACCGGCGTTGAGTTTCGAGATTTTCGCGCAGGGCAGCGACACGGCCGTCTCGCTTGCGCAAATGGTGCCTGCGGCCGCAGCCGATGGCGACCTCATCATCGAATACGCGCGCGGCTTCGCCGACGAGGGCGGTCCCCTGGCCGCGACGCTTGCGGCGATTGACGACGTAATCCCGCTGGTCTGCACCTCGGGCAAGGAAGGGTTGCGGATCGCGCCGCGCACCGTGCCCATCGCCCCGGTCCTCACCCTGCCCGAGCAGCTTTCCCTGCAAGACAGGCCTGAAGAGGACGGGCGGCACAGGCAGCGCGAGGGCTTGCCCGGCCGGGAACCAGCGGCTTTGCGCTACTACGACGAGGAGCGCGACTATCAGCCCGGGGTGCAACGCGCCCTTGGCTCACGACGCTATGGGCGTGAGCTTATGCTTGAGCTTCCCGCGACCATGACCGCAGGCGGCGCACGGCAACTCGCGAATGACCGTGCCAATCGCGCTCGCTGGCAATACGAGACCGTCGTATGGCGGATCGGCGAGCTCGATCCGCGGCTGCAGCCCGGCGAAGTCGTGCGACTGCCCGGCTCACCCGGCTTCTGGTTTGTCCGAAACTGGGAATGGTTCGACCGCGGCATCGAACTGACGCTCGAGCGTGTGCCACCCAAACTGCTCGGCGAACATGCGAGCGACCCCGGCGCAGCAAATCCCCCGCCCGATCTGATCCTGCCGCCAACGCGGCTCGCCGTGTTCGAGGTTCCAGCCGATTCCGGCGCCGGATCCTCGACACCGCAGATCTTCGCTGCCGTCTCGGCCGAAAACAGCGCCTGGCGCGGTGCGGCACTTTATCGTGTCCAGGCCAATGCGCTTGTTCCCCTCGGCACGTCGGGAACGGTGCGGGCCGTCATGGGCGAATTGACCGAGCCGCTCGGCCCGTCCGCCGCGACGCTGTTCGAGCGCAATGCCGTGATCGCCATCGACTTGGTGGCCGAAGATTTCGCGCTCGTCGACACCGATATGGAAGGCCTCGCGGCAGGCGCAAACCGCATGATGATCGGCGGCGAAGCGATCCAATTCGCCGAGGCCGTGCCGCTCGGAAGTGGTCGATGGCAGTTGCGCGGCTTGCTCCGCGGTCGCGGCGGGACGGAAGCGGAGGCAGCGCTGGGACACCCGGCACAGACCCGTGTCGTGCTGCTCGACGACGGGCTGGTTCCGCTCGATCCGGCCGAGGTGCCGCCGCTCGCGACAACCCGGGTCGCGGCGATCGGAGCCGGTGATGCCGAAACGGTGATCGCCGATCTGGCCAATGCCGGTCTGTCGCGTCGACCATTGACCCCTGTCCACCCGCGCTTGGAGGTCGGAACGGACAATGCATGGGCGTTGTGCTGGACCCGCCGGGCCCGCGGGCAATGGCACTGGGACGACGCGGTCGATGTCCCGCTAGTCGAGGAGCAGGAGTCCTATCTTGCCGGATACGGACCGGTCGCGGCGCCTTTCGTCGTCTGGGCGCTCGGCGAGGCGCGCCTGAACCTGACCGAGGCCGAGCGCACAGCGCTCTTGGCGACCCACGGCCCGGCGTCACTATGGGTGAAACAGGTCGGCACCTTCGGCCATTCGCGCCCCCTTTTTCTTGCCGAAATCAGCTAGCAAACGGAGCACCAGATGTCCGAACCGATCACCTTTCCCGCCGGCACCCGCAATGCCAGGCTGCCGTTGCTTTATGCCGGGCAGGCGCAGAAGGAGTTTTTCGTCAATCAGGCCCTGACCGTCTTGGATGCCTTGTCACCGCGAGCGGTCGTCGCTTCGCTATCGGAACCGCCGGCGCAAGCGCTGGACGGCGATTGTTTCCGGATCACCGATCCCGCTGCTGGCAGCTGGAGTGACAAGTCAGAGCAGATCGCGATCTCCGTCGGCGGGAGCTGGCACTTCGTCAGCCCGGCAGAGGGCACGCTGGTGTTCGATCGCGCGGCCGGGTACTGGCTGACCTATCGCTCGGGCTGGCAATTCGCCACGGCACCTGCCGAACCGGCCGGCGGCACCGTGGTCGATGTCGAGGCGCGAACCGCCATTGCTCAACTGCTCCAAACCCTGGAGGAAATCGGCTGGCTTGCGCCGGCTGGAACCTGATTTGCCAAGCCGTCATGCGGTGCAGGGTCAGCGAGCCCCCACGGTTTTCGTGATTTGTTCATGAAACCACGATAGCGACATTCTTGCAACACTTGGCCGCTATTGACCGCTTGCCTCTTGAATGTGGAAAAGATAGAGACCCTGGGTGCCTCAAGTCGATAACAAAGGGGAATTCTAGAATGCGCAAATTCGTCATTGGCATGGCGATGGCTTCGACCGCGCTGACCTCGCCCGCCCTGGCCCGTGAAGGCCAGTGGTACATCCAGGGCGATGGCGGCGTCATGATCGTCGAAGATCAAAGCCTTGATGTGAACGGTGTGCCCAACGACGCCGGAGCCGACTACGACACCGACTATGATTTTGGTGCCACCGTCGGTTACGACTTCGGTGCATTCCGCCTTGAAGCCGAAGCGAGCTACCGCGCTGCTGACCTTGAAAGTGTTTCGGGCGGTTCGGAGGGCCTCGCACAGGGCGGCACCTTCAACACCTTCACCGGTACCCGCGATGCTTTCGGGGACGTCAACGCCCTGAGCTTCATGCTGAACGGCATGTTCGATTTCGGCAAGGATGACGGCCTGCAGGCCTTCGCCGGCGCCGGTATCGGCGTGGCTCGAGTCGGCATGGAAAGCCGTGTGAACGATCGGGAGACTGGCCCCTGGGACGATTCCGACACCGGCCTCGCCTGGCAACTGCTCGCCGGCGTTCGTGCTCCGATCAGCGACGACTGGGACGTCGGCCTGAAGTATCGCTACTTCAACGTGCCCGACATCGGCCTGATCGATCCGCTCGGCCGTGAACTCGAAACCAAGCTGAGCACGCATTCGCTGCTGGGTACGATCACCTACAACTTCGGTGGCGAAGAGCCGCCGCCGCCGCCGCCGCCGCCGCCTCCCCCGCCGCCGCCGCCGCCTCCCCCGCCGCCGCCGCCGCCGCCGCCGCCGAAGGCGCCGTGCAACACCGGTCCGTACATCGTGTTCTTCGACTTCGACAAGTACGACATCACGGCCGAAGCTGCGACGATCCTCAACAACGCGGTCACGGCTTACGCCAACTGCGGCACTGCCAGCATCATGCTGGCCGGCCACACCGACCGTGCGGGCACCGAGAAATACAACATGGGCCTGTCCAAGCGTCGTAACGAAACGGTGCGCGTCTACCTGACCGGTCGTGGCATTCCCGATGGCCGGATCACGACCGAAGCCTTCGGCGAAACCATGCCGCGCGTTCCGACCGCGGACGGTGTGCGCGAAGCGCAGAACCGTCGCGTCGAAATCACCTACGGCCCGGGTTCGGGCATGTAAGTCGACGCTTTTTGCGAAGCTCAATGGAGGGGCCGGAGCAATCCGGCCCCTTTTTTGTATCTCGGCGCAGCAAACAATGCCCGGCGTCTTGAGGCGCTCAATGGGAACCGATCAGCCGGGAGCGCCCATGCAACTTGCCGAGGTCAGATAGGCTCGGCAGCCATGTCAGGCGCTCGCCCATGGCGCAAAAGGCCACGCGGGGGGCGTCAGGCTTGTCTTCCCGTGCGCTAAGGGGGAAACGGCGGCTCTTGGCTTATGCTTTTCCTTCACCCGCGGCCCGTGCACGCTCGCCGATGCTTGCCGCAGCTGCAGGTACCAGCCGGATGGCTGCCGCTAGCAGCCCGAGGCCGATGGGCGCGATCCAAAGGGTCGCCAGAACGCCCTTGGACAGGTTCCCCCCATTGGCGGCCGAAACATAGCCGGCGAGATAAGGCCCGAGCGCAAGGCCGACCAGTGTCGTCGCCAAGAAGAATGTTGCAGTCGCGGTGCCGCGCATTCGCGGCAGAACCAGCGACTGGCTGGTCGCAGCCGCCGCACCCAGTGCCGAAGCGGCAAGCGCACCGACGACGATGTTCAGGATGATGAACAACATCCAGCTCTGCGTCGTGTATTGCACCACGGCAAAGGGGATCGGGCTCAGCAGTCCAAACAGGATCACCCACACCCGGCCGGACGGGCTGCGTTCGAGCAAGGCATCGGCCATGCGGCCGCCCAGTATCACGCCGAGAAAACCTCCGAGCGCACCCCCGCCGCCGAGAAAGAAACCGAGTTCAGACTTCGAAATCCCGGTAAAGGTGCGCTCGGCATAGGGGGCGCCCCAATAGGAGGCCGAATAGGCCATGAAGGCCACGGTGCCATAACCCAGGATCGTGCACAGGAAGGCGGGCGATCCCCAGGTCAGCGCGAAAGTCGGGTAGTCCCGCACACGCAGGGCCGCAGCCCAGCAGAACACCGCATAATAGCCGATCGCCAGCAATAGCCACTGGTCGGTCACAGCCGGCAGAGAAACGCCGATCGCCTTGCCAAGCGCAGCCCCGATCACGCCCTCACCAGAATCGAGCAAGCCCGTCAGCAGATGGGCAAAGCCGAGCGCGCCAACGAGGACGGCAATGTTGAGCGCAAGGCTCTTCCAGCCGCGCGCGGCCGCTCCAAAGAAGGTGAAGCCGGGAATAATTGTATAGAGCTCGTGAATGAACCCACGGAAAGGACGGGGGTCTTCGGGGGTGACATGACCTTCGATCGCCCCGCGGACCGGTTCGCGCAATGTAGCGACCCAGAGCGCCAGAACCAGGCCGGGCAGGCCGACCGCGACGAAGGCGGCCTGCCATCCGGCCAGTCCGAAGACCGGATCGCCGCCGGGGAAGGCCTTGTTCCAACCATCGACGATGACCCCACCGATTGCCAGCGACACGCCGCCGCCGATGTAAAGCCCCGAACTGTAGATCGCGAGCGCCGTGGCCCGTAGCCGGGCCGGGAACCAGTCGGAAATCAGCGAATAGGCCGATGGGCTCGCCGTCGCCTCGCCGACGCCGACGCCGATGCGCGCAACCGAAAGCGTGGCTGCATCGCGCGCAAAGCCCGAAAACGCGGTCATCGCCGACCACAGGCTCAGGCCCAGGGTCATGAGCCGCACCCGCTTCCAGCTGTCGGCCAGACGCCCGAGGGGAATTCCGAACAGGGCATAGAAGATCGCGAAAGCGGTGCCGTAAAGGAAGCCGAGGTAGGCATCGTCGACCCCGAGGTCGGCCTTGATGTCGTTCGCCAGGATCGAAAGGATCTGGCGATCGATGAAATTCAGCACATAGACCAGCACAAGAACGCAGAGTGCATACCAGCTATAGGCCGGCACCGGCTCGTTCTCGCGGCTCCGCGCCGCGCCTGCTTCTTCGCTCAAGTATGATCCCCTGTCCCGTGTTTCAGTTGTCCAGACCCGCCTCAGTCGCGGTATCTGGTGCTATCGACAATCCCGGCCTCGGCAAAACCCTTTTTCCGCAGGCGGCAGGAATCGCACAGCCCGCAGGCAAGCCCGTCGGGCGTGGGATCATAACACGACCAGCTCCACGCCGGATCGAGCCCGAGCCTGGCGCATTCGCGGGCGATGTCGGCCTTGGTCATGTGCTGGAGCGGGGCATGGATGGTGAAGGGCTTGCCCTCGGCGCCCGCCTTGGTGCCGAGCCTAGCGGTTTCGGCGAAGCTGGCGATGAATTCGGGACGACAATCGGGATAGCCCGAGTAATCGAGCGCATTCACGCCGATGAACACGTCGCGCGCGCCCGCCGCTTCGGCGCAGGCGGTCGTCAGCGCGAGGAACACGAGGTTGCGTGCTGGCACATAGGTGACCGGGATATCCTCGCCGACGCCGCTTTTGGGCACGTCGATCGCATCGGTCAGCGCCGAACCGCCGAAGGCGCGCAGATCAAGCGCGATCTCGGTATGACGATGGAGCCCGAGCCGCTCGGCAATGCGACGCGCCGATTCCAGTTCGAGCCGGTGACGCTGACCGTAGTCCACGCTGAGCGCGTGAACGGCGAAGCCCTGATCCTTGGCAAGGGCCGCCGTGACCATCGAATCCAGTCCGCCCGAAAGCAGGACGACGGCGATGGGTGAAGGCGGGGAATCCAGCAAAGCAGCCATGCCGCGGCCCTATCACGCTCGCGGGCAAAGGCAATGTGCGCGCCTCAACACGTTCCCGTGCGCCGGGCCTCTGCCAGGAATTGGAAGGGCAATCCGGCGTGAATCCCCTGGGTCTCGAGCTGCACCAAGGCCGCGGTCTCGCGACGGATGCTGGTGCGGCCGTAACCATTTCCAGGACAGGTGTACTGCACCGTCACCCGGGATACCCCGTCCTCTACCACAAATTGGTTGCACCCCGTTTCGCGGTGCTGGAGCTGGATCAGCTCCTGCCCGCTGCGCAGGCAGATCTTACGATCGGGCGAGCCATCGCGGTGCTTGATCGTCCACTCACCCCTTGCCAGGGTGCCGAGCATGGCAAGACCATTGCCCTGCGCCATCACCGGACCTGCCACCCATGCGAGGGCTGCAGCCGCAATGCCGGCCAGCCCGAAAACCCGGAATTGGTCGATGGAAAGGTGCTTCATGATCGTCTTCATGCCCGCTTTTTCCCGCACTGGCTTGCATAAACTCACATTCGGGCCGCGCGGCTCGGGCTGTTTTCGACGAACCGCTAGACCGCCAACTCGAACAGCTTCGAGCAGAAGGCGCAATCAACCACCACGATCCCATCCGCGTTGCGCATCGCCTGCTGCTCCTCGGGCGGAAAACGTGCAATGATCGTGGCATAGTGCTCGGCGCTGCACCGGCAGCCACGCGACAGGCCGGCTCCGGCCTGCACCCGCACCTCGTCTTCCTCATGGAACAGGCGCCAAGCGATCGCCTCGAGCGAGAGGCCGGTGTCGAGCAATTCCTCGTGGCTGATCGAGCCGGCCATCACCGCGACATGCTCCCAATCGGGATGGTCCATCCGCACATGCAGCCGCTCGCGGCCTTCCTCGCCATCGGCAAGGTGCTGTACCAGCAGGCCGGCCGCCGCGCGTCCCTTCGTCCCGGCGCGGCTGGCCACGCGGATCAGCGTCGGAATCTGCTCCGACTGGCTGAAATAGGTCTCGCACGCCTCGGCCAGGCTGTCGCCCTCGAGCGGCACGATCCCCTGATAGCGCTGGTGTCCTTCGGTCTCGAAGGTAATTGCCAGATAGCCCTCCCCGAACAACGCCGAGAGCGAGGGATTGGCACCGAGCCGGCCGAGCCGCTCGGCGTCGAAATCGCAATAGCCGCGCAGCGCGCCGGCGCGATAGTCGCACACGAGCAGGCTGACGATCCCGCCGGTGGTCTGCGCTTGCATGGTCATCTGCGCGCGCTCGCCCTTAAGCAATCCGCCCATCAGCGCCCCCAGCACCAGCGCCTCTCCCAGGAGATGGGTGATCGGGGGCGGATAGTCGTGGGCCGAGAGCACCTCGTCGAGCACGCCATCGAGCCGCACCACGCGGCCGCGCGCGTTGCGTGAAGGCAGGGTGAAGCCCAAAAGCTTGTCGGAAAAGGTCTCTGTGGTGTCAGCCATGCGCGGCCATATGGGGATTGATGGTGGCGGGGGAAAGACCCCGAGGCTGTCTTGCCAACCTGATCGGCTCAGACGCCAAGCAGGCCGAAACTCCACAGCAGCACCGATTTCTGCGCGTGGATGCGGTTCTCCGCCTCGTCGAACACCACCGATTGCGGCCCTTCGAACACATCCGCGCTGACTTCGTCGCCGACATGGGCGGGCAGGCAGTGGAGGAACATCGCGTCGGGCTTGGCGGCGGACATCAGTGCGCCATCGACCTGGAACGGCGCCATCGCCGCGCGCTTTTCCGCAGCATCGGTCTGACCCATCGAAATCCACGTATCGGTGACGAGCACATCGGCGCCTTGCGCGGCCGCACGCGGATTCTGCGTCAACGTCACCACCGCCCCGCCCGCGCGCGCGATCTCGACAAAGCCGGGATCGGGCTCATAACCCGCTGGCGTTGCCACCCGGACGTTGAACTTGAACATCCCGGCCGCCTCGAGGATCGAGTTCAGCACGTTGTTGCCGTCGCCGAACCAGGCGACCTCGAGGCCGGGCAGCGCCTTGCCATGCTCGATCACTGTCAGCAGGTCGGCGACGATCTGGCACGGATGCGACCGATCGGTGAGGCCGTTGATCACCGGCACGGCGGCATGGCGGGCCATCTCTTCGATCTTGGCATGATCGTCGGTGCGCAGCATGATAGCGTCAACCATCCGGCTCAACACCCTGGCGGTGTCGGCGATGGTCTCCCCCCGCCCGAGCTGGCTGGAGGCCGAATCGAGGATCAGCACCGTGCCGCCGAGTTGGCGCATGGCGATATCGAAGCTGACGCGGGTGCGGGTCGAGTTCTTCTCGAACACCAGCGCCAGCACCCGGCCCGCAAGCGGAGCATCGACATCGGCCGCGCCCCGGGGTCGGCCTGCCCGCGCCGCCTTGCGATCGATCGCGTCGGCGATCATCGCCGCGACATCATCCGCTCCCGCATCCCTCAAATCGAGGAAGTGGCGAAACGGCGCCCCCGCGGCGGTCATGCCGGTTCTGGCACCTTGAAGCTGGCGGCCCCGGCCGAGAGCTTGTCGAAGAACTCGTCGATCTCGGCATCGCCGATCACCAGCGGGGGCAGAATGCGGATGGTGTTGTCCCCCGCCGCCACGGTCAGCAGCTGGTGATGATCGCGCAGGTGCACGTAGAAGGGGCGGCTTTCCATCTTCATCTTGATGCCGAGCATCAGCCCCTTTCCACGAACCAGTTCGAACAGCTCGGGATAGTTGCCGATGAACTGTTCGAGGCGCGAGCGCAGCCGCTCGCCCTTTTCGCGCACGCTGGCGAGGAATGCTTCGTTCGCGACCGCCTCCATCACCGCCATCCCCGCCGCCATGGCGAGCGGGTTGCCACCGTAGGTCGAGCCGTGGGTGCCGAAGGTCATACCGCGCGCAGCCTTTTCAGTGGCGATGCAGGCCCCGAGCGGGAAGCCGCCGCCGATGCCCTTGGCGGTGGCGAGAATATCCGGCTCGATCCCGTATTGCTCATAGGCATAGAGCGTGCCGGTGCGCGCAACGCCGCACTGCACTTCGTCGAGCACCAGCATCAGATCGTGCTCGTCGGCGAGCTGGCGCAGGCCAGCCATGAATTCCGGCGAGGCAGGGCGGATCCCGCCTTCGCCCTGGATCGGCTCGACCAGGAAGCCCGCGGTGTGCGGCCCGATCAGCGCCTTGGCGGCGTCGAGATCATCGAAGGGCGCATATTTGAACCCGTCGAGCAGCGGTGAGAAGCCGTGATGCATCTTGGTCTGGTTCGAGGCGCTGATGGTCGCCATGGTGCGGCCGTGGAAGGCGTTGTGGAAGGTGATCAGCTCGAACCGGCTCGCATCCCCAGCCTCGCCCGCGTTCTGGTGATAGGCGCGCGCGGTCTTGATCGCCGCCTCGACCGCCTCGGCGCCCGAATTGGTGAAGAACACCGTATCGCCGAAAGTGTGATCGACCAGCGTTTGTGCCAGTCGTTCGCCCTGCGGGCTGCCGTAAAGGTTGGAGACGTGCATCAGCGTCGCCGCCTGGCGCTGGATCGCGCCGACCAGGCCCTCGTGCGAATGGCCGAGCAGGTTGACCGCGATGCCGCTGGCGAAATCGAGATAGCGGGTGCCGTCCTCGTCGATCAGGTGGCAGTGTTCACCGCGCACCGGCCGGACACCGCAACGCGGATAGACGGGCATGAGCGGGGTGATCGTCATCGGCAACATCCTGACTGGTCAATGGCAAGGAGAAAACGCAAATGGCGGCCCCAAACCAGAGCCGCCACCTGCAATTCGATAATACCCCCGGGCGCGCGCGTCAAACGACGCGCGCGAGGGGAAAGGCCTGTCAGCCTTCGACCGGGACGAGGTTGACCGCCGAGTACTTGCCCCGCCGATCGACCTCGAGATCGAACTCGTAGCGTTCGCCCTCGGCAATGCCGGACAGGCCCGAACGTTCGACCGCGCTGATGTGCACGAAGGCATCGGGCTGGCCATCGTCGCGAACGAGGAAGCCGAAGCCCTTCATCGCGTTGAAGAATTTGACCGTGCCCTTGGCCCGCTCGCCGGTCAGCTCGCGCTGCGGCGCAGCGGCCTTCTGCGGGGTGGCGATCACGTCACCGATGATCTGGAGATCCTGCGCCGACACCTTGCCGCCGCGATCGACCAGATTGAACTGCAGTTCCTGCCCTTCGGCAAGGCTCTCCAGCCCGGCACGCTCGACTGCGCTGATGTGCACGAACACATCCTCGCCGCCGGTTTCCTGCTGGATGAAGCCGAAGCCCTTCTGGGCGTTGAAGAACTTGACGATGCCCTTGCCGGTGCCGACGACCTGAGCAGGCATACGACTGAAACCGCCGCCACCTCCGCCACCGCCTGGGCCACCTGGGCCGCCACGCGGGCCGCCACCGGGCCCGCCGCGCGGGCCACCGCCGCCGCCACCGAAGCGGTCTCCCCCACCGAACCTGTCGCCGCCGCCGAACCGGTCACCCCGGTCGCCGAAATCGCGCGGGGGCGGAAAGCCGTCCATCCCGCCGCCGAAAGGATCGAAACCATCTTCGCCGAAACCGTCGCGCTTGTCGCGGCCGCGCCGGCGTCCCCTATCGTAACCCATATATCAGAACGTACCTTGCCACACTGCCCGTCCTCCAATGTGCCGATGGCGAGGACAGTGAGCCGCACCGGACACAGTCGCGCCGACCTTATGGTCCGGAGCGCACGTGACGTCGACCATAGCGCACAAAAGGTTGCTTTGCGAACGATTTTACTGACGTCGGGATCGCCCTCGCCCGGCACACCGCCGCGGGGATCGACGCGAATGCTTGTGCGATCCCGCGCGGTTGGGCATGAGGCAGCAGGTCGCAGCCTCGACGGCAGGATTTGTTCATGAGCGGATTTCGCAAACTCACTGAAAATGTCTCGGTCAGCCCGCAGCTTGCGCTCGCGGACGTGGCGGTCGCGGCGGCTGCGGGCGTGGCGATGATCGTCAACAACCGTCCCGACGGTGAAGACCCGGATGCGCCGCAGGGAGCCGACATTGCTGCTGCTGCGGCGGCGGCAGGGCTCAACTATGTCGAGATACCGATCGGCCACTCCGGCTTCAGCGAGCCGCAGGTCGACGCCATGATCGCCGCGCTGGAACAGGCCGAAGGCCCGATTCTCGCCTATTGCCGCTCGGGCACGCGCTCCACCCTGCTGTGGGCGCTGGCCACGGCGAAGCAGGGCGGCAACCCCGACGACATTGCCCGGACTGCAATGCAGGCCGGCTACGACATCAGCCCGATCCGGGCGATGGTCGACATGCTCGCCGCGCGCTGATGCCCAGCCCCCTGCTCCTCCAGTTCGGCGGCTCGCTGGTGGCGATCCTCGCGCTTGCCGGACTGGCGCGCTGGCTTGGCCTCGGCGGCACGCCGCGACTCGCCACCGCCGAGGATGTGAGGCGCATCGCCGGGGAGTTGGTCGACGGGTTTGCCTGCCGCAGGCTCTCGCATGATCGTGAGGGTGCCGCCGCGCTGGTAGAGGATGCGGCGGGGCGGGTGATGCTGATCAAGCGCCACGGCAATCGTTTCGCTGGCCGCATTCTCGGACCGGAGGCCCGGGCCAGGTTGCAGGACGGCCCCGGTGCGGCGGCACTCGTCGTCGATTGCGGCGAGCCGCGATTCGGCAAAGTGATTCTCGACCTGCCCGACCAGGTGGCTTGGGCGCAGACGATCAATGCGATAGGCGAGCAGCGCCATGCCTGATTTTTCCCCCACCGACTGTGCCGTGCCGCTATTCGTGGTGGCTGTGCTGGCCGAGATGATCTGGGCCAAACTGCGCGCGCCTGAAGCCTATGAGCCCAGGGACACGCTGGTCAGCCTTGCCTTCGGCCTTGGTTCGACCGTGGCGGGCGCGCTCTTGGGCGGTTTCGCGCTATGGGTGTTCATGGCAGCCTACGACTACCGCCTGTTCGATTTCGGCCAAGAATGGTGGACGGTGTGGTGGGCCTGGCCGCTGTGCTTCGTTCTCGATGACCTCGCCTATTACTGGGTCCACCGCGCCGGTCATCGTATCCGCTGGATGTGGGCCAGCCACGTCAACCACCATTCGAGCCAGCACTACAACCTCTCGACCGCCTTGCGGCAGAGCTGGACGGGGGCCTTCACCTTCGGCTTCGTCTTCACTCTGCCGCTGGTGCTGCTCGGCTTCCATCCGGCGATGATCGCGATCTGCGGCGGGTTCAATCTCATCTATCAGTTCTGGATCCACACCGAGGCAATCAAGCGGATGCCCGCGTGGTTCGAGGCGGTGATGAACACGCCCTCGCATCACCGCGTCCACCACGCCACCAACCCGCGCTACCTCGACAAGAATTACGCGGGCGTGTTCATTGTCTGGGATAAGCTGTTCGGCACCTTCGAGCCCGAAGTCGACGACGAGCCGATCCGGTACGGCATCGTGAAGCAGCTCGGCAGCTTCAATCTCCTGTGGGCGGTGTTCCACGAATGGATCGGCATGATCGCCGACATCTGGCGCGCGCCGTGGAAGCACAAGCTTTCCTACCTGCTGCGCGAGCCCGGCTGGAGCCATGACGGCAGCCGCGAAACCAGCGACATGATCCGCAAGAGGTGGCAGGAGCGCGTCCGGAAGGCGCCGCTATCGACATCAATGTCAGTGGCTGATCGAAACCCGATTGCAGAGGCCAGTGAAGCTGCCTAGTCTCCCGATCCAAAGGGAGAGATCATGGAAAGTTTCGACTACATCGTGATCGGCGGTGGCAGCGCCGGCAGCGCAGTTGCGGGCCGACTGGCCGTCGACGGCACCCGCCGGGTGTGCCTGCTCGAAGCGGGCGGGCGCAACGACAATGTCTGGATCAAGACACCGGGCTTCATGCCCTTCATCCCGGAAAAGTCGAACTACAAATACGAAACCATTCCGCAAAAGGGATTGAACGGGCGCACTGGCTATCAGCCGCGCGGGAAAGGGCTCGGCGGCTCCTCCGCGATCAATGCGATGGTCTATATCCGCGGCAACCGCTGGGATTATGATAACTGGGCGGCCATGGGCTGCACAGGCTGGGCCTATGAGGATGTGTTGCCCTATTTCAAGCGTTCGGAATCCAACGAGCGTGGTGGCAACGACTTTCACGGGGTCGGCGGCCCGCTGTTCGTCGAGGATCAGAAATACGCCAACCCCGCCACCCAGGCTTTCATCGACAGCGCGGCGGCACTTCAACTGCGCGTCAACCCCGATTTCAACGGCGAGCAGCAGGACGGCTTCGGGTACTTTCAGGTCACCCAGCGCAAGGGCGAACGTTGGTCAGCAGCGCGCGCCTATGTCGAGCCGATCCGCGAACAGGGCAATTTCACGGTCCGTACCGATACGCTGGTGGAGAAGCTGGTGATCGAGGCAGGCCGCGTCACCGGGGTGCAGATCCGGCGCGAGGGCGCATCCGAAACCCTGTTTGCCCGGCGCGGCGTGGTGCTGAGCGCCGGCGCATTCAACAGCCCACAGATCCTGATGCTCTCGGGCATCGGCCCCGCGCAACACCTCAAGAGCCATGGGATCGACGTGGTGCTCGATCGCCCCGCAGTCGGCAACGATCTGCAGGACCATATCGACTATGTCTCCGGCTGGGAGACGGCCAGCGACGTGCCGATGGGGCAATCGGCCAAGGGGCTGCTGCGCATGGCCGCCGCGATCGCCGAGCATCGCCTTCGGCGGACCGGAATGATGACCACCTGCTTTGCCGAGGGCGCAGGGTTCTGGCGGGTGATGCCCGATGCCCCGGCGCCCGACGTGCAGTGGCATTTTGTGCCTGCGGTGCTGGAAGATCACGGGCGCGAGAAGGTGAAGGCGCACGGCTTCTCGCTCCATGCCTGCGTGCTGCGTCCTGAAAGCCGGGGCACGGTCCGGCTGGGTAGCGCGGATGCCGCGGCCGCACCCGTGATCGATCCCAATTACCTTGATGACGAGCGCGATATGGCCACCTTGCGCGCCGGCGTACGCCTGTCGCACCGCATTGCCGAGGCCCCGCCGCTGCAGGCCTTCGGACCCAAAGATCGCCACCCGGTCGATCTCAATGACGACGCCGCGCTCGACGAACTGATCCGCAACCGCGCCGATACCGTCTATCACCCGGTCGGCACCTGCCGCATGGGCGCGGACGCCCAGGCGGTGGTCGACCCGACCTTGAAGCTCAACGGGCTCGAGGGCCTGTGGGTCGCGGACGCCAGCATCATGCCCAAGATCGTCAGCGGCAACACCAATGCGCCGAGCATCATGATCGGCGAGCGGTGCGCCGACTTCGTGATGGCTGCGGAACGGGCATAAGCAACCAAGCAAGCCCGGACTGCTGAACCGGCCCAAGGGGCCACGCGGCAGAGCGAAACACAAAAAAAGGCCGGAGGGTCTTCACCACTCCGGCCTGTTTCAGTTGTTCGTTCGCAGGAGGAACAAGGTGAGGCGGGGGGGAGGGGAGAGGGAGAGAGACGATCCTCCCCCCCGCCAAGCTGGTTGAGGAATCGCTCAGTTGTAGGCGCGCTCCCCGTGTTCGGAGATGTCGAGGCCGTTGGTCTCGGCTTCGGCGTCAGGGCGCAGGCCCAGGGTGTACTTGAGCGCAAGGAACAGCACCGCCGACACGACGCCGGTCCAAGCGACTGTCACGCCAACCGCGTAAGCCTGGGTGATGACCTGGCCGACGAGATCGAACTCGCCCGCCTTGGCAACCGGAGCGGTGTAGTCGATCCAGCCCTGACCGCCGAGCGCAGGGTCGGCAACGATGCCGGTGCCGATCGCGCCCACGATCCCGCCCACGGCGTGGATGCCGAAGACATCGAGGCTGTCGTCATAGCCGAGCTTGTTCTTGACCGTGGTGACGAAGAAGTAGCACACCACCGAAGCGACGGCGCCGAGGATGATCGCGGTGCCGGGGTGGGCAAAGCCCGCCGCCGGGGTGATCGCCACGAGGCCGGCCACCACGCCCGAGGCCGCGCCGAGGAGCGAGGGCTTCTTGTGGGTGATCTGTTCGATCATCGCCCAGGCTGCACCCGCCGCCGCAGTAGCAACGAAGGTGTTGACGAAGGCGAGAGCGGCGAAGGCGTTGGATTCGAGTGCCGAACCGGCGTTGAACCCGAACCAGCCGATCCACAGCAGGCTGGCGCCGATCATGGTCATCACCAGGCTGTGCGGGGGCATCGGCTCGGTCTTGTATCCGAGGCGCGGGCCGACGATGAGACAGCCGACGAGGCCGGCGATCCCCGCATTGATATGCACCACGGTGCCGCCGGCGAAGTCGAGTGCGCCCCAGCCCCACAGCAGGCCGTAATCGGTCGGCGCAGTGTGAAGGAAGTCCGGGCCCGCCCAGTACCACACCATGTGCGCGATCGGGAAATAGGCGAGCGTCAGCCACGCGACCACGAAGATGATCAGCGAGGTGAACTTGATGCGCTCGGCAAAGGCACCGACGATCAGCGCAGGGGTGATACAGGCGAAGGTCATCTGGAACATGACGAAGACCAGCTCGGGCAGGTATACCCCGTTCGAGAAGGTCGCGGCGAAGGTCCCCGGGTTGACCCCGGCGAGGAAGGCCTTGTCGAGCCCGCCGATGAAGAGCGGGTCAACCAGGCTGTTGGTCGAGGTAAAGGCCAGCGAATAGCCCCAGCCGAACCACACCAGCGCGGCGACGCAGACGATGGTGAGCACCTGCATCAGCACGCTCAACATGTTCTTGGCGCGCACCAGGCCGCCGTAAAACAGCGCCAGTGCCGGCACGCTCATCATCAGCACCAGCGCGGTCGAGACCATCATCCAGGCGACGTCGCCCTTGTCGACCATTTCTGCGGTCGGAGTGAACACGGCCGGAGCCGCTTCGGCGGCGGCTGCGGCGGCATCGGCGGCTTCGGCCACCGGGGCGGCGAGCGCGGGTGCGGCCAGCACGACCGCTCCGGTCAACAGCGCCGCAGCATTGAGGAAGATACGCTTCATCGATTGGTCCCCTTACAGCGCGGTCTCGCCGGACTCGCCGGTGCGGATGCGGGTTGCCGATGCGAGATCGAGCACGAAGATCTTGCCGTCGCCGATCGATCCGGTGTTAGCAGTGGCCTGAATGGTTTCGACCACCTGTGCGGCGATGTCGTCGCTGGCGGCGATCTCGAGCTTCACCTTGGGCAGCATGTTGGTGGAGTATTCGGCGCCGCGGTAGATTTCGGTCTGGCCCTTCTGGCGGCCGAAGCCCTTGACCTCGGTGACGGTCATCCCGGCAATGCCCATACTGCTGAGCGCCTGGCGAACCTCATCGAGTTTGAACGGTTTGATGATGGCGATGATGAACTTCATCGATGCCCCCTGTTGCACCGGATCGGTCCGGCACGGGGGTATCTGCAACAAGCGTGCCACATTTGTGAAACGCAGTTGACGCAACGGAATCGGCGCAATTCTTCGCACCTGCGGAAGAATGTCTGCCTAAAAGTTAATCGTTTGATTACTTATTAGGCAGTCCTGGCCAGCGTTACACGCGGATCAGGCCTCGTCCCCGGCGATGTAGCGATCCGTCGCCCGGGTCGGCAGCCCGTCGATGCTGCGGGTGCGTCCTGCCACCTTGGCTTCCCAGGCCGCCGGATCCGACTGGCGATGAGCCTTCTTCAGCGTATCCCGCTCGCCTTCCAGCGTCATGAAGGGCACGCCCCAGCCGCAGGAGGTCTGCACGCTCTCGACCGCAATGTCGAAAATCTGGCGGGTGCCGGGCATCAGGGTGAACTGCGCGGCCAGCGCGTCCCACTCTGCATCCTGCGGGAGCACCGCCCGCCCGCGACCGTAGATCCTGAGGATCAGCGCGGGTTGCTGGAAATTGCAGAACATCACCGTGATCCGACCGTCGGCCGCGAGGTGCGCGTGGGTCTCGTTGCCCGAACCGGCGAGATCGAGATAGGCCACCCGCGTGGGCGACAGCACCCGGAAGGCGTCGTAGCCCTTGGGGCTCAGGTTGATCCGCCCCTCCCCCGCCGCGGTGGCGACGAAGAACACCGGCTGGGCGGCGATCATCGCGATATGCTTGTCGGTGAGCGCGTCGGTGAAATCGGCCATCAACAAGCTCCTGCGTGGTCAGAGGAAATCGCGCAAGGTGGCGATGAAACGGTCGAACTGGTCGTGGTGGAGCCAGTGGCCGGCCTTTTCGAACTCGATCACCCGCGCCGTCTTGAAATGCGCGATCCGCCCGTCGCCGACCGGATGCGAGGCCCAGGAATCCGCCCCGTAGAGCAGCAGCGTCGGGCAACGGATCGCGCCCCACAGCGCTTCGATGAACTCGTCTGCGGTATCCTCGATCGGCCAGACATTGAGGTGCGGATCGAACTTCCAGCTATAAGTGCCGTCCTCGTTGCGGTTGACCCCGTGAACGGTCAGGTGCCGCGCCTGTTCTTCGGTGAGATAGGCGTTTTCCTCGATCATCCGCGCGAAGGCCGCCTCGATGCTCTCGTATTTGCGCGGTGTGCGTCCGGCGGCCTTGCGCTTCTTCTCGATCCACTCGGCGAGCCGTTCGGGATAGGGAACGCTGCGCTGCTCGGCCCGCAGCTTGGGCGAGGGGCCGAGACCTTCGATCGCGACCAGCTTGGTCACCATCTCGGGGAAGGCGCCCGCATAGCGCAGCGCGACATTCCCGCCCATCGAATGCGCCACCATCCGCACCGGGCCGACCCCGAGCTGGTGCACCAACTGGGCAAGGTCATAGACCATGTCGGCGGCCGCATAGACCCCGTCCGAAACCCAATCGGAATCTCCATGCCCGCGGTGGTCCATGGCGATGACGTGATAATCCTCGCGCAAGGCCTCCGCCGTCCAATCCCAGCTGCGCGCATGATCGCGCCCGCCATGCACGAGCACCAGCGGCGGCTTTCCCCGCCCGCCCCAATCGAGATAGTTGAGGCGAAGGCGCTGCGAGATGAAGGTCTGCGAAGTGGGGCCGACGGTGTGCATGGGTGATGCCATGCCGCGAACGCCGCCCGCCCGCAAGACTGGCGATCCCCTTAACGTTCCTTCGTAGCCGAGAAGGTGAGCTTCGGGTTCTTCTCGACCTGGTAGCTCACGTCCCACGGGCTCTTGGCCATGAACACGAGGTCACCGTCGCGGTCGCGGGCGAGGTTGGCGCGGTTGAACCCGGCGAATTCGTCGAGCGCCTTCTGATCGCCCTTGATCCAGCGCGCGGTGGCGAAGGGCGAGGGTTCAAGCACCGCCTCGACCTTGTATTCCGCCTCGAGCCGCGAAATCAGCACTTCCAATTGCAGCTGGCCGACGACACCCACGATATGTTGTGAGCCGATTTCCGGGTGGAACACCTGGATGACGCCCTCTTCGGACAGGTCGTCGAGCGCCTTCCTCAGCTGCTTGGTCTTGGTCGGATCGCGCAATTGCACGCGGCGCAGGATTTCGGGCGCGAAGTTGGGCAGGCCGGTGAAGCGCACCTGGTTGCGCTCCGACAGGGTATCGCCCACCCGCAGGGTCCCGTGATTGGGGATGCCGATGATGTCGCCCGCCTCGGCCGTGTCGGCCAGTTCGCGGTCCTGCGCGAAGAACAGGATCGGCGAGTGCACCGCGATCGGTTTGCCGAGGCCCGAGGGCGTTAGCTTCATGCCGCGTTTGAAGGTGCCCGAGACCTGCCGCATGAAGGCGATGCGGTCGCGGTGGTTGGGGTCCATGTTGGCCTGGACCTTGAAGATGAAGCCGGTCACCTCGTCACGTTCGGGGCTGATCTGCTCTTCGCCCGCCGGCTGGGGCCGCGGCGGCGGGGCGTAGCGGGCGATGGCGTCGATCAGCTCGATCACCCCGAAATTCTTCAATGCCGAGCCGAAATAGACCGGGGTCAGGTCGCCGTGGCGGAAGGCTTCGAGGTCGAACTCCGGATAGCCTCCGCGCGCCAGCTCGATCTCGTCGGCGAAGCGTTGGGGGATCGCCGCGCCTGCTTCGCGCGTCCCGAGAAACTCGCGGCTCGGACCTTCCGGGCGGCTGACGGTTTCGGTGGCGAAATCGAGCAGGCCCTCGAACTCGCCGCCCATGCCGATCGGCCACATCTGCGGAGAAACGTCGAGCGCCAGCATATCGGCGACCTCGTCCAGCGTCTCGAAGGGATCGCGGCCCTCACGGTCGACCTTGTTGACGAAGGTGATAATCGGCACGCTGCGCAAGCGGCACACCTCGAACAGCTTGCGCGTCTGCGGCTCGATCCCCTTGGCCGCGTCGATCACCATCACGGCGCTGTCGACCGCGGTGAGCGTGCGGTAGGTGTCTTCCGAAAAGTCCTCGTGGCCCGGCGTATCGAGCAGATTGAAGACGATGCCGTCCTTCTGGAAGGTCATCACCGAAGACGTGACCGAGATCCCGCGCTGCTGCTCGATCTTCATCCAGTCCGACCGCGCCCGCCGGGCTGCGCCGCGCGCCTTGACCTCGCCGGCAAGATGGATCGCCCCGCCTTGCAGCAGCAGCTTTTCGGTAAGCGTGGTCTTGCCCGCGTCAGGGTGCGAGATGATCGCGAAGGTGCGGCGATTGGAGGTCATGACGTTTCGATGCGCGCGGGGGTCAGCCGCGCAGCTCTGCCCCCAGCTTGGCGGCCGAGGCGACGACCTTTTCGGCGATTGCCTTCAATTCGGCATCGGTGAAGCTCTTTTCGCCCGGCTGGAGCGTGACTTCGACCGCGATGCTCTTCCTGCCCTCGGGCACGCCTTGACCGGCAAAAACATCGAAGACCTGCACGGCGACGATGGCGATCTTGTCCGCCCCCTGCACCGCGCGCACGAGGTCGCCTGCTGCCAGTGTCGCGGGGACGAGGAAGGCGAAGTCGCGGGTCACGGCTTGCAGCGCGGGCGGGGTGAAGCCCGGCCGGGCGAAGGCGGCGCTCTTCTTCGCGGGGATGGCGTCGAGGAACAGTTCAACCGCCGCAATCGGCCCGTCGACGTCGAAGGCCTTCAAGGTCGCTGGATGGATCATCCCGAACCGCGCCAGAACCGCCTTGGGCCCGAGTCTGAGCGTCGCCGATTGACCGGGATGAAACTGCGGCCCTGCCTCGCCCATCACCATCAGGTTGGCCACGGGAGCCCCAGCCTGTTCCAGCAGATCGAGCGCAATGGCCTTGGCATCATAGGCGTCGAAGAGCTTGGCCTTGCCGCTCCGCCAGCCGCGCGGGGCTGCTTCGCCCGCCAGCACGATGCCCAGCGTCGGCCTTTCATCGCCGAGACCGCTCGCGCCCCGGAAATAGCGCCGCCCGATCTCGAACAGGCGCGAGCTGGACGCGCCGCGATCGGCGTTGCGCTTGGCTGCTATCAGCAGCCCCGGCAGCAGCGCGGGGCGCATCGCCTTCAAGTCTTCGCTGATCGGATTGGCGAGCACCCACAGGGCCTGACCGTCTTGCACAAAATGCGCCGCCGCCCATTCGGGCAGGAAGGACCAGGTCACCGCCTCATTGAGCCCGCTCGCCGCTGCCGCACGGCGCAGGCGGCGTTCGAGCATCTGCTGCGGCGTGGCGGTGGGGCGTGCCACGCCCTCGGCACGGGGCAGCGCGACGCTCGCCACCTTTTCGAGCCCGTGGATTCGCACGACTTCCTCGACCAGGTCAGCCGGGCCTTCGATGTCGTGGCGGCGCAGCGGGCAGGTGACCTGCCAGTCGCTCCCCACAGTGAAATCGAGGCTTTCGAGGATGCGCTTCTGTTCGGACTCTGACACCTCGACCCCGCCGAGGCGGAGCGTCAGGCCGGGATCGAAGGCGATAACCTTCGCCTCGCTCGGCGGCGAACCGGCGCGGATCGCCTCGCTCGGCGTGCCGCCTGCCAGTTCCACGATGAGGCCAGTGAGGAGATCGAGGCCAGCGTCCAGAAATCCCGGGTCAACCCCGCGCTCGAAGCGGGTGCGGGCGTCGCTCGTCAGGCCGAGCTTGCGCCCGGTCGCGCCGATGCGGGCCGGATCGAAATAGGCGATTTCGAGCAGCACGTCGGTGGTGCTCTCGCTCACCCCCGAATGCTCGCCGCCCATGATCCCGGCGATGTCATGCACGCCGTTGTCGTCGGCGATCACGGTCATCTCGTTATCGAGCCTATAGGTCTTCTCGTTGAGCGCCAGCACCTCTTCGCCGTCCCTGGCGCGCCGGGCGACAACCGCGCCTTGCAATTTGGCGAGGTCATAGGCGTGGGCCGGCCGCCCGTAGCCGAGCATCAGGTAATTGGTGAGATCGACCAGCAGCGAGATCGGTCGCTGGCCCGCGCTCTTGAGCCGCGCCTGAAGCCAGTCGGGCGAGGGGCCGTTGGTCACGCCCTTGATCACGCGGCCGTAGAAGGTCGGGCAGCCTTCGGGATCGTCGGTGCGGATGTCGACCGGACACGCGCCGCTGGCGGTGAACGCGGGCATGGCGATCGGCTTCAATGTCCCCAGCCCCTTGGCCGCCAGATCGCGGGCAATCCCATAAACGCCCATGCAATCGGGGCGGTTCGGCGTCACCGCCACCTCGATCACCGGGTCCGAACCGTGGTAGTCGGCAAAGGCGGTGCCGACCGGCGCATCATCGGGCAGTTCGATGATCCCGTCGTGGTCCTCGCCCAGCTCCAGCTCGCGGGTGGAGCACATCATGCCGTTCGACTCGACCCCACGGATAGCGCTTTTCTTCAGCACCATGCCATTGGCGGGCACCACCGCGCCGGGGAGGCCCAGCACGCCCTTCATGCCCGCGCGCGCATTGGGCGCGCCGCATACTACCTGCAGCGGCTGGCCGTCACCCGTGTCGACCGTCAGCACCTGCAGCTTGTCGGCATCGGGGTGGCGCACGGCGGTGAGCACGTGGGCGATGCGGAAACCGGTCAGCTTGTCGGCCGGGTCCTCGACGCCCTCGACCTCGAGCCCGATGGCGTTCAGCGCATCGCAGATTTCCGCGACCGTTGCGGTGGTCTCGAGGTAATCCTTCAGCCAGGTCAGCGAGAACTTCATGCGCGCGCTCCCACCCCGGCGGAAAGCGTGGGCTGATCGAACGGCGAGAAGCCGTAATGCGCCAGCCAGCGCGGATCGCCGTCGAAAAAGGCGCGCAGGTCGTTCATCCCGTATTTGAGCATGGCGATGCGGTCGATCCCGAGGCCGAAGGCGAAGCCCTGCCATTCGGCGGGGTCAAGCCCGGCGAATTCCAGCACCCGCGCATTGACCATCCCGCTGCCACCGATTTCCATCCAGGCGTGGCCCGGCGCGTCGCCGTGCCCGCCGACCACGCGGCGGCCGCCGTCGGTGGAGTAGCCCACGTCCACTTCGACGCTCGGCTCGGTGAAGGGGAAGTAGGAGGGGCGCAGGCGCAGGGTAATGTCCTCGCGCTCGAAGAAGGCCCTGAAGAAGGTCTCCAGCGTCCACTTGAGGTGGCCGAGGTGGATATCGCGGTCGATCACCAGCCCTTCGACCTGATGGAACATCGGGGTGTGCGTCGCGTCGCTGTCCGAGCGATAGACCCGGCCCGGCGCAATGATACGGATCGGCGCGCCTTGCTCCAGCATGGAGCGAATCTGCACCGGCGAGGTGTGGGTGCGCAGCAGGATTTCGCGGCCCTCGGGGGTGCGGTCGGGGAAGTAGAACGTGTCGTGCATCGCCCGCGCCGGGTGGGTCTCGTCCATGTTGAGCGCGGTGAAATTGTGCCAGTCGTCTTCGATTTCCGGCCCGGTGGCGACCGCAAAGCCGAGATCGGCGAAGATTTCGGCGAGTTCGTCCATCACCTGACTGACTGGGTGCACCGAACCTTTCGGCACGAGGCTGGCCGGCAGCGTCAGGTCGATCGTCTCGCGGACCAGCCGGGCGTCGAGCTCCGCCGCTTCGAGCGCGACCTTCTTCGCATCCAGCGCCTCGGCGATGGCACTGCGCGCGCCCTGGATCGCCGGGGCCGCGGCGCTGCGCTCCTCCGGACTCATCTGCCCCAGCGTCTTGAGGGCGAGGCTGACCCAGCCCTTCTTTCCGAGCGCGGCAAGCCGTTGCTCCTCGAGCGCATCAAGACTGTCGGCAGCGGCAATCGCGGCGAGCGCGGCCTGGGTTTGGGTATCGAGTTCGGTCATGACCTGTCGTATCGGGCTGGCAGATGGAGCGCGCCGCGTCCGCTAGCGGCAAATTGCCGCATTTGCAAAGCGCCAGTCACTGGGGTCGATGCAAACCCTGCACCGCTTCCCCGGCAATCGCCATCCTCGCCCGGGCCGCCGCCACAAGCAGAGGTTTGTCGAGCTTGGAATAGGCCGAAGGGCTCATCCCAATGAAACGGCGGAAGTCGCGAACGAAATGCGATTGGTCGTGATAATGGCAGTCGAGCGCGCCGAGCCACCTGAGCGAAGGATCGAGCATGAACCGCGCGAGGCTGCGCAGGAACCGCTGGCGCCGCAGCAGCAGCTTAGGCGGAAAGCCGAAAGCCCGGCACGACAGCCGCTCGAGCGAGCGCACGTTGATGGCCATCCGCTCCGCAAGTTCGGCCACCGCCACCAGCTCGGGATCGAGCAGCGCCTCGGTCAGCGCGGTGATCGCCGGATCGCCGGGCGGGGCCTGCGCGAAGGTCACGGCCATGTGCGTCTCGATGAGCGCCAGTTCATCGGCAAAGTCCCCCGCGCCTGCCGCCAGTGCATGCGCGAGCGGGGCGAAGGCGGCGAACACCGGATCGGCCAGCCCGTCGACGATACGGTCGGCATAGTCTCCCGCCTGGCTTGCGAACAACGCGGCCCAGCCGGCCGGCATCAGGCCGATACCCCAGCTGCGTCCCGAAGACAGGCGAAAACGCGTCGCGCGGCTGGTCGGACCGGTCACGGCAAAGCCGGGGCACGGCGTCAGCTTTCCGGGGCCGATCACCGAAGAAGCCGCGGTCTGGCCGAGAAAGCGCAGGTTGGCCCATTCGGGATGAAGATAGTCCTCCAACCACGGCTCACGCGGGGAACAGACCGAATCGATGCAGTAATAGGTGGTGACGAAGGAGCGCAGCGGCTCGGCCGGCAGCGCGAAACGCAGATTTACCGAACTGCCTGAGGCGGCGTGCATGGCCGGTTCCTGCCCCCCCTGACGACCCCCGGATGACCATGGCCCGACAGGCAGGTCGAGTGCAACCCCCTGCTCGCTCAAGCTGAACACCGGGACGGCGCCGGCGGGCATGCCGGGTCACGCCGGATCGAGCGTTTGCGCCGCGCTGCCCCAAATCCGCGCGCGGGCTTCCATGAACGAGGTCAGGATCGGGTGATCGAGCGCGGCATATTCGCTCGGGTTCATGGTCATGAATTCGCGGAACTCGCGCGTGAATTGTGCCTGATCGTGGTAGTGCGCGTCCATTGCCTCGGTCCAGCGGCTGTCGCGCTGGAGCATGAAGCTGGTGAGGCTGCGCATGAAGCGCTGGCGTCGCATCAGCAGCTTGGGCGAAAAACCGAAATAGCGGGTACAGATCCGCTCCAGCGTGCGGATGCTCACCGCGCAGGCATCGGCCAGATCGTGCACCGAAGCATGCTCGCCGCTGACCAGCGCAGCATGGACGCGGCGGATGCGCGCATCGTCACGGGTGGGTCGCATGGCCCTGGTCATGGCGGCAACGATCGCGGCATATTGCTCGTCGAGCGTCGCTTCGGGATCGCACAGGGTCTCGCTCAGACCGGCAAAGCGGCTGAAGGCCGGGTGCGCCATGCCGTCGCACACGAGATTGGCGCAATCGCGGGCATCGGCATCGAAGAACCGCGCCCAGCCCAGCGGCAGGAAGCCGACCCCCCACATCCGCACCTGCCCCAGGGTGAAACGGCACGGAAGCGAACTCGGCCCGGTGCCCACGAAATGCGCGCCCTCGACCCGGCTTTCCCCGATCACCGCTTCGGGGGCGCTGCCGCAGAAAAAGCGGATATTGCCCCATTCGGGCTGGAGATGGTCGGTCAGGCGCCCGCCCTGCTGCGCCACCTCGAGCGAAAGATGGTAGAAGGTCGTGAAGCAGCCTTCGAACGCCGCGGGCGGCTCGCGGAATTCGGCCGTCAACCGGTAAGGCCCGGACGCCGCGCCGGCATCCTGCACGTTCGACATTCGCTCATCCCCCATGCCCTGCACACTGGCGCAATTGGCGCAGTTCTACAAGACGCGTGTCGTGTTTCTACAAACCGCACGCAAAGGGGCGGGCGTCCGAAGACGCCCGCCCCTGGTACCTGCCGGGCCTAGACCCGTCGTTAAGCCGGCGTCCGTCTTACGCGGGCAGCGCGGCCTTCGCCTGCTGGATCACGGCCTTGAAGGCGCCGCCTTCGTTCATGGCGAGATCAGCCATCGCCTTGCGATCAAGTTCGATCCCGGCAAGCTTGATGCCATGCATGAACTGCGAATAGGTCAGGCCTTCCATGCGGACCGCAGCATTGATGCGCTGGATCCACAGGGCGCGGAAGTTGCGCTTCTTCACCTTGCGGTCGCGGTAGGCGTATTGCCCGGCCTTCTCGACCGCCTGGCGGGCGATGCGGATGGTGTTCTTGCGGCGGCCGCGATAGCCCTTGGCCTGATCGAGGATCCGCTTGTGCTTGGCGCGGGTGGTAACACCGCGTTTGATGCGAGGCATATCAGTATATCCTTATGTTGAAATAGCGGGGCCGTGCGGCCGCTCGCCTCAATCCAGCCCGTAGGGCGCCCAGCGCTTGATGGTCGGCGTGTCGTTTTCCGACAGGACCGAGGTGCCGCGGTTGGTGCGGATATACTTCGCGTTGTGGCTGATCAGGCGGTGACGCTTGCCAGCGACGCCATGCTTGACCTTGCCGGTGGCGGTGATCTTGAAGCGCTTCTTCACACCGCTCTTGGTCTTCAGCTTGGGCATTTTCATCTCCTTTAAGAGACACGTCGGAACCGGCCATGGCAGCCCTTGTCGCCAGGCTGGCTGATTGATTCGTGTCAGTGAAGTGCGCGCGCTTAGGCGGGAAGGGCGCGAAAGGCAAGAGGGAGGCCTACCCCATCGCGTCGAGCACATCCTCGAGCCGCGCCGGATCGCCCAGTGCGATCACCGTGCCGTCGCTGCCGGCGTCGACCGGGTTGCCCTGCCAGTCGGCCATCATTCCGCCCGCGCCCTCGACCACGGGCACCAGCGCGGCGTAATCGTGGAGCTTGAGGCCCGCCTCGATCACGATGTCGATATGGCCGCTCGCGACCAACCCGTAATTGTAGCAGTCCCCGCCATAGACGATCTTGCGTTCGGCGACGCTCTTCGCGACCGACATGAAGGCGTCGGCCTCCTCATTGGTGAAGGCGTGCGGGCTGGTGGTGGCGAGCACGGCTTCGGAAAGCTCCTTGAGCGGCCGGGTGGCGGCAGGCTTGCCGTTGAACAGGGTCGGCTGGCCGATGCGACCGACCCAGCGTTCGCCGCTGACCGGCTGGTCGATGATACCGAGCACCGGCCAGCCATCCTTGAGCAGAGCGATCAGCGTGCCGAAGATCGGGCGGCCGGCGATGAAGCTGGTGGTGCCGTCGATCGGATCGAGCACCCATTGGCGCCCTGCGCCTTCGTTGCGGGTGCCGTATTCCTCGCCGATGATGCCGTCGCGCGGGAACTCCGCCTCGATCAGCCTGCGCATCGCGGCTTCGGCGGCACGATCGGCCTCGGTTACATAGGTGCGGTCGGCCTTGCGTTCCTCGCTCCAGGCGCCGCGGAATAGCGGGCGAATCGCGGCCCCGGCAGCATCGGCAAGGCGCAAGGCAAGGGCAAGGTCGGCATCAGTCATGGCGGCTCCAATAATCAAAGGCCTCGGCCTGTCGAGCCTCGGTGTAACGGCGCGCCGCCGGCCCTTCCCATTCCAGCGGCAGATCGTCGTAGATCCCGGTCCGGCTGACAAACCAGCCCTGCCCGGGCAGTCCGTCCGACTGGCGCACCACCAGCACCGCAAGGCCGGGTTCGCCCGCCGCCCGCCCATCCTGGTCGATGGCGTCGAGCACCTTGCACAATTGCCGCATCAGGGGCCGGGTGAAGGTGTGGCCGAGGAGACCGAGCATCTCGCCATAGGACAGCGGCGTGCGCTGGCGGGCCGCGCTGATGAGGATGTCCCGAACCTCGCCGGGATCGAACATCAGTCGAACAGCGAGCTGACCGAACTTTCGTCCGCAATCCGGCGGATGGCCTCGCCCACCAGCGGGGCGATGGTCAGCACGCGGATACGATCGGACTGTTCGGTCGCCTCGGTCGGGCGGATCGAGTCGGTGATCACCAGTTCCTTGAGCGCCGAGCCGTTGATGCGCGCCACCGCGCCGCCCGAGAGCACACCATGGGTAATGTAGGCGGCAACCGACTTGGCCCCGCCCGCCAGCAGCGCCTCGGCGGCGTTGCACAGCGTGCCGCCCGAATCGACGATGTCGTCGATCAGGATGCAGTGGCGGCCCGCTACATCGCCGATGATGTTCATCACCTCGGATTCGCCCGGCCGGTCCCGGCGCTTGTCGACGATCGCCAGCGGGGCGTTGTCGAGACGCTTGGCCAGCGCGCGGGCACGCACCACGCCGCCGACGTCGGGCGAGACCACCATCAGGTCCTGATCGCCGTAACGCGCCTGGATATCGGCCGCCATTACCGGGGCGGCGTAGAGATTGTCGGTGGGGATATCGAAGAAGCCCTGGATCTGCCCGGCGTGGAGATCGACCGCCAGCATCCGGTCGGCCCCGGCCTCGGTGATCAGGTTGGCGACCAGCTTGGCCGAGATCGGGGTGCGCGGGCCGGGTTTGCGGTCCTGCCGGGCGTAGCCGAAATAGGGCACCACCGCGGTGATTCGCTTGGCCGACGCGCGGCGCAGCGCGTCGATGCAGATCAAGAGTTCCATGAGGTTGTCGTTCGCCGGAAAATTGGTCGGCTGGACGACGAACACATCCTCGCCGCGCACGTTCTCGTGAATTTCGACGAAGACTTCCTCGTCGGCGAAGCGGCGCACGCTGGCATCGGTGAGGGGGATTTCGAGATAGGCCGCGATGGCCCGGGCGAGCGGCAGGTTCGAATTGCCGGACATGATCTTCATGGCGCGCGAATCCCCGGAAGGCTGATGGAGCCCTCCGCCTAGCGGCGCGTCATGGAAATGCAACGCATAGCGGGCGGTTGTCGTCAGCCGGGCCAATCGGGCCGAACGCGCCCGATCAATCCGCCAGCCAGTGTCGCACCGCGAACCAGCCCATCACCACCGCACCGATCACCAGGCAGAAGCCGACCACCCCCCAGAACGCCCATTCGCGCGTCGCGAAGGGGATGCCCTCGACATTCATGCCGAGCAGGCCGGTGACAAAGGTCAGCGGCAGGAAGATGAAGGCAACCACCGCGATCGACAGGCTGCGGCTATCGACGATCTCGGCGCGCAGATCGGTGAGCTGCTCGTGCAGCAGCGCGGCACGCTCGCGGACGGACTCGAGCTCCTCGGCCATGCGGGCGAAGCGATCGGCGGCATCGCGAAGGTGCAACCTGTCCTCCTTGCTGATCCACACGAAATCGAGCTCCGACATTGCCGCAAGCGCATCGCGATCGGGCGCGACGAAGCGGCGCAACGCGATCGCCTGTGATCGCAGCACGGCGATGCGACGGCGCAGCTTGTAGATATCGCCATCCTCGATCGCCGCTTCGCAATCGTCGAGCTCGTCGCCAAGATCAGCAACCTCCGGGTCGAGCTCGGTGCTGATCGCCTGCGCCAAGGCCGAGACGAAATCACCCCCGTCGCACAGCCGCCCGGCGTGCATCGCCGCCTCGACCTTCGTCAGCGCCGCCAGCGGTCGGCGCGACACCGAGGTGACCCGCTTGGCCTCGACCCAGACCCGGATCGAGACCAGCCGGTCGCTGTCGACCGCCTCATCACGCCCGGTGCCACGCAGGTTGATCAGCGCGGCATCGTCGAACCCGTCGCAGCGCGGCCGGGTCTCCATCGCGAGCAGCGCCTGCGCGGCGGGCGCGGGGACATGTTCCGGAAAATCGGATGGCATCAGCTCGATGCCGCTACTGGCCGGACCCTCGAAATGGATCCAGACAAAGCCGGGGCCGCGATAGGCCGCCGCCACTGCGGGGGTGCACTCGCTGACAGTGCCTCCCTCTTGCACCAGCGCACGCATCGTTCCGATGTCTT
>Ga0073934_10002566_pt1 | contig 37098 bp, 29 predicted proteins | sample LarsenN4metaG_FD_76834 | JGI IMG/M metagenome (GOLD analysis project Ga0073934, IMG submission 76834) | Hot spring sediment bacterial and archeal communities from British Columbia, Canada, to study Microbial Dark Matter (Phase II) - Larsen... ... | reverse complement strand
TCCTGTGCATCGTCCTCCCCACGATCCTTTGGTCCGACCTGCGGAATCTGTTCGTCTGGCTGGTGCTGGCCGTGACCCTGGCCTTCGCGGGGATCGGTTTCTGGGACGACTACCAGAAGGTGTGCAAGCGCAACAATCTCGGCCTGACGGCGCGAACCAAGTTCCTGCTTCAGATCCTGGTAAGCTTCATTTTTGGCGTGGTGCTGATTTTTCTCTCGGCCCAGAACCTCTATTCGACAAACCTGATCTTTCCGTTCTTCAAGCGGGTGCGGCCATCTTTTCTGATCCAATCATTTCTCGACAATGTCTGGACCTATCCCTTTGCCTTTTTGCCCTTTCTGCTCTTTGTGATCATCGTTCTGGTGGGGTCGTCGAACGCCGTAAATCTCACGGATGGTTTGGATGGCCTGGCCATCGGGTGCGTGGTGATTTGTGCCTCGGCGCTCACGGTGCTGACCTACGTGGCGGGGCACGCCATTCTGGCCGATTACCTGGACCTCGAGCATCTGCCACGCGTCGCCGAGCTGACCATCTTCTGCGGAGCTACCGTGGGCGCCAGCCTGGGCTTTCTCTGGTACAACGCGCATCCGGCCGACGTCTTCATGGGCGATGTCGGCTCGCTGGCGCTCGGCGGCGCCATCGCCACGGTGGCCGTGCTCATCAAGCAGGAGCTGCTGCTGCCCTTCATCGGCGGCATCTTTGTGGTCGAGGCGCTCTCGGTCATCATCCAGGTGGGGTCGTACAAGCTTCGCGGGAAGCGCGTGTTCAAGATGGCCCCGTTACACCACCATTTTGAGCTTTCGGGTTGGACGGAATCGAAGATCATCGCGCGCTTCTGGATTGCGGCGCTGGTGTTTGCCTTGTTCGCCCTGACGACGCTGAAATTGAGGTGATGGGGGATTGAAGATTGAGGGTTGAGGATTGCCAACGAATGTTCGTAAGTGTTCAGCCGAGGGGAAGGGCTGAATCTTCGTGTCACTCAGGAACCCTCACCTTCCAATCGTCAATCCTCAATCACCAATCATCAATTGACTCTGAGGGTTTCTGCGCATAAAATACGCACTAACGACCTATGGCGAGGCCCAAATCATTCCGCCATCCCGTCCGCGTCAGCCTGACGCTGAACCGCCAGACACTGTTAGAGGCCCGGCGGATGGCGCGGCAGGTGCGGCGGTCGCTCTCGGAAGTGGTCTCGGAAATCCTGGATGGCTACTTCCGTCGCAACGGCCACTCCCGGCCCAGGAGGCGCGCATGACGAGTGTCCAGGGGAAGCGCGTCCTCGTGGTGGGTTTGGCCCGTACAGGCCTGGCAGCGGCCCGCGTGCTGGCGCGGCGCGGCGCGGCCGTCACCGTGAGCGACGCGCGGCCTCCCTGGGAATTGCGCGCCGACTTGCGCGAGCTCCTCGCCCACAAGATCGGCGTGGAAATGGGACTGCACCGCGAAGAGACCTTTCTCGACCAGGATCTGATCATCGTCAGCCCAGGTGTGCTGCCCGACCTGCCGCAGCTCCAGGCCGCGCGCGCGAAGGGCATTCCCGTCGTTTCCGAGGTCGAAGCGGCCAGCTGGTTCCTGGAATCGCCCCTCATCGGCATTACGGGTTCGAATGGCAAGACGACGACAACCTCGCTGCTGGGCGAGATCTTGGAAGCCTCCGGGTTGCGGACCTTCGTCGGCGGGAACATTGGGGTGCCGCTGATTTCCGCCGTGGGCGAGGTGCCGAAAGAGGCTTTCGTGGTGACCGAGTTGAGCAGCTTCCAACTGGAAGCGACCCAAACCTTCCGGCCGCACGTCGCGGTGATGCTGAATATCACGCCTAATCACCTCGACCGGCATCCGTCCCTCGAGGCCTATGTCCAGGCGAAGTCGAAGATCTTCGCCAATCAGACGGCCGACGATTTCGCCATCCTGAACGCCGATGATCCCACGGTGATGGGCATGGCCCCTTCGCTGGCCGCCCGCAAGATCCTCTTCAGCCGGCGGCGGGCATTGCCCGACGGGTTGTTTGTGGACGATGGCCACATTGTTTACCGCGTGGGAAATCTCGAGCGCGTCCTGCTGACCACGCGCGAGATTCAGTTGCGCGGGGCATTCAATGTGGAGAACGTGCTCGCGGCTGCCGCAGCGGCGTGCGTCGTGGGCGCCGATTTCGAGGCGATTCGTCGCGGCGTCAGCGGTTTCCGCGGCGTCGAGCACCGCCTGGAATTCGTGCGCGAAATCCGCGGCGTGCAATTTTACAACGACTCCAAGGCCACCAGCGTCGATGCCGCCGCCCACGCCCTTTCCGCGTTCCCACGCGGCGTGCACCTGATCCTGGGCGGCAAGGACAAGGGTGCACCCTACGCGCCCATTCGCCGACTGCTCGAGGGGCGCGTGCGCGCCGTTTACCTGATTGGCGCGGCGGCCCAACGCATCGAGAAGCAATTGGCGGGCTCGGTGGCGCTGATCCATGCGGGCGATCTCGAGACTGCGGTGCATGAAGCCTTCTCGCGCGCTGAGGCGGGCGACATCGTGCTGCTCTCTCCGGCCTGTGCCAGCTTCGATCAGTTCCAGGATTACGAACATCGCGGACGTGTGTTCAAGGAGATTGTGGGGCGGTTGGCCGAGGAATCGGGAAAGGCGGGATTCGGGGTTCAGGCTTCGGGGGTTGGAATGGGGGCGTGGGGAGCCGGGAGTCGGGAATCGGGGCTTTCGCCACGCGCCTCGGCACGCGGGACCGCTGGTGATCACGCATCCATCTCCGCGCCCTTGGATCAGCCCGAGTCTCTTGAAATCCTATCGCAGGCGGCGGACAAGCCACCAGACGTTCCTCCTCAGGTTGCCGCGGAAGCCCTGGAAGTTCAAACAGCACCGCCATCGGAACCAGTTCCTGAGCCCAGGGCTCAGGCTTTGGAAGCAGTGCTAGTGGCCGCGATCGCGGAACCGCAAGCCGCCTCCGCCTCTCCAGTGCGCGACAACAGCGCCGTGCAGGATTCCGAGGCTTTGCTCGACTCCCGACTCCCGATTCCCGATTCCCGAATCACGATTCCGGAGCGAGTCTACCTCTACGAAGTCTCGGCGGAGGAGATCGAGTACCCGGAGGCAGATTTCATCGCGGTTCAAACTGAGCGGGAGGAAAGCTTGGTCAGCGTGCCGCCGATTTCAACGCCCGAACCCGTTGCCGACGAACCGCTGCCCTTCGAAGTGAGGCCGAAGCCTGCGACGGGCATGATCGGAACCGCCGTGGCGGAAAAGGGCGGGGAGGTCAATCCCCCGCCCGCGGACGCGGGAAATGGTTCCGGCCCGCACTCGTCGGGTGGGCAGGAGCGACTGCCGGGGCTCTAGCCACGCCATGGCGCGAAGGCTCGAATCCGATCGTATTCTTTTTGGCGCGGTCGTCGTGTTGGTGCTTTTCGGCGCGCTGATGGTGTTCAGTGCCTCGGCGATGCTTGGCCAGGAGCGCTACGGCAGCAGCTATCATTTTCTGGTGCGGCAGATCATCTGGGCGGTTCTGGGTCTGGCGGTCATGGTGGGGGCGATGCACTTCGATTATCACCGGCTCGCCCGGCCGGCGGTCGTTTTCCCGGCGCTCGGGCTGCAATTCCTCCTGCTCGTAACTGTGCTTTTCGCGGCGCCCACCCATAACGCCCACCGCTGGCTCCACCTGGGGCCGCTGAACGTCCAGCCATCCGAGTTCGCGAAACTGACCATGGTGGTGTTTCTGGCCTACTTCCTTGCGTTGCGCCGGGGGGCCGTGAACGACCTCCGGCACACGCTACTCCCCATCGGCATGGTCGCGGGCGCCAGCGTGTCCCTGGTGATGAAGGAGCCGGACCTCGGGACCTCACTGGCGCTCCTGCTGATCGTGGCCGCGATGCTGTTCGCCGCCGGCCTGCGCGTCGTCTATTTTGTTTATGGAGCGATGGCGGCTCTGCCCGTTCTTTATATCACGATTTTCCAGGTCGGCTACCGCTACCGCCGCGTCCTCGCCTTCCTCGACCCGTATGCAGACCCCTTGGGAAAGGGCTTCCAGATCATTCAGTCTTTCATCGCGGTGGGGACGGGCGGTATCGACGGCGTGGGCCTGATGGATGGAAAACAGAAACTCTTCTACCTGCCCGAGCCGCACACGGACTTCATCTTTGCGGTCATCGGTGAGGAACTGGGCTTCCTCGGCGCATTATTCGTGCTGGGCCTATTCGCGGTGATTCTGTGGCGGGGCATGCGGGCGGCCATGCGGTCGCGGGACGAATTCGGGCGACTGCTGGCCATCGGCCTGACCGTCATGATCGTGGGGCAGGCGCTGGTCAATATCAGCGTGGTCGTGGGGCTGCTGCCGACCAAAGGCATTCCGCTGCCGCTCGTCAGCTACGGTGGCTCGTCGCTCTTTGTGAGCCTTGCGGCCGTGGGCGTTCTGCTCAACATCTCGCAGCAGTCAAGCTAGAAACTGGAACGGCGGTCTACGACCGTCGGCTTGGACGTCAGGAAAATGAATCCAGCGCCGGTTGAACTGACGACCGTAGCGGAAGGGAAAGCGCGAAAACATTCGCCGGCTTCGGTGGAGCCACTCCGCGTCTTGATGGTCGCGGGCGGCACAGGCGGCCACATTTTCCCGGCGCTGGCGGTGGCGGAAGAGCTGCGGGGAAGGGCGCGGTCGCGAGGAGAAGGGGAGCCGGAGTACGACATTCTGTTTGTGGGCACGGGCCGCGGCCTGGAAGATCGCGTGATTCCTGCCGCGGGATTTGAGTTGCGCAAGGTGGCGGCGGCGGGCTTGAAGGGAATCGGGGGGCTGCGCCGGTTGCGCAACTTGTTCGTGCTGCTGCGCAGCGCGATCGAGACCGCCGGGTTGCTGCGCGAATACCAGCCTCATGTGGTCCTCGGATTGGGTGGCTATATTGCCGGACCGGCAATGCTCATGGCTGCCCTCCGAGATATCCCAACCCTGCTGATCGAACCGAACGCCGTGCCGGGCTTGACGAATCGCGTCCTGGCACCGGTCGTGCGCGTGGCCGCCGTGGCCTTTGAGCCAACAGCGAGGCTCTACGGCATAAAGGCCCGAGTTACGGGAAATCCTGTGCGGAGGGCGTTCGCTTCGGTCCCGCCTAAGCCGCACGCGCCGCCCTTCACAATCCTGGTCCTCGGCGGCAGTCAGGGGGCGAAGGCGATTAATGATTGTGTCGTCGCCAGTCTCGAGTTGTTCGTCCGCCAGGGCGGATGCCCGAGATTCATCCACCAAACCGGCGAACCCGACTATAATGCCGTGCGGCAGGCGTATCAGGAACGAGGGCTTCCCGCCGAGGTGCGGGCGTTCATCGAGGATGTTCCCGGTGCATTGGCGCGAGCCGATCTGGTGATCTCGCGGGCCGGCGGCAATGCTGTCGCGGAGCTGGCGGCCGCGGGAAAGGCCTGCTTGTTGATCCCTTTTCCCGGCGCGGCGGACCAGCATCAGTTGGCCAACGCCCGGGCACTGGCTCGCGCCGGGGCCGCGCGCCTCATCGAGCAGAAGGATTTGACGCCCGCGAAACTGGTGGCCGAGGTCGGCGCCTTGCTCGCCGCGCCGGCGAAACTCGAGCAGATGGAGCGCGCTGCACGCGCGCTGGGTCGCCCGGACGCCGCAGAACGAATTGCAGACCTGGTTGAGGAACTCGGCAGGCAGCGATGAACGCGGAACGATGAACGATGAATTTAAGAATAGTGAATGGTGAATGGTCAAAGGTGGATCGACGACAGACCACGGGCGACGCACGTTTCCATTCTGACTTCTGACTCCTGACTTCTGGCTTCTTTATGCTCGGAAAGATTCGCAAGATTCATTTCGTAGGCATTGGCGGCATCGGGATGAGCGGCATTGCCGAGGTGTTGCTCAATCTCGGCTACTCGGTTTCGGGATCGGACCTGAAGCATACTCCGATTACCGAGAGGCTCGCCAAGCTGGGGGCGCGAGTTTCCGAAGGTCACGCGGCAGAAAACCTGCGCGAGGCGGAGGTGGTTGTCACCTCCACCGCCGTGGCGGCAGACAATCCCGAAGTCCGCGAGGCGAAGCGCCGGCAAATTCCGGTGATTCCGCGCGCGGAGATGCTGGCCGAGCTCATGCGCCTGAAGTTCAGCGTTGCCGTGGCCGGCGCGCACGGCAAAACGACGGTCGCTTCGATGATCGCCGTGATGCTGGCGGAGGCGAGGCTTGATCCGACGGCGGTGATCGGCGGGCGGCTCGACGTTTTCGGCTCCAGCGCGCGGCTGGGCAAGGGCGACCTGATGGTGGTCGAGGCCGATGAGAGCGATCGCTCGTTTCTCCTTCTCCTTCCGGCGATCGCCGTCGTCACCAACATTGACCGCGAGCACCTGGACCATTATCGGGACCTTGACGAAATCCTTGCCGCTTTCCGCGCCTTCGTGAACAAGACGCCGTTCTACGGTGCGGTTGTCGCCTGTACGGATGCTCCCTGGGGTGAAAGGTTCCGCCGTCTGATGCCGAAAATCCGCCGGCGTGTTATCACTTACGGACTCGAGGCGGGGGCGGAGGTCAGCGCCGAGTCGGTCGAGTTGAATCCCACAGGCTCAGCATTTGAGGTGGCCGTCAGGGGGAAAAAGCTGGGGCGATGCTTGCTCCACGTTCCCGGCCGCCACAACGTGCAGAACGCCCTGGCCACGATCGCCGTGGGACTGGAACTCGACCTCCGCATGGACCAGATTCGCGCCGGGCTCGCGCGCTTTCAGGGTGTGGACCGGCGCTTCCAGATCAAGGCAGAGTGGAATGGCATCACGGTCGTGGACGATTACGGCCATCATCCGGAGGAAATCCGCACGGTCCTCGCTGCCGCGCGATTGCGTGGGGCGCGACGTATCTGGGCGATCTTCCAGCCGCATCGTTACACCCGCACCAAGTTCTTGATGGACGATTTTGCCAGGTGCTTTGACGGGTGTGAGCGCGTTTACGTGCTTGATATTTACGCGGCCAATGAGCCGCCGATCCCGGACATCACTTCCCCGCGACTCGTGGAGCGCATGCGCGAGTTGGGTATGGAAAGCGCGCGGTACGCGCCCTCCGACCAGGCGGTGATTCAAGAAGTCCTGGCTGAGGCGCGCCCGGGTGACATTATCCTGACCGTCGGCGCAGGAAGCGTTTGGAAAGTGGGCGAGGCACTGGGCGAGGCCCTGCGCAAGCCCGCGCGGAAGGAGGATCTTGCCTCCACCCCCGCCGCCACGTCTTCCTGGCGGCCAACGACGTGATTTGAAATACCGCCGTTGTAGAGCGGCGCTCGTGCAGGAAGGAATGTCGATTCTTGCCCACCAACCTGGAATTGCCGAGCAGATGGCGGCGCTCGGCGCCCAGTGGCTTCCCGCCGAGCCGCTCGCCAAGCACACCTCGCTGGGCGTGGGGGGCCCGGCGGACCTGATTCGCCTGCGCGACCTCCGGCATTTGGCCGAGGTCATCGGATTCCTCAGCGAGCGCGGCGTCCGGTGGCGGCTGCTGGGCGGCGGCACGAACCTCTTGGTGGTGGATGAGGGTCTCGACGACGTTATCCTTCAGCTGTTGCGCGAACCGGATGGACTCAAGTTTGAAGGGCCTCGCGTGGAAGTCCCTGCCGCCGCCAACCTGGGAGCGACCGTGACCGAGTGCGCCAAGCGCAACCTGGGCGGGATGGAAGGCCTGATCGGCGTGCCGGGCACGGTCGGGGGCGCGCTGCGCATGAATGCTGGCGCCTACGGCACAGAGATCAGCGATGTGGTTCGTGCCGTGACGGTTTTTCGGTGCGCGGCGGGGAAAGTGGAGGTGCTGCGCAGGGAAGAAGTGCGGTTCGAGTATCGGGGCTCGAGCTTCCCCCCGGACGACATCCTGCTCTCGGTGACGCTGGAACTGCCCGAGAAGCCTTACGAGCAAATCCTGGAGCGCATCAAGCAGTGCAACCAGAAGCGGCGCGCATCGCAACCCATCCACGAGAAGAGCGCCGGGTGCATCTTCAAGAATCCTCGCGGACTCTCCGCCGGCAAGATGATGGACGAACTGGGGCTGAAGGGCTCGCGGGTGGGCGGGGCGGTGATTTCCGAACTTCACGCGAATTTCATTGTCAATCGCCACGGCGCCACCGCCCGCGACATTTTCAAATTAATGGACCTGATTCGCGAGCGCGTGCGCAAGGCTTACGGCGTTGAGCTGCATGAGGAAGTGATCGTCTGGAGGAACTAGTTGGCACTCGGCACTAACGAACGCGACCGAATCTGTTTTGCTGCCAACTGATGCGTGCGGACTACCGACGGACTGCTGATGGCCGTAGAAGACGTTGACGACATCCCGCTAGACGACGAGGTAGCGTCGGAACGCGAGCCGGAATTCCGGCGGCGCCCGCGGGCCGTGCCAGTGCGGCGTGGCCGGCTGGCGCGGCTGAAGCGCGCCTTGCGCTGGGGCCTCGGGCTCGTGCTGATTCTTCCGCCCATGGGCTATGGCGGCTACCGCCTGGCCGTGTTTGGATTCACCTCCCCGCACTTCATGCTGACCTCGGCGGACGACGTTCTCCTCGCGGGAAACCAGTACGTGTCGCGAGAGGAGGTGATGAACGCGCTCGGCCTCCCGTCCGGCGGCGCGCTCCCGTACGGAATGAACATCTTCAAGATGTCCATGGACGAGAAGCGGAGGCAGCTCGAGTCCATCCCCTGGGTGCTGAGCGCCACGCTCACGCGCGCCTACCCCAACCGCCTGGCGGTGCATCTGGTGGAGCGCACGCCGGTGGCGTTCCTCACCTTCCACGGCCGGGTCAAGCTTGTGGACGGCGAAGGCGTGCTGCTGGAGAAGCCGGAACGCGCCTCATTCAACTTTCCCGTGGTGACGGGACTCGAGGCGGCGAGTGGACGCCCGGAGCGCGTCGCGCGGCTGAGCCTGTACGGAGCCTTCCTGCAGGAAGTGACCGAGGACGCGGCCAGGGCGGGATGGATGATCTCGGAAGTGGACCTTGCCGACAGCGACGATGTGAAAGCCACGCTGGCCCAGGCGAGCGAGACGCTCCGGCTCCATTTTGGTCGCAAGCGCTTCCGCGAGCGCTTCCGCAATTTCCTGACGATCTGGCCGGAGTTGCGCAAGGCCGGCCATCGCATCGACTCGATTGACTTGCGTTATGGGAATCAGATTGTTGTGAACCCGCAGGCGGAAGCGCCGCCGCAGGAGGGAATTCCGCCTGCCGCGCCGCCGCCGGGGACGCGGGAGAACTGACGGACTCTTGGCGCACACCGACCGCTATATCTTCGGGCTGGACATGGGCACCTCCAAGACCTGTGCCCTGGCCTGCCTGCGCAAGAGCGAGAGCAAGCTGGAAGTGGCCGGGCTGGGCGTGGCGGAATCGCGCGGCTGGCGCAAAGGCGTGATCGTCAATCTCGATGCCGTCGTGCTGGCCGTCAAGAAGGCCGTGGAAGCGGCGGAGGCCGAAGCCAAGGTCTCCTTCGAATGGGCTTTTGTGGGCGTGGGTGGCCCGCACATCAAGGGCATGAATTCACGTGGGGCGCTCTTGCTGGGCCCACACGCGCGCGAGGTGACGCGCGAAGACAAAGTGAAAGCCTTTCAGAACGCCAAGGGCTTCTCATTGCCCGAAGACCGCGAATTGATCGATGCACTGCGGCAGGAGTATCTCCTTGACTCGCAGAACGGCATCCGCGACCCGCTGGGCATGACGGGAAGGAGGCTCGAGGTGAATGTCCACCTGATCACCGCCTCCACGACCGCCTGGCAGAACGTGGTCACGGCGGCGAACCGCGCGGGCATCAAGGTGCCCGACAGCGGGACGGTTTTCGAATCGCTCGCCTCCGCGTGGGCCTGCCTGACGGAAGACGAGCGTGAGCTGGGCGTGGCGTTGCTCGATATCGGCGGCGGCTCGTCAGAACTGATCGTTTTCTTCGAAGGCGCCGTCCGCCACACGGCGGTGGTTCCCATCGGCGGCGAGCACTTCACCAACGACATTGCCGTCGGCCTGCGCACGCCCATCCCGGAGGCCGAAAAAATGAAGCGCCTTTGGGGGGAGCGGGAGTTGCCGCAGCCGGGCGATCCGGTCATCGAGGTCCCGAGCGTCGGCGAGCGGCCGTCGCGCGTGGTCAGCTATTCGATGCTGAGTAGTATCATCGAGCCGCGGGCCTACGAACTGCTCGAGCTGTTGCAGGCCGAACTGCTGCGCGGGGGATTTCTGAAGCAACTCGGCGCGGGGGTTGTGCTGACGGGCGGCGGCGCGAAGCTCGGCGGCTTGGTGGACCTGGCGGAGCAGAGCCTCGGCGTGCCGGTGCGCCTCGGACTTCCCAAGGACCTGGAAGGAATGGGCGAGACGCTCCCCGACCCGGCCTTCTCCGCCGTCGTCGGCTTGGTCAGTTACGGCAACCGCTTGCAGTTGATGCGAGAGGCGGGCGACAAGGGCCTGATGGGCAAGCTCTGGGGGGCGTTGAGGGGAAAAGGCTAGGGACTGGGTTCTGACCATTGTAAAACTGGCGCTCGATTGGACGCGCGGCGTTTCGAAAAAGCGGTCCAGGCCCCGGCAGCCAGCCCCTCGCCCCTGTTCGGGAAGGAGTGATAATGGCCGAAAGCGAAACGAATGGTGGCATCCGGGTAGACTTTTCCGACGAGCTGCGCCATGGCGCCAAGATCAAGGTGATCGGGGTGGGTGGCGGCGGCGGCAACGCCATCAACCGCCTGATCGCCGCGAAGGTGGAAGGCGTCGAGTTCCTGGTGGCAAACACCGACTTGCAGGCGCTCAAGGCTTCGCACGCGCCCGTCAAGATTCAGCTTGGCCAGAAGCTCACGAAAGGGCTGGGCGCGGGCGCCAATCCCGAGATCGGCCGCAAGGCCGCGCTTGAGGACACGGAGAAGATCATCGATGCGCTCGAGGGTGCGGACATGGTCTTCGTCACCGCGGGCCTGGGTGGGGGCACAGGCACCGGGGGCGCGCCCATCGTGGCCAGCCTGGCGCGCGAACTCGGCGCCCTCACCGTGGCGGTGGTCACCAAGCCGTTCGCCTTCGAGGGCCGCCGGCGCATGCTGCAGGCCGAGCAGGGTCTTTCCGAGTTGAGTGAAGCGGTGGACACGGTGATCTGCATCCCCAACGAGCGCTTGATGCAGTACGTGGATAAGGGCACCAGCTTTTTTGAGGCGTTTCGCATCGCCGACGATATTTTGCGGCAGGGAGTGCAGGGTATCTCCGATATTATTACGATTACGGGGATCATCAACAGGGATTTTGCCGACATAAAGACGATTATGGAGGGCATGGGCTACGCGGTGATGGGTACGGCGGAAGCCGTCGGCGAAAATCGCGCCGTCGAGGCCGTGAACAAGGCCATCGCCAGTCCCCTTCTCGAAGACGCTTCCATCAACGGCGCGCAAGGGATTTTGCTCAACATAACCGGCTCCAGCAAGCTGACCCTCTACGAAGTCCACGAAGCTTCCACCATCGTTCAGAAGGCCGCCGCCGACAATGCCAACATCATCTTCGGCGCGGTGCACAATGAGGCGATGGGCGACGCCGTGCGCGTCACCGTGATCGCCACCGGCATCAAGGCCGACAAGATGGGACTGAAAGGGCGCACCCCCGTTTCGCCGGCGCTGCGCTCCGCGCAGCAAACCATCAAGACGGCGATGCTCAAGAAGGAAAAGCTGCCCATCGAAACCGCCGTGCCCCCGGTCCGGGTCTCCGCCGACATCTCCGAGGACGACCTCGACGTTCCGGCCTTCATGCGCCGCAAGAAGCCGGAATTGAAGTAGGCGACAGCTCGGCCCTCCCGCCCCGGCCCCTTGCGGCGTCGGGCCGCCGTGACCCGAGGGTCACGGCTACTGGGTGTCCAGATCATAGAACCGCCACGACGCCTTGAAGTCGCGGCTTAATCTCTGCTGCGTCAGGATGGCGCGCAGCATTTCAATCGGCATGTGATTTTCGCGCAGGATGGCGTCGTGAAACGCGCGCGGAGTCATCTTCCCGGAAGCGACGAGTTCCCGATGGAGAGCGCGAATTTGCAACCCGCCCAGCAGGTAAGCCGCCTGGTAAAGCGGGGCGGCGCGGGTAAACGACCGCCGCACTTCCGCCGTGGCGTTCTCGCGCTCGTGGCCGACGCGCTCGACCAGGAAATCGATGCATTGCTGCGGCGTCATCTGCTCCAGGTGGAAGCTCAGTGAAAAGATGATCCGCGCCGCGCGGTGCATCCGCCAGAAGAGCATGCCGATACGGTCCTCCGGCGATTTCCCAAACCCCAGGTCCCACAGCAGCAGTTCCCAGTAAAGCGCCCAGCCCTCGGTCCAGAACGGGGTGCGGAACAGGCGGCGGTAAGGCTTGTAGCGCGCCGTCATGAATTGCTGCAGGTGATGCCCGGGGATCAGCTCATGATGGACGGTGGCGCGCGAAAAGTATATGTTGTTGCCCCGCATGCTCATCAGCTTCTGCTCGTGCGACATCGTGCCTGTGGGGTAGGAAACTCGAATCGTCTCCCCGCCGGTGAAAAAGGGGTTCACCAGTTGCCGCGCGGGGGACATCATCTCCATGCGCCAGCTCTCGCGCGCCAGCGGGGGGATGGTGATCAGGTCATGATCGTCGAGAAACTTCACCGCTTCCAGCGCCAGGTCGCGAATGAGTTGCGGCTGCTTGCCCGGCTCGACGTAAAGCGTCTTGACATGTTCCAGCGCCTTGCGCCAGTCATCGCCGTACCCCAGCTCGCGAGAAGCCTTCACCATCTCGGCCTCGCACCAGGCCAGCTCCTTCCGGCCGATAGCAATCAGTTCTTCCGGCGTGTAAGGAATCATGGCGTGGGCGAGCTCGATGGCGAGCGCCTCGCGGCCGATAGGATCGCCGACGATGTCGCTCGCCTCGCCGGGTTTGGCAGGGAGGGCCGCACGCCGCTCGCGCGGCGGACCCTCGCGGCCTGCCACCGGCCTCCCTTCATCGTCCTCGTCGTCTTGGCTCGCGCCGCCGGCCTCGGCTGTCTCCGCCTCCAACTTCACGCCCAGAACTTTCTCGCTTAACAAGGCCGCATAGGCCGCCAGTTTCTTGTCCATCGTCTTGTGAGGCTCGCTGACCCACCACGTAAAAGTCGGATCGTAACCGTCGTAAAACTCGAACCATTGCTTGAGCGTGTTGCGCAAGCTGAGCAGAGTGGCGATGGCGCGGTTGGCCACGGTCTTCTTCGCCTTGAGGGGCTCGACCTTTGCCTTGCTCTTGTCGGCGGCCGCACTTTCGCCGCCGATTCCCGCCTCGACCCTCGCCTCGATCTCGGCAATCTGTTTCGCCAAGTGAGTGAGAGCCGTCGCAGCGGCGCGCGCATCGATCGGCTCCATCCGGCGCCGTGATTCTTCCAGCTCCACGATCGTCTGGGCGAAAGGGAGAAGAGGAGCGGCTTCGGCGGATTGCTTTGACTCGAAGTCGAGCTGCTGGATTTCGTACTCGAGGTGATTTTTGAACAGCAGATAGTCGGCGCGACTGCCCACGTCCATCGCCTCGAAATCCAGCTGGGCCAGGCGGTCCAGCCAGTCGGTGTAGAGCCGCCGCAAGCGCGTCCGCCGCGTCGCCGAGATGCGGATGGGGTAAGACCGGTCGAGCGCGCCCCGGTCGAGGGTGTAGCGCTCAATCAAGGCGCGCAGAGCGCTCGGAGAGGCATCGAGATCGTCCCCCACAATCGCCGCCTGACCGGCGGGCTTGAGGGAGGACTGAGTTCCACCCGCTGCCCGCGGCTTCTCCGTCTGCGTACGGGTTGGCGTCTCTGCCGAGGCCCAACCGATTTCCCCAAGGGAGACAACGTACAAACAGCCGCCCAAGGCGACAATATTCACGCATTTGCCCCACGACCAACTTCCATCCCTTCTCATCAGCCCGAACCTCCTCGCTTGGCTACTGCACTTTCTGCGTAGCGCCGATTTTACACCGCCCGGCGTTCCCCGCTGCAGCGCCAACGTAGCGGCCGCTATCCGGTGGCCACTGGAAGTGGCGGCCGAAAGGCCGACGGTACCTCAACGCGCCGCCGTTCACACGCTTCAACCCGCTGCAGATTCGTTGTCGTGTCGATCGGATCGAACCCCCTCAGAATGACAGCCGGAGGCTTCGGTTCTATAATGGCGGACAGACCCGCGGTCAGAAATGAACCCTTCATGCGATACAATTCGCAATGCGTATGCGGTGTGCCGGCGTCTGGCACGGCGGCACTACGAAAATTTTCCCACAGCCTCGCTCCTCGTCCCGCGCGACAAGCGGGATGCGCTGGCGGCGATTTATGCCTTTGCGCGTCATGCCGACGACCTGGCCGACGAGCCGGGCATCGAAGGGCGGCTCGAGCGACTCGCTGAGTGGCGCCAGAAGCTTGCCGAGTGTTATGCGGGCAAGGCGAGCCATCCCGTCTTCATCGCGCTCAGTGACGCGGCCGGGAGGTATCGGCTCTCGGAAGTGCATTTCCAGAACCTGCTGTGCGCCTTCGAGCAGGACGTGGTGGTGAGCCGGCACAAGGATTTCGCTTCGTTGCTGGCGTATTGCACCTGCTCGGCGAATCCCGTGGGGCGGCTGGTGCTGGAACTCTTCGGCCACCGCGACGAGGCACTTTTCGCGCTCTCGGATTCGATCTGCACGGGGCTGCAACTGGCGAACTTCTGGCAGGACGTGGCGATCGACCTCAGGCGCGACCGGGTCTATCTCCCCCTCGACGATCTGGCGCGTTTCGGCTACTCTCTCGAAGATTTGCGGGCGCATCGGACGAACGAGCGGTGGGCCGAGCTTATGCAATTGGAAATCGCGCGCACTTGGGAACTGTTCGAGAAGGGAAGACCGCTGCCGGAGCGGGTGCGGCCGGAGTTGCGCCGCCAGCTTCGCTTGACGTGGCTGGGCGGGACGACGATTCTCAAAAAGATCGCGGCGGTGGGTTATGATGTCTTCTGCCATCGGCCGACGCTCGGCAAGTGGGATTTTGTGCGGTTATATTTCCAAGCCAGCCGGCCGCTTTCAGCCGTTCGCCTTCAGCCGAAAAGCTCTTCCCCGCTTGCTGGTTGCTGAATGCGGATAGCTGATAGTTGACGGCTTTTGCAGGGACATCCGTAAACGGTACGACGGGCGAATGGCTTTCCGATCACAAAACCCGCACTTCACGTCTTCAGCCGCCACGAACTTCTATTACTCGTTCGTCTTTCTGCCGCACGAGAAGCGGCGTGCGATCGAAGCCCTGTATCATTTCGCGCGACGCGGGGATGACATTACGGACGGTCATTTGACGCGGGAAGAGTCGGCCCGGGGGATTGCCGCCTATCGCGGGGCGCTCGAGGAGTGCTTTGCCGGGCGCGGCTCGACGCCGGAACTCGCGGCGCTGGCCGCGAGCATCGAGCGCTTCAAAATCCCGCGCCAGCCGTTCGAGGACCTGATCCTCGGTCTCGAAATGGATCTGGCGGGGACTCGGTACCGGACCTTTGCGGAGTTGTTGGTTTACTGCTATCGCGTCGCCTCGACGATCGGGTTGATCTCCATCGAAATCTTTGGCTACCGCAACCCCAGCGCGCGCGACTACGCGGTGAATCTCGGCCTGGCGCTGCAAATGGTGAATATCCTGCGCGACCTGGAAAGCGACGCGCGGCGCGGCCGGCTCTATCTGCCGCAGGAAGATCTGGACCGCTTCGGCATTCGTCCGGCGGAAATCCTGGAAGCCCGCTACACCGATCCGTTCGTCGAGCTGATGCAGTTTGAGTGCGATCGCGCGGAGGGGTTCTTCGACCGGGCGCGCGCGGCGCTGGCCCCGGAAGACCGCCGCGCCATGGTCGCCGCGGAAATCATGGGCGCCATCTACTGGCGCGTCCTCGGCCGCATCCGCGCGCGGCGCTACAACGTCTTCGGCGAGCGGGTGCGCATCTCGCGACCGCTCAAATTCTGGACGGCGCTTTCCGTGTACCTGGGCTTCGAATGGCACAAGTAGGATTTTGGATTTTTGATTTTGGATTGGGAAGCCAAAAGCTTCACTGCCTACCGGCGCTTATTCATTGCCGCGACGAGCACGTGCTATCTGCGCGAGAACCGAGAGCCCGAGCAGCGTTCTTCCAAAATCCAAAATCTAAAATCCAAAATGGGCGAAGTCCTCATCATTGGCGGCGGATTTGCGGGCCTGGCGGCGGCGGTGGCGCTGGCGGGTGCGGGGCGGCGCGTGCGCCTGCTCGAACAGAAACCGCACTTGGGCGGGAGGGCCCGCTCCTTCCTCGATCCGGCCACGGGCTCGGTCGTCGATAACGGCCAGCACCTGTTCATGGGCTGCTACCACGCGACGCAGCGGTTTCTCAGGGAAATTGGCACACTCGACCGGATCACCTGGCAACCGAACCTGAAGCTGCATTTCGTCGAGCCGCCGGGCAAGCTGACTACGCTCGATTGCCCCAACCTGCCTGCCCCGTGGTACGTGCTCGCCGGCGTGCTGCGTTCCGACAGCTTCCGATGGAGCGAGAAGCTCGAGATCTTCCGGCTGGGCCGGGCGTTGAGCAAGGAGGCGCCGGCCGCCGATGGGCTAGCCCGCTTGTCGGTGACGGAGTGGCTAACGCGGCTGGGCCAGCCAGAGACGGTCCAGCGCGGCTTCTGGGATCTGCTCTCGATTGCCGCGCTCAACGAAGACCCGCGCCGCGCCTCGGCGGAGCTCTTCCGCCGCGTTCTCCGCCTGGCGCTATTTACGTCGCCCGAGGATTCCCGCCTGGGCCTGGCCCGCCAGGGCTTGAGCGACTGCTACACGGAGGCGGCGCGAGCCTACATCACGGCGCGCGGCGGCCGGGTGGAGTTTGGTCGCAGCGCGGAAGGTCTTATCGTGGCGGAGGGCCAATGCCGCGGCGTGCGACTCGCCGGCGGGGACACGATCGAAGCTGAGAGTGTGATCAGCGCTGTGCCGTGGCATGAATTCGTTGAATTGCTCCCCCCCGACCTGCTGCGCACCGTGCCTTATTTTGCCGGCATTCTATCCCTGCGGCCTGCCCCCATCATCTCGATCAGTATCTGGCTGGAACGCGCTATCACGCGGTTGGCGTTCGCGGGCCTGCGCGGTACGACGCTCCAGTGGCTTTTTAATCGGGGGGAGATCACCGGCAGCGGTGAGGCTCACTATTCCCTCGTCCTGAGCGGGGCACATGAACACATCGCCCGGCCCAAGGAGGAGCTGCTCGGTGTCGCGCGTGGGGAGTTGGATCAACTCTTCCCCGCCGCACGAGGCGTCAAAGTACTCCACGCGCTGGTGATCAAGGAACGCTTCGCGACATTTTCGCCCGCGGTTGGTGTGGACGCGGTGCGGCCTGCAGCCCGGACCCCCATCCGCGGTCTCTACCTGGCAGGTGATTGGACGGCCACAGGCCTGCCTGCCACGGTTGAAGGCGCAGTCCAAAGCGGTTACACTGCGGCTCAACATGTCCTTGAAGCAGGGTAGAGCACCCGTCCACCAGGGCGTGAGAGGAGGGGGTAATGCGACCCAAGCGAGTTTCCATCGCAATCGTCGGCGGCAGTACGGCTGCCGTTGTGGCATTGGCTTTGGCGGCATTCTCCCCACTCCCCGTTGCGGCACCCGCTCCATCCCAGCCCGTCAGCGTCGAGGCACGCCTCAAAGGCGCGTACCGCTTTGAGCGCGCCGGTTGGGTGTACGTCCACCTGGAAGGCGCGCCCGGGACGATTGGTTTCCAGCATGGGTATTTGCTGGCGCCGGAGATTGCCACCGCGTTCGAAGGGGTCAAACTCAGTGTCACGCATCGGACCAGACGCGACTGGCCATTCTTCCGTAAGGCCGCGCGCGAGATGCTTTGGCCGAAGATCGATCGCGAGTACCAGGAGGAACTGCAGGGCGTCGTCGAAGGCTTGAGGGCACGAGGCGTCCAGATGGACTTGGATGACGTCGTTGCCTTGAATGCGTTCCAAGAGCTTCCGGACTATTACGTCCCTTGGCTGAACGCGCAGGAGAAGGTCGCCGATGCGCCGCGTCTGGCGGCGCCGGGGAATTGCAGCGCGTTTGTGGCGACCGGGAGCTATACGCGAGACGGCCGGATCGTCATGGCGCACAATACCTGGACGAACTACCTGCAAGGTGAGCACTGGCGCATCATTTTTGACATTGTCCCGCAAAACGGCTACCGCATCTTCATGGACGGCTATCCAGGGGTCATCGCGAGCGATGACGACTTCGGCGTCAATTCGGCCGGGCTGATGATAACGGAAACCACCATCAGCCAATTCCGCGGCTGGGACCCCAACGGCAAGCCGGAGTTCATGCGCGCCCGCAAGGCCATGCAATACGCGAGTTCCATCGATGAATACGTCCGCATCATGCTCGACGGGAACAACGGGGGCTACGCGAACGACTGGCTGCTCGGAGATCTCAAAAGCGGCGAGATTGCCCAGTTTGAGCTCGGGCTGAAACATCACGGATTGCGCAGAACCCGCGACGGCTATTTTGTGGGCGCCAATTTTCCCAGCGAACCCAAGGTCCTGGCGGAAGAAACCAGCTTCGACCCCAACAACCCGGAATCCTCACCGAATGCGCGGCGCGGTCGGTGGCTCGAACTGATAGAGAAGAACAAGGGGCGGATTGATGTGAGGATGGCGGAGAAGTTCCTCGCCGACCATTACGACAGCCACCTGCAAAAAGAGATCCCCAACGAGCGCAGCCTCTGCGGGCACCTCGAGCTTTCACCGCGCGGGGAACCTATCTGGGAACTGCCGCCGTATTCGCCGGACGGCGCCGTCCAAGGCAAGGCGATGGACAGCCGCATGGCCAAGGCGCTGAGCTTCCGCGCCCGCTATGGCCATCCGTGCGGGAGCGACTTCCTCGCGGATCAGTTTCTCAAGGCGCACCCGGAATTTGCCTGGCAAGCCGGCGTGTTGCGCGATATGAAGGCTGGCCCGTGGACGCTTTTCCGGGCCGGGGAACGCCCCTAGCGATGGGCTCAGCCGTGGCGATTCGAGCCGCAACGGACGAGGCCGTGACTTGTCGCCCCTCCCCGCGGTGGGGATTGATCGTGGGTGCGGAGCACAGATTGACTTGCAACCGGGTCTTCGATAGACTCCGTTCCTCACATTGTTCTGTTTCCGGATGAGACGACGCCGGAGGTCTTTCACCAGGGCGAAGACCACGGCGGTGACGGAAGCGACTGAACTAGCTCCGCGGAGAGAGTTCCATGGCCCGTGCGTTGGTCACGGTACTCTTGGCCTCCTTTCTTACCCCCGGCCCACTGGTGTGCCAAGCCCCGCAGCCTCCTCCCCTGGCGGGTGGTAGCCCGGCGAAGTCGCAAGGATCCGGCCCTGTTTCGCCACCTTTGTCCGGCGCCGCGGGCCAAGCGAATCCCAGCGCGGCCGCTGAGCCCGGTAGCATCCCCGGAACTGTTCCTGGCCCCCGCAAGATCCTTGGGAATGCGGCGGCGTTGGAGGGTGGAGTCCTGCCTGGCGCGCGGGTTTGGGTTACACCGTTGGCGGATCCCCGTCAGCATCTGGGCGAGACACAGGCCGATTCACGGGCGGAGTTCACTCTCGAACTCCGCGAGGGGACAGACCTATCGGGGCTGATTCTGAAAGCCAGCACCCAGAGCGGGCTCGAGGGTTGCGAACTCCTGGACCTTGTGCCCATAGCGGGCGATACCCGCGTGCGGCTTCTGCTCAGGAAACCCGGCGAGAACTACGACGAGCCGAGTCTGGACGCGGCCGACGTCTGGCTTGTCGAGCGCCTTGCGCGCCTGCGCCGGTCGCGTCAGGATTCAAAGTCAAAGCTGCAGGAAGCCAAGATCAGCAAACCTCGCCGCCCGGCCGCGCCGTGGGAGCAGTTGGTGGATGTGATGTCTGTTCTTCGCCGTTCGCCAACCCCAGAGATGCAACTGCGCGCGGCTATCTCCCTAATGAGGGTAGGAGCGTGGAACAGCGCGGGCACGGTTCTGGCTGCCGTGAGCGAGCCGCAGACGGTGCGTGAGAAAGCCGTCCTGGAAGGCGTGCGGCTGAATTTCCTGCGCCGGCCGGAGGAGGCGAAACGAATCCTTGCGCAGGCGCTTGGGGATGAACAGGAAGACTCCCTTCCCCAACTGGAATTAGGTCGGGCCGCGGTAATGGCGGAGGACTGGCCCACGGCGCTGCAGAGGCTCGACCCCGTTCTGCGGAATAAAAGGCTCGCCCCGTATGGCCATTACCTGCGCGCCCGATCTCTCCTGGCGCTGGGGGACCTGGAAGGGGCAGCCCAGGAGGCCAACGTCCTGACGCAGAAAGTGAAAAGGAAGCGGCTTCCAGGGCCGGTGCAGAGCTTTGTGGCTGATGTGCGGGGGCGCCTCGAGGAGCGATCGATCCAGGCGGTCCAGTCGATCATCACGCAGCCGGTCGCTGAGCTTGTGAAGGCGGTCCCGAATCTGGCCTCCTTGGACACTTCGATTCCTCCTGCCGGCCAGGAGCTGTCGGCAATTCTCCAACGTGTGGGCGCCAATATCGAAAAGTTCTTCCGCGATTTCTCGACCACGGCCGCGCTGGAAGTGATCCGGCAGGCGCGCCTGGATAGCAAAGGGAAGTCCAACTCGGTGCGCCGGGTGGAGATGTACTACGTGTTCCTCCAGAAGAAGATCAAAGGCCAGCCGCTGCTTGAGGAGTACCGCGGCACGGGCGACGGCAGGTTGCTGCAAATCGGCGGATTGGAAGACGGTTACATGGTGACCTCGGGTTTTGCTTCGAGCCTGGTCGTCTTCCACCCGTTCTTTCAATCCGGCATGGAGTATCGTTACTTGGGACGACAGGAAATGGCCGGCCGGCCCGTCCACGTGGTGGGATTTGCCCAGCGCCCCGAGGCATCCCGAGGGATCGGAATTTTCCGCAGCACACATCGCAAGGGGACGGCCGTGGTTTATGTCCAGGGGGTGGCATGGATTTCCGCTGATCAGTTTCAAGTGCTGCGTCTCCGGACCGACCTCCTCCAGCCTCTGAAGGATGTCGAGCTGCACCGGCAAACGAGCGAGATCGACTATCGCCCCTACCATTTCATGGCGTCGCCCAAGACCTTCTTCCTCCCCAGCCGCGTGACCGTCAGTATCCAATGGGGACGCCGCCGGCTGCGCAACGAGCATATCTTTTCCCGTTTTTGGCTCTTCGACGTGGAAATCGAATCCGAAGACCCCCGAGCGGTCAGCCGGGCGGCGGAAGCCGCCCGGCCGGGAGGATCGCAATAGGTGCTGAGGAGTTTTACCTTGGCAGGACTGCGAGCCCGTCTTCCCGGAGCGCGTAGCCACCGCACGTTTTTTGTGCCGTGGGCCTTTTGAGGGCCACGACGTTTCGCGCCCGCGGCACAGACGACATGCCGTGGCTACCTTCTACCCAAGGCAACTCTTCAGGAACGTCCAGCCCATCCTCCATGAGGGCAAAAACGTACCCTCGGGCGGCTTCCTCAATGTTCCGGACGGCCCCCTCCGCCGTCTTGCCTTGGCTGATGCAACCGGGAAGACGGGGGATCCAGCAACGAAGTAGGCGTCTTCCCCCGCACAAACAACGGTTTCTCGCCTGGTCATAACCCGTCAGGCTCTGGCCACGGCCGGGCGGCGATTCTCGTAGAGCGGGAATTTCTCGGTTAGGGCTTCCACCTCGCTGCGCACGCGGGCTTCGACCGCTTGGTTCCCGAGGTTGTTCAAAACTTCGGAAATCCAATGCGCGATGAGTTGCATCTGCGGCTCCTGCATGCCGCGCGACGTGACGGCGGGCGTGCCGACACGAATGCCGCTGGCGATGGCGGGGGGATTGGTGTCGAAGGGGATGGCGTTCTTGTTGACGGTGATGCCGGCGCGTTCGAGCGCCTCCTGCGCCTCTTTGCCGGTAACCTTCCGGGAGAAGACATCGACCAGCATCAGATGCGTGTCCGTGCCCCCGGAAACGATGCGGAAACCTGCCGCGGCGAGCGCGCGGGCAAGCGTGACGGCATTCGAGACAATCTGCCTCTGGTAATCCCGGAATTCAGGCTGCAGGGCTTCGTGGAAGCAGACGGCCTTGGCGGCGATGACGTGCATGAGCGGCCCGCCCTGCAAGTAGGGGAAAACACTCTTATCGATTTCCTTGGCGTACTGCGCCTTCGAGAAAACGGCGCCCCCGCGCGGCCCGCGCAGGGTCTTGTGCGTGGTGGTGGTGACAAAGTCAGCGTGCGGAAACGGGCTGGGGTGAAGCCCGGCGGCAATCAGCCCGGCGATGTGAGCGATATCAACCATAAGTGCGGCTCCTGCCTGTCGGGCGATAGCGGCCAGGCGCTCGAAATCGATGATGCGCGGGTAGGCGCTGGCGCCGGCCACAATCAGCTTGGGCCGATGCTCCATGGCCAGGCGTTCCAGTTCATCGTAGTCAATCGTCTCGGTGTCCCGCCGCACCCCATAAGAAACGACCTTGTACATCCGGCCGGAAAAATTGAGCGGGTGGCCGTGGGTCAGATGGCCGCCGTGGGCCAGGCTCATGCCGAGCATGGTATCGCCCGGCTTGAGCACCGTGACGTAAACCGCCTGGTTGGCTTGGCTCCCGGAGTGCGGTTGAACGTTCGCGTGCTCGGCGCCGAAAAGTTTCTTGGCCCGCTCGATGGCCAGCGATTCGGCGACGTCCACGAACTCGCAGCCACCGTAGTAACGCTTGCCGGGCAATCCCTCCGCATACTTGTTGGTCATGACTGAGCCGAGGGCTTCGAGCACCGCTTCACTGACGAAATTCTCGGAGGCAATCAGCTCGAGGGTTCGTGCCTGGCGATCGACCTCGCAGTCGATGGCGCGGGCAATATCCGGATCAACCTCGGCCAGCGCCCGCCGCCGGTAAGGGAGTGCAGAGCTCATTCCTTTTCCTCCGTATGATGGCGCCGGTCGAGGGCGGCGATCTTGTCGACGCGGCGTTGATGTCGCCCCCCCTCGAAGGGAGTCGCGAACCACGTATCCAGGATTTTCTCGGTGGTCGCCGGATCATTGAACAGGACACCCAGGGCGAGCACGTTGGCATCGTTGTGCGCCCGGGCGAAATGGGCCGAGAGCGTGTCGTTGCAGGTGGCCGCGCGAATGCCCGGAACCTTGTTGGCGGTGATCGCCACGCCGATGCCCGTCCCGCAGACGAGCACGCCGTAGTCGGCTTGCTTCGCGGCCACGCGCGCCGCCACCTTCTCCGCGAAGTCGGGGTAATCCACCGGCTCGTACGTGAGCGGCCCTTGATCTTCTACCTCGTAGCCCTGGCGGGTAAGGTACTCGCTAATCTTCTCTTTCAGGGCGAAGCCGGCGTGGTCACTCCCCAAGGCGATCTTGAGTTTTCTCGTCAATCGCGGACCTCGGGTTTCCATTTAACCACAAAACGTCGCGGCGTGGGAATCGACGCGGGCGGGCGTCCGTATCCCGCGCGAAGCGACGGGGTGGATTGACAACGAGGGGGCGCAGGAATTACGCTTCGCAATCGTCCGAGCGAACCGATCGGGATTCTCTCCAGGGAGGGACGGATGAAAAAACTGTGGGTGGCGAGCGTATTGGGGATGGTGCTGGTCCTCTCCAGGGTCGAGGCCGCGGCGGGAGCTGAAGGGGGCTCGCCCGAGGACGAAGCGGCACTCCGCCAAGTCCAGGAGGAGTTCGCCGCCGCCTGGAATCAACACGACCCGACGGCGATGGCCCGGTTCTGGGCGGAAGATGGGGACTGGCTGGGGCCGGATGGTTACTTTGCGCAAGGGCGCGCCGCCGTGGAGAGCTACCTTTCCGAAGCCCATACCGGCGACTGGGCAACCAGTAAGAACACCATCACCGTCACGAGCATTCGCTTTCTCAAGCCGGATGTCGCGGCCGTGAACGCCGAGTACAACCTGACCGGCGCACGCGACTGGTTCAACAATCCGATTCCGAACCAGAAGATACTCGCCACAAGCATCATGGTGAAGAAGGACGGAAAGTGGCTGACCTCGGTCTTTCGGGCCTTCATTCCACCCCCTCCGCCCAGGGATTAGGACTTCGGTGGAGATTGCTCGACGGGGTGCCGCACGGGCAATCCGGCCGGAGGAACGCGGGGCGCGGCGCGCCCGAGCGCCGAGTGCGTACAAGCTTTTCGACCTCTGCCAGCCATTTGACCAGCCCCTGACACTCTTGTTAAAGTCATCTGCTGAGCGTCCTCCGCGGGAAATCCCTGATGGCACCCGCACCGACGCGGGGCAGAGGAGTGATTATTGTCCTTCATGAAGGAGAGAAAGATCCGTGGCTGAGGAAACAAAAGGCACGATTGGAATTCTGACCGGGGGCGGGGACTGCCCGGGTTTAAACGCCGTCATTCGCGCCGTGGTTCGACGCGCGGATATGCTGGGGTACAGAGTCCTGGGTGTGAAAAACGGCTGGCTCGGGATGCTGAAGGAGATGGCTGAGCCGCTCACGCTAAGGGACGTTTCGGGCATCCTGCCGCGCGGCGGAACGATTATCGGCACCTCGCGCACCAACCCGCTCAAAAAGGAAGAAGACAAGAACAAAGTCAAAGAGAACATGAAGAAGATGGGGCTCGATTACCTCATCGCGGTGGGCGGCGAGGACACGCTCGGCGTGGCGCGTTTCCTGGCCGCGGAAGGGCTCAAGGTCATCGGGGTCCCGAAAACCATCGACAACGATGTGGAAGGGACTGATCAGACGTTCGGTTTCGATACGGCGGTTTCGATCGTGACCGAGGCCATTGACCGTCTGCATACGACCGCCGAATCGCACCAGCGCGTGATGGTGGTGGAAGTGATGGGCCGTCACACGGGTTGGATCGCCACCGTGGCCGGATTGGCGGGCGGCGCCGACTGCATCCTGATCCCCGAAAAGCAAGTCACGATCGAATCGGTGTGCGATATCATCCGTAGCCGGCACTCGCGCGGCAAGCTGTTCTCCATTGTGGTTGTCGCGGAAGGTTTTCAGCTCGCCGGGGCGGACCAGGAGCTGGTCACCAAATCGGCCCGCCTCGACCAGTTCGGGCACGTCCAACTCGGCGGCATCGGCGAGATCATCGCGCGCGAAATCGAGCGACGTACCGGATACGAGACACGGGCGACCGTGCTCGGCCACATCCAACGCGGCGGATCGCCCACCGCTTATGACCGTGTCCTGGGCACCCGTTATGGCATCAAGGCGGTGGACCTGATCCACGAAGGCAAGTCGGGAATGATGGTTTGCCTGCGGGGAAACCGGATCACGGCCGTGCCCCTCTCCGAAGCCTTGACCAAGCTCAAGTTCGTCGATCCCGGACTGGTCGAGACCGCCGAGATCTTCTACGGGTGACGGGTGGCTGGGTTGGGGGCCGCGAAGCCAGCGTAGTTCCCACCTCTCCCCGGCCCGGCAACGTACGTTGCCGGGCCCTCTCGGTTTCTAGCCGGAACATCAGCCTGGAAACGTCCGCACCGAGAGGGACTCTCTAGTCTGTCACGTTGGTGCGGGAGCCGCGGCGCACCACCGCTTCCAGATCCCGGGCGAGGGGCGCCAGATTCGAGTGGGGCAGGCAGGAAAGGAGCGTCCGGAAGGAGAGGAGCGTCTCTTTGGCCATGAGATCAAAGTCGAGAAAGTAGATATCGAGTTGCTGCCACAGCTCCGGGGGATAGTATTGCGTGCGGTCTGCCTCCTTGTAAGTGCGCTGGAGTTCGGCGGTCAGTATCTCGCACGCACGGCGCAGCAGCCGGAGGTGAAGCTGGAAGCGGTGTCGGGATCGCAACACCAAGCGGTCGAACAACTCGTGCATGCGGGCCGACTCGATGAGCGGCCGCGACTTGAAGCGGTTTGCCACCAGGGGCTGACTCGGAATCACGACCCGGGTGTCGCCCAGGTGCTGGCCCATGATGGCGTTGAGTGCATTGAGAATTTCCGCCAGCCGGTTCCATTCGTCCAAGGCCAGGCGAACCAGCCGCCAGGCAATCGCCGCTTGCCCGGCGTCCCGCTCCTCAAAAGCATCGTTCAGGGAGACGCCGAGGATGGCCGATTGGGTTTCAATCTCCAAACGCACGGGCCCGTAGATGGCCTCGCGCTCGGTGCCCAGGTGCGCGAGTCTGTTCACACGGGGCCCTGGCGGTAAATCCAGATCGAGGACCCATCGCAGCAGCAACCCCAGGAGGAGCAGAATCGCCAATCCCAACAGCCAATTCATCGCAGAGTTACTATAGGGAAATTCTCCCCTTGCCACAAGGACATATCTGAGGGCGTGATCCGTTGGATTCACCAGTGACGAGATGCCCTGCAAATCTTTGTTCGAGGCTATTCGCCGAGTTCCGCGTGTCATCCGGCCTTTAGATTTGACGCCAGTCACAAACCGTAATGGTATTCTCGTCCGCTCCTGATGCCGTTCGGACCGTCTGCGTGCCGGCTTTTTGCTTTTGTCAAGAATCGTCCCCTCGTGCTATGATCGATTTGGAGACAAAAGGGAAATAGAGAAGCGAGGAGAATTGGCGGATGCCATTGACGCAAGATTTCAGGACGGCCTTGATTGAGCGGTTCAAGATTCACCCCAAAGACACCGGTTCGGCCGAGGTCCAAGTCGCCTTGCTCAGCGAGCGGATCAACTACCTGACCGAACATTTCCGCACGCATCGGAAGGACCACTCTTCCCGGCACGGCCTGTTGACCATGGTCGGCCGAAGGCGGCGTTTGCTCGAGTACTTAAAGCGAAGGAATCCTGACAGCTACCAGCAGATTATCGAGAAGTTGGGTATCCGCAAGTAGTCCGGTTGTGACCCCACCATCGGCGATATTGGACTCCAGAGTTCCCGGCAGTGCCCGCAACCCTGCAAGGGATCGGCGCAGGTCGCCATCCTGCAAGGGGGTGGATCTTCCCCCCTGGGATACTCTTCCAGTCACTGGCCTACCTTTCGAGTCGCGACTCCCCTTTTCATCTGAGAGGCGTGCGGAGCTCCTTGCATCCCGCGCCGGCGACGGGGCGGTTCGAATGGCCACGCGCCGCGGCGAGTTCTGCCGGTAACCGGCACAGCCGCCCGATTGACTATGGGAGGTTTTATCTTGCAGCAAATCAGCATTCCCCTGGGTGCCAGTACCCTGACCATTGAATACGGCAAGCTGGCCAAACAAGCCAACGGCTCCGCCTACGTGCGCTACGGCGACACCGTGGTATTGGCCACCGCCTGTGCCACCGAGCCGCGGGAGGGCATTGATTTCTTCCCCCTCACCGTGGACTATCGCGAATACACCTATGCCGCGGGGAAGATTCCCGGCGGTTTCTTCAAACGCGAAGGCCGGCCGACGGAAAAGGAAATTCTCACCAGCCGCCTCATCGATCGGCCCTTGCGTCCCATGTTCCCCGAGGGGTTCAAAGAGGAGACGCAGGTCATTGCCATGGTGCTTTCGGCCGACTCCGACAACAACCCCGATATCGTCGGCCTGGTGGCGGGCGGTGCGGCGTTGTATTTCTCCGATATCCCGTTCTATGCACCGGTTGCCGGCGTGCGCGTCGGCCTGGTCGACGGCGCGCTCGTCACCAACCCTACCTACGAGCAGGTTAAGGCCAGCCTGCTCAATCTCGTCGTGGCGGGGAGCGAAGAGGCGATCGTGATGGTCGAGGCCGGGGCGAGGGAAGTATCCGAAGCCACCATCCTCGACGCTATCGAGTACGGACACAACGAAATCCGCCGCATCATTGCCGCCGAGAAAGAGCTTTTTGCCGCGCTGGGCATTCAAAAGCGCCAGTTTGTTGCTCCCGCGCGGGACGAAGCCCTCTACGAAGAAGTCCGACAGAAAGCGGAGGCGGCGATTCACGAAGCGATGGACACAACGAAGTACGTCAAGCAGGAAAGCCATCGCAAGATCGCCGCCCTGCGCACCGAGCTGATCGAAAGCTACCCGGAAGAAGACGAGGAGAAGCGCCGGAAAGTGGCGCAGTACTTCGACGCGGTGGAAGAACGGCTGTTCCGGGACGACGTGCTCTGCGGGCAGCGGCGGCCGGACAAACGAGCCTTCGACCAAGTGCGCCCCATCACCTGCGAAGTGGGCTTGCTGCCGCGTACGCACGGCTCGGCGCTGTTCACGCGCGGCGAAACCCAGGCGCTGGTGACGGTGACACTGGGCACGGCGGAAGACCAGCAGCGGCTCGACGTGCTCGAGGGCGAGTCATACAAAACCTTCATGCTCCATTACAATTTCCCTCCCTTCAGCGTCGGGGAAGTCAAGATGCTGCGCGGACCCGGACGGCGCGAGATCGGACACGGCGCCCTGGCGGAGCGGGCGCTGGCGTCGATCTTGCCCGACGCACAGACCTTCCCTTACACCATCCGCGTGGTTTCCGACATCCTGGAATCGAATGGCTCCTCTTCGATGGCGACCGTGTGCGGGGGCTGCCTGGCGCTGATGGACGCGGGCGTCCCCATCCAGGCCCCGGTGGCGGGCATCGCCATGGGGCTCGTGAAAGAAGGCGACAAGTACGCCATCCTCACCGACATCGCCGGTGCCGAAGATCACTACGGCGACATGGATTTTAAGGTCGCGGGGACCAAGGACGGCATCACAGCCTTGCAGATGGATATCAAGACTACCGGCGTGACGCCGCCGATTATGGGCAAAGCGCTCGAGCAAGCCAAGGCGGGCCGGCTGCACGTGCTCGGCAAGATGCTCGAGACGCTGCCTGAGCCGCGTACCAAGATCTCCCCCTACGCGCCGCGCATCTACACTCTGCAGATCAACCGGCAGAAGATCGGCGAACTAATCGGGCCGGGCGGCAAAGTCATTCGCGGCATCGTCGAACAGACGGGCGCGAAAATTGACGTCGACGACGACGGCAAGGTCAACGTCTCCGCCGTGGATGAGGCTGCGGCCAACAAGGCCTTGAAGATCATCAAGGACCTGATGGCCGAAGCCGAATTGGGCAAGACCTATTTGGGCAAGGTCGTGCGGCTGGCGGAGTTCGGGGCCTTCGTCGAAATCTTTCCGGGCACTGACGGCCTGCTCCATGTCAGCGAAGTCGCTGAGCATCGCATCCGCGATATCCGCGACGAGCTGAAAGTAGGCGATCAGCTCCTGGTTAAGGTCATCGGCATCGACGGCAACAAGATTCGCTTGAGCCGCAAGGCCGTCCTGCGCGACCAGCGCCACAAGGTCGGCGTCAGGCACCAACAGCAACAGGAGAAACACCCGTAAAAATCCGGATCACCTCCACTCACCTGTAGGGGGCAGGGCTCCTGCTTGCCCCTTTTTATTCGCGGCCGAGTCGGCCCGCCAACTCCTGCTCGGAACACGGCCGTCTCGACCGTGTCCCGGGCGGGACGCCCATGCCACCTCCCTCGCGTGCCCCGACGAGCCCCTTGTTGCGCCAACCATTAGGCGGGTGTGGGTGCCAGCCTGAAGGCTAACGTTACGAAGAAGCAAATGGCAGGGCGCATAAGGTCTTCTTGGCCTGGCCCAGCGAGTATGACGGCAAAGCTTCCCGGTTGAAGGCGAGGGCGGCGGAAGGGGCTACCCGTAGCTTCTTAGAAAGGTGAGTGCCGGAAGTGGCAAGTCCTGGCTGGCGCGCACGCCTTACTGAGGCTGTGAAAGAATTGGTGCAAGGGCAAAAGCTTCTTGAGCCAAGGCGCAAAGCCGTGGAGCCCGCGAAGAACCCAAATGACTTGTGCGGGGTGACGCTTTGCGCCTTCGCGTCTCTGCATGAGGCTTGGCATGTTTTGTAGTTTTGTTGCAGCGAGGTGGCCGGCTGTACGGGCAACACAGGCGTCGTCCTGTCTGGGTCTGGTTGGGCCGGAAACGAGGGCGATTCACGAATCGCACCTACGAAGAGTCGGCGGTCGCTTCCCGGACCAGGGGAACGCTCCGACCGCGGCCCTTGTATGTTGCTGGCCAAGGCTAGAATGCCATCTACGATGGGCGACTTAAAACTTTTGACCGTTGACCAAAGCTAGGATTCTGTTGGTAACAAGGGAGACTCCAGTTTTGTAAGAGAATTGCCCAAGTCTAAGAAGTCGGCTCGGACCAACCATGCTGAAAAAGCGTTGGTTTTGCCAGGCCTTGACCCCAGGCGCCGCAAAGGTCCTCCCCTTGCAGGACGCGGGTCGGTCGATTGAGTCATCCCGTGTGCGGCTCAGTACCCGCGGCGCTTGTCCACGACGTTGATGAGCGGCAGGCGGTTCACGTAGCGGCGCAGGTTCTCGATGAGGACGGCCATCTGGCGCTCCGGGGTCCGCGGCGTCCAGCCGGAAGTGTGGCAAGTGATGATGACGTTGCCGGCGGTCCAAAGCGGTTCGTCGGCGGGCAGCGGCTCCTTGTAGGCCACGTCGAGCCCGGCGCCCGCGATCCAGCCTTCTTGCAAGGCGCGCACGAGCGCCGGCGTATCCACGAGCTTGCCGCGCGACATGTTGATGAAGTAGGCAGTCGGCTTCATGGCGCGGAAGACGGATTCGTTGAACATGCCTTCGCTTACGCGCGTGTGCGGCGCGGCACTCACCAGCACGTCCACTTGCGAGACCATCAGCGGCAGCCAATCGAGCGAATGCAGTTCCGCCACAAACTGCGGCTTGGGAAGCGGCTTGGGATCGACGGCGAGGATCTTCATGCCGAACCCGTAATGCGCGCGGTAGGCGATTTCGGTTCCGATGCCGCCCAGCCCCACGATGCCCATGGTCATGCCGCTCACATCATGCAGACCCTGGAGCTGCTTCCACTGCCGTTCGCGCGTCTGGACAGCATAGCGGTTAATGCCGTGCGCGAGCGCGAGCAGCAAGCCGATGGCCGTCTCCGAAATTGCCGGCGCATAGACGCGTTGCATGTTGGTGAGCACGACGGGGCTCTCAACCAGTTCGGGCCAAAGGATGGTTTCGACGCCTGCCGCCGCGTACTGGATCCAACGCAGTTGCTTGGCAGCCTGCAAGTCCTCGCGGGAGAATCGGCCGTAGATCACCTGCGCATCGACCACTTCGCGCCGGAAGTCGCTCTCCGTCTTCGAGAGGCTCAGTTCGATTCCGGCCGCGACGCCGCGAATCTTCTGCTGATACGGTTCTCCGATTTCCGCACGCGTCACCAGCTTGACGCGGTCGAGGGGCGCACCTTCGCCCGGCGCGGCGAGGGGATACGTTTCCACGGTGACGGGGTAGGGCACGTCGGGCGCAGCGGCGGGCAGCGCCTCCGGCATCAATGCTGCTCCCGTCGAACCCGCCGTCACGTGGTGCAGAAACCGGCGTCGAGACAAACTCTGCTTGCACATCACACACCTCCGGATGGGAATCGCCAGAGTCTAGCACGAGCCGGACTCGCCGACCAGCGTGGCGTGACCGTGTGAGGGGGTCCTTGGCCTCCTCGCGCCAGGCACACCGACGCCCGGCAGCGGTTCGCAAACCCCGCTCGATCGTGCTAGGATGCCCCCTGCCTTCGGGGCGCGGCGCGGCCGGGGCAGGCGGGCTGACTCGGAAAACCGAACAGAAGGTGGCCTTCTCGCATGGCACTCTACATGGTTGAAAAGCTTGTAGGGGGAGTGATCCTGCTGGATCTTCGCGGGCGTCTCGTCCTGGGGGAGGAGACGGAAGCCCTGCGGGAAACAGTGAAGCGCCTGCTCGAGGCCGGACACACGCGCATTGTTCTGAACCTCGCAGAGGTCAACTACATGGACAGCTCAGGACTTTCGGCCCTCATCTCCAGTTTCACTTCGGCGCGGAAGCAGGGGGGAGAGCTGAAACTCCTCAACCTCACCAAGCGCATCAGGGACCTACTGCTCATCACGAAGCTGAGCACCGTATTCGAGGTCTACGACTCGCTCGAAGACGCGCAACGGTCGTTTGCCCCGCCCCCCGATGCCTAGCTGGTTGGCGAAAAGTCCCCGACGCTGTCATCCTCAGGAGCCGAAAACGATGAGGGATCCCTGTATTTGCCTCACTCGACAAATGCCGGGAATCTTCGCGGAGATTACCCTGAGCGAAATGCAAAGGATCCTTCGCGGCGCTCGTGATGACAAGCGAAGGGCTCAGAATGGCAATGACGTCGGGCTTTTCAGCAACCTGCTGGAAGCGCCCGGCATCTGGAACCCCTCCCGGAGCCTTTGACAATCAACTTGGCTGCTGTTAGAGTTGCCGTAACAGCGTAGGAGAGGATTCTTCGCCGGCCGTCGAAAACGGTTCTCCGACCTGCCTGGAACGAGCTCCTTTTACGCTCGTCGAGGTTTCCTATGCAAGGCACAATCAAGCGAGTCATTCGGGATCGCGGATTCGGATTTATCCGCTCATCCGAGGGGCAAGAGGTATTCTTTCACCGCAGCAGTCTCCAGCATCTCAACTTTGAGGGATTGAAAGAGGGCGAGCCCGTCGAGTTCGAGATGGAGCGAGGTGAGAAGGGCCCACGCGCCACCGCCGTGCGCCCGGGGAAGTAAGGACCAAGAAGCGACACGCTGACCGGCCATCGAGAGCGCTCGCCCACGAGAGGGTGAGTGTGCGATAGATCGCAGCCATGCGCCATGCCAAGCGTTGCGCTCTGTGCGGAAAACCTTCGGCCTTAGTCAGTGCGGCCCTCGCGACCTGCGTCGCGTGTCTTCGCACGCACCCCACGGACAGCCTGCCGCTGGCCCATCAGGCGCACGTCGCAGCCCGCCGCAAGTTCGGCTTGCCGCCGACGTCCCCGGTCACACCCGGCGGGGTGCAGTGCCGATTGTGCGCGCGCGAATGCTTGATCGGAGCGGGCGAGCGCGGTTACTGTGGGTTGCGCACGGTGGGGGAAGGCCGCCTGGTGCACTGGGCAGGAATACCGGCGCGAGGTCTGCTGCATTGGTACCGCGACGCGTTGCCCACCAACTGCGTGGCCGACTGGGTATGTCCAGGCAGCCGGCAGTTTGGCCGGCACAATCTCGCGGTCTTCTACGCCAGTTGCACCCTGGACTGCTTGTTCTGCCAGAACTGGACCTTTCGCGAGGTGTCACCCCACGCGGCCGAGACGACGAGCGCGCGGGAATTGGCCGAGGTGGCGAACGCCCAAACCTTTTGCGTTTGCTTTTTCGGCGGCGACCCGGCCTCCCAAATGACCCATGCCCTGGCCGCGGGAAGTCAGTTGGCGCGTCAAGGCGTGGTGGTCTGTTGGGAGACCGCCGGCACCTCGAATCCCCGCTTGCTGGATCGCGCCGTAGAGCTTTCCCTTTCCTCGGTGGGCTGCATCAAGTTCGACTTGAAAGCCGGCGATGAAAACCTCCACATCGCGCTCACCGGCGCCTCGAACCGGCAGACGCTGGAGAACTTCGCCCGCGCCGCACGGCGATTCAACGAGCGTCCGCAGGCGCCGTTGGTGATTGCAAGTACGTTGCTCGTGCCCGGTTATGTGGACGCGGAAGAGGTGGGGCGGATCGCACACTTCATTGCCGGGATCAACCCTGCGATCCCGTACTCGCTCCTGGGCTTTGCGCCCCATTTCTTCATGTCCGATCTGCCGCGCACCTCACTGCGCCACGCGCGGGAAGCCGAGGAGGCGGCGCGGGCCGCGGGCCTTACCAACGTGCACATTGGCAACCGCCATTTGCTGGGGCATGATTACTGAGGAGGGGCTGGAGCCGGGGAGTCGCTTCATGGAGAAAGCGGTATTTCTTCTCGGTCTTCTTCTGGGGAGTATGACCACGTTCTGTGACAAAGCGCCGCAAGGGGAGAAAGGCAACTCCGGCGAGGTTCGCGCGCTCCCTGCGCCGCAGCGGGCAGGCAAGATCACGCTCGAAGAAGCCATCGCGCGGCGGCGCTCCCACCGCGAGTTCAAGAAACAACCGCTCTCCGACCAGGAGCTTTCGCAATTGCTCTGGGCCACGCAAGGGATTACTCACCCGGACGGCTACCGTGCGGCGCCTTCGGCCGGCGCGCTCTATCCGCTGGAACTCTACGTTGCGACGCAGGAGGGTTTGTTCCACTATCAACCGCATTCCCATCGTCTGATTCGCCGCCAGGCGCGCGACCTGCGCGCGGAGTTGGCGCGTGCGGCCTTAGATCAATCCGCGGTCAGCGAGGCGCCGGCCGTTTTCGTGATCGTCGCCGTATACGAGCGCACCGCGCGCAAATACGGTCCGGCGCGCACCCCGCGCTATGTCCACCTGGAGGCGGGCCACGCCGCACAGAACCTCTTGTTGGAAGCTGTTGCCCTTGGATTGGGGGGTGTACCCGTGGGGGCATTCCATGACGAACGCATCCAATCAGTCCTCGGTTTGCCCGGCGACCACAAGCCGCTCTATCTGATTCCTGTGGGCCATCCGCGCTGAGCGGCAATCCTACAAGCCAAAGGAAAGGCCGAGTTCCTTCGCCACGCCCTGGATGTAGCGGCGCGCTTCGCCGTACTCCTCATCGTTCTTCAAATGCTCGAGCATGAGCGGCGCGTCCACCGGCAACTTGGAGAGTTCGGTCAGGTAGGTTCGGTAGTCGAGGTTGCCTCGGCCGGGAATCACTTCCTTGAAGTGGACTTGCAATTCGACTTCCCAGGCGATGTCCTTGGCATGGCAGGAGGCGATCCACCGCCCGAGCTTGGAGAAGCAGTCGCGAATGACCGCGCTCGTCGAGAAAATGCGCTCCGGACTGTTGATGGTGTTGGTGACGTCGAGGTGCACCCCGAAACCTTTGCGGTCAACCGCCTTGATGAGCTTCACGTAATCGTCCGGTCCGGTCGGCAGGCACCAGGCCATCATCTCGATGGTGAACACGGTGCGCTGCGGCTTGACGGCGTCGATTACCTTGCGGCAGTTCTCGACCGTGGCGTCGAAAAACTTGGGCGTGAGATTGTCCGGATGCGGGCCGTACCAGACATCGGGATTGTAGGAGCCCGCGATGTCCACGCAACAGCGCGCGGCCAGCTCCTCGGCCAGCGCCAACCGCTCCGTGACATAATTCAGATTCTTGCGGCGCTTCTCGGGGTCGGGATCGAGCATATTCACCCAGGCGCCGACCTCCGCGATTGCCACGTCCTCGGCCGCGTATTCCTTGACGATCGCGGCAATCTTCTCCTTGTCCTTCAGGTCCACCGTCGACGCATAGGCCGCACGGTAGCCCAATGCGCGATGGGCCCGCGCCTGCTCGGCAGGATCGTCGGTCTTCACGAATATCGGGCCGCCCAGCCGCATGGGCTTGCTCTCGGCCGCCCCTGCACGCCTCGCGGTCGCGGCCATCGGTGCTGATGCGAGCGCGGCGCCGCTTGTCCTTTGAAGAAATGCTCTGCGAGAAATCGCCCTGGACTGCATGCCCACTCCTCGAGCGGAGGCTCTTCTGCCGGGTCTCAAGCACATTGCCGGCGGTCGCCAGCGCTTAGCGGGTTGCGGAACCACCCTGTCATGCTGAGGAGCCCGAGGCGAGGAAGGCTCTCTCTGTTCGCCCGACTCTACGAATGCCGGGATTCTTCGCGGACCCTACCCTGAGCGAAATGCAAAGGATCCTTGGCTACGCTCAGCATCACAAGCGAAAGGTTCAGGATGACAATAACATTGGATTTCTAGCAATCTGCTAACCCCTAATTCCAGATCCCAGCACTCTATGCGCCTGCGCCAGCTTGCGCGGAATTGCGAGTTGCTGCGGGCAATGCGGCAGGCAGTCGCCGCAGGCGATGCAGGCGTCGCCCTGCCGGTCGAGAAGCGCATAAAGTGCCCGAGCGCGGAAGCGTTCACCATAATCCTGGGCGTAACGCTCATAGCGCAGGATATCCGCGATGGGAATGCCGTGCTCGCAATGGCTGGCGCACTCGTTGCAGAGCCGGCAGACTTCGCGATCGGCGTAAGCCGTCATCTGTTCGATGGCGTGGACATCCGCGGCGCGCAGGGGTTGGCCGGCACCGGAAAATGTATCGACGAACTCATTCAAATTGTTGATCTGGATGACAGCGGCATCGAGTTCGGTCGCCGTCGTCAGCCAGCGCGCCAGCGCATGGTGGGGCGAGGTTCCGGCGGGGAACTGCTTCATGAATTCGCGGTCCTCCTTCATGCGCCCCGCGCCGCGTGTGGTCTTCATGGCAATGGTGCCGAAACCCTTGCGATGCGCCTGGCTGACCCACTCTTTCATAGGTTCGGTTTTGCCGTAGGAGTACATGAATTGTGCGTGCTCGAACACCCCGTCTTCCATCACAGCCGTCAGAATCTCGGCTGCGTTCTGCCCGTTCTTGACGCGCCAGTTGCCACCGTAGTGGTGTTGGGAGAGGCAGAGATGACGGACCAGTCCCTCCTTCTTCAGCCGCTCGAAAGCACGGACGAATCCCCGCTCGTTTTTCACTTCCGCCGCGTTATGAAAGCCAAAGTGAAACTGCATATCGTCAAAGTAGCGGAGGCCGGTCTGGACGAGCGACTTCTTCACGAACTGGTAGTGCGCTTCTTCATCGATCCGGCCGGTCTCGTGGCTGCCGTGGGCGCGATCCACGCAGACCTGGCAGAAGTGGGCCTCGCGGTTCTTGAGGATCGCCTGCGGGACATTGCCGCGGTCCCACTCGTCGGCCTTGTGCCAGAAGTTGACGCCACAGCGGATGCCGGCTTCGACCGCATCGGCCGACCAGGTGGCGGCACCGACAAGGACCGTCACCTCGCGGTCCGAATTCCCCAGCCGGTGGCGCGGCAGCTTGCCGACTTTGGCCGCTGCCTCTTCGATTTGCGCCGGCGTTGCGGCGCGGCACGCCGACCCTATGCCGCTCGCCATTGCGCCGGCGGTGGTCGCGAGAAATTCGCGACGACGAATCCCATTCCATTTCGACATGATCATTCACCCCCTCTAGCAGAAGATCCAGTGCAGTGAGAAGCGGACAGGGGAGAAACAACGATCCTGCCCGCAAGCCGGCAGCCCCCAGTCCCTGGCGGGTTGCTGAAAACCGATGTCGTTGTCATTCTGAGTCCTTCGCTTCTCATCGTGAGGGCCGTGAAGGATCCTTTGCATTTCGCTCAGGGTAGACTCCGCGAGGAATCCCGGCCCTTGTAGAATCCGGCCAATACGGAGATCCTTCGTGGCCTTCGGCTCCTCAGGATGCCCGCGGCGGAGATTCTTCCGCAACTGTTAGCCCCCAGTCCCGAGCTTCCTATCTATTGCCTGTCCCAGCTCCACCAGCGCCTTACCGAGGTCGGCCGTTTCCTCGTACATGACCACCCTCACAAGGTAGCGGCCTTTGCGAAAGACGAGGCTGGTCGTGTAGAGCCGACCCTCCTCGCCCACGCTCGCCGGTTTGGAATCCCCTGCCCCCTCCATGGCGAGCAGCTTGCGAGGGCCTTCGGCCGACCGCATGATGTGGATGTCCACCACAGCGCCAGCCTTGTTTTGATA
>Ga0073934_10002565_pt1 | contig 37107 bp, 28 predicted proteins | sample LarsenN4metaG_FD_76834 | JGI IMG/M metagenome (GOLD analysis project Ga0073934, IMG submission 76834) | Hot spring sediment bacterial and archeal communities from British Columbia, Canada, to study Microbial Dark Matter (Phase II) - Larsen... ... | reverse complement strand
TACGTACGGCAGGATGCCGCCGTGCCGGTAGTAGTCGACCTCGATCGGCGTGTCGATCCGCAAGAGCAGCGGCACGTTCTGCGCCTGCCCGTTCTTGCGGCGGATGACCATGGTCACGTCCTGCATCGGCCGGATGCCGTTGCCGATGCCGGTGAGGTCGATCGTCTCCGAGCCGTCGATCTTGAGCGACTGCACGCTCGCGCCGTCCTTGAACTGCAGCGGCAGCACACCCATGAACACGAGGTTCGCGCGGTGGATGCGCTCGAAGTTGCGGACGATCACGGCCTTGACGCCCAGGAGCTGCGGGCCCTTCGCCGCCCAGTCGCGCGAGGAGCCCTGACCGTACTCGTCGCCCCCGAACACCACGGAGGGCACGCCTTCCTTCTGGTAGCGCATCGCGGCCTCGTAAATGCTGGTCTGCTCGCCGCTCGGGTGGTGAATGGTGACGCCGCCCTCGCTGCCCGGAACCATGAGGTTCTTGATGCGGACGTTGGCGAAGGTGCCGCGCATCATGATCTCGTGGTTGCCGCGGCGCGCGCCGTAGGTGTTGAAATCCGCAATCGCGACACCGTGCTCCTGCAGGTACTGGCCGGCGGGCGAGGCGGCGCGGATGCCGCCGGCCGGGCTGATGTGATCGGTGGTGATCGAATCGCCGAAGATGCCCAGCACACGCGCGCCCTTCACATCGGCTGGCTTGCCCGGCTTCATCGTGAAGCCCTCGAAGTAGGGCGGCAGCCGCACGTAGGTCGACTTCTCGTCCCACTGATAGGTCGCTCCAACCGAAGCCGGGATCTCGTCCCACATCGGGTTGCCTTCCCGGAACGCCGAGAACACCCTCTTGTACAGCTCCGGATCGGTGGCGTACTTCGTCACCTCGGCGATCTCCTTCTGGCTTGGCCAGATGTCCTTCAGGTACACGGGCTTGCCGTCCTTGCCGGTGCCGAGGGGATCCCGGCTCATGTCGATGTCGACCGTGCCCGCGAGCGCGAATGCCACCACGAGCGGCGGGCTCATGAGGAAGTTCGCCTTGATGTTCTGGTGGATGCGCGCCTCGAAGTTGCGGTTGCCCGAGAGCACCGCGGCCGCCACGATGTCGTTCTTCGCGACCGCCTCGTCGATCCCCGGGTCGAGCGGGCCGGAGTTGCCGATGCAGGTCGTGCAGCCGTAGCCGGCGAGATAGAACCCGAGCTGCTCGAGGTAGGGCAGGAGCCCCGCGTTCTTGAGATACTCGGTGACGGCGCGCGAGCCGGGCGCGAGCGAAGTCTTCACGCGGGGATGCGGCTTGAGGCCCTTCTCGACCGCCTTCTTCGCGAGCAGCCCCGCGCCGAGCAGCACGCCCGGGTTGGAGGTGTTCGTGCACGAGGTGATGGCCGAGATCAGGACGTCGCCGTGGCCCACGTCGATCGCGTCCTTCCCGGTCGCCACGCGCTTGGCGGTCTCGCCGCCCTTGCCGTAGCCGCCATCGGCGACCGGTTTTGCCATGAGCTCCGCGAACTTGCCCTTCAGCGCCGGGAGGTCGAGCCGGTCGTGCGGGCGGCGCGGGCCGGATACCGCGGGCTTCACCGTGGCGAGATCGAGCTCCACCACCTCGCTATAGTCGATGTCGCCCTTCTCCGGTATGCCGTACATCCCCTGCGCTTCGTAGTAAGCCTTGACCGCGGCAACGATGTCGCCGCGGCCGGTCATCCGGAGAAACTCGCACGAGACGTCATCCACCGGGAAGAAGCCGCAGGTCGCGCCGTACTCTGGCGACATGTTGCCGATGGTTGCGCGGTCGGGGACGGGCAGCGACGCCGCGCCCTCGCCGAAGTACTCGACGAACTTGCCCACCACTTTCCGGTCGCGCAGGAGCTTCACGATGGCGAGCACGAGGTCGGTCGCGGTGACGCCTTCGGAGAGCCTGCCGGTGAGATGCACCCCGACGACGTCGGGCTCGAGGAAGTACATCGGCTGGCCCAGCATCGAGGCCTCGGCCTCGATGCCGCCGACGCCCCAGCCGAGCACGCCCAGGCCGTTCACCATGGTGGTGTGCGAATCGATGCCGACCAGGCTGTCGGGGTAGTACATGCCGTCCTTTTGCCACACCACCCGCGACACGTACTCGAGGTTCACCTGGTGGCAGATGCCGTTGCCGGGCGGGATGATGTGGAACGTCTTGAACGCCTGCGCGCTCCACTTCAGGAACTGGTAGCGCTCGCGGTTGCGGGTGAACTCGATCTCCATGTTCTTCTGCAGCGCGTCGGGCGCCCCGTAATGGTCGATCTGCACCGAGTGGTCCATGATGAGGTGCCCGGGCACGATCGGCTCGATCACCTCGGGATCCTTGCCCATTTTTCTCGCCGCCTCGCGCATCGCGGCGAAATCCACGACGAGCGGCACGCCCGTCATGTCCTGCAGCAGCACGCGCGCCGCCACGAACGGCACTTCCTGGGCGCGTTGCGCCTTCGGCTGCCAGCCGGCGAGCGCGCGCAGATGCGCCTCGGTGATCTTCTTGCCGTCGCAGTTGCGCAGCGCGGACTCGAGCACGATGCGCAGGCTCACCGGCAGGCGCGATATCCTGCCGAGGCCGGCGCCCTCGAGGGCGGGCAGCGAATGGAATTTTCCGGTCTTGCCGGCGAACTTGAACTCCTGCAGGGAGTTGAAGAGGTTGTGGCTCATGATGGCTCCTGCATCCGGGAGTTTGCCGGACTCTCGTCCGGCAGACTCCTTGGGCAAACTCGTTTCCTGGATGAAAGTGAAATTATATATTGCACCCTGACGCGGGCATAGCTTCATCCCTGAGGCGGGACCCCTGCCGCCGCCAGGGACAATGGGTGAGGAGCTCGGTGATGCATCATCGACGGGAGTCGATCATGCATCGTGCTACCATGCCGGCGCCGCTTTGGCCGCGTGACCACATGGCGGACGCGAGCTTCCAGTTGACCGGCAGGCCGGGCGTGCTGGTCGCGACGCTCGGGCCGGGCTTCACCAACGCCGTCACCCCGGTCGCGCAGGCGCTGCTAGACCGCTCCGCGCTGATCGCGATCACCGGCGAGATCGCCGCTTCGCTCAAGCCGGTTTTCACCCACCAGGTGATCGACCAGTGCGAAGTGCTGCGCCCTCTCGTCAAATGGTCCACAATGATTGCCGCGCAGGGCGCGTTCGAGCAGGTGCGCAAGGGCATTGCGACCGCGCGAACGCCGATGCCGGGCCCGGTGCACTTCAATCTTCCGACCGACGTCGCGGCAATCGAGCAGCCGGCCGGCAAACGCTTCGCGCCGCTCGCGATTCCCGCCGCGCCCGCCGCCGCGGACCTCGGCAAGGTGCGCAACTGGCTCAACGAGGCGCGCCGGCCGCTCGCGCTCGCCGGCGTCGGCGTGCAGCTCGACCGCGCGGAAGGCGAGTTGAGGCGCTTTATCGAGCGCTGGCGGGTGCCGCTCGTCACCACCTACAAGGCGAAGGGCGTCGTACCGGAAGACCACCCGCTTGCCATCGGCGGCACCGGCCTCTCGCCCGTAGTGGACCGCATCCACATGGCGCGGGTGCGGGAAGCGGACCTCGTGCTCACGATCGGTTTCGACCCGGTCGAGCTGAGAAGCGACTGGATCGCGCCCTGGGACGCGGCCAAGCGGACCGTCAACATCGATCTCGTGCCGAACACGCATCATGTCTTTCGCACGGGCATCGAGTGCGTGGGCAGCATCACCGCTGCGCTGCGCAGGCTCGCGGCGGAGGCGCCGGCGAAAGCGCCGCGCCGCTGGAGCGACGCCGAGGCTGCCCGCTACCGCGGCGCGATCCGCGCGGCGATCGCGCATCGGCCCGCGCGCGGGCTCGGGCCTTACCAGGCCGCGTTGACGCTGCGCGAGGTTTTCCCGCGCGAGGCGATCGCCGCGGTGGACACCGGTTCCCACCGCATCCTGATCAACCACGTGTGGGAGGCCTACGAGCCGCGCCGGCTGCTGCAGTCGAACGGGCTCGGCTCGATGGGCTACGCCTTGCCGGCCGCCATCGCGGCAAAGCTCCTGTTCCGGAGACGGCCGGTGCTGGCGATGACGGGCGAGGCGGGGCTCGACATGGTGATCGGCGAGCTTGCGCTGCTCGCGTACCGCCGCCTCGCGGTCCGGACACAGATGTAGCGCGTCGCGTTCTTGGGTATCATGGTGCCCGCAAACCGAGGGGGGCGGCACGGCGCCCGCAAGCCCGCGATGAAGACAGCGTTCCGCGCCGGCTGAGGAGAACAAGAGCGCATCCATGATGACCGACCGGGTCATCCTCGTCTGCACCGTCATCGTTGCGATCGTGTACCTCTACGCGACGACGCTCATTCCGAGCCTCGAGATCGGGGACCCGCTCGGGCCGAAAGCGTTCCCGCGGCTGTTGGGCATCTTCCTCCTGATCGGGGCCGGGGTGTTGTTCCTGGAGATGTGGAAAGAGCGCCAGGGGAAGGCGACACGGCCCGCCGCGGCCGCGCCGCCCGATCTGCGCCATCTCTGGGTGCTGGCTGCCGTGGTCGCGTGGACCGGTGCCTACTACATCGTGTTCGAGAAGGCGGGCTACGTGATCGCGACCGCAGTGTACCTGTTCGCGCTCATGGCCTGGTTCAACCGCGGCAGGTGGCTCATGAATGCGCTGGTGGCGGCGCTGTTCAGCGCGCTGAGCTACGCCATGTTCCTCAAGCTCGACGTCAACCTGCCGAAGGGCGTTCTTCCCTTCTGAGGCGCGGCCGTGGACACGCTGACCCACATATTGAACGGCTTCGCGGTCGCGCTGCAGCCGGTCAACCTGTGGTACACCTTTCTCGGCGTTTTTCTGGGAACGATCATCGGCGTGCTGCCGGGCATCGGCCCCTCGGCGGGCATCGCGCTGCTCATCCCGGTGACCTACGGCATGAACCCGACTTCCGCCCTCATCATGATGGCGGGCATTTTCTACGGCGCCCGCTACGGGGGCTCGACCACCGCGATCTTGATCAACACGCCGGGCGAGGCGTCCTCGGTCATGACCAGCCTCGACGGCTACCAGATGGCGAAGAAGGGAAGAGGCGGCGCTGCCCTCGCGATCTCGGCGCTCGCGTCCTTCATCGCGGGGACGTTCGGGATCGTGGGGCTGACGTTGTTTGCGGTGCCGCTCACCAGCATGGCGCTCAGGTTCGGGCCGGCGGAGTACTTCACGCTCATGCTCTTCGCCATGACGGCGGTGTCTTCGCTCGCGGGCAAGTCGCCCGCCAAGGCCATGATCTCGACCATCCTCGGCCTCATGATCGCCACCATCGGCATCGACCTCCAGAGCGGGCAGCCGCGCTACACCATGGGCATACCGGAGCTGCAGGATGGCGTCGGCTTCATCATCGCGGTGGTGGGCCTGTTCGCGATCGCGGAAGTCTTCTTCAGCATGGAGGAGATGACGAAGGGCATCCGTCCCGAGATCATCAAGCTGAAAGGCAGCGTGTGGCTCACGAAGGAGGAATGGCGCCGCTCGGTGACGCCGATCATGCGGGGCGGGGTGATCGGCTTCATCATCGGCGTGCTGCCGGGGGCGGGGGGCACCATCGCGGCGATCCTGTCCTACGTCTGGGAAAAGCGCATGTCCAGGCATCCCGAGCAGTTCGGGACGGGCGCGATCGAGGGGGTGGCCGGGCCCGAAGCGGCAAACAATTCCGACACCGCCGGCGCCCTGGTACCGTTGCTTACGCTCGGCATTCCGGGCGGCGGCGCCACCGCGGTCATGCTCGGCGCATTCATCATGTACGGCATCCAGCCGGGGCCGCTGCTGTTCCAGAACCGGCCGGATCTCGTCTGGGGCCTGATCGACAGCATGTATATCGGCAACGTCATGCTGCTGATCCTGAACATACCGCTGATCGGGCTCTTCGTGCGCCTGCTCTACATCCCGGGCGGCATCCTGATGCCGCTGATCCTCGCGATCTCCACGATCGGGGTGTACGCGATCAACGGCAACCCCGTCGAGCTCTACCTCGGGCTGCTCTTCGGCATCCTCGGCTACATCTTCCGCAAGGTGGACATCCCGGTCGCGCCCATGGTGCTCTCGCTCGTGCTGGGCGGGATGATGGAGCAGTCGTTCCGGCAGGCGATGACGATTTCCGGCGGCAATCCCGGGATCTTCGTGGGCAGTGTCATTTCCGTGAGCCTGGTCCTGCTCACCGCCTTGTCCGTCCTTCTGCCTTTCCTCCTGCCGCGGCTCAAGGCGTGGCGCGAAGGGGCCGCCGCCGAGAAAGGCTGACAGGCAAATCCTGTCCGTTTCGACTGAATGCACCGCATCACGCTGATACCGGGCGACGGCATCGGTCCCGAGGTCACCGGGGCCGCGCGCGATGCTCTCCTTGCCGCCGGGGCGGCGCTCGAGTTCGAGGAAGTCATCGCGGGCGAGCGCGCCGAGAAGGAGCATGGCACGCCGCTGCCTCGCGCTGTGTTCGACTCGATCGACAGGACCAAGATCGCGTTGAAGGGCCCGACCCAGACCCCGTTCGGCGGCGATTACCGCATCACGGTCGAGCGCGCGGATGCGACAGGCCGCACCGGCAAGCGCACCTATCCCAGCATCGCGATCGCGCTCCGGCGGGAGCTGGGGCTGTTCGCCAACGTGCGCCCGGTCAAGAACTATCCCGGGATCGCCTCGCGCTTCGAGAAGGTGGACCTCGTCATCTTCCGCGAGAACAGCGAGGATCTCTACGTGGGCGTGGAGCGGATGGTGGATGAAGGCACGGCGGAGGCGATCAAGCTGATCTCCGAGCGCGCGACCGCGCGCATGACGCGCTTCGCGCTCGATTACATGGGGCGGCTCGGCCGCCGCCGGCTCACCATCGGGCACAAGGCGAACGTCCTGAAGATGACCGACGGCCTGTTTCTCAAGACCGCGCAGAACATCGCGAAGGGCCGGCCCGAGTTCGCCGTGGACCAGCGCGTGGTGGACGCCCTGTGCATGGAGCTGGTGATGCGCCCGGACGAGTTCGACTGTCTGCTGCTGCCCAATCTGTACGGCGACATCGTCTCCGACCTCGCGGCGGGACTGGTGGGCGGCCTGGGCGTTGCGCCGGGCGCGAATTTCGGCCCCGAGTGCGCGGTGTTCGAGGCGGTGCACGGCACCGCGCCCGACATCGCCGGCAAGGACATCGCCAATCCCACGGCGATGACCCTCACCGGCATCATGATGCTGCGCTACCTCGGGCAGTCGGCCGCCGCGGACCGCGTCGAGGCGGCGCTCGTGGCGGTGCTGCGCGAGGGGCGCGCGGTGACGCCGGATCTTGGCGGGCAGGCCGGCACGCGCGCCATGAGCGCGGCGATTGTCGCGAAGCTGCAAGGCTGATTCGTGAATCGTGATTCGTGAATCGACCCTATCGGCCCGTTCCACTGCCCGCGCCTGGCGCAAAGCGGCTGTTGCCCGGTTCGAATCGCAACTCACGAATCACGAATCACGCCTTCGGGTGGAGAAATGGGGAAGCGGATAGTATTTGTCGGCGCGGGAGCGATCGGGGGCTATGTCGGCGGGCACATGACGCGTGCGGGGCACGATGTCACGCTGATCGACCCGTGGCCCGAGCACGTTGAGCACATGCGGGCGCACGGCCTTCAGCTCTCGGGCGTGACCGAGGCCGAGCGCCACGCGGTGAAGGTGAGGGCGCTGCACGTGACCGATGTGCAGGGGCTCATCAAGGAGCGCCCGTTCGACATCGCCTTCGTCTGCGTCAAGTCCTACGACACCGAATGGGCGACGCTCCTCATCCGCCCGTACCTTGCTCCCGATGGCTTCGTCGTGTCGCTGCAGAACTGCATCAACGAGGAGCGCATCGCCGCGCTCGTGGGCTGGGGCAGGACCGTCGGCTGCATCGCGAGCCTCATCGCCGCCGAGCTCTATGCGCCGGGACGCATCAAGCGCACGGTGCCGGTGGGCGGCGAGCGCCACACCGTGTTCCGGGTGGGGGAAGCGCACGGGCGCATGACGCGCCGCGTGGAGGAGGTGGCGGAGCTCCTGCGCAGCGTGGACAGCGCCAAGGTGACCGCCAACCTGTGGGGCGAGCGCTGGTCCAAGCTCGTGATCAATTCGATGCGCAATGGCCTGTCGGCGGCGACCGGGCTCTACGGCAACCAGCGCGACCGGGCGGAGGAGCCGCGCTGGCTTTCGATCCGCCTCGGCGGGCAGGCGGTGCGGGTGGGACAGGCGCTCGGCTTCCAGCTCGAGAAGATGGCCGGCATGGACGCGGAGACGCTGGCGCGCGCGGGCGAAGGCCATCGCGATGCGGCTGCCGAGATCACCGACATCCTGATCGAGGGCACGAACAGGCGCTCCGACGACCAGCGGCCCTCGATGGCGCAGGACATCGCGAAGGGGCGGCGCACCGAGACCGATTTCATCAACGGTTTCGTCGCCGCGCGCGGGGCTGACATCGGCGTGCCCGCGCCGCTGCACGCCAGGGTGAACGAGCTGGTGCACCGGGTCGAGCGCGGCGAGCTCAGAGCGGACCCCGACAACATCCGTGGTCTCTAGGCGCGGTCAGCAACCACGATTGATGAAGAAGCGGTAAGCATGGCTGCGCAGACGATGTTCGAGAAGATCTGGAACCGCCACGTGATCGCGGAGGAGGAGGGCGAGTTGCTGCTCTACGTGGACCGCGCGCTGATCCACGAGGGCGCCTCACACGCCTTCGACTCCCTCGCGAAGCAGGGCCGCGGCGTTGCGCGGCCGCGGCAGGTTTACGCCTTCACCGACCACTACGTGCCCACGACCGGGCGCGACAGGGGCGTCGAGGGCATCCCGATTCCCGAGATCCGCAACATGGTGAAACTGCTGCACGCCAACGCCGCGCAGCACGGCATCACGCTGTTTGGTTTCGACGACCCGCGGCAGGGCATTCTGCACATCGTGCCGCCCGAGCAGGGCATCACGCAGCCCGGGCTCGTCATGGTCGGCGCGGACTCGCACACCTCGACCCACGGCGCATTCGGCTGCTGTGCGTTCGGGGTCGGCGCCTCCGAGATCATGCACGTGATGGCGACGCAGGCGATCTGGCAGCGCAAGCCCGGGACGATGCGCGTCACCCTCAACGGCAAGCTCGGCTTCGGCGTCGCGGCCAAGGACGTGATCCTCGCGATCATCGCGAACATCGGCGTCGCGGGCGGCGCCGGTCACGTCATCGAGTACGCGGGTTCGACGATCGCAGGGATGACGATGGAAGCGCGGATGACCGTCTGCAACATGTCGATCGAGGCGGGCGCACGCGCCGGCATGGTGGCGCCCGACGACACGACGTTCGCCTACCTGGAGGGGCGCCCGCATGCGCCGCGCGGAGCGGCGTGGCACGATGCGCTCGCGCTCTGGAAAACCCTGGGGAGCGAGGAGGGCGCGGCATTTGACCGCGAGGTCGCGCTCGATGCGGCGGGCGTCGCGCCGATGGTGACCTGGGGCACGAACCCGGAGCAGGCGGCGCCGGTGACCGGAACCGTGCCCGACCCGGGGCGCGCCGGGAGCGAGGAGCAACGCGCGGAATACGCGGCGGCGCTGGATTACATGGGACTTGCGCCCGGCATGGCGCTCGCCGGGATCGCGGTGGATCGCGTATTCATCGGCTCCTGCACCAATGCGCGCATCGAGGACCTGCGCGCGGCGGCGGAGGTGGCGGGGCTCGGGAGAGCGCGCGTTCCGGCGTGGGTGGTGCCGGGCTCGCGGCTCGTGCAGCGCCAGGCCGAGCAGGAGGGGCTCGACAGGATTTTCAAGGACGCCGGGTTCGAGTGGCGCGAGCCGGGCTGCTCGCTGTGCACGGCGATCAACGGCGACCAGTTGAGGCCCGGCGAGCGCTGCGCGTCGACTTCCAACCGCAACTTCCGCGGCCGGCAGGGCACCGGCGGCCGCACGCACCTGGTGAGCCCCGCGATGGCCGCCGCCGCGGCGCTCACGGGTCGCCTGACTGACGTCCGCCAACTCTTGAAGGCGTGAATGTTGGCTAGTGAGTGGTGATTCGAACCCCACTCATGCTCCCGCAGGCGGGACGCGAAAAGATCATGTCCATTCACTATTCACCATTCACGATTCACGCTCGTTGAGATCTTGAGATGAAGCCGTTCACCAGGCTCGCCGGCATCGCCGTCCCGATCGACGAGGCGAACGTTGACACCAACCAGCTCTGCCCGACGCGCTTCAACAAGGTGCCGCGCGGGCCGGAATTCCGCGACATCCTGTTCCACGACCGGCGCTTCAACCCGGACGGCACGGAGAAGGAGCACGTGCTGAACGTCGAGCCGTTCAGGCGGGCGCAGGTGATCGTCGCCGACCGCAACTGGGGCGGCGGCTCGTCGCGCGAGACCGCCGTCTATGCGCTCTACGAGTTCGGCATCCGCTGCGTCATCGCGCCGAGTTTCGGCGATATCCATGCCAACAATTGCGCGAAAAACGGCCTGCTGACGATCGTGCTGCCCGACGCCGTGTGCGCCGCCATGCGCGCCCAGTTGCGCGAGCGTCCCGGCGCGACCATCGCCGTGGATCTTCGCGCCCAGAGCGTGACCGACGCAGCGGGACAGACGCACCGCTTTGATATCCACCCGGTGCGGAAGAAATGCCTGCTCGAAGGGCTGGACGACGTCGCGCGCACGCAGCAGTACTTGCGGCAGATCGAGACCTTCGAGGCTTCTTATCGGGCCGCGCGGCCTTGGCTTTACACGGGCGGGCACTGAAAGCGCCCGCGAAAGGGTCAAGAATATCGGCCGCCGATGAACGCCGATGAGACCTGGCAAGAAAAGGGTCTGGGAACCTTTGTTTTTTCGGGCGAGCAGGGAAAGCGGCCGGCAGGGCCGAAGAGACGGAAATGCGAGTCACAAGCTTGCGCCGGCGTCGCGAGCTCAGGTTTCTTCGGGTTTGGTAGCGGCGGCAGACAGGCGTCGTTCATGATCTCTTGCGGGGAATATAATGGACGCCATGATTCCCGCCAAGCGCCTCAAGTATTCCGCCATCATTGACCGGCCGCCGCTCGTGCTGCCGGACAAGGCGCGCGTCGTGGTGTGGCCCGTCGTCAACGTCGAGGTGTGGGACATCGGGCGCGCGATGCCGCGGCAGGTGCTGCCGCCGCCGACCGGCGTCACGCACATGCCGGACGTGCCGCACTGGGGCTGGCACGAGTACGGCATGCGGGTCGGCTTCTGGCGCATGAAGGCGGTGCTCGACGAGCTCGGCATCGTGCCGTCGCTCTCGGTGAACGCCCGCGTCTGCCTCGACTACCGTCCCGTGGCTGAGGCCGCGCGCGACGCCGGCTGGGAGTTCATGGGGCACTCCTACGACCAGCGCCCGATCCATGCCGAGCCGGATCAGGCCGGAATGATCCGCCGCTCGGTCCAGGTGATCCGCGGGTTCACCGGCAAGCGGCCCCTGGGCTGGATGGGGCCGGGGCTCACCCAGACCCTCGACACGCCCGAGCTTCTCGCCGCCGCCGGCATCAAGTACATCGCCGACTGGGTGATCGACGACGAGCCGTGCACGATCCGGACCCGGCGCGGCGACCTCGTCACGATGCCGTACTCGCTGGAGCTGAACGACATCGCGATGATGGTGGTCCAGCACCACGCGGCGGCGGAGTTCGTCACGCGCTCGATGGATTACTTCGACCGGGTCTACCGCGAAGGCAAGGACCGCGCCAAGGTGATGGCGTTCGGGGTGCACCCCTACATCTCGGGCGTGCCCCACCGGATCAAGTACTTCGAGACCGTGTTCCGGCGCCTGAGGAAGCAGAAGGGCGTGCTGTTCTGGAACGGGGCGCAGATCCTCAAATGGTACCTGGCGAGCCGCAAGCGCCCCGGGGCGAGGCGCTGAGGCAGGAATCCGGCGGGTCCGGCGCGGCCGCGGCCGATGTTGTAAAATTGCCTCTCCGGTCGCCTACCCGGACGGCACTCAACACGCAAGGAGCGTCACATGGAACAGCAACCCTGGAAGACGGACAACTGGTTCGTGAGCCCGTGGAATTTCGCGGACGAGGTGCGCAAGGACTTCAAGTTCCCGAAGCAGATCAAGATACACGACATCACGCTGCGCGACGGGGAGCAGCAGACCGGCGTCATCCTGACCAAAGACGACAAGATCCGCATCGCGGAAGGGCTCGCGGAAGCCGGCGTGCATCGCATCGAGGCGGGCATGCCGATCGTCTCGCCCTCCGACGCGGAAGCGATCAAGGAGATCGCGAAGCGCAACCTCGGCCCGCAGATCTTCGCCTTCTCGCGGTGCATGAAAGAGGATGTCCAGCGCGCGATCGACACCGGCGTCAACGGCGTGGTGATGGAGATCCCGTCCAGCCAGCACATGGTCGACCTCGCCTACAAATGGCCGATGGAGAAGGCGATCGAGACCTCGATCGAAGCGACCAAGTTCGCGCAGAAGAACGGGCTGGAAGTGGTGTTCTTCCCGATCGACTTCTCGCGCTCCGAGATGAACTGGGTGTTGAATCTCATCAACCGGGTCGCGACCGACGGCCACATGGACGCGCTCGCTCTCGTGGACACGTTCGGGGTCGTCTCACCCCATGCGATGCGCTACTTCGTCCGCGAGGTGAAGAAGCGCATCAACAAGCGGCTCGAGGCGCACTTCCACCAGGACTTCGGCATGGGCGTCGCGAACACCATCATGGCGGCCGCCGAAGGCGTGGAGGTGCTGCACACGACCGTGCTCGGCATCGGCGAGCGCGCCGGCAACACGCCCATGGAAGAGACCGTCATGGCGCTGCTGACGATGTATGGCGTGGACGTCGGTCTCGACTACAGCAAGCTCACGCCGCTCGCCAACCTGGTGCAGAAGCTGACCGGCGTGGACGTGCCCTCGAACAAGCCGGTCGTGGGCAGGCAGCTCTACCAGATCGAGTCCGGCATCATCGCGAGCTGGTTCAAGAACTGCGGCGAGAAATACGCCACCGAGCTTTTTCCCGTGCGCTGGAACTTCGTCGGGCAGCCGGCGGCCGAGGTGGTGATGGGCAAGGGCAGCGGCATCGACTCGGTGAAAACCTGGCTCGAGCACCTGGGCATCGAGGCGAGCGAGGAAGAGGCCACCAAGATGACGGCTGCGGTCAAGAGCTACTCGCTGAAGAACAAGCGGCTGTTGACGGAAGCGGAGTTCCGCAAGATCGCGCAGGACGTCATCGGCCAGCGCGCGGCGGCGTAGCGCGGGCGTATCCCAAGAGCCTCGCGGGCGCCGCTCCGCGACTCGCGTGCCGGCGCCGTGAGAGGCGGCCCTCTGGCGCGACGGTCGGGATCGGGAACCGGGAATTCGCGGCTTCGATTTCCCGGTACCAGGTTCCGAACCCATGGCGACGACGGTCGTCAATCCCTTCCGCCTGAACGAGGACGAGGTCTACCACGCCCTCGGCGCCCCGGGCGTGAAACGCATCCTCGCCGAGGGAGACTCGTGGATGTCGCTCTTCCTCCCGGACGAGGGCAACCTGCTCAGTCACCTCCGGACCGAGGAAGATTGCGTGATCCTCGACCTCTCTTACCCGGGCGACACCCTGGCGGAGATGGCCTCGGGCGAGCAGTTCGAGCTTTTCCGGCGCCTGACCGGCGACCCCCTGCACGGCTACGAGTTCGAGCTGATCCTGCTCCTCGGAGGTGGCAATGACCTCATCGGCCACGGCCTGGAAAGCGTCGTGGTGGAGCAGCGGGGCGCGCCGACGAGCGTCAGGGGCTGCCTCGATGAAAACCGGTTGAGGGCGGTGCTTGCCGGAATCGAAGGCGATCTCGAGAAGTTCATTGCCGCGCTCGACGCGGGCGCGCTCAACCGGGCGACGCCGGTGCTGACCTGCACCTATGATTACGTCACGCCGCGCGACGCGGGCGCGAGCCTGCTCGGCGCGACCCTGAAGGGCCCCTGGATCTACCCCGTCATGCGCCGCAAGGGCATCCACGACCCGAAGCTGCAGAAGGCGATCACCGACCGCCTGCTCGAGCGTTACCGGCAGCGGCTGGCGGGGCTCGCCACGCGGCACGAGGGCAGGTTCTTCGTCGTGGACACGCTCGGTACGCTCGCGCCTGCGATACCGGACGAGGCTGAGTCCGCCGACTGGGCGGACGAGATCCATCCCACCGCAAACGGCTGGCGCAAGCTCGCCCGCAAGCTCGAGCCGGAGATCGACCGCCTTCTCGCGTCGTAAACCCCTTCATCTGTAGCGTTGATTCGAGCCGGCGGCGGTGCTACGTTTAGCCGGCGGAGGGGGCATGTTGCTCGTCCGGGAGCTCAACCGGGGTAAGTGCAAGACGTACCTGGTGGGTTGCGCGCGCACAAAGAAGGCGCTCATCATCGATCCGGTGCGCGAGCACATCAGCCGCTACCTTGCGTTCCTCGCGTATCACCAGCTCACGCTTGACGCGATCGTCGACACCCACACCCACGCCGATCACCCGACGGGCTCGTTTCAGCTGCGCGATCTCGTGGACGCGCGCCTCATCATGCACCGGCGAGCGCCGGCGCCCGGCGTCACCCGCCACGTTGAAGATGGCGAGGAAATCGAGGTCGGCGAGGCGCGGGCCCGGGTGCTCTACACCCCGGGCCACACGTCCGACAGCATCAGCCTCTACGCGGATGGCCGCGTCTTCACGGGCGACGTGCTGTTGATCGGAGGCACGGGGCGGGCGGACTTCGCCGGGGGCGACGCGGGGGCCCAGTACGACTCGATCACGAAGAAGCTCTTCACGCTGCCGGAGGAGACGCTGGTGCTTCCCGCGCACGACTATCGCGGGAACACGAGCTCCACTATCGGGCAGGAGAAGCGCGGCAACCCGCGCATCGCGGGCCGCACGCGCGCGCAATACATCGAGCTGATGGCGAGTCTCAACTTCCCGATGCCGGAGAAGATCCAGGAAGTGCTGCAGCCCAACCAGAGCGCGATCGACGACGACCGGGCGAAGTTCCCCGATCTCGCGGAGCTGAACCGCGTGCGCCAGCTCACCGCCGACGAGATGAACGGAATCCGCGCGGCGCCCGACGCGCCGCTGGTGCTCGACGTGCGCGAGCCGAGCGAGTACCACGGCGAGCTCGGGCACATCGCCGGAAGCCTTCTCATTCCGCTGCGCGAGCTGGCGGACCGCGCCGCCGAGCTCGAGCCGCACCGCGGCCGGCGCATCGTGGCGGTGTGCCGCTCCGGGGTGCGCAGCACGACCGCCGCCGCCATCCTCTACGGCCTCGGTTTCGAGCGGGTCTACAACCTCAAGGACGGGATGGTCGAGTGGAACGACCGCAAGCTCCCGGTCGAGCGTTAACGCTGCAGGGTGGGCGCAGCCCACCGCCTGGTGTTGGATCCTGCGTTCCCCAGGTAGGGCGGGTTTCGCTCTGCCCACCCGCCCTACCGGGCTCACGATTCACGTCTTCGCCTGACAGAGGGCGCCAGCGATGAGCGACCTCAGTAGCCTGCATGTCTGGCGCGAGCGCGATCTCAGGGGCCGGATGCCCTGGTACCGCGCGGTTGCTGACAACCTGGCTCCCGCGAAATTCCGCATCGCCGGCCGCGTGCCGGTCTCCGTTTCGCTCAGTGCCCCGGAGGAGCAGCTCTGGGCCGAGCTCGACGCGCGGACGCCGCAGTTTCTCGAACTCTGGCACCGCATCCGCGACGGTTCCAGCGCGCTTCCGGCGCGCCACCGGTCGGCGGTCAGCCTGCTCGATCTGTGCCGGGAGCTTGGCTACCGGATGCTGGCGCACTGCAACTTCTGCCGCTACGACTGCGGAGTGGACCGCGCGCGCGGCGAGAAATTCGGCACCTGCAGGCTCGGCGCCGAATCCCGCGTGTCGAGCTACTTCCATCACCTGGGCGAAGAGCTCGTGTACCGGGGCGCGGCGGGTTCGGGCACGATCTTCTTCACCTCCTGCAACATGCGCTGCGCGTTCTGCCAGAACGGCGACATCTCCACCGACAAGGACAACGGCCGGGTGGCGAGCCCGCGTACGCTCGCGACCATGGCGTGGCTCCTGCGCATGGAGGGCTGCCACAACATCAACTGGGTGGGAGGCGACCCCACGATCCATCTTCACAGCATCCTCCACGCGATCTCGCTGCTCGAGGAGCTGGAGCCGACCGAAGCCGATCTCGCGGCGGCCCTCCCCGTGAAAGCCGACTGGCGCTTCGGGTTCCGCGTCGACCGGCGGCTCGCGGAGCACGCGGGCGCGTTCAACGCGCCGATGCTGTGGAACAGCAACTTCTTCATGACGGACCCGGCGATGAAGCTCCTGCGCATCGTGATGGACGTCTGGCTGCCGGACTTCAAGTTCGGGCCGGGAAGCTGCGCCCCGCTGCTCTCGAAGACGCCGTTCTACTGGGAGACGGTGACGACGAACCTCAAGCTCATCCACGATTGGAGCGAGGACTTCACCATCCGGCACCTGGTGATGCCGGACCACGTCGAGTGCTGCACGCGGCCGGTGCTGGAATGGGTCGCGCAGCACATGCCCGATGCGCCAGTCAATATCATGGACCAGTACCACCCGGACAATTTCTGCGACCCGGCGAGCCCGAAATTCAATCCCAAGTACCGCGATCTCGCGCGCCGCGTGACGCGCGAAGAGCTGGCGCGGGCGTTCCGCCAGGCGGAGGCGCTCGGCGTCCGCTTCGAGGCACTGAGTTGCGAAAAACAAATAAACAGGGTCAGTGTCTGAGGTCTCCCCACGAACAGGGGTTGTACTTTGTTGATGTAGTCGATAACGGCTGGCGGGGTCAGGTCTTGGGCTGGCGGGGTCAGGTCTTGCATTGAAGCATGATGCGCTATTTCAAGACCTGACCCCCGAGCGTGATGCGCTATTTCAAGACCTGACCCCCGAGCGCACACACGCGCCGCTCGCGACTGACTCACTGCGCGTCGCACTCCTCCCCCTGCGAAGCAGGGCTCGTGCAACGTCCGTGGTGAAGCGCGCGCGGCCGGTCTTGCCGCGCGTCGCTTTCGACCACGCGGTTAAACGGCGCTTTCAAGTATGCGATCGAGTCGGTGGAGCTTTTCACTGACCAAACCCGTGTTGTGATGTGCTTGAGCCAGCAGAGCAAGAGTTTCCCGCGCCTCGACGATGCGACCGGCCTCAAGGCACTCAGCGATATCCGAAACAGTTTGAGCGATTCCGCTCCACGCGTTGCCACCATAGGCGCCACCGCGCCACGCTTTGTGTCCATAGAGTTCGATCAGTTGCTGCAAGGAAACCTGAAAACGCTCTTCGAACAGCGACAGGGCTTCGCTTGGCGTTTGTGCCATCCGGGCTTTGGCACGGGTGCCTTGGAGTTCTCTCCAAGCTTTTTCGCGGTTCACGGGCAGGGAAATCAAGAGCGCCCAGGGGGCGGCTTCGATGTACCCGCCACGAATCAAGTGACGAACGTTCCGCGCCTCGTGATAAACGAGCGCCAGATGGTCGATCAGGTCCTACGTGAGGAGTCCCGATGGAGCGGGCGAGGACGATTTATCGCCTCACGGTCTGCTTTCCGGGTGAAGAGCGTTTCGGGCTGGTGTCACAGATGCGGCGCGCAGCGGTTAGCATACCCAGCAGTCTTGCCGAGGGCGCCGCGAGAAGCTCGAACAACGCTTTTCGGAATTTCCTGTCCGTCGCCAGAAGCTCGCTCAGCGAACGGGGTACGCAACTCGATTTGTCCGAGCAGCCTGGCTTCATGACGAAACACTCCAGGTCTGAAGCAGCTCGACCCATGACGCGAGCCGACAAGATGCTGTATGCGCTGCACCGATCAAAGAGCGTGAGGGCGATAACATCCGTGAGATCGTGAAAGCGGAAGGGCGAAAGGACCTCAGGTAGACGAGCTTTCTCGATCTCACGGAACTCGCGCGCTCACGAACTCACGGCTTCTTCCCTCTCCCGCTCGATTCGGGCGGCGGTCCCGCGCTGCCCCCGGGGCTGCGCGACGTGACGGCAGAGTACCGGGCCTGCTGATCCTCAGCGTCCTGTGCGGTGAAGGATTTATTCAGGACGCTGCAGGTCCGCGATCACCGCGTTCAGGAAGCGCCCGGCTTCCCCGCCGGTCACCGCGCGGTGATCGAACGTGAGTGAAAGCGGCAGCATCCGGTGAACCACGGGCTTGTCGTCCACCACCACGATCTCCTTGACGATCTTCCCGGCGCCGAGGATGGCAACAGTGGGCGGCAGCACGACGGGGGAGGCGTAGCGGCCGGCGATCGAGCCGTAATTGGACAGCGTGATGGTGTTCGCGCGCAGCTCTTCCGGGGGCACCTTGCGCGCGCGCGCGTCGGCGATCAGTCTGGCGAGGGCTGCTTTCAGGTCCTCCGCGTCGCGCGTGTCCACGTTGCGCAGCACCGGCACGAGCAGCCCGTCGGGTGTGTCCACCGCAATGCCGACATCCACCTTCTTCAGCACCCAGCGGCCGACCTTCTCGCTGTCGTACCATGCGTTCAACGCGGGCTCGGCGCGGCAGCCCGCGACGAGCGCGCGGATCAGCCGCAACATGGTGTGCGTGTCCGCGGGCCAGGCGTCGATGTCGGCGTCGTCCATGATCGTGGCGGAAGCGACCTCGGCGGTGGCAAGCTCCATGTTCTGCGCCATCGTGCGGCGCACCCCGCGCAGCATTTCGATCGGGCCGGTCTCGGCAAGGATGCGCGCGGCGCGCTGGACGTCGTGCGCGGTGGTGAGGCCGTCGGCGCCGGTCGGCGTCACCATGGCGAGGTCCACGTTGAGCTTGCGCGCGAGCGCGCGCACGGCGGGCGTCGCCTTGATCCCGCCGGTGACCGGCACGGCCGCCGGGGCCTCGGCGAGCACTTTCTGCCCGACCTCGACCTTGCCGACCACCGTGCCCGCGTCAGCGTCGCCGCCCTCGCCCTCGAAGGCGATGAGGGGGGCGCCGATGTGCGCGATGTCGCCCGGGTTGCCGAAGAGCCTGGCGACCTTGCCGGCGTAAGGGGCCGGGATGTCCACCACCGCCTTCGCGGTCTCGACCGAGACCATGGGCTGGTCGGCCTTCACCTCCTCGCCGACGGCGATGTGCCACTTGACGATCTCGGCTTCCTGCAGGCCTTCCCCGAGGTCCGGCAGCTTAAAAATTTTCATAAGAAAAAATTTTTAACAAAAAAACAAAATTGAGCCTCAATAAAGAATGGACGGCCCACGCGCGAACCCGCAAGCTTTCCAGGTCACGATTGGGGTCGCGCCAGCATTATCCATTTCTCGGGCGCAGTCCATTCTTAAGCGAAGGCCAAGGCTTTCTTGGCCGCAGCGACGATGCGCGCCTTGTCCGGCAGGTAGTCGCGCTCGAGGCGCGGCAGCGGCACCACGACGTCGTAGCCGGTGACGCGCCGCACGGGCGCGAGCAGCGTGAGCAGCCCTTCCTCGGCGAGGTTCGCCGCGACCTCGGCGGCGAAGCTGCAGGTGCGCGGCGCCTCGGTGACCACCACGCAGCGCCCGGTCTTGGCGACCGACGCGAGAATGGTGTCCATGTCGAGCGGCTTGAGGGTGGAGACATCGATCACCTCGGCGGCGACGCCCTGCTCGGCGAGGTCATCGGCGGCGGCCAGCGTCTCGTGCACCATCGCGCCCCACGCGACGAGCGTGATGTCGGCTCCCTCGCGTGCCGTGCAGCAGGCGTCGAGCGGCGCCGCCTGGCCGTCGTCGGCGACTTCCTCCTTGAACAGGCGATAGAGCCGCGTGGGCTCGAGGAACACCACCGGGTCCGGGTCGCGGATGGCGGCGAGCAGCAGCCCGTAGGCGCGCCGCGGCGAGGAGGGATAGACGACGCGGATCCCGGGAATGTGCGCGAACATCGCCTCGGGGCTTTCGGAATGGTGCTCGGGCGCGTGGATGCCGGCTCCGCACGGCGTCCTCAGCACCATCGGGCACGAGAGCCGGCCCTGGGTGCGATGGCGCATGCGCCCGCCGTGGTTGATGAGCTGGTCGATGGCCGTGTAGGCGAATCCCGCGAACTGGATCTCGGCCACGGGCTTGAGCCCCTCCACCGCCATGCCGATCGCCATGCCGGTGATGAGCGCCTCGGCGAGCGGGGTGTCGAGCACGCGCTCGGGGCCGAAGCGCTCGGTGAGCCCGAGCGTCGCGCGGAAGACCCCGCCGTCCACGCCCACGTCCTGGCCCAGCACGACGACCGCAGGGTCGTTCTCCATCTCGCGCCTGAGCGCGAGGTTGATCGCCTCAACGAGCGTGATCTCCGCCATGGGTTCAGAAAAAAGCAACCGCCGGCAAACGCGGATGAACGCGGATGAAATCGCGTGCCACTGGCGCGTTCGGATCCGAATTATCCGTGTTCATCTGCGTGTATCTGCGGTTGCATCTACCGTCATTCGCCGAGCGCAGCGGCTCGCTGGCGCACCAGCGCCGCGGGCAGCTGCGCGTAGAGGTGGTCGAACATCTGTCCCGGGCCCGGCGGCGGCGTGTCGAGATAGGCCTGCGCCGCTGCCTGCACCTGCTCGTTCGCTTCCCTCAGCAGCCGGTCCTCCTGCGCCTTGTCCCAGGCGCCGCACTCCATGAGATAGGCGCGCAGCCGCGCGACCGGCTCGAGCTTCCAGGCCTCGGCGAGCTCGTCCGGGCTGCGATAGCGCGTCGCGTCGTCGGCGGTGGTGTGGTCCGAGAGCCGGTAGGTGAGCGCTTCGATCAGCGTGGGCCCGCCGCCCGAGCGCGCCTTGGCGAGCGCGTGCTCCATCGCGTCGCGCACCGCGATGACGTCGTTTCCGTCCACCTGCGCGCCTTCGAAGCCGGCCGCGATCGCCTTCTGCGCGAGCGTCTGCGCGGCGGTCTGGATGCTGCGCGGCACCGAGATCGCCCACTGGTTATTGGTGACGATGAACACCACGGGCAGCTTCCACGTGCCGGCGGCATTGATGGCCTCGTAGAAGTCGCCCTTGGAGGTCCCGCCATCGCCCAGCGCGCACACCGCGACGCGCGGCTCGCGCCTGAGCTTCATGGCGTAGGCGACGCCCACCGCGTGCGTTGCGTGCGCGGCGATGGTGACGCAGATCGGGAAATCGCGGCGCGGCCCGGCGAAGTCGCTGCCGCGCTCGTCCCCGCCCCAGTAGAGGAACAGCTCCTTCAGTGTGACGCCGCGCATGAGCTGCACGCCGTTCTCGCGGTAGGTCATGAGCAAGACATCGTCCTGTTGCATCGTCGCGCCGACCCCGGCCTGGACCGCCTCCTGGCCGACGAGGGAGGCGAAGGTGCCGAGCTGGCCGGTGCGCTGCAGGGCGATGGCCTTGGCGTCGTAGGTGCGCATCAGCACCATCCAGCGGTAGAGCGCCGCGAGGTTCTTCGGATCGCGCGCGAACTCCGGCAGCGGCTGCACCGCCTTGCCGTGGGGGTCGAGGAACTGCGAGTAGCGGATCTCGAATCGGGCGACGGCGGTCATTTATCAAGCCGTGATTCGTGAATCGTGATTCAACTCGGTTTCCGCCTTGCGCATGGGTTGCTCATCCCCGCAACGATTCTGCTACGATGCAGTGCGAGGCGCTCATCGGCGAGCGCGTTTCGCCGCGATTCGCGACCAGCGCGAACGATTCATCCGGCGCCACGGCGACCGAGAGCGGAGGGTCCACCGCGCTGCGCGGGGCTTCGACGTCCGCGTTCATCTGCGCTGGCTTGGGCTCTCCGTATTTGAGGCGGGCGCGAGCAGCCCGCGCAGGACGTATTGCATGATCCCGCCGTGCCTAAGGTATTCGGCCTCGATCGGGGTATCCACGCGCAGGATGGCAGCGAGCTTGACGGTGCTGCCATCCCTGCGATGGATGACCAGGGTGACTTCCCGGCGCGGCGCGAGCTCGCCCCCGAGGCCGAGGACGTCCACCGTTTCAGTCCCGTCGATGCCGAGCGATTTCACGGTCGCATCGCCCGTGAGCTGGCACGGCGCAACACCCATGCCGACGAGGTTGGAGCGGTGGATGCGCTCGAAGCTGCGGGCGATCACGGCCTTCACCCCGATCAATTGCGGCCCGCGGGCCGCCCAGTCGCGCGAGGACCCGGTGCCGTACTCCTCGCCGGCGAACACGACGAGCGGCACGCCTTCGCGCCGATAGCGCGTCGCGGCGTCGAAGATCCCGATGGTCTCGCCGCTCGGCTGGTGCACGGTGTAGCCGCCCTCCCGGCCGGGCGCGAGGAGATTCCGGATGCGCACATTGGCGAACGTGCCGCGCATCATCACCTCGTGGTTGCAGCGGCGCGAGCCGAAGCTGGAGAGCTCGGCAGCCTTGACGCCATGCTCCTGCAGCCAGCGGCCGGCGGCGGAGTCGGGCGTGATCGCGCCCACCGGGCTGATGTGGTCGGTAGTGAGCGAGTCGCCGAAGACCGCGAGCACCCGCGCACCGGTGACGTCGGTCACCTTGCCGGGCTTCATGTCGAAGTCCGCGAAGAACGGCGGCTGCACGATGTAGGTGGATTGCGGGTCCCATTCGTAGAGGGCGCCCTTGGTCTCGGAGATGGCGTCCCACAGCCGCTTCGCGCCCGAGAGATCGGCGTACTCGCGGCGGAAAGTCCGCACGTCGGCGGCGAACCTGAGCGCCGCGGCGATCTCGGCGTCGGTCGGCCAGATGTCCTTCAGATAGACCGGCCTGCCGTCGGCTCCCGTGCCGAGCGGCTCGCGGTAGACGTCGATCATCACCGTGCCCGCGATGGCGAACGCGATCACCAGCGGCGGGCTCATCAGGAAATTCGCCTTGAGGCTGTTGTGCACGCGCGCCTCGAAGTTGCGGTTGCCCGAGAGCACGGCGCAGGCGACGAGATCGTTTTTCACGACCGCTTCCTCGAGCGCGGGATCGAGCGGCCCCGAGTTGCCCATGCAGGTGGTGCAGCCGTAGGCGACCACGTGGTAGCCGAGCCGCTCAAGGTAGGGCAGGAGCCCCGCCTCGCGCAGGTACGCGGTGACCACCTTGGATCCGGGCGCGAGCGAGGTCTTGACCCGCGGGCTGACCTTGAGCCCTTTCTCGACCGCGCGCTTCGCAAGCAGCCCCGCGCCGAGCAGCAGGTGCGGGTTCGAGGTGTTGGTGCAGGAGGTGATGGCCGCGATCAACACGTCGCCATGGCCGACGTCGGCGCCCGCGCGGGCGGTGGCGATCCGCCTCCCGAGCTCCGCGGCGGGCTTGCCGTAGCCGCCCTCGGCCACCGGCTTCGCGAAGAGCTCGGAAAAGCGCGCCTTGATATCCCGGAGGTCCATCCGCTCCTGCGGGCGTCTCGGGCCGGAGACGCTGGGCACGACCTGCGAGAGATCGAGCTCGATCACCTGCGAGTAGTCGCATTCGCCCTTGCGAGGGATCCCGAACAGGCCCTGCGCCCGGTAATAGCTTTCGATGGCGTCCACCTGCGCCACGTCCCGCCCCGTCACGCTGTAGTACTCGATCGCCTTCTCGTCCACCGCGAAATAGCCGCAGGTCGCCCCGTAGTCGGGGGCCATGTTGGCGACGGTTGCGCGGTCGGTGGGCGAGAGCGAGGCGGCGCCTTCGCCGAAGTACTCGACGAACTTGCCGATGACGTTCGCGCGGCGCAGCAACTGGGTGACGGTCAGCACGAGATCGGTGGCGGTGACGCTCTCGCGCAGCCGCCCGCTCATGTGCACGCCGACGACATCGGGGGTGAGCAAGGAGATCGGCTCGCCCAGCATGCCGGCGATGCCTTCGATGCCGCCCACGCCCCAGCCGAGGACGCCGATGCCGTTTACCATGGGGGTGTGCGAGTCGGTGCCGACCAGCGTGTCGGGATAATAGACGCCGTCCCTTTCCCACACCCCGCGCGCCAGGTACTCGAGGTTCACCTGGTGCACGATGCCGTTGCCGGGCGGCACGAGGCGGATGCCGGAGAACGCCTGCTCGCCCCATTTCAGGAACGCGTAGCGCTCGGCGTTGCGGCGGAACTCGATCTCCATGTTGCGCGCGAGCGCGTCGGGCGCGTTCTGCACGTCGACCTCGACCGAGTGGTCCACCACGAGATCCACCGGCACCAGCGGCTCGATGCGGCGCGGGTCCGCGCCGACGCGGCGCGCGGTCGCGCGCATGGCGGCGAAATCGTTGAGGGTGGGGATCCCGGTGAGCTCCTGCAGCAGGATGCGCGCGACCACGAAGGGAATTTCCTGCGTGCGCGGACCGCCGGGACGCCAGGCGGCGAGGTTCCTCACGTGCTCTTCGGTGACGCGCTTGCCGTCGCAGTTGCGGACGAGCGATTCGAGCACGATGCGCAGCGAGTAGGGCAGGCGTGATACCCTGCCCAGCCCCGCCGCCTCGAGCGCGGCGAGCGAATGGTATTTTCCGCTCCGGCCGGATGCGAGCCTGAACTCCCTCAGGGTATTGAACGGATCCCGCGCCAATTCAGCTTCCTTCGAGGACGTTGCGCTTCATCTAGATTATGAACAGGTCCACGAATTCGTGCACCGGGGTCGCTTCCAGGCGCGCCGGGTCCCGGGTAAGGGCGACGATCGCCTCCCGCCGCTTGGGCGGGAGGCGGCGGGCGAGGTTCGTGCGGAATTTCGCCTCGAGCAGGGGCACGCCTTCCCGGCGCCGCCGGCGGTGGCCGAGCGGGTACTCGACGGCGACGTTCTCCGTCTTCGAGCCGTCCGTGAAGAATACCTGCACGGCATTGGCTATGGAACGTTTCGCGGGATCGAGATAGTCGCGGCTCCAGGCCTTGTTTTCGACGCAGGCCATTTTCGAGCGCAACCGGTCGATTCGAGGATCCGCCGCGACACCATCCTCGTAATCGGCGGCGGTGAGATTGCCCTTGATGAGCCCGATCGCCGTCATGTACTGGATGCAGTGGTCGCGGTCGGCCGGGTTGTGGAGCGGTCCCTTCTTGTCGATGATGCGGAGCGCCGACTCGTGCGTGGTGATGACGATTCTCTTCACCTCGTCGAGCCGGTTCCTGACGGCGGGATGGAGCCTTACCGCGCACTCGACCGCGGTCTGCGCGTGGAACTCGGCGGGGAAGGAGATCTTGAACAGCACGTTCTCCATCACGTACGAGCCGTAGGGCCGCTTGAAGCGCAACGGCCTGCCGCGGAAGAGCACATCGTAGAAGCCCCACGTCTTCGCGGTAAGCGCCGAGGGATAGCCCATCTCGCCCTTCACCGCCATCAGCGCGAGGCGCACCGCGCGGCTCGTGGCGTCTCCCGCGGCCCATGACTTGCGCGAGCCGGTGTTGGGAGCGTGGCGATAGGTGCGCAGCGGCTGCCCGTCAATCCAGGCATTGGACAGCGCATTGACGATCTCCTCGCGGGTCCCGCCCAGCATGTGCGTGACGACCGCGGTGGAGGCGACCTTGACCAGCACCACGTGATCGAGCCCGACGCGGTTGAAGCTGTTCTCGAGCGCGATCACGCCCTGGATCTCGTGCGCCTTGATCATGGCGGCGAGCACATCGCGCATTACGAGCGGCGCCTTGCGTTCCGCGACGCGCGTGCGGGAGAGCCAGTCGGCGGTGGCGAGAATCCCGCCCACGTTGTCGGAAGGATGCCCCCATTCGGCGGCGAGCCAGGTGTCGTTGAAGTCGAGCCAGCGGATCATGGCGCCGATGTTGAAGGCGGCCGTGACCGGATCGAGCTGGTACGGCGTGCCGGGCACTTTCGCCCCGTTCGGCACCACGGTTCCCGGAACGGTCGGGCCGAGGAGCTTGGTGCAGGCGGGATACTCGAGCGCTTCCAGCCCGCAGCCCAGCGTGTCCATGAGGCAAAGGCGGGCGGTGTCATACGCCTCCTTGCTGGTAATCCGATAGCCGCTGACGTAATCGGCGATGTCCGTCAGGACCTTGTCCGGCTTTGGTCGGATATTGGAGGCGCGAGCGCTCATTGGGAGAAAGGGCTGGCTCGTTGTTCGTTACTCGTCTCGAGGGTCGTAGCTCAAGCGAGCGGCAACGGGCAACGAGGAGCGAGGAACGAGGAAGGAGTCACTTCCTCTGATCCATGGGAACGAACTTCCGCGGCTCGGGGCCGGTGTAGACCGCGGTGGGGCGGATGATCTTCCCGTCGCTGCGCTGCTCGATGACGTGCGCCGACCAGCCGCTCGTGCGCGCGATGACGAAGATCGGCGTGAACATCGGGGTGGGGATGCCGAGGCGGTGGTAGGACACCGCGGAGAACCAGTCGAGATTGGCGAACATCTTCTTCTCGCGCATCATCACTGCCTCGATGCGGTCCGCGATCTCGAACATCTTCATGTCGTTCGCCTCTTGGGAGAGCCGTCGCGCGACCTCCTTGATCACCTTGTTGCGCGGGTCGGCGATGGTGTAGACGGGGTGCCCGAAACCGATTACGACTTCCCTGTTGGCGAGGCGGCGCACGATGTCGGCTTCGGCCTCATCGGGCGTGTCGTAGCGGTTCATGACTTCGAACCCGACCTCGTTCGCGCCGCCGTGCTTGGGGCCTTTCAGCGCGCCGATCGCGCCGGTCACCGCGGAATGCATGTCGGCGCCGGTGCCGGCGATGACGCGCGCGGTGAAGGTGGACGCGTTGAACTCGTGCTCGGCGTAGAGAATGAGCGAGGTATGCATCGCTCTCACCCAGGCCGCGGAGGGCGGTTTGCCGTGGAGCAGGTGCAGGAAGTGACCGCCGATGGAATCGTCGTCCGTCCCGGTCTCGATGCGGCGGCCGTGGTGGCTGAAGTGATGCCAGTAGAGCAGCATCGAGCCGAACGAGGCCATCAGCCGGTCGGCGATGTCGCGCGCCCCGGCCGCGCTGTGGTCGTCCTTTTCCGGCAGCACCGCGCCGAGCACCGAGCAGCCGGTACGCATCACGTCCATCGGGTGGGCGCCCGCCGGGATCCGTTCCAGCACGCTGCGCACGGCCGCCGGCAGGCCGCGCAGCCCAGCGAGCCTGGCCTTGTAGCCGCGAAGCTCTGCTGCCGTCGGCAGCTTTTGATGCACCAGCAGGTGGGCGATCTCCTCGAACTCGCACTGCTCGGCGATATCGAGGATGTCGTAGCCGCGGTAGTGCAGATCGTTGCCGCTGCGCCCGACCGTGCAGAGCTCCGTGTTGCCCGCCGGCACGCCGGAGAGCGCCACGGATTTCTTCGGCTTGAAGGCGGCGGCGGCGGGCTCGTTGCTGCTCATGCGTGCTCCTTTGGGCGGTATGGCGTCGGGATACGCTCAGACCTCTGGGAGGCTTCGCCCTCCGCCGCCTTTTGCCATGTCATCAAGTCAGCAAGTGTTTGACGGAGTCGCGCTCCTCGTGCAGCTCCTTCAGCGTCGCCATCATGCGCGTGCGGCTGAAGTCGGAGATGTCGAGGCCCTTGACGATCTCGTATTTCCCGTTGCGGCACATGCAGGGATAGCCGTAAATCACGCCCTCGGCGACACCGTAGCTGCCGTCCGAGGGCGCTCCCATGCTGACCCAGTCGCCATCGCGGGTGCCGAATACCCAATCGCGCACGTGCTCCATCGCCGCATTGGCCGCGCTCGCGGCCGAGGACAGCCCGCGAGCCTCGATGATGGCAGCCCCGCGCTTCTGGATGGTCGGAATGAAGTAGTCCTCGACCCATTTCTGGTCGTTGATCAGCTTCGCCGCCTTCTGGCCGTCGACCTCGCAGTGATAGATGTCCGGATACTGGGTGGCGGAGTGATTACCCCACACCGTCATCTTGCGCACGCTGGCGACGGGCTTGCCGGTCTTCTGCGCGATCTGGGTGAGCGCCCGGTTGTGATCGAGCCGCATCATCCCGGAAAAGTTGGCGGGCTTCAGCCCCGGTGCGTTTTTCATCGCGATCAGGCAGTTGGTGTTGGCCGGATTGCCCACCACCAGCACCTTGACGTCGCGGCTCGCAACCTCCGAGAGCGCTCTTCCCTGGGGCGCAAAGATCTTGCCGTTCGCCTCGAGCAGGTCCTTGCGTTCCATGCCGGGACCGCGCGGGCGCGCCCCGACCAGCAGCGCGATCTCGGCGTCGCGGAACGCGACCATCGGGTCGGCGGTCGGCGCCACGCCCGCGAGCAGCGGGAAGGCGCAATCGTCGAGCTCCATGATGACGCCCTTCAGCGCCTTCTGGGCTTTCTCGTCGGGGATCTCGAGCAACTGGAGGATCACCGGCTGGTCCTTGCCCAGCATCTCGCCGCTCGCGATTCTGAAGAGCAGGCTGTAGCCGATCTGGCCTGCGGCACCGCTGACGGCGACGCGCACGGGACGTTTCATCACTTGGACTCCTGAGGGGGCGTTCTGTCGCTATCGCGCTGAACGCCGGGGCGGTTTTGCTGCAAGCAGCGTGCCGGACTGCGACCCCGGTTGGTTGCTGATGATAGCGGACGTTGCGCTGCAGTGACAAGCCAGTGCTCGGCCAGCGCCCGCGCCTGAGCAGAGACCTGATCCGGAGCTTCCATGCCGTGGACGCGCTTATGCAGCGCAGCGAAAACTGCTAGAATTCAAACGCTAAACAGCGCTGTGGTCCGCAGCCGCGACAACTGTCAGGACGTGATCGCCTCTTTTCTCGCCGGTTCGGCCCTTGCCCAACAAGAAGACCTGATGTCCAGACCGCGACCGAAGTACCTCAACCTGTTCCAGATCCGGCTGCCGCTGCCGGGAATCGTCTCGATCATGCACCGGATGAGCGGGGCGCTGCTGTTCCTGCTGATCCCCCTCTTGCTGTATCTGCTGCAGGGCAGTCTCGAATCGCCGCGGGCCTACGCCGCCTTGAAGAGCGCGCTCGCCCATCCGGTGGCGAAGCTCGTCGCGATCGGCGTTGCGTGGGCCTACTTCCATCATTTGTGCGCCGGCGTCCGGTATCTCGCCCTCGACCTCGACTACGGCACCGACCTGCCGCGCGCGCGCGCGAGCGCCTGGGCGGTACTCGCGGTGAGCCTCGCGCTCACGCTCGCTTTCGGGGTGCTGACATGGTGAAGCGCGAGGTGGTCGGCGCCCATTACGGGTTGCGCGACTGGCTCGCGCAGCGCGTCACGGCGGTGGTGATGGCGGTGTACACCGTCCTGCTGCTCGCGGTGCTGGCGACCCTGCCGGGCCTGGACTACTGGCACTGGAGGAGCTTGTGGCAGCTGCCGGTGATGCGCTACGCGACCCTGCTCTTCCTGGGGAGCCTGTATTTCCACGCCTGGATCGGGGTCCGCGACATCGTCATGGATTACGTGAAGGACCCGGGACTGCGGCTCACGCTTTACGTGATCGTGATCGGCGCGCTCGTGAGCTACGCCGCGTGGTCGGTGCAGATCCTGTGGGGCCTCTAGATGGGTTGGCCGGTCAGGAGATTCGATGCGGTGATCGTGGGCGCCGGCGGCTCGGGGATGAGGGCGGCGCTGGAGCTCGCGCGCGCGGATCTCAAGGTCGCCGTCCTCTCCAAGGTTTTTCCGACGCGCTCGCACACGGTCGCGGCGCAGGGCGGGGTTGCCGCCTCGCTCGGCAACATCGACGCGGACAACTGGCACTGGCACATGTACGACACCGTCAAGGGATCGGACTACCTGGGCGACCAGGACGCGATCGAGTTCATGTGCCGCTCGGCGCCGGAAGTGGTGTACGAGCTCGAACATTTCGGCATGCCGTTCGACCGCCTTCCTGACGGCAGGATTTACCAGCGTCCTTTCGGCGGCCACATGCAGGAGTACGGCAGGAACCCGGTGCAGCGCGCCTGCGCCGCCGCCGACCGCACCGGCCACGCCATGCTGCACACGCTGTACCAGCGCAACGTCGCGGCCGGCGCCCAGTTTTTCGTCGAGTGGATCGCGCTCGACCTCGTCCGCGACCGGGATGGCGACGTGCTGGGTGTGGTGGCCATGGAGATGGAAACCAGCGAGGTCATGATCTTCCAGGCGCGTGCCACGCTCCTCGCCACCGGCGGTGCCGGGCGCATATACGCATCGAGCACCAACGCCTTCATCAATACCGGGGACGGTCTCGGCATGGTGGCGCGGGCCGGCCTTCCGCTCCAGGACATGGAGTTTTTCCAGTTTCACCCGACCGGGGTCTACGGCGCCGGCGTGCTGATCACCGAGGGCGTCCGCGGGGAAGGCGGTTATCTCCTGAACAAGCACGGCGAGCGTTTCATGGAGCGCTACGCCCCGAACGCCAAGGACCTCGCCAGCCGCGACGTCGTCTCGCGCGCGATGGCGACCGAGATCAAGGAAGGGCGCGGCGCGGGCGAGGAGGGCGATTACATCCTGCTCAAGCTCGATCACCTGGGCGAGGAGGTGATCAGCAAGCGCCTGCCCGGCATCCGCGAGATCGCGATCAAGTTCGCCAATGTCGATCCGGTGCGGGAGCCGATACCGGTCGTGCCCACGGCGCACTACATGATGGGCGGGATTCCCGCGAACTATCACGGGCAGGCCGTCGCGCCTGGCGCGGCCGGTCCCGAGGAGGTGGTGCGGGGATTGTACGCGGCGGGCGAATGCGCCTGCGTGTCGGTGCATGGCGCAAACCGCCTGGGCTGCAATTCATTGCTGGACCTGCTGGTGTTCGGGCGCGCGGCGGCGCGGCGGATGATCGATGACCTCGAGCGCGATCCTTATCCGAAGCCCCTGCCGGCCGATGCGGGAGATGGCACGCGGGCGCGCCTGGCACGGCTGGAAGCGCAAAAGGACGGCGAGAGCGTGGCGGAGGTGGGCGCGGCGATGCGCCGGGTCATGCAGGCCCACTGCGGCGTATTCCGCTTCGGTGATTTGCTCAAGCAGGGGGTGGACAAGATCAAGGAAATCGCCGCGCGCGCCGGGCGTACTGCGATCCGCGACAAGAGCAAGGTGTTCAATACCGCGCGGGCGGAGGCGCTGGAACTGGACAACCTGATCGAAGTGGCGATGGCGACCATGATTTCTGCCGAAGCGCGCACCGAGAGCCGCGGCGCGCACGATCGCGCCGATTTTCAGGGCCGCGACGACGCGAACTGGCTGAAGCACACGCTGTGGTACAAGGACGGCAACCGGCTCGAATACAAGCCGGTGCACACCAAGCCTCTCACCGTGGAGCCCTTCGAGCCCAAGGCCCGCGTCTACTGACAGTGAGTGGTGAAAGGCGAATAGTGAATGGAAAAATCGTGAAATGACCGGCCGCGACGGGATTCTTCGATTCACCATCCGCCATTCACGATTCACGCTCTTGCGGAGCTGCTGATGCGTTTTTCGATCTACCGCTACAACCCCGAGACCGAGGGCAAGCCGCGCATGCAGGACTACGAGGTCGCGCTCGAGCCGACCGACCGCATGCTGCTCGATGCGCTGGTGCGCATCAAGACGCTGGACGACACGCTCGCGTTCCGGCGCTCGTGCCGGGAGGGGGTGTGCGGCTCGGATGCGATGAACATCAACGGCAGGAACGGGCTCGCCTGCGTCACGCGGATCGCCGATCTCAGGGAGCCGGTGCGCATCCGCCCGCTGCCCGGGCTGCCCGTCATCCGCGACCTGATCGTGGACATGTCGCAGTTCTTCAAGCAGTACCACTCGGTCAAGCCCTATCTTGTCAATCAAGACCCGCCGCCCGAGAAAGAGCGGTTGCAGTCGCCCGAGGACCGCGAGGAGCTCGACGGGCTCTACGAGTGCATCCTGTGCGCGTGCTGCTCGACCTCGTGCCCCTCGTTCTGGTGGAACCCGGACAAGTTCGTCGGCCCGGCGGGCCTGCTGCAGGCCTACCGCTTCATCGCGGACACGCGCGACCAGGCGACCAACGAGCGGCTGGACGACCTGGAAGATCCGTACCGCCTCTTCCGCTGCCACACGATCATGAACTGCGTGGAAGCGTGCCCGAAGGGGCTCAACCCGACCCGGGCGATCGGCAAGATCAAGGAATTGCTGGTAAAGCGCGCCATTTAGGAATTTGTCGAGCCCGCGCCCGACAAATTCCTCAGGTACACTGTCTTGAAATAGGCTAAACGGTCATCCAAGTGGCGAGAGTTTCGAGCCGTTTCGATATCCAGCCGGGGCTCAATGTAAGGAATTTGCCGGATCATAGGCCGGCAAATTCCTAAGGTATGGGAGACCGGGACCGCATACGCTGGCGTTGCCGCCGGGGGCTGCTCGAGCTCGATCTCATCCTCGCGCGATTCATCGAGCGGCATTTCGACGGGCTCGACGGCGAGCAGCAGCGGCTCTTTACCGAAATGCTCGAGCAGCCCGACAATGAGCTGCTCGATTGGGCGCTCGGGCGCGGCGAGCCCCTGGATCCGCGCCAGCGCCCGATCGCCGATTTGCTGCGGGCCGGTAGAGGCGAACCGGCCCCCGGATTGCTCTGTAACAAGCGTTTTTAAGTCCCTGAATAAACGGAGATAGCCATGGCCGAGAAGCTGGCAACCCTGACCTTCAGCGACGGGACCCCCCCGCTCGACCTTCCGGTCCTGACGGGAACGATCGGCCCGGATGTGATCGACGTGCGGGCGCTCTATGCCAAGACCGGAAAGTTCACCTACGACCCCGGGTTCATGTCGACGGCGAGCTGCCGCTCGAACATCACCTACATCGACGGGGACCGGGGCATCCTGCTCTATCGCGGCTATCCGATCGAGCAGCTCGCCGAGCATTGCGACTTCCTCGAGGTCGCCTACCTCATCCTGAACGGCGAGCTCCCCAACCGGCAGCAAAAGGAGGAGTTCGACGGCATCGTGCGCCGGCACACGATGGTGCACGAGCAGCTGACGCGCTTCTATTCCGGGTTCCGGCGCGACGCGCACCCGATGGCGGTGCTGTGCGGTGTCGTGGGGGCGCTCTCGGCCTTCTACCACGACTCGGTGAACATCTACGACGCCCGCAGCCGCGAGATCTCGGCGTTCCGGCTGATCGCGAAGATGCCGACGCTCACGGCGATGAGCTACAAGTACAACACGGGCCAGCCGTTCATGTATCCGAGGAACGCGCTCAACTACGTCGAGAACTTCCTGTACATGATGTTCGGCGTCCCGTGCGAGGAGTACAGGCCGAACCCGGTGCTGGTGCGGGCGCTCGAGCGCGTGCTGATCCTGCACGCCGACCACGAGCAGAATGCCTCCACCTCGACGGTGCGGCTCGCCGGCTCGAGCGGGGCGAACCCGTTCGCGTGCATTTCGGCGGGCATCGCCAGCCTCTGGGGCCCGGCGCACGGGGGCGCCAACGAGGCGGTGCTGAAGATGCTCGGCGAGCTCGGCGACGCCAGCCGCATCCCCGAGTTCATCAAGCGCGTCAAGGACAAGCAGGATCATGCGATGCTCATGGGTTTCGGGCACCGCGTCTACAAGAACTACGATCCGCGCGCCAAGATCATCCAGCGGACCTGCCACGAAGTGCTGGAAGAGCTCGACCTCAAGGACGACAAGCTGTTCAAGCTGGCGATGGCGCTCGAGAAAATCGCGCTCGAGGACGAGTACTTCATCAAGCGCAAGCTCTATCCCAACGTGGATTTCTACTCGGGCATCGTCTACAAGGCGCTCGGGGTTCCCACCAGCATGTTCACCGCGGTGTTCGCGCTGGCGCGCACCGTCGGCTGGATCGCGCAGTGGAACGAGATGATCACGGATCCCGACCAGAAGATCGGGCGCCCGCGGCAGCTCTTCGCCGGCGCGACGCCGCGCGATTTCGTGCCCATGGGCAAGAGAAAGTGAAGGGTGAATCGTGGTCCCGGCTTTGCTCTCGCCGCAGCGTTCGCCCGCTCACCACTCACGATTGACGCCCTTGCTCTAGGACGCGTGTTGTCATGGCCGGCCTCATGAAGGAAATGCTCGGCAATTCCTATCTCTTCGGGGCGAACGCGCCGTTCATCGAGGCGCTCTACGACGCCTACCTGAAGGACCCGCAGTCGGTCGAGCCGCGCTGGCGCGGCTATTTCGACGAGCTGCAGAAGCTCGACGGCGGGACGCGCGACGTTTCGCACTTCGAGGTGCAGGAGCGCTTCGCGCGGCTCGCGCGCGAGCGGCGCATCGCCGCGGTCCCGGCCGCGGCCCCGGCCGGGGCCGTCGCCTGGCAGAAACAGTTCGCGGTGCTGCAGCTCATCTCGGCGCACCGCTTCCAGGGGGTGCGCCACGCCGATCTCGATCCCCTGCGGCGGCTCGAGAAGCCCCACATCGCGGAGCTCGACCCCGGGTTCTACGGGCTCACCGCGGCCGACATGGAAACGGTGTTCAATACCGGCACCCTGGTCGGGCCGCGGGAAATGAAGCTCGCGGACATCCTGCAGTTCCTCAAGGACACCTACTGCCGGAGCGTCGGCGCCGAGTACATGTACCTCTCGGACGTTCCGCAGAAACGCTGGATCTCGGAGCGCCTGGAAGGCACGCGCAGCACGCCCGCCTACGACGCGGACTACAAGCGGCACATTTTCGAGCGGCTCACCGCCGCCGAAACGCTGGAGAAGTACCTCCACACCAAGTACGTGGGGCAGACGCGGTTCTCGCTGGAAGGCGGGGAGAGCCTGATCCCGATGCTCGACAACCTGCTCGCGCGCGCCGGGGCGGCGGGCGTGCAGGAGCTGGTGATCGGGATGGCGCACCGCGGGCGGTTGAACGTGCTCGTCAATACCCTCGGCAAGATGCCCGCCAACCTGTTCGCCGAATTCGAGGGCAAGCCGGCGCCCGAGGTGCTCGCGGGCGACGTGAAGTATCACGAGGGCTTCTCGGCCAACGTCATGACGCCAGGCGGGCCGATGCACGTCACGCTGGCGTTCAACCCCTCGCATCTCGAGATCGTGAACCCGGTGATCGAGGGCTCGGTGCGGGCGCGCCAGCACCGCCGCCGCGACCACCGGGGCGACCAGGTGCTGCCGGTCCTGATCCACGGCGACGCCTCGTACTCGGGACAGGGCGTCGTGATGGAGACGCTCAACCTCGCGCAGACGCGCGGCTACGGCACGGGCGGCACGGTGCATCTTGTCGTCAACAACCAGATCGGCTTCACGACATCCGATCCGCGGGATACCCGCTCGACGCTCTACTGCACCGACGTCTCGAAGATGCTGGAGGTGCCCATCTTCCACGTGAACGGCGACGATCCGGAGGCCGTGTGCCTGGTGATGGAGATCGCGCTCGACTACCGGATGAAATTCCACAAGGACGTCGTGGTGGATCTCGTCTGCTATCGCAGGCTCGGCCACAACGAGCAGGACGAGCCGATGGTCACGCAGCCGCTCATGTACAAGACCATCCACAAGCTGCCGACCACTTGCAGCCTCTACGCCTCGAAGCTCATCGGCGAGGGCGTGCTCGCCGCCGACGAGCCGGAGCAGATGATCAGGACCTTCCGCTCCGCGCTCGACCGCGGCTATCACACCAACAAGACCATCATGGCCGACTACCGGCCGCCGTTCGAGGTCAACTGGAAGCCCTACAAGGGCACGAAGTGGAACGAGAACGACGACACGCGGCTGCCGCTCGAGCTGTTGCAGGAGCTCGCGCGCAAGGTCACCGAGGTGCCGAAGAGCTTCAAGCTCCATCCGCGCGTGGAGCGCATCATGCAGGAGCGGCGGCAGATGGCCGAGGGGAAGGTCCCGCTCGACTGGGGAATGGCGGAGACCCTCGCCTACGCGACGCTCCTGCGCGAGGGCTATTCCGTGCGCATCTCGGGGCAGGATTCCGGCCGCGGCACCTTCTTCCACCGCCACGCCGTGCTCCACGACCAGAACCGCGAGCGCTGGGACCAGGGCTATTACGTGCCGCTGCAGCACGTCGCCCCGGAGCAGGGCGACTTCGTGGTGATCGACTCGGTGCTCTCGGAGGAAGCCGTGCTCGGCTTCGAGTACGGCTACGCGACCTCCTCGCCCAGGGAGCTGGTCGTCTGGGAGGCCCAGTACGGCGATTTCGCGAACGGCGCGCAGGTCGTGATCGACCAGTTCATCGCGTCGGGAGAAGTCAAGTGGGGCCGCATGTCCGGCCTGACGCTGTTCCTGCCGCACGGCTACGAGGGCGCCGGGCCCGAGCATTCCTCGGGACGCATCGAGCGCTTCCTGCAGCTCTGCGCCGACTACAACATGCAGGTCTGCATCCCGGCGACGCCGGTGCAGATGTATTACCTCCTGCGGCGGCAGATGGTGCGGCCCTACCGCAAGCCGCTCATCGTGTTCACGCCCAAGAGCCTGCTGCGGCACAAGGAGTCGGTCTCGCCGCTCGAGGAGTTCGCGACCGATGTGTTCCGGCCGGTGAACGAGGACTGGGAGGCCAAGGATATCGATCCCGGGAAGGTGACGCGCGTCATCCTGTGCAGCGGCAAGGTCTACTACGACCTGCGTGCCGCGCGGCGCGCGCACGGAGTGAAGAACCTGCCCCTCGTGCGCATCGCGCAGCTCTATCCCTTCCCGCACGACGACTTCCGCGCGCAGATCGAGCGTTACCGCAACGCGACCGAGATCGTCTGGTGCCAGGAGGAGCCGCGCAACCAGGGCGCCTGGCGCCATATCCAGCACTACCTGCTGCGCCACCTCCTGCCGCACCAGAAGCTGTTCTATGCCGGCCGCGATTCGTCGGCCACCCCGGCCGCGGGTTACAAGTCGCTGCATGACGAGCAGCAGAAAGCGCTGGTCGAGCAGGCCCTCACGGTGTCCGGGGAGCCGCGCAGGGCGGCGCCGCGGCCGCTGTCGGCCGGCGAGGAATACTAAACTGGGCGCAACCGCAGACAAACGCAGATGCTGATCGAAGTCAAGGTGCCGCAACTGTCCGAATCGGTGGCCGAGGCGACGCTCCTCACCTGGCACAAGAAACCCGGGGAGTACGTGAAGCGCGACGAGAACCTCGTCGACATCGAGACCGACAAGGTGGTGCTCGAGACCCCCGCTCCCGAGTCGGGGGTGCTCACCCGGATCATCAAGGGCGAGGGCGGCACGGTGGTGAGCAAGGAAGTGATCGCGCAGATCGACACGGAAGCCGCCGCGGCAGTGCCTGTCGCGGCGGCTGAAGTAGAGGAGAAAGCGAAAGCCGAAGCGCCCCCCAAAAAGGAGGCGGCACCCGCCATGCCGGCGGCGCAGAAGCTCGCGGCCGAAAAGCGCGTGGACACGGGGGCGATCCCGGGCACCGGCCGCGGCGGGCGCGTCACCAAGGAAGACGTGCTGCAGGCGATAGAGGGCGGCGCGCCGCCCGCCGCAAGGGCGCCGGCGCGCGCGCCGGCACCCGCGGTGGAGCCTGCCGCACCCGGCGAGCGGCCCGAGAGCCGCGTTCCGATGTCGCGGCTGCGCGCGCGGATCGCGGAACGCCTGGTGCAGTCGCAGCATGCGGCGGCGATGCTCACGACCTTCAACGAGGTCAACATGCAGGCGGTGATCGAGCTGCGCAACCGCTACCGCGAGAGCTTCGAGAAGGAGCACGGCGTGCG
>Ga0073934_10002564_pt1 | contig 37129 bp, 20 predicted proteins | sample LarsenN4metaG_FD_76834 | JGI IMG/M metagenome (GOLD analysis project Ga0073934, IMG submission 76834) | Hot spring sediment bacterial and archeal communities from British Columbia, Canada, to study Microbial Dark Matter (Phase II) - Larsen... ... | reverse complement strand
GAAGATCCTCTGAAGACCCGGTAATGCAAGCCTCGCCGCCGCATAATGGCTCCGGGCGGCGCCTGCTTGCGTATTGCAGCGGACGGGCGGGCGGCCATCTTCTGGTGGCAGCCATGAGCTTCCGCATCGAGACAGACACCATGGGCGAGGTGCAGGTGCCCGCCGACAAATACTGGGGCGCGCAGACCGAGCGCTCGCGCAACAACTTCCGCATCGGCCCCGAGGCCAGCATGCCGCGCGAGATCATCCACGCCTTCGCCGTGCTCAAAAAGGCCGCCGCGCTCGCCAACCACGAGCTGGGCGTCCTGCCCGCCGAAAAACGCGACCTCATCGCCCGCGTCTGCGACGAGATCCTCGCCGGCCGGCTCGACGACCAGTTCCCGCTCGTCATCTGGCAGACCGGCTCCGGCACGCAGAGCAACATGAACGCCAACGAGGTGATCGCCAACCGCGCGCACGTGCTCGCCGGCGGCAAACTGACCGACGCGAAGAAGATCCTCAACCCGAACGACGACGTGAACAAATCGCAGTCGTCGAACGACACCTTTCCGACCGCGATGCACATCGCGGCCTACCAGGTCGTGACCGCCGTCACCCTCCCCGGCCTCCGGAGGCTGCGGGACAGCCTCGACGCCAAGGCGAAGGCCTTTGCCAAGATCGTGAAGACCGGCCGCACGCACTTCATGGACGCCACGCCCCTCACCCTCGGACAGGAGTTCAGCGGCTACGTGCAGCAGATCGACAACAGCCTGCGCGCCCTCCGCAACGCCCTCGAGATGGTGCGCGAACTCGCCCTCGGCGGCACGGCGGTCGGCACCGGCCTGAACACGCCCGCCGGCTACGACGTGCTCGTGGCGAAGAAGATCGCCGAGCTGACCGGCCTGCCCTTCGTCACGGCCCCGAACAAATTCGAGGCCCTCGCCGCGCACGACGCCATGGTCGAGTTCTCCGGCGCGCTCCGCCGGACCGCCGTCTCGCTGATGAAGATCGCCAACGACATCCGCATGCTCAGCTCGGGTCCGCGTTCCGGCATCGGCGAGATCATCATCCCCGACAACGAGCCCGGCTCCTCCATCATGCCCGGCAAGGTCAACCCCACCCAGCCCGAGGCCCTCACGATGGTCTGCGCGCAGGTGATGGGCAACGACGTCGCCGTCGGCATCGGCGGCGCCACGGGCCACTTCGAACTCAACGTCTTCAAGCCGCTCATCGCCGCCAATGTGCTGCAGAGCGCCCGCCTGATCGGCGATGCCTGCGTGTCGTTCACCGAGAAGTGCGCCGACGGCATCACGGCCAACGAGCCGGTCATCCGGCGCCACCTCGAGAACTCGCTCATGCTGGTCACGGCGCTGAATCCCCATATCGGCTACGCCAAGGCCGCCGAGATCGCCAAGAAGGCGCACAAGGAGGGGCTGACCCTGCGCGAGGCCGCGCTGAAGCTGGGCCACCTGACCGCCGAGCAGTTCGACGCCTGGGTGCGGCCTGAGGACATGATCGGCGCGCTGAAGAAATAACCAGCCAACGGCCAATTGATTATTGTTGGGCCGCCGCTTGTCGGCGGGCCGCGAGCGAAGTGACATGTTTGGCCCGGCCACAAGGGCCGGCCCTACAGACACAAAGACCGGCACTTGGAACAAAAAACCCGCCGGGAAGCGGCGGGTGCGGAGGTGCCGGAGTTGAGCGACCTCAGAACCGGAGGTGGAGGCGGTCGCCCTCGACGCCGAGACGGCGGCTGCGGTTGCCGAAGTCGGTATCACCGAGGCGGCGGGCCATGCGCTCGCGTAGCACTTCCGGGGCGGCGGGCTCGGGCGTGAAGGGGCGATTGTAGGCGATGTCGGCAACGGCGAGGCGGGAGATGCGCGAATTGCCGGCCGTCCAAGAGGCCAGCGCCGCGGCCGGCTGGACCTCGACCGCCGGGCGCACGGGGCGAGCGTCCGAGAAACGCACGGTCTGGAGCGAACGCACGAGGTCGGGATCGGTTTCCTCGAGCCGGGCGAGGCTGGCCGCGATGGTGCGGGCGGAGGGAGACATTTCGGCGACGCCGGCGAGCACGCGCTGCGTGAGACCGGCTTCGATGGACTCGGCCGTGGGAGCAGGAGCGGCATCCTGGCCGGTGACGGCCGGGGCGGAAGAAGCGGATTCGGTGGCCGCGACCGAGACAGGTGTGGATTCGCCGGAGGTGAGGTTGGTGGCGACCGGCGGCAGCGAAGTGTCGGCCTTCGAGGCCACGTCGCGTTGGATGGTAACCGGGACGGGCGCTTCGGCGACCGGCATCACCATGTGCAAGGAAACAATGGACAATGCGAGGGCGGCGGCGGCGCCGGCGGGCGCGTAGGCCCAGCGGGGCAGGCCAAGGTTGAGGCGCTGCCACCAACGGCGCTCCTGCACGAGGGCGGCGAGCTGTTTCTGGCGGAGTTCGCGGTCGAATTTTTCCCAGAACTCGGGCGCAGGCCGCTCGGCCCGCTTCAGCTGGAGCAGGGTCTCAAGGGTCGGTCGTTGGCGGGGTTCGGAAGACATGTTCAGCGCAGGTATTGGCTCAGCTCGGCTTGGAGAAACTGCTTGGCGTAGTGGAGACGCGAACGCACGGTGCCCTCCGAGCACTCGGTGATTTCGGCGATTTCAGCGTGGCTGAGCCCATCAATCTCGAACAAGGTGATGACTGTGCGATGCTTGATAGACAGTTTTTGCATCGCCTCGTTCAATTTTTCCTGAAGCTCGCGAAGCTGGACGTCGCGATCGGCTCCTTTCTTATCACTAAGCTGGGCAATGATTTGCGCGCTTACTTGGTCCTCCTGGAGGTTTTCCAGGGAGAAGAAGGTGCGGTGCCGGTGCTTGCGGAGATGCGTGAGGGTGGTGTTGACGGCGATACGGTAGAGCCAGGTGAAGAAGGAAGATTGGCCTTGGAAGCGGTTGATGGACTGGAAGGCCTTGATGAAGGCGTCCTGCGTCAGGTCGGCGGCGTCCTCGCGGTTCGAGGTGAGGTTGTAGACGACCCCGAAGAGGCGCTCGCGGTATTTGACGATCAGCTTGTCGAAGGCGGCGACATCGCCCGCCTGCACCTGTTTGACGACGGCATAGTCCGCGTCGGCCTCCTGCTGGCGCTCCGGGGAGGCAGCAATGGCTTTGCCGAATACGCGGGTTAGGTTCATCGCGGAAAGGCAGGCTACCCGCAGGCCGGGTCGAGGCAAACCGATTTCGCGTCAGGTTTCCGGCACGAGTTGGCGGACCTGCTGCCTGAGCAATTCGCAGAGAGCGTCCATCAGCGCGGCGGGGGGCCGGGAGGCATGGGGCCGCAGGGCGTCACAGGCGGCGGCCGACTCGCGGCCGATGGCGGCGGCCACCAAGGGGGCGATGCCTAGTGCGCGCATCTTCTCCACACTGGCGGCCAGACCCCAGCCCCGGCCGGCCTGCAGGTTGCCGACGATCTCGGCGCGTTCGGCCGCGGGCAGACGCTCGAACAGCAGCATGAGCGGGAGGGTGAGCTTGCCGGTGGCGAGGTCGGTGCCGAGGGTCTTGCCGATGCGGGACTCCTCGCCGAGGAAATCCACCAGGTCGTCGTAGATCTGGTAGGCGATGCCGAGGTGGCGGCCGAACTTCTCCGCGGCCGCGACGAAGTCCTCCGGGTAACCCGCGATCCGGCTGCCGAGCAGGCAGGAGACGCGGAAAAGCTCCGCCGTCTTCAGGTCCACGATCTTCATGTAGTCGGCCAGCGAGAGGTCCATGTCGCGGCGGCGCAGCGTCTGCATGATCTCGCCGGAGCAGACCTGCCGGGTCGAGGCCGACACGATCTGGCAGACCTCCGTGGTCGGAAACTGGGCCGCGATGTGCAGGGCCTGCGAGAACAGCGCGTCACCCAGCAACACCGCCGCCTCGCCGCCGTAGGCGCGCGCCGCCGTGCGCCGGTTGCGGCGGATGTCGGCTCCGTCCATGATGTCGTCGTGCACGAGCGTGGCGAGGTGCACCATCTCGACGACCCCGGCCACGCGCACGAGGGCGTCGTTGACCACTCCCTCTCCCTGCCAGCCGCTGATGAACACGAGGGCCGGGCGCAGGCGCTTGCCGGAGGTCTCCAGGCAGTAGGCGGCCATGTCGCGGATCTCGGGCTCGAAGGAGGCGATCTGCCCGGTCATGAAGCGGTCGAGCGCGGACATCTGCGGACGGAGCCGGGCAAAAATATCACCGAGTTCCCTGCCCAGGTCGGTTGGTGCGGCCAGCGGTTGCGACATCGCCGCGAACCTAGGCAGCGCCGCACAAAACGCTAACAAATACTTGTCATCCGGGCGCTCCATCCGCGTCGCCTGACATCGCCCGTAGCGCACCGGAACCGGGATGAAAACAAAAAGGCCGGCGCTGGTGGCGCCGGCCGGTAAACGGAGGTTGGGAGAAACTCAACGCTTCTTCTGCTCGGTGGACTCCTTGACGAAAATGTCGGTGCCCTTCGGAACGCGGTTGCCGGGCAGATCCTCGCGGGCGATGTTGGCCGCCTGCACCATGCGGGGATCGAAGACCTCCTCGGTCGTGGCGCCGTCCGCCGAGACCGTGCGGGCCGTGATGAAGATGAGGAGATTGGTGACCTCGTCGTTGACCGATTTGTTGCTGAAGAGGCGGCCGAGGCCGGGGATCTCGCCGAGCACGGGCACCTTGTTGCCGCCGCTGGTGCGGTTGGAGGTGAGCAGGCCGCCGATGCCCATGGTGTGGCCGTTCTGCAGCGAGATGGTGGTCTTAACCTTGCGGGTGGCGATGATCGGGATGTTCGCGCCGCCGGCGCCGCCGAAGCTGGTGTCGCCCTGACGCTGGCTGACCTCGGGCTCGAGGGTCATCTTGATGACACCCTGGGCGTTCACCTGCGGGGTGACCTTCATGATGATGCCGATCGGCTTGTAGGTGAAGCCGGCCACCTCGAAGGTGCCGCGCTCGGAGTTGTAGGTGTAATTCGGGATCGGGAACTCCTGGCCGATGTTGAGGAAGGCCTCGGTGTTGTTGAGCGTCACGACCGTGGGGTTGGAGACGATCTTGGTGTTGTTGAGCGTCTTGAGGGCCGAGAGGACCAGGTTGAAGTTTGAGGCGCTGAAGACGGCTGAGGCGGTGCGGCCTGTGGAACCGGTATTAGCGAGATTGAGAAGATTGCTAAGTGCACTGGAAGCCGTGTTGCTGAGCGTGCTCCCCAAGGTATTGGTGCTGCTGTTATTTGTGGTGTTAGTGGTCGAACCGGTGGTGCCGCTGTTAAATGAGCCGTTGAAGGTGCTGAGCGCGGTAGCGGTATCGAGAGTGGGCGGCGATGCCGTCGGATCCCCGGGGGTGAAATTAGCCTGTCCCGTGGACCCAGCAACCGTAGAGGGCAATCCCGTTACTCGGCCCTCAGGAAAATTAATTGTGGAATTCACTGTGCTTCCTAGGCCGTTCGCAAGACCAGTCACATACGTCGTGGTCTCATTACCAGTATTGTTGAGGGTAGTGCCGGCGCTGGTGCTCGCAGCGGAGCCTGAAGTGCTGCTTCCGGCGCTGGTGTTTGAGCTATTGCTGCCAGACGTGTTGTTCTGATTAACACCATCGCCGAAGGTCTGGCCGCGGGCGCGGTTGAAATTCTGCACCAGGCCGCCGGCGCCGATCTGGATGCCTTCCAGAGAACGCCAGTTGATGCCGATGTTGCGGATGTCGCGGTCGGTGACCTCGATGAACTTGGACTCAAGCATCACCTGTTCAGTGGCCTTGTCGAGAGCTTCGATGATCTTGCGGATCTTGACCATGCGCGAGGGGCGCTCGGTGATGATGAGGGCGTTGCTGCGGGCATCGACGACGATCCTGCCGCCCGTGGCGGCGTCGACCATGGCGTCGAGCGTGGGCTTGAGGGCGTCGGCCTTGGCGTTGTTGATGATGAAGACCTCGGTGGTGCCGGGCTCCATCTGCAGCTGCTCGTTGCTGACGATCTTTATGATGTTGCCCTCCTCGACGTAGGTGTAGCCGACGGGCGAGAGGACGACCTGGAAGATCTGGCGCCAGGTGACGTCACGGAGCTTGATGGAGGTCTTGCCGACAAGGGTGTCGGGCACGACAAGGTTCAGCTCGAAGAGGTCGGCGACGTTGCGGAGGATGGTCTTGATGTCCTCGTCGGGGAAGTCGACGGACAGGGTGTCCTTGTCGCGGCTGACGGAACCGGCGCCGGGCTCGGAGCCCTGCACCTGGACGGCATCGGCCGGTTGGGCCGCCGGCTGCTCGGCGGGTTGCGCCGGCGGGTTCTCGGCCTGGGCGAAGGCCCGGCAGAGGACGGTGAGTGAAACCAACGCGGTGAGGAGGATGCGTGTGCTCATGGTGCAGATCCTTTATTTAATGGGTCGGGTGTATTCTTCGCCGTTGTAACGGAGGGTGAAGTTGGTGGGGTTGATGGCGGTGACTTCGACGGTGTATGGATTGCCCTCGAAGGTGAGGTTGAGTTTCTCGCCGACCCTGATCTTCTTGACGCCCATCAGGAGGATCTGGCTGCCGCCCATCTTGATGGAGCCGCCGGGTTTGAGGGCGGTGGCGATGGCGATGAGGAGGTCGCGATCCGAACGCGGGCCGGATGGACCCTTGACTTGGCCGCCGGGGGCGGGGGTGACATCACCTTCAGAGCCAGCGGGGCCGACCGGGGTGGTCGGAGCGTTGGCCGCCTCGTTGAAGGCTTCCGGATTGAAGGGGTTGACCTGCTCGGCCGGAATGCCCGAGGGTTTGGCATTCAGCAGGGCTTGGGCCCGGTCGAGGGCCTGCTGGCGGAGGTTGGGGACGGCCACGGTGCCGGCCAACTGGGCGTGCGCGTGGAGCGCGGCCAACGCCACGGCGAGCAGGAACAGAAACCGGAGGGGATGGCGATGGGAGTTCATGGGAGACCGAGCAACTCAAGGCCGAGGCTGATCATCATGGTGTTGGCACCGCCGGCGGAGCCCTCGGCCGAGACGGCCATGGGCTGAAGCGCGAGGGTGTTGAACCGCGCGAAGTGTGTGCCCGCCTCGAGCTGCTGGATGAAGGCAACAAGCTGGCGGAAATCGCCCTGGGCGGTGACAGTGAAAGGGATCCCGACCGTGCCGGTCTTGGACTTGCCCTTGCCGGCGGCGGGGACGTTCTGCTGGCGCACATCGATCAACTTGACTCCGGTCTCGGCCTCCAGGCGGTAGAAATACTGCTGGTTGAGGGCCAGCTGGTTCACGCGCAGGAGGCGGGCGTCGAGTTCCTTGCCGGCCGCCTGCATGGCCGCGGTGTGCTCGGCCAGGCCGGCGGAGTTGCGGATGTTGTTCTGGTATTTGTCCGCCAGCACCGTCTTGCCCTCGAGGTTGGAGCGCGCGGTCTCGACGGCATCGATGCGGAAGTAAAACACGGCGCCGCAGGCGATGCAGATGACACCGCACGCGAAGCCGATGGGCTGCTTCTTGATGAGGATTTTGAGGTCTTCTCCGGTGAGGGCCATGGTCAATCCTCCACGATGTTTTCTTCCTTGGCCGCCTTCTTCTTCGGGTTCTTCAGCTTCATGACGATCTCGAAGGTGAGAAGGCCGCCGCGCGGGTCGGGCGCAACGTTGGTGAGTTCGATGGATTCGAAGACCGGGACGAACTCCTTCTGGGCGCGCAGGAGCTCGACGAAGCTGGTGGCGGTGCCGGCGGCCTCGGTGCGCGAGCCGGCGACCAGACCGCGCAGGACGCAGGCGGGATTGGTCGGGTCGCTCAGCTTCATGTCGATGAAGTTGAGGGCGATCTCCTTGGGGAGGATGGAGCCGAGCTGGAGCACGAAGACCGACGGGCGGATCGGCTGCGTGGTGAACGCGGTGACGTCGCGGAACTTCTTTTCCTCGTCGCTGAAGAGCTTGCTGAGCCGCAGCGCCTCGTTGTTCTTGGCGGTGTCGCGCTCGATGGCAGCCTCGGCCTCGGCCTGCTGCTGGCGCATGCTGAAGATCTCGTATTCGCGGTAGCCGATCCAGCCGAGCATGACCAGCGCGGCCGCGCCCGCGACGAGATTGACCAACAGGGCCGTGCGCACGGCCTTGGTGTCCGGCAACCGGTCGTAGTTGCGGAAATTGGGATGCCACAGCGGCGCCGCCGCCGGCTCGGCATCACTTTTTCTGGTCAGTTGGAGGAGTGACGCCATTGGTGGAGTGGTAGGAAGCCATCAGGGAAAAGAGTCCGATCCAATTCTCGTCGGGAGCATTGGGAGTGACGTTTTCCGGCACGGTGATCTGGAGGGATTCGAGCCAGGGCTTGAGTTCCATCTTGAAGAGCGAGACCCCGAGCGCACCCGCCATGGCCGTCGCCAACCAGCTGAGTGTGCCGGGCAACTGCGTGCAGAGCACCGCGCCGATGGACTGGCCGGTCTGCACTTCGTAGAAGCCGATGGAGGATTGCAGCTCCTTGAGCAGCTTCTTCGTGAGGGTGGGCCCCATGCTGGTGAAATCGAAGGTGTTCGAGTAAAAGAGCTTCCGGGCGGACTCTTCGTCCTTCAGGCCAAGCTCCTTCTGCACCATCGGGATCATCGAGGCGACCCCGCTGCCGAGGGGACGCGAGATTTCGACGCCATCGCTGCTGAGGATATAACTCTGCGTGTTGTCGGCGCCGAATTCCAGGAGAAGCACCGGCGTCTTGGTCTCCTTGAACTTCTGGTAATGGCACAGCCCGCCGAGCGTGGCGACGGTGCCTAGTTCGAAGCACTCCGGATAGACGCCCATCTCGAGGAACTTGTCCTGGGTCCGGTCCACCTCGTCGGAGGGCAGGCCGCAGAAGAGCACCTCCTTGATGTTACCGGCCTTGGCGGGATCGTATTCGCTGCCGTCCTCGGAATTGAGGGTCTTGAAGACGTATTTGTCGGCCTCGACCCGGAACTGCTGGTTGTAGATCTCGGTGAAATAGGCCGGTTCCTTGACCCGCTTGAGATCGAGGGTATGGCGGCGGACGATGCGTTTGGGCGGGTAGACCCCGCAGGTGGCATGCACCAGCCCCGTAGGACCCTTGCCATCGGTGCCCTTAAGCCAGGTCAGAAGGCTGTCGGTGTCTTCGACCGGGAATTCCCGCAGTTCCTCGACCACGGTCGGGGCCGCCGCTTGGCTCATGCGGGCCACCCGGACGGTGTGGTCACCGAACTCGATGCAAAAGCCTTTCGACTTTTTGGCGAAAAACATGCGTGTGTGGGGCTTGGGGGTGTGCGGGCGGAGCCCGGCGAGGGGCAGAGGGGATACCCCCCACCCCAGGTCATGACAAGCAGAAACTTTCCTTAGTCCGCTGCCCCACGTGTCTTACCGGAGATTAACAAATGCCGACAAAAAACCCGCCGGGATTGCCGGCGGGCGGGTCTGTTTGCGCGGGTCGATGCGGCGGTGGCCGTGCGCCTGCGCCTTATTTCTGCCAAGTGCGCTTCTTGTGGCGGTTGGCCTTGAGGCGCTTCCGGCGCTTGTGCTTCGACATCTTCAGACGGCGTTTCTTCTTAAGATTTCCCATGCGCGGAACGTGCGAGCGCGCCTCGGGTGTGTCCAGCCCGATTTTTACCCCGAATGCGCTGCATTGACCGCACGCGCCACCCGCGTGAACACCAGCACCGCATCGACCGACGCCGGCTCCAATCCCGTCAGCCGGCCGGCCGCTTTGCGATAAAACGCCATCTGCTCCTCGTGCCTTGCCGCTGCCCTGTCCAAGGCGGTCTCGTCCACCCGGTCGGTCTTGAAGTCGTAGACCGTCGCCCGCCGGGCCCGGCCGCCGGGATCGCGCTCCACCACCACGCGATCCATCACCCCCGTGATCCACACCCCGTCGAGCAGCATCTCGAAAGCGCGCTCCCGCCAGACTTCGGACGTTACCGTGGGTCGCGTCCAGATTTCGGCCAAACCGGGAGCGCGCAAAACCGCCGATGCCTCCCGCACCACCTCCCCCGGCTCTGCGCGGTGCGCCCAGCGGGCTTCGATGTCCGTTGCCGGCCCCCACTCCACCTCGGCCAGCAACCGGTGCACCGCCGTGCCGAAATCCGCCGCACTCCCCCGCTCCAAGGAGAAATACTGCGCCAATCCGGGCGCGGCCGCGCCTTCGCCCGAAGGCCGGCGTGCCGGCCAACGAGGTGCTCGCCGCACGCCGGTCACCGGCACCGGCGCCGCCTCCCCGTCCTGTTTCGCCTCCGGCTGCAAGGCCGCAAACCAATCCGCCTCGCCCGCGCTCCAGACGCCCGGCAGCATCGCGCCGCCCACACGCACCTCGCGCGCTTCCTCCCCGAGCGTCGCCGCGAGCAACCGCGGGAAGTTGGCGGATTTCGATCCGCCCGGCGGCTCGGTGATCACATAAAGCCCGCGCTTGGCGCGCGTCATCGCGACATAGAGCAGGGACAGGCTCTCGTAGCAGGCCGCCGCCTTCGCCTCTTCCACGTGCGCCTCCAGCACCGGGTCCCGGTGGCGGAAAATCTCCGGCGGCAGGTCCAGCACCCAATCCACCGCGCGGTCCTTGGTCTTTTGCACGGCGAGGCCCTTGCGCCGTTCCGCGATGGTCTGGCCCTCCAGATCCGGCAGGATCACCACGTCGAAGCCCAGTCCCTTCGCCCGGTGCACCGTCATCACGCGCACGACCGACGCGCCCTCGGCGTCGCGCGCCTTGTAGGCGCGCATGAACTCCACGAACTCCGCCGCATCGCGCCGCCCGGTCGCGTCGAACTCGCCCGCCGCCGCCGCAAATTGCCGCGCGCGCAGCCGTGTGAACGCATCATCGCCCGCCCAGCGCGGCTCCAGCCGCGCCAGCCACCAGCGCATCGTGCGCTCGAACCCCTCGGCATGGATCTGCCCCAGCACGCGGACCGTGACCTGCTCGCGCCCCTGCAGGCCCTCCGCCGCCAGCACCGCGCCCAGTGGCGTCATGTGCACGTGCTCCCACGCCAGCGTGTCCGCGGGGTGCGCCGCGGCCTGCACCAAGGCGAGCAGCGCCGCGCCCAACGGATTATCCGCGCAGACATTCAAATCAGACTCGGCCACCGCCGGCAGGGCGCCCTCCCGCCGCAGGAAGTCCGCCAGCGCCGTTGCCGTGCCGTTCTTGCGCACCAGCACCGCGCAGGTCAGCCCGCGCTCCAGCGGCTGGATTTCACGCAGCAACCGCAGGGTCATCCGCCGCCGTCCCTCTTCGTCCGCGGCGTGCAGCAAGGCCGCCTGCCCCGTCCGCTGCGGCACCGCCGTGCGGTGCTCGCGCCACTCCGCGTTCCACGCCGCGCTCGCGGCGCCGGGAAACAGTTCCGCGAGCGTCCCGCCGGCGCCGAAGACCGCATTGACCATCGCGATCAGCGGCGGACCCGACCGCCACGACTCCACCAGCGGCCGCTCCGCGATCGCGCCCGGCGCCGCCGCGTTGTAATGGTTGAAGATTTCACGGAACAGCGTCGGGTCGCCCTCGCGCCACTGGTAGATCGCCTGCTTCACGTCGCCCACGCAGAAAAAGCTCCGTCCGCCCGCCGCGTCCTGCACCGCCTCGTCGATCAGGTTTTTCAGCACGCTCCATTGCCCGGAGCTCGTGTCCTGGAATTCGTCCAGCAACCAGTGGTCGATGGCCGCGTCCAGCCGGTAGTCGATCAGCAGCCGCCCCTCGCCGCCCGTCTGTGCCAGCAACGGCGCGCCCGCCGCCGGCGCCAGCAGCCGCTGCACGTCGGCGAACGTCAGCCGGCCCGCGCGCCGCACCGCCTCGCCGTAGAACCGCTCGTAGCCCTGCAGCACGGCGAAGATGCCCCGCGTCGTCTCCAGCCGGCGGCGCAGCTCGCCGCCCACGATGCTCCGCGTCAGCTCCGCCAGCGCCGCGCTCGCTGTCGCGTCCAGTTCCTGCTTCTTCCGGTCGAACTCCAGCGTGACCGCGCCGCGGCGCAGCTCCGGCCAGGCCTCCAGCGCCTTTTCGAGCACGTAGGCGAGTTCGCGGGGCAGGGTGGCTCCCGGCGTCCATTCCCCGGCCGCCGCCAGAAAATCTTCCCAGCGTTTCCGCTGTTTATCCGGCGGCGCCGCGGCGGTGAGCCATGAACGCAAGGTCTTCAGCGCCGCCTTGGCGTCGGGTCGCCCCGCGAGCCATTCGTTGCCCTGCGGCCAGATGCGCGCCGGATTTCCCCAGAGTTCCGCCACCGGCGCATCGAGCCAGGTCTGCTGGTGCTCCTGCAGGAAGTCCTCCAGCATCTCGGTGAGCCGCTTTTCCTCGCGCCCGAAGGTCGCGCGCTTGAAGGCCTCGATGAACTCCTGCTGCGCCTCCGTGAGCGCGCCCGCGCGCGTGAACATCCGCCGCAGCACGCGTTGTTGCTCCGCGCGCGCCGCCGCCTCCTCCAGCACCTCGAATTGGCCCGCCAGGCCCAGCTCGAACGGGAAGGCCCCGACGACCTGCGCGAAAAAACTGTCCAACGTGCCGAGCCGCAGCCGGTGCATCGTCTCCGTCACCTTGCGCAGGAGCGCGAGGAAATCCGCCGGCCCCAAGCCCGGCCGGCCGATGTCGGCGGCCAGTTTTTCCGCCTTGCCGGCGTCGCCGGCCGCGTCCGCGAGTTTCTTCAGGATCTCGTCGAAGAACTCGCCGGCCGCCTTGCGCGTGAACGTCAGCGCCACGATGCGTTCCGGCGCCGCGCCGCCCGCCAGCAGCGCGACGTAGCGGTCGGTCAGCGCGTAGGTTTTGCCCGAGCCCGCCGAGGCGAGGATCATCTCGTTGCGCGGCGTGTTCATCGGGTGCCCCCTCCCCACTCCACGCTCTCCGCCGCGCCCCGGTGAAACAAAGCGGCGAAGTCATCGCGCTCGGCCTCGCGCCCCTTCAGCTCGGCCGGCGGCCAGAATTCGCCCGCCGCAATCGCGGCGCAGACCGCCTCCGCCGCGCCACAGGCCGAGGCCTGCAAGCCCGGTGTCAACCCTTCCCACGTCAGGATGCCCGTGTCGCCGACCGCCTTCGGGAGGTTGAAATACGCGCAGGTCACCTCCGCTCCGTATTCCGCAGCCAGTGCTTGCCGGTAGAGCGGCAGCTGCAGGTCGGTCCATGCGCGCGCCTTGCCGTCCACCACCGTCACGAGCCAGTCCGGAGGCGTCTCGTCTTTGCGCAGGGAACGCAGGTGTGCGTCGGAGGGCGACTGCGGACGGTCGGAGGTCTTGTAGTCGAGCACGCGCACCGCGCCCGATTCCGCATGGCGGTCAATGCGGTCGATGCGGCCGCTGACGGTCAACCCGCCCAACACGATCCCGAAAGATCGCTCCACCTCGATGGTCACCCAGCCGGCGGCGCGTTCCTGCGCCTGCACGACGGCCGCCCGGGCGAGCCGCTGCCGCGCCGACTCGATTTGCACCACCAGCGGCAGCGCGAGGTGCTTGCCGTGGCGCGCCGCGACCTCCCGCTCCAGCGCTCCCACGAGGAATTTCTCCAGCACGCCGGCGTCCGTGCAGTCGCGCAACCCCTCCTCGCGGCCCATCGCCTCCAGCGCGCCGTGGCACAGGCGGCCGAAGTCGAACGCGTCCAGCTCGCCCTTTGCCGGATCCGCCGGCTCCATTTTCAACACATGCCGCAGGTAGAAGCGGAACGGGCACGCGAGCCAGGCCTTCAACGCGGTCACGCCGATGCGTCCGCTGGCCTTCCGGAGCGGAGGCGTGAGCCGCCACGTGCGCCGCCACGGCGGGTTCGCCGCCGGCAGGGGCGGTTCGCGGAACAGGAAGGCGACATGCGCCGGCAGGTCCGCATCCGCGCAACGCAGCAGCAACCGCGAAGGCCGCAGCGCCTCGCCTTGCTGGGAGAACCTGCCATGGAGCACGTCGAGCCGCGGGCGCGATGCCGCCAGCGCCTGGAGCAGGTAGGCGTCGCGGGCGAGGCGCGCCTCGTTGGATTTCAGCCCCAGCGTCACGCGCAGTGACTCGGGCAGAAACGCGTCCCCCGCCACCGCCTCCGGCACGCGTCCGTCGTTGAACCCCGCGACCACCAGGTGCGGCGCGTCCTCGTAGAGCAGTTCGAGCCAGCCTTGCAACTCGAGCGCGCCCGCCGGCTTGTCCCCCGCCTGCGCCTCCTCCCCGAAGGTCCGCAACGCCAGCTCCCACCACGCCGCCTCGTCGAGGCCGGGAAACCTTGCCCGCGTCTCCTCGCACCCGCGCATCAGCTCGGCCCAGGCGGCGGCCGAGTCGCGCAACTGTGCGTCGGGCTCATTGCCGGGTTCAAGTCGCCGCGCGGCAAAGATCTCCGCGAGTGACGTGGCGACGTTGCGCGGAAATTGATCGGCGATCAGCCGGGCGCGCAATTCCACGATGAGCCCCAGCGCGGGCGCCGCGGAGTGCCGCCGCGCGTCGGCAAGCGTGCCGGGCAGGTGCAACGCGCGCAGGCGGTCCAGTTCCGCCAGGAATCCCGCGGCCGAGAATCCGTCGCCCACCCGCGCCTGCAGCCACGCCAGCACGTCCGGGCACCGTGCCACCGCCTCCACGGCGGCAAAGTCGTCCGTGCGCGCCAGAGCCGCCAAAGCCGTCAACAGAGCGTGGAAACCCTCCTGCCGTCGCGGACGGCCTTCGGGATTGAACGCCTTCACCCCCACCCTGCCCAGCGCACGTTCCAAAAGCGGCGGCAGGACGGGGTCCGCCGCGCCCACCCCCAGCAAACCGTCCGGTTCACCATAACTGCGGGCCAATGCCGCAATCCACTCCGCCTGCGCCGTGTCGTCAGCGCAGAGATGCACGCGCGCCCGAAAATCCGGCAGGATCGGCTCGCGTCGCCGCCATGCCTCCACCGTCGGCCGGCCCCACGCGTCGAAGGCCCCCGCTTCCGCTTCCGGCGCAAAGACCACCACGTCCGCTGCGGACAGGTGTTGCAGCGCCGTGAGCGCCAGCGGCAGTGGATCGGGCGTGGCCAGCAGGATGACCCGGTCGTAGTCCTCGGCCTGCAGCCCGGCGAGGGCTGCGGCGATCTTCGCCGCTTGCGCGTCGCGCCGGCCACAGGCCGCCAAGACTCGGTCGAATTCCGCTTCGAGCGCGGCAAGCTGCCGCCAGCGCCCGGTCTCCGTCGGCGCACATGCCGCCACATCCGCGATGCGCAGCCCGCCCTCGGCCAGCTGCGATTGGAGCCGCAGGAATTCCCCGGCCAGGCGCAGCGCCCCGGCATCGTCGTGCGCGGGCACGCCCGCCGGGAAAACCTCGTCGGCCGCCGCCGCGACGTCGCCGCGCAGCACACGCACCCAAGCCAGCAGCGATTCCAGCCGCGAGGCCGTGTCCGGACCGGGCAGGTCCGCAACGAGTGCTTCGGGTGTGACGACCCGCGGGGCGAACACCGCCTGCCCGCGCTCCGCCGCATGCGCCGCCAGCGCCTCGCGCAACCGCCGGCCCGACTGCCGCGTCGGCACGATGATGAGGACCCGGGAAAGGTCGAGCGGTCCGTTCCCGGCCCAGTCCCCCGCCAGCCACGCCGCCGCCTGCGGCAACAGAGGGCGGTCCCACGGGAGGAAGAGGCGGCGCGGCGTCATCGCCCGCCACTCAACGCATCCGGCGGACCCGCTCAACACCCATTCGGCGCGACCGCGGCGCGGCTCGGCTTTTTGCCTTTGCGGCGGCGCGCGGTTTCCCGTTCAACGTCGGCATGTCTTCCTACAACGCCCCCGTTTTCCTGACCGAGCTGCTCAAGGCCAAGTCGCCCTCCGGCGCCGAGGCGCAGGCCCAGGCCGTGTTCGACCGGTTCGTGCAACCGCACGCCGACAGCTACGCCAACGACGCCCTCGGCAACCGCCTCGCCGCGCTCAACCCCAAGGGCGGCCCGACCCTGATGTTCGCCGGCCATATGGACGAGCTCGGCCTCATCATCACCTACGTCAACAAGGACGGCTATCTCTACTTCGACACCATCGGCGGCCACGACCGCAGCATCATCTCCGGCCGGCGCGTCATCATCCAGACGGCCAAGGGCCCGGTGAAGGGCGTGACCGGCAAGCGCGCCATCCACCTCATGGAGGAGGCCGACCGCAAGAAGGTGCCCGAGATCCACGAGATCTGGATCGACATCGGCGCCAAGTCCAAGGCCGACGCCCTCAAGCGCGTCGCCATCGGCGACGTGGCGACCTACGACCATGAGTTCGAGTTGATCCACGGCAGCATCGGCACCGCGCGGGCCTTCGACAACAAGGTCGGCGCCTACGTCGTCGGCGAGGCCCTGGTGCGGCTCGCCCGCGACAAGGCCAGGCTCAACGCCAAGGTCGTGTCCGTCGCCACCACGCAGGAGGAGATCGGCGTGCGCGGCGCGCAGACCTCGGCCTTCGCCGTCGACCCCCACGTCGCCCTCGCCGTGGACGTCGGCCACGCCACCGACCATCCCGACTGCGACAACCGCAAGTTCGGGGAGACCAAGCTCGGCGGCGGCCCGATCATTTGCCGCGGTCCGAACATCAATCCCAAGGTCTTCGACCGCCTGCTCGCCTGCGCGAAGCGCGCGAAGATCCCGCACCAACTGGAGGCCGATCCGCGCCCGACCGGCACCGACGCCCGCGCCATCCAGATGGCCCGCGGCGGCGTGGCCTGCGGCCTCGTGTCCATCCCGCTGCGCTACATGCACACGCCGAGCGAGGTCGTGGACCTGCAGGACGTGGAGAACTGCGTGAAGCTCTTCGTCGAGTTCGCCCGCTCGATCGCGAAGGACGAGAGCTTCAACTGGTGATCAGGCCGCGTCCTTGCTCGCCGCGGGGCGGCTGGGGCGCTTGAGCGCGGGCTTCTTCCGGCCCTCGACGACGGCGCGGTCGATGACGACCTCGGTCACATCGTCGCGCTGCGGCAGGTCATACATCACCTCGAGCATGATCTTCTCGAGGATGGCGCGGAGCGCCCGGGCGCCCGTCTTCAGCTCGATCGCCTTCTTGGCGATGGCGACGATGGCATCGCGCGTGAAGCGCAGCTGCACGCCGTCCATCGCGAAAAGCTTGGAATACTGCTTCACCATCGCGTTCTTGGTGCGGAGCAGCACGCGCTCGAGGTCCTCGACCTTCAGCTCGTCGAGCACGGACACCACGGGCAGGCGGCCGATGAACTCGGGGATCATGCCGAAACGGATGAGATCCTCCGGTGCGACGCCGCGCATCATCTCGTCGGGCGAGAGGCGGTGGTCGTCCGGATTGATGTGGAAGCCGAGCGAGCGCTGGCCCAGGCGCTTCTTGATCACGGCGTCGAGGCCGACGAAGGCGCCGCCGCAGATGAAGAGGATGTTCGAGGTGTTGACCTGGATGTATTCCTGGTTCGGGTGCTTGCGGCCGCCTTGCGGGGGGACGTTGCACGTGGTGCCCTCGAGGATCTTCAGCAGCGCCTGCTGCACGCCTTCGCCGGACACGTCGCGGGTGATGGAGACGTTCTCGGTCGTGCGGCGGATCTTGTCGATCTCGTCGATGTAGATGATGCCGCACTCGGCCTTCTTCACGTCGTAGTTGGCGGACTGGAGGAGGCGGAGGACCACGTTCTCGACGTCCTCGCCGACATAGCCGGCCTCGGTGAGCGTGGTGGCGTCGGAGATGGCGAACGGCACGTCGAGGATGCGCGCGAGCGTGCGGGCCAGCAGGGTCTTGCCCGAGCCGGTGGGGCCGACGAGGAGGATGTTGCTCTTCTCGACCTCGACCTCGGAAAATTCGGCCGTGAGCGCGGCGGGGTCGCGCGCGCCGCCCTCGAAGTTGAGGCGCTTGTAGTGGTTGTAGACGGCGACGGAGAGGACCTTCTTGGCGTGCTCCTGCCCGATGACGTGCTCGTCGAGCACCTTCTTGATCTCGGCGGGCTTGACGAGGCGGAAGGCGGGCTTGGGGGCCTCGGCGGGCGTGGCGGCCTTCACCTCGCGGTCGATGATCGTCTTGCAGACGTTGACGCAGGAGTCGCAGATGTAGACGCCCGGGCCCGCAATGATCTTGCGGACTTCCGCCTGCGATTTGCCGCAGAAGGAGCAGAGCGTCATGCGCGAGGACTTGGCCATGGGAAAAGTTTCGCCGCGGCGGGCGGATGAGTCGAGGGCTTTTTAAGTCACCGCCGGGCAGCGCCTTGCGCTCAGGCAGCGCTTTGCTGCGCGATCTGCTGGGCGTCGCGCGTGGACTTCACGACGTGGTCCACGATGCCATAGGCCTTGGCCTCCTCGGCGCTCATGTAGTAGTCGCGGTCGGAGTCTTTTTCCACCTGGTCGGCCGTCTTGCCCGTGTGCTTGGCGATGGTCTCGTTGAGCGTCCGGCGCCAGCGCAGGATCTCCTTGGCCTGGATGGCGATGTCGGCGGCCTGTCCGCCCGCGCCACCGGAGGGCTGGTGGATCATCACGCGGCTGTTGGGCAGGGCGAAGCGCTTGCCCTTGGTGCCCGCGGCCAAGAGCACCGTGCTCATGCTGGCGGCCATGCCCACGCAGTAGGTGACGATGTCGCACTGCAGGAAGTTCATGGTGTCGTAGATCGCCATGCCGCCGGTCACGACGCCGCCCGGGGAATTGATGTAGAGATGGATGTCCTTCTTCGGGTCCTCCATCTGGAGGAAGAGCATCTGGGCGATGACGACATTGGCCACGCCGTCGTCGATCGGGGAGCCGATGAAGATGATGCGGTCCTTCAGGAGGCGGCTGTAGATGTCCATCGACCGCTCGCCGCGGCCGGTGTTTTCAAGGACGATGGGAACGTAGTAGCTCATGCGGTGGCCGTGGCCGTCCGCACGGTAGCCTGCGCGACGAGGAAATCAAGGGTCTTGTCGAAGAGGATCTGCTGCTGCATGGCGCGCATCTGCTCGCGGTCCTTGCCGAGTTCCTTCACGAGCTTGTCGGGCTTCTGGCCGGAACGCATGGCCTCGCGCAGGATCCAGTTGTTCACGTCCTTCTCCTCGACCTTGAGCTTTTCCTCCTCGGCGATGCGCGCGAGCAGCAGCTGCACCTTCACGCGCGCGAGCGCCGCCTTCGAGGCGCTCTCGAAGAGTTCCTTCTTGTTCTTCTCGAACTCCTCCTGCGGCACGCCGCGGCGCATGTTCTCCTCGATGAACTGGCGCAACACGCCGTCGCGCTCGGAGGCGACGAGGCTTTCCGGCACGGGGAAGCCGGCCCGGGCGATGAGGGCGTCCGTCACCTGCCGGCGCTGGCCCGCGCGGTTCTCCTGCTCCTTCCGGTAGGTCAGCGTCTTCCTGATCTGCTCCTTCAGCGCGTCGAGGTTCTCGACCTGGTTGGCCTTGAAGAACGCCTCGTCGAGCGGCGGCAAGGTGCGCTCGCGCACTTCCTGCACCTCGATGGCGTAGGTCACGGACTTGCCGGCCAGCGGGGGCACCGCGGGGTAGGTCGCGGGAAACTCCAGTTTGACGCTCTTCTTGTCGCCGGCCTTGAGCCCGGAGAGGTGCTTGCCCATGCCGGGCAGCAGGCCCTCGTTCTCGCCCTCGACCTCCTCCCAGGTCTGCGGCGCCTTGGCGTAGAGCGGCTTGTCGCCGACGATGTCGGTGAGCGGTTTGCCGTCGAGCGTGCCCTCGTAGCCGAAGCGGACGTAGTCGCCCTTCCGGGAGGCGCGGTCCACGGCCTTGAAGTCGGCCCGCTCGCTCCGCAGGCCCTCGACCACCGCGTCGATCTCGGCCGCGGTCGGCTCGGTCGGCTGCACGGTGGTCTCGATGCCCTTGTATTCCGGCAGCTTGATCACCGGCCGCACGTCGACGGTGAGCTTGATGGCGGCGGACAGCCCGGGCTGCACCTCGCCCTCCTCCACGTCCACCAGCGAAATGGCGTCGAGCTTCGCCTCCTTGAGTCCGTCGCGGTAGGCCCGGCCCACGACGCGCGATTTGAACTCCTCGCCCAGCTCCTTGCCGAAGCGCTTCGCCACCATTGCGGCCGGGGCCTTGCCGGGCCGGAAGCCGGGCAGGCTCACCTGCTTGGTGAACTCGCCGAGGATGGCGTGGTATTCGCCGTCGACCTCGCCCTTGTCGAGGGTGACGGTCAGGGTTTTGCGGGTTTCGCTGATGTCGGTGATGGAGACGTTCACGGTGATGATGGCGGCGGTTTTCCGAGGATGAACGGCGCAACGTAGATGCCCCCTCCCCTCGGTCAATGCCAGAGATGTCGCCCCGGGCCGCCGGAATACCACTTGGTTTTTGCGGGCCTGTCCCCAAGCTTCCCGCCGCATGGAGTCGCCCGCCCAAATCGTTGCCCGGCATCGTTGTGTGCTCGTGCTCGACGCCGCCTCCACGGTGGTGCAGGCGGGGCTGCTCCGTGCCGGATTGCCGCCGATCTGGCACAAGGCCGACGGCGATGCAGGGCAACTTGTCTTCACTCTCTCCGCGCGCTGTCTGAAGGATGCTGGACTGGCAACCGAAGCCATCGGGGCCTTCATCTATTGCGACGGCCCGGGCTCGATGCTGGGCACGCGCACGGTCGCGATGGCGCTGCGCACGTGGCAGGTCCTGCGGGCGCGTCCGGCCTACGCCTACCACAGCCTCGCCCTCGCCGCCGTGGCCGAACAGGCGCGCACGCCCGGGCAGCCCTTCGCCCTTGTCGCGGACGCGCGGCGCCATTCGTGGCATGCACTCGCGGTCAACGCCGCCGGCGAATCCGGCCCGTTGCAACGCCTCGGGACGGCCGAGCTGCCTGCGGGCGAACTCCGCACGCCCGAGCATTTCCGCGCCTGGTCAACCCTGACGCGTCCGGTGACGACGTGCGGCTACGATCTCGCGGCGCTGTTCGCCGCCGCGGAGAACTCCCCGCTCTGCCGCATGGTGGACGCGCCCGATGTTTTCCAACACGAAGCCCCGGCCTACCGCCAGTGGACGCCTGCCGTGCACCAAGCGCCGGCCGCGAAGCCATGACCGCCACCGCGCAGCTGCCGCGCCGTTGCTGGGCCGAGATCGACCTGGCCGCGCTCGAGCGCAACGTCCGCCTCATCCGCGCCTCGCTGCCACCGCACATCCGTTACGTCGCCGTCGTCAAGGCCGACGCCTACGGCCACGGCCTGCCGCACGTCGCCGCCCGCCTCATGCAATCCGGGGCCGATGTGCTGGCCGTCGCCAACATCGGCGAGGCCGCCGTCATCCGCGACCTCAGCCCCGACTGGCCGGTCTTGCTGCTCGGCGCCGTGCTGCCGGAAGAAGACCGATATCTCGCCGACTACAACCTGGCCGCGACGGTCTCCAGCCTAGACGAAGTCGCCCGTTTCGATGCCGCCGCCCGCGCCGCCGGCAAACCGATCGCCGTCCACCTCAAGATCGACACGGGCATGGGGCGCTTGGGCGTCTGGTTCGACCGCGCGCCGCAGCTCTACCATGCCATCCGCGACGCCCGCCATCTCCGCCTCGCGGGCGTCTACACGCATTTCGCCAGCGCGGACGAGGATCCGGAGTTCACCGAGGAGCAGCGCGGACTTTTCCTCCGCTCGCTCGCGATTTTCCCGGGACTCGATCCGGCACAGGTGCTGATCCACGCCGACAACAGCGCGGGCCTCGAGACCACGCCCGGTGAACGCGGGCCCTTCAACGCCGTGCGCGTCGGCCTGTTGCAGTTCGGCGTGCTGCCCCACCCGCATTCGCTGCTCGCCCGCGTGCGCACCGAGCCGGTGTTCAGCTTCCACGCACGCGTCGGCCTCGTGAAGACCCTGCCCGCCGGCACCGGCATCAGCTACGGGCGCACTCACCGCCTCGCGCGCGAGACGCGGGTCGCGGTCATCACGGCCGGCTACGGCGACGGCCTCGCCCGCGCCTGCAGCAACCGCGGCGCGGTCCTCATCGGCGGCCGGCGCTGCGCCATCCTCGGACGCGTGTGCATGGACCAGACCGTGGCCGACCTCACCGCCGTGCCCGGCGAGGTGCGCGCCGGCGATCCCGTGGTGCTCGTCGGCCGGCAGGACGGCGCCGAGATCGCCCTGGCGGAGTTCAGCGCCTGGGCCGGCACGATCCCTTGGGAAACACTCTGCTCCGTCACCAAGCGCGTGCCGCGCCTCTACCGCGCCGCCCTCGGTGTTTGAAACCCGCCCGGCCCGGCGCGCGTCACCACCGCCAACGATGCCCGAGTCCCTGAAAAATCTCTCCCCCGCCGAGGCCTGGCAACCGCTGCCCGCCGCACAATGGGACGAAGGCGCCGCCCGTCACCTGCTCCAGCGCATCGGCTGGTCGGCGTCCCCGGCCGAGACGACGCGCGCGCTGCAGGATGGTCCGCTTGTCACGCTGCGCCGCTACTTCGCGCGAATGCCCGAGCTGCCCAAACCCGCGCTCATCGCCCAACTCGAGCGGGAAGGCCCCGATCTCATCCGCCGGGGGCGCGGCGGCGACGAGACGCAGCGTCGTCTCGCCCAACAGGAGGCCCGGGAGCGCTCCCGCGAGGCGATGATGGACCTCACCATCAAGTGGCTGCAGCTCGCCGCGCGCCCCGAGTCGGCGCCGGCCGAGAAATGGTTGCTGTTCCTGCAGGACGTGTGGGTCGTCGGCGTGGAAAAGGTCAGGAACGCGGCGCTCATCTACCAGCACCAGGACACCCTCCGCCGGGTCGCGCTGACGAACTACCCGCAGGTCGCCAAGGCCATGTCGCGGTCGCCCGCGATGATCGTCTACCTCGACCTGCAGCAGAGCCAGCGCGACGCCCCGAACGAGAACTTCGCCCGCGAGCTCTTCGAGCTGTTCACGCTCGGCGAGGGCCACTACACCGAGGCCGACATCAAGGAGGCCGCGCGCGCCTTCACCGGCTACCGGCAGCGCAACGGCGAGTTCGCCTTCGTCGCCCGCCAGCACGACAATTCGCGCAAGACCGTCTTCGGCGAGCAAGGCGCCTTCACCGGCGACGACGTGATCGATCTCGTCTTCCGGCAGAAGGCCGCCGGCACCTTCCTGCCGCGCGAGATTGCGAAGTTCTACCTGACCGATGAGCCGCTGCCTGCGGCCCACCTTGATGCGCTCGGCGCCGCCTGGGCGAAGTCCGGCTACGACCTCGGCAAGCTGCTCGCGGTGTTCTTCACCAGCCGTCTGTTCTACGCGGAGGAGTTCCGTGGCAACTTCATCAAGAGCCCCCTGCACTACTATCTCGGCCTCGTCCAGAACCTCGACCTCAGCGTCGCGCCCCTGCCGCGTCAGCTCATCGGCGCGCTCCGCCAGATGGGCCAGATGCCGTTCAACCCGCCCAACGTCCGCGGCTGGGTCGGCGGCAAGAACTGGATCAACTCCGTCACGCTCGCCACGCGCCGCCGCGTCGCCGAGGCCCTGCTTGCGCCCTTGAACGAGGAAAACCTCAACGCCGACGAGCGCCTCGACCTCGACGCCGCCTATGCCGAGGGCGTCACCAACTTCACGCTCGCCGACGAAACCCTTGCCGCCTGGGCCGCGCTGCCGCCCGCGGACCGCGCGCGCCGCCTGGTCGGCCTCTGCCTGCCCCAAGCCGCCGGCACAACGCTCGAGGCGAAGATTGAACACCACTTCGCTTCCACCAGCGGCAACCCCGTCAACGCCACCCGCCAGGCCCTCGCCGCCCTGCTTACCTCGCCCGACTACAACCTCTGCTGATTCCTGAATATGTCACTAAATTGGTGACGTTCTCCCCGTGAAAAACCCCGCCCAACTCCTTCCCACCACGCGCCGTGATTTCCTCGGCTACGGCGTCAAGGGCGTCGGCCTGCTGGCCTTCTCGCGCTTCGCCCCGTCTTTCCTCGTCGAATCTGCCTATGCGCGGACCCCGGCGCCCGAGAGCGGCCGCAGCATCCTCGTGCTGGTGCAGCTCGCCGGCGGCAACGACGGCCTCAACACGCTCGTCCCACACGGCGATCCCGCCTACCGCCGCCTCCGGCCGACCATCGGTGTGCCCGACGACCAGTTGCTCAAGATCGACGACCACCTCGCGCTGCACAGCGCCTGTGCACCGCTGCACCGCCTGCTCCAGGACGGCCGCCTCGCCATCGTGCAGAACGTCGGCTACCCCAATCCCAACCGCAGCCACTTCCGCTCGACCGAGATCTGGGAATCCGCCAGCGACGCCAACGAGACGCTCTCCACCGGCTGGCTTGGCCGGTATTTCGACAACGCCTGCGCCGGCAAGCCCGCCGACCCCTGCGGCGTGCACATTTCCAACGAGCTGCCGCAGACTTTCGTCGGAGAGCAACCGCACTCCACCTTCGGCCTCGCGCCCAACGACCGCGGCGGGCGGGGCGGCCGCAGCCTCGCCCTCACCGAGCAACTCCTCGCCGACGGTCCTGATGATCCGCACCACAACGCCGGCTTCCTGCGGCACACCATGATGGACGCCCTCGTGACCGAAAAGCGCTTCCAGCGCGTGCTGGGTGCTTACCGGCCGTCGGCCGAGTATCCGGCGAATCCTTTCGCCGCCTCGCTGCGCAATGTCGCCGCGCTCATCGCCAGCGGCGCGTCCACCCGCGTCTACTTCGTCTCGCTCGGGGGATTCGACACGCATGCCAACCAGCCCAACCAGCACGCCAACCTCCTGCGCACCCTGGCGGAGGGCCTCGCCGCCTTCCAGCGCGACCTCGATGCGCACAAACTGAACGACCAGGTGCTGACGATGACTTTTTCCGAGTTCGGACGGCGGCCGAGCGAGAACGAGAGCCGCGGCACCGACCATGGCACCGCCGCCCCGCTCTTCGTACTCGGTTCCGGACTCAAGGCAGGCCTCCATGGCACCGCCCCCGATCTCGGCGTTGACCGCAACCAAGACCTCACCTTCAGCACCGACTTCCGCTCGGTCTACGCCACGGTGCTTGAGCGCTGGCTTCTGGCCGACTCAGCCAAAGTGCTCGGAGAACGCCACGCCCTGAGTGGGTTTCTACGTTGATCCAGCGCTTACGGGAACTCCCGGGCGTCATTTCAAGTTGCTTGTAGCAAATAACCTAAGTTCGCGCGGCAGGGTTTCTTCGAGCACGTTTCGGCGCGCTGCTTGGCACTGAATGGTCGTTGACCATAGGGTCTTGCACCTATTGATTACCCGGCGGTGAACTATGCCCAAAAACCAGGCTTGGCCGGGCGTGCCTACCGAGGCATCCCACGCTGGTTTGGTCTTGCCCTTTTCGGGGCTGCTCCGCTCTACGCACAGTTCACCTATTCCGAGGATTTCAAAAACGCGACGGCGGCCGGCTGGAGCTTCTATCAGGGTAGTTCCTCGCCGGGACCGCGCCTGACTTCGGGCACCACCGGAGTCGCCGGTGCCGACCCGGAAGGTGCGACCACCATCGACCCGTCGGGTGCCGGCTGGTTGCGCCTCGCCACCGCCACCACCCAGCAGGCCAATGCGGTCTACTTCGACACGCCCATTCCATCCGCGGGCAACCAGGTGCAGATCAGCTTCAACGTGAACATGTGGGGTGGAAACAACTTCAACGGCACCGGCGCCGATGGCCTCACGTTTTTCCTCTACGATGCCAGCCAGCCGTTCTCGGTCGGCGCATTCGGCGGCTCGATCGGCTATGCGCAGAAGGACGCGGCGGAGGGCGCCGATACGACTGCCTCCGGCATGGGCGGCGGCTACGTCGGCATCGCCCTCGATGCCTACGGCAATTTCTCCCGCGCCGCTGAGGGCCGCAACGGAGGCACCACCGCCCTCGCGCCCAACTCCGTCGCTATCCGCGGTCCCGGCTCGGGCCAGGATGGCTACAACTATCTCGCCGGCACGACCGGCAGCAACGGCACCGTTGGCTACGACTACACCGACACCGGCAGCCCCACCGCGCAGGACGCCGGCGATGGCGTGGTCGGAGCGCTGCCCTACACCATGGCCTTCGCCAACGCCACCGAGCGTCCCAACCAGAGCACGCAATACCGCCGCGTCGAGTTCACGCTCACCGAGACCAGCCAGATCATCATCCGCATGCAGTTCGGCGAGGACGGTTTGTGGTATGACGTGCTCAATGTCGACGTCAGCTCCTTCGCGCGCCCCGAGCAGTTGCGCTTCGGCTTCAGCGCCGGCACGGGTGCCGGCACGCAGGTTTATGAAGTAGGCAACTCCCTCAATATCACCGCCACCGCGGGCAGCGGCAATTTCGTCTGGGACAACCGCCTCGGCCCCGGTGACAGCGGCGGCGGCACCTCCACTTGGGGCACCGGCGTGGATGATCCGCTGCACTGGGCTGGCCAGACCAATCCCACCCTCAAGTCCAATGTCCTCTTCAACAGCGCCTACATCAATTCCGCCCAGACCATCGATCTCCGTGGCTCCGACAAGGTGGTGAAAAACATCTATTTCTCCGGCCCCGACGCCTACAACCTCACGACCACCGAGGCCCGCAAGATCATCATGGATTCCGACACCGTCGGCGGCCTCACCACCATCTCGCTCACCAACGACGCCGGCGGCAACGCCGCCCACACCATCGGCGTGGACCTGCAGCTCAACAAGACGCTCGACATCAACAACACGATAGCGACGCACAACTTCACCCTCAGCGGCAACATAGACACCAACGGCAATGCCCTGAATTTCAAGGGGACCGGCACCACGCACGCCGCGGGTGTCATCGGCGGCACTGGCTCGCTCGCCAAGTCCGACACGGGCACCGCCATCCTTTCCGGCTCCTCCGCCAACACCTACACCGGCGCCACCACCGTCAATGCGGGCACCCTCCAGATCGAAAAGGCCGGCGCCCTCGGCTCCACTGCCACCGGCACCACCGTCAATGCCGGTGGCACCCTTGCCCTCGCCGGTACTGGCACCACTTTCGCCGCCGAAGGCCTCACCCTCAACGGCACCGGCGTCGGCAGCAACGGAGCCCTTCGCAACCTCACCGGCGACAACACATGGACAGGCACTGTCAACCTCGCCTCCGATTCGAGCGTCGGCGTCTCCACCGGAACCACCCTCACCGTTTCAGGCGTCATCTCCGGCGACGCGGGCAACGACCTCACCAAGATCGGCACGGGCACGCTCGTCCTCTCCGGCGCCAATACCTACGCCGGTGCCACCAACCTCAACGCCGGCACGCTTCGCATCTCCGCCGACAATAATCTTGGGGCCGCCCCCGGCGCCGCCACCGCCAACCACCTCACGTTCGACGCCGGCACGCTCAACACCACCTCCAGCTTCACCCTCAACGCCAACCGCGGCATCACGCTCAACGCCGGCGGCGGCACCCTTGACACCAATAACTCGACCACCCTCACCTACGGCGGTGTCATCGACGGCGCCGGTGCGCTCACCAAGTCCGGCACCGGCACGCTCACGCTCGGCGGCAGCAACATCTACACCGGCGTCACCAACATCAACGCCGGCACGCTGACCGTCGGGGCGGCCGAGACTCTTCCCAACAATACCGCCGTCACCATCGCCTCCGGCGCCACGCTCAACACCAACGGCCTCAGCGAAACCGTGGGCTCCATCGCCGGTGCCGGCAACATCACCCTCGGTTCTCCTGGCGCCGGCACTGCGCTCACCGTCGGCGGCAGCAACGCCTCCACCACCTTCTCGGGCGTCATCTCCGGCGGCGCCAACGCCGATGTCGTCAAGACCGGCACCGGCACCCTCACCCTCGCCGGCGCCAATACCTTCACTGGCGACCTCCAGGTCAACCAGGGCACGGTCGCCCTCGGGGCCAACAATGTCCTTTCCAACGCCTCCAGCCTCGTCCTCAACGGCGGCACCTTCGCCACCTACAGCGCGGGCACCGGCTACAGCGACACCATCGGCAACCTCAGCCTGCTGAGCAGCTCATCCATCGACTATGGCAGCCTCGGGGGCGTCCTCACCTTCACCGACGGCTCCCGCACCGCTGGCACGCTGACCATCTACGGGTGGGCCGGTGATGTTTCGGGCGGCGGCGCCAGCCAGCTCATCCTTTCCAATTTTCCCACCGGCTTCAACGGCACCAACCCCAACCTCAACGACATCACCTTCGACGGCTACGGCACCGGCGCCATCCGCCTCGCCTCCGGCGAGATCGTCCCCGCCACCGGCACCGTCTACACGTGGAACTCCACCGGCGCCACTTGGGCCAGCAACGCCAGTTGGGACTCCACGCCCGACGGTTTTCCGGGAGGCACCGGCCACACCGCCATCTTCGGTAGCGCGCTCACCAGCGACCTCACCCTTTCCCTCGGCGCCAACCGCACCCTCGGCTACCTGACCTTCAACGACAACAACAACGTCACGCTCCAGAACAACATCCTCAACTTCGACGTCTCCGGTGGCGCCGCCCAGCTCAATGTCAGCAACACCGGTTCCGCCGCCATCAGCTCGGCGGTTACGCTTTCCGACAACCTGACGATCAACCAGAACTCCACCGGGACGCTGACCGTCTCCGGCGGCATCAGCAACGCCTCCGGAACCAACGGGCTCACGGTTGGCGGCAGCGGCAACACCATCCTTTCCGGCGCCATCACCACCGGCGCGGGCACCCTCACCAAGACCGGCACCGGCACCCTCACCCTCGCCAACACGGGCAACACCTTTACCGGCGCCATCACCGTCAACGGTGGCGTCCTCTCCATCGCCAACGAACTCCACCTCGGCTCCACCGCCTCCACGGCCGACCTCACGCTCAATGGCGGCACCCTCCGCATCTCCGGGGCTAACGTCACTGTCGCCACCAGTCTTCGCAACATGGTCCTCGGCGCCAACGGAGGGACTATCGACACCGTCAATAACCTCGCGTGGGACAACGGCATTTCCGGCAGCGGCTCCCTTACCAAGATCGGCACCGGCACGCTCACGCTCCAGGACCCCACCACGTTCACCGGCGCCTTCAATATCAACGCCGGCTCCGTCATCTTCGAGCAGGGCGACAACCGCCTGGCCGACTCCGTCGCCGTCACCATCGCCTCCGGCGCCACGTTGAACGTCAACACCCGCAGCGACACCATCGGCTCGCTCGCCGGGGCCGGCACCCTCACCAATGCCGGCGGCACCGCCGCCACCATCACCTTCGGCGGCCTCAACACCGACACCACCTTCTCCGGCGTCATCACCGACGCCACCGGCAGCCTCAACCTCGTCAAGCAGGGCACCGGCACCACCGTATTCTCCGGCGCCAACTCCTACGACGGTGCCACCACCATCAGCACCGGCACGCTGAACATCCAGCATGCCAACGCCCTTGGCACCGCCACCTCCGGCACCACGGTCGCTGCCACCGGCGCCGCACTCGAGTTGCAGGGCGGCATCGCGGTCGGCGCCGAGGCTCTCGGTCTCTCCGGCACCGGCGTCTCCGGCAGCGGCGCGCTCCGCAACGTCAGCGGCGTCAACTCCTACGCCGGCAACATCACCCTCAACGCCGACACCGAGATCCAGTCCGACGCCGATACGCTTACCCTTTCCGGCACGATTAACGGCAGCGCCGCGTCCCGCGCCCTTACTTTCGATGGCGCAGGCGCCATCACCGCCACCAACGCCATCGGCGCCAACGTCAGCACGCTCTCCAAAAACGGCGCAGGCTACGTCACGCTCTCCGGCAACAATGCCTACACCGGCACCACTGCCATCAATGCCGGCACGCTCGAGATCCAAAATGCCAATGCCCTCGGCACCGCGGGCAGCGGCACTACCGTCGCCAACGGCGCCACCCTCGCCCTCTCCAGCAACATCACCACGGCCGAGGGCCTCACGCTCGACGGCCAGGGTGTCGGCTCGCTCGGCGCCGTGCGCAATCTTGCCGGCAGCAACACCCTTTCCGGCGCCGTCACGCTCAACTCCGAAACCTATTTTGGCGTCGAGGCCGGTTCCACTCTCACCGCCTCCGGGGCCATCGGCGGCACCGCCGGCCTCACCAAGGTCGGCACCGGAACGCTCCTCTTCTCCGGTGCCAACACCTATACCGGCACCACCGCTGTCGAGGCCGGCACGCTGGAGGTCCGCAACAACACCGCCCTTGGCACCACCAACGCCACCACCGTCTCCTCCGGCGCCACCCTCGCCTTCAGCAACAGCATCACCTCCGCCGAGAACATCACGCTGACCGGCTCCGGTGTCGCCAACGCCGGCGCGCTCCAAAGCACCGGCGGCGTCAACACCCTCAGCGGCACCATCACGATGACCGGCTCCTCCGTCGTCGGCGTCGCCACCGGTTCCACCCTCACCGCCTCCGGCACCGTCGCCGGCGGCTACAATCTTGTGAAAACCGGGGCCGGTGAACTCGTCCTCTCCGGCGCCGGCAACACCTACACCGGCACGACCACCGTCCGCCAGGGCACGCTGACCATCACCACCGACGCTCCCGTCTCCGCCAACGGCGCCCTCGGCAACTCCTCGTCCTCGGTCCAGCTCGGCGACAGCTCCACCGGCGGTTCCGACACCATTGCGTTGCTCGCCGGCGGTTCCGGCGGCGTCGATCTCGACCGCTCCATCGCCGTTAATAATTTCGGCAACGGCACCACGCTCGGCGGCTCGAACACCACCGGCACCAACACCTTCTCCGGCGCCGTCACCCTCAGCCGCGATGTCACGCTCACCGCCGCCACGGGGGGCACGGTCACTTTCAGCGGCGGCATCGGCGGCACCGGCGCTGTCACCAAATCCGGCGACGGCACGGTCAATCTCACCACCACCAACACCTACACCGGCGCCACCACTGTTTCGGCCGGCACGCTCCAGATTTCAAACGGCGGCGCCCTCGGCACCACTGCATCCGGCACCACGGTCGCCTCCGGTGCCACTCTCGCGCTTACGGGCGGCATTACCGTCGCCTCCGGCGAAACAGTCGGCCTCAGCGGCGGCGGCGTTTCCTCCGTGGGCGCGCTCACCAACGTCTCGGGCGACAACACCGTCGCCGGCGCCGTCGCGCTCAATGCCGCCACGACGATCAGTTCGCAGGCCGGCAACCTCACCTTGTCCGGCGCCGTCGGCGGCGCCAACGCTCTCACCACCACCGGCGCCGGCAACATCTACCTGACCGGCAGCAACACCTTTACGGGCGCGACCACCATCGGCGGCACCGGTCTGGTCACCCTCGCCTCCGGCGGCGGTGGCGCCCTCGGCGGCACCTCGGGCGTTACGCTCAACAGTGGCGCCACCCTCGTTCTTGGCGCCAGCGACCAGATCAACAACTCCGCCAACCTCACCCTTTCCGGCGGCACACTTCGCCTCGGTGGCTTCCAGGACGTCCTCAACAACATCTCCCTCACCGCCAGCACCACCTCCATCTTCGACTACGCCAACGACAACTCCCTCCTCCGTTTCACCGGCACGGCTTCGGTCGGTGCCAGTTCCCAGCTGACCATCGACAACTGGGCCGGCGACCCCACCACCGGCGGCAGCACCAACTACGGCCTCCTCTTCAACACCCAAGCCGAGGCCCTCGCCATCGAGAATAACATCCTCTTCAGCGGCTGGAGCACCCTCGGTAACAACAGCGTCATCGCCAACGGCAGCTTCTGGGAAATCGTCCCTCTCGTCACCGTCCGCGAATGGAACATCGCCACCGGCGGCAACTGGGACACCAACGCCAACTGGACCGGCTCCGCGCAACCAGACGCCGCCAATGCCATCGCCTACTTCGGCAACAGCACCACCGCCGGATCCTCCGTTACCGTCAGCACCGATGGCGGTAACATCGACCCTGAAACTGTCGGCAAGCTCATCTTCGATACCACGGGCGGTCGCAGTTACACCATTGGTAACAGCGGCAGCACCACCGATGGCCGGCTCGACCTCAATGTCAGCTCCGGCTCCGCCCAGATCATCGTCGCCGGCGACGGCCAGCACACCATTTCCACCGCGGCCGGTGTCCGCATGCTCGACAACACCACTATTACCAACGATGCCACCTCCGCCACCGGCCTCACCATTTCATCCTCCATCAGCCTTCGCGACGGTGATGGAAACGCCGGCACGGGCACCAACCTCCTGACCGTTGCCGGTTCCGGCCGCACCGTCCTGTCCGGTGTCATCAGCCAGACGGGCACAACCGGCAGCCTCCTCAAGACCGGTTCCGGCACCCTCGCCCTCTCCGGCACCAACACTTTCACCGGCACCACCACCATCCGCAACGGCACCATCGAGGTCGCCGACAATGCCCCCAGCGGCGCCGCCGGCAATCTCGGCAACGCCACCTCCGCCGTCGTCCTCAACGACTCCGGCACCGCCCTCACCAACAACACCGCCCTGCTGATGACCGACAGCGACGGCGGCAGCACCGTCGGCCGCGCCATCACCGTCAACAATTTCGGCGCCACCACCACCCTCGGCGGCACCAACACCTCCGGCACCAACACCTTCTCCGGCAACATCACCCTCAACAAGGACGTCGATCTCACCGCCGCCACCGGCGGCACGGTCACTTTCTCCGGCACCCTCTCCGGCACCGGCGGCATCGAGAAGGTCGGCGCCGGCACCGTCGTCCTTGGCGGCACGACCCAGAACACTTTTTCCGGCAATGTCACCGTCTCCGCCGGCACCCTCCAGCTCGCCAAGACCACCGTGGGCGGCGTCGACGCCCTGCCCGGCTCCACCAACCAGGGCGCCCTCGGCGACACCGCCGCCGTCACCATCACCTCCGGTGCCAGCTTGGTCATCAACGGCGACGCCAACCAGACCCTCGAGGAGATCGGTTCCCTCGCCGGCGACGCCGGGGCCAACCTCAACGTCGAGCAGGCCACCGCCTTCACTCTCTACACCGGCCAAAACAACGCCACCACCACCTACGCCGGCACGCTCACCGATACCGGCGGCAACCTTACCCTTGTCAAGCAGGGCACCGGCACCATGACCCTCTCCGGTGCCAATACCTACGACGGCGACACCACCGTCAGCACCGGCACCCTCGTGGCCGCAAACAACACCGCCCTCGGCAACACGACCGGCAACACCTCCGTCGCCGTCGGCGCCACCCTCGCCCTCTCCGGTAACATCACCGTCGCCGCTGGGGAGGACCTCACCCTCAACGCCTCGGCCACCCCTTCCACCGCCAGCCTCGCCAATCTCTCCGGCACCAACACCTATGCCGGCGTCATCTCCCTCGCCGGCGCCACCGCCGGCCACGATGTCAAGATCGACGCCTCCACCGGCACCCAGCTCACCCTTTCCGGCACCATCAGCGAGGCCACCAACACCAAGGATCTCTTCAAAACCGGCGAAGGCACGCTCGTCCTCTCCGGTGCCAACACCGGCTACACCGGTTTCACCACCGTGCAGGGCGGCACCCTCGTCGTCTCCCACTCCAACGCGCTCGGCGCGGCCACCGGCGCCTCCACCGACGACACCTCGGTCCAGATAGGCGCCACCCTCGCCTTTCAAAACAACGTCTCCCTCGCCGCCGGTGAAGGCCTGACCCTCAACGCCAGCTCTGCCGCCACCGTCGCCTCCCTCAAGAACATCGCCGGCACCAACACCGTCGCCGGCGACATCTCTCTCGTCGGCGGCGTCAACAGCGGCGTCATCATCGACTCCAACACCGGGGCCCTGACCCTCGACGGCGCCATCACTTCCGCGGTATTGACCAACAACAACTACATCACCAAGACCGGTTCTGGCAGCCTCGCCCTGGGCGGCGCCACCGCCAACGGCTTCTCCGGCGCCTTCACCATCAACGACGGCACCGTCACCGCCGCCAAGTCCGCCGCCGGCCTCAACACCGCCACCGGCTCCGGCGCCCTCAATATCGGCGACGGCATCGGCGCCGCCAACTCCGCTGTTTTCCAGCTCGGCGCGTCCGACCAGATCAATAACACCTCTGCCGTCACCATCCGCACCGACGGCAGGCTCGATCTCCAGGGCAACACCGACGCCATCGGCGCGCTCACCATGGACGGTGGCCAGGTCACTACCACGGCCGCGGGGCAGCTCACCCTCGGGGGCAACCTCACCTTCACCGGCGTCGGCACCACCACGGCCGCCATCAACGGCAACCTCGACCTCGGCGGCAACCGCATCGTCCAGGTTGGCAACAACGGCATCACCGGCGACTCCGACCTCACCGTCAACGGCGCCGTCTCGGGTTCGGGCTTCACCCTGACCAAGACCGACCTCGGCACCCTCGAGCTCGCGGGCACCACTGCCAACACCTTCTCCGGCGGCACCAATGTCAACGACGGCACCATCCTCCTCAACAAGACCGCCGGCCTCAACGCCCTCGGCACCGGCGCCGTTACCATCGGCGACTCACTCGGTGCCGCCGACACCGCCATCGTCCGTCTCCTCCAGAGCAACCAGATCGCCGACCTGGCTGCCGTCACCGTCAACTCCGACGGCCGCTTCGACCTCAACAACAAGAACGAGACCGTCGGCTCCATCGCCGGCTCCGGCGAGATCATCATCGGCACCGGTCAGCTCATCGCCGGTGGCAACGACGCTTCCACCACTTGGAGCGGTGAGATGACCGGTGGCGCCTCCAGCCTCTTCCAGAAGGAAGGCACCGGCACCCTCACCATCGCCTCCACCATTGATCTCGACGGCACGGTCAACCTCAACGCCGGCATAATCAACCTCGCCGTCGACAACCTCTTCACCGGCACCGTCAACGTCCTCGCCGGCACCACCCTCCGCCTCAGCAATGCCGATGTCGACATCACCAACCTGAACTTCACCGGCACCGGCACCGTTACCCTCGATTTCGCCGGCAGCGCCTCCACCCTCAACGTCACCAACCTCACCCTCAGCGCTGGCGTCCAAATCAACATCATCAACTGGTCGGCGATCTCCGACTTCTTCTACGCCCAAAACTTCACCGGCGCGGTCTACGACACGACCGGCGCCGCGCCCATGAACCAGATCGTCTTCAACTCGCCCGATTGGTCCTACAACGACACCTGGTGGCAGGGCCACGACAAGCAGATCAAGCCCGTGCCCGAGCCCTCCACTTACGGCGCGATGTTCCTCGGCGTCACCAGCGCCCTCCTCGGCTACCGCCGCTGGAAGAAATCCAGGCGACCCGCCAAATGTTGAGTTGCAGGTCGGGCTTCATGCCCGACGTTCAATTCTCCCCGCGAGTCCACGCTTAGCTCGACCGGCCATTCGCTTCACCACGGATGAAACGGATTGATCCGGATTATCCGGATGGATCCGTGGCCAAAGAAAATCCGCCCTTATCTACAAAATGCGCGGCCGGAATTTCACAGGAGTTCGCAGAGAACGCAGAGAAATGCTCGAAGAGCCTCTGCTTCCTCCGCGCCCTCCTGTAATAATCCGCGAGTGTCCGCGTCATCCGCGGAGAATCTGGTTTCCCGCGGACTATCCGTGAAATCCGTGGCCAAAATATCTTCCCCTCAGCCTGTCATTCTGAGCAAAGCGAAGAATCCACTTCCGCAGACATTTCCTCTCTCTTTGCGATCTTTGCGACCTTCGTGTGAACGCTCTCTTCCCTACGCCCGGCCGATCCCGCTCGCCTTGAACCCGATCTTCCGCAGCGCCGCCAGGTCCACGATGTTGCGCCCGTCGAACAGGAACGCCGGTTTCGGCATCCCCGCGTAGATCCTGGCGTAGTCGAGCGTCTTGAACTCGTCCCACTCCGTGATGATCGCGATGGCGTGCGCCCCCGCGCAGGCGCTGTAGGCGTCCTTCGCCACCGTCAGGCGCGGGTTGTCGGCCGCTCCATTGAGCACGTCGCGGCGGATCTCGTCCGCCGGCACCTTCGGGTCGTAGACGCAGACGTTGGCGTGCTCGGCCAGCAGGTCGCGGCAGACGTTGATCGCCGCCGACTCGCGCGTGTCGTTGGTGTCCTTCTTGAACGCGAAGCCCAGCACGGCGATTTTCTTGTCGGCGACGGTGTTGAACAGCTCCTTCACGATGCGCGCCGCGAAACGCCGCTTCTGCCAGTCGTTGATGCCCACCACGCTCGTCCAGTAGGCCGCCACCTCGGGCAGCCCGAAGCTCTCGCACAGGTAGGTCAGGTTGAGGATGTCCTTCTGGAAACAGGAGCCGCCGAAACCGACCGAGGCCTTCAGGAATTTCGGGCCGATGCGGCTGTCCTTGCCGATGGCGAAGGCCACCTCGTCCACGTCCGCGCCCGTCGCCTCGCAGAGCGCCGAGATCGAGTTGATCGACGAGATGCGCTGCGCCAGGAACGCGTTGGCCACGAGCTTCGACAGCTCCGACGACCAGAGGTTGGTCGTGATGATGCGGTCGCGCGGCACCCAGCGGCCATAGACGCCGGCCAGCGTCGCGACGGCCTTCTCGCCTTCGGGGGTGCGTTCGCCGCCGATGAGCACGCGGTCGGGATTCTCGAGGTCCTTGATGGCCGTGCCCTCCGCGAGGAACTCCGGGTTCGAGAGCACGGCGCACTTCAGGCCGTTGGAATTGTTGGCGAGGATGGTCTTGATCGCCTCCGCCGTCTTCACCGGGATGGTGGACTTCTCGACGATGATCTTGTCGCCCTGCGCGTGCTCCGCGATGGTGCGCGCCACCGACTCGATGTAGCGCAGGTCGGCCGCGCGGCCCTGCCCGACGCCGTAGGACTTGGTCGGCGTGTTCACCGCCACGAAGATGATGTCGGCCTTCTTGATCTCCGCCGCCACCTCCGTGCTGAAGAAGAGGTTCCGGCCGCGCGCCTGCTTCACCACGTCGTCCAGGCCCGGCTCGTAGATGGGCAGGCTGTTCGAATTCCACGCCGCGATGCGCGCCGCGTTCATGTCCACCACAGTCACCCGGCTGTCAGGACACTTCAGGGCGATCATGGCCATGGTCGGCCCGCCCACATAACCGGCGCCTATGCAGCAGATGTTCATCCCCCCATCGAACGCCCCGCCCCGCCCCCGGCAATCTTCAAATGCCGGGCGGCCCCCAACCTAGGCGAACCGCTTCGCCACCCCGGCAAACCGCTTCGCCGCTTCGCGCAACTGGTCGGGCGCGAGCACGCCGAAGCTGAGGCGGGCCCAGTTTTTCTCGATGCGGTCGCAGAAGAAGAGGTCGCCGGGCACGTAGAGCACGCCGGCGTCGATGCAGGCGCGGCAGAACGCGCCGTCCATGCTGAGGTCGGTGCCGTCGGGCGCGCGCAACCAGAGGTAGAGTCCGCCGGCCGGGCGTTCCCACGACCAGCCGGCGCGGCGCAGCCCCGCCTCCTCGAAGGCGGCGTAGAGCGCCTGCATCTTCTCGAAGTGCGCGCGGCGGATGACGGGCAGATGGTTCTCGAAGCCGCCGGCGGCGAGCATCTCCTCGAAGACGGCCTGCAGGTAGTTGGAGGTGCCGAAGTCGTGGTTGCCCTTGATCGCGAGCATCTGCCCGAGCCACTTCTCGTCGGTGCAGTAGCCGTAGCCCACCTTCATGCCCGTGGCGAAGGGCTTGGTGAGCGTGGCGCAGTAGAAGTGCGGGAAGCCCGCCCACTCGGGCAGCGTGAGCGTCGAGCGCGCGGGGTACGGCTGCTCGAAGAACAACTCGCG
>Ga0073934_10002560_pt1 | contig 37198 bp, 27 predicted proteins | sample LarsenN4metaG_FD_76834 | JGI IMG/M metagenome (GOLD analysis project Ga0073934, IMG submission 76834) | Hot spring sediment bacterial and archeal communities from British Columbia, Canada, to study Microbial Dark Matter (Phase II) - Larsen... ... | reverse complement strand
GCGGCGCGGTCTCCTCGGGCCAGCCCGGAATTTGCCTTTTTGTCACGCGCGCGGGTAGGGAAACCCGTATGCTGTTTCGTCCATGAACCTGATGAACCTACGCATTGTTACCCCTTGCCTGTTTCGCGGCGGCCTCATCGCCGCGTTCCTGCGCGGCCTGCTGGCCGCTTTGCTTCCGGCCGCCTTGCTGGCCGCCGAGCCGGTGAAAAAGAGCTACGACATCCCGGCGGGTGTGGCCGAGCAGACGCTGAAGACCTTTTCCGCCCAGTCCGGGCTCGAGGTGCTCTTCGCCACCAAGACCGCGGGCAAGACCGGCACCAACGCGGTCAAGGGTGAGTTCACGGCTGCCGAGGCGATCGCCCGTCTCCTCGAAGGAACCGGCCTGGCCGCCACGGCTGACGCCCGCAGCGGCGCCTTTACCGTCACTTCCGACCCAAACGGGGGAAGGGCGGCGCCAAGTCCGGCGAGCGCGCGCCCGGAAAATGAGGAGGTCGTCCAGCTGGAGAAATTCGTCGTCGAGGGCGAGCGCGCCGGCCAGGCCCGCGCCCTCAAGCAGAAGCGCGAGTCCGACAACATCATGGACGCCGTCTCGGCCGACGCCGTGGGCAAGTTTCCCGACGGCAACGCCGCGGAGGCGCTCCGCCGCGTGCCCGGCATCTCGCTCGAGATCGACCAGAGCGAGGGCCGCTTCGTCGTCATCCGCGGCGTCGACTCGCAGTTGAACAACGTCACCCTCAACGGCCAGATCCTCGCCTCGCCCGCCGAGCAGGGCCGCCGCGGCCTTTCGATGGATTCCGTCCCGGCCGAGCTGATCTCGCGCCTCGAGGTGGCCAAGGCCGTCACGCCCGACATGGACCACAATGCCATCGGCGGCGCCGTGAACATCGTCACCCAGAGCGTGTTCGACCGCCCCGAGGGCTACCTCTTCGGCTCCGTCAGCGCCGGCTACGGCAAGTTCAACGAGAAGTGGGGCTGGTGGGGCGCCTCGGCCAATTACGGCCGCCTGCTCGGCGCCGAGAAGAAATGGGGTGTCACCGCCGGTTTCAGCTACTCCTTCCGCAACTACGCCTCGCAGACCTCCGACGCCCTCAACTGGACGCTGCGCAACGGCAACTACGTGCCCGGCACGCAGGAATCCTTCGACTATGACATCGAGCGCACCCGCCTCGGCCTGAACGTCGCGCTCGAGCATCGTCCGCGCGAGGGCCACGAGCTTTTCTTCCGGATCAACTACAACGAGTTCACTGACGACGAGGGACGGCAGAAGACCGGATATGAGTTCGCCCTCGGCACGCTCAGCAACCAGACCGCCACCAGCGGCAATTTCAGCCAGGGTCGAGCGACGAAGGAGTTCCGCGACTACAAGCAGAACCACCTGATCGACGCCTACACCTTCGGCGGCAAGCACCAGCTCGGCGGCGACTACAAGCTTGAGTGGCAGATCGGCATGTCCGACGCCGAGCGCGAGACCCCGCGCCGCGTCGACTGGGAGTTCCGCTCCGCCGCCAGTGCCTTCCCCAACAGCTACGTCCTCGGTAGCGGCCCCATCCCGATCATCACGCCCAACGCCGCCTTCTACGACCCCGCCAGCTATCCGTTCCGCCGCGCGCGCTTCCGCACGGATGATGAGCGGGAGGACATCTATTCGCTCCAAGCCGACCTGCGCCGCGAGATCGAACTCTTCGGCCGCCCCGCCTATTGGAAAGCCGGCATGAAATACTTCGACAGCGAAAAGCACCAGGACCGCCAGAACTTGAACTACAACCTCGCCTCCGGCGCCGCCAATCTCTTCACGCTCGCCCAGACCGGCCTCGCCGGCGCCGAGCCGGCCGGCTTCATGGAAGGCCGCTACCGCTACGGGCCGACCATCAACCTGCCCGCCCTGCAGCAGTTCTTCCGCGACAATCCCACCCGTTTCGTCTTCGACAGCAACGGTTCCAACAGCAACTCGCTCGATGCCGATTTCGACGCGGGCGAAGAGGTCACCTCCGGCTACCTCATGGCCGGCCTGCAGCCCACGGCCAACAGCACGCTGATCGCCGGCCTGCGCGTCGAGCGCACCGAGGCGTATTATGCCGCCCTCGAGCGCCGCAACGGCATCTACTCCCGTCTCAGCATCCCGAAGAGCTACACCCAGGCCATGCCCGGCCTGCACTTCACCTGGCGGCCCGACGACCGCTGGGTCGTGCGCGCGGCCTGGACCAACACCTACGGCCGCGCCGCCTACACATCCCTCGCGCCCCGCAATGTCCTCGACGACATCGACCTCGGCGGCGGGGTCTTCCAGGGCAGCCTTTCGTCGGGCAACCCCGCGCTCGAACCCTACGAGTCGACCAACTTCGACCTCAGCCTCGAGTATTACCTGAAGAACAACGGCCTCGTATCGGTGGGCGTGTTCCACAAGCGCATCGACAATCCCGTCTACCAGAACGCCTACACCCTCAACAACACGACCTACGGTGGCCGCAACTACTCCACGCTCGGCATCTCCCGCCCCGAGAACGCCAACGAGGGCGAGATCACCGGCGTCGAGTTCAACTGGCAGCAGGTCTTCACCTTCCTGCCCGCGCCTTTCGACGGCCTCGGCCTCAACGTCAACTACACCATCGTCGACTCGTCCGTCACCATCTTCGGCCGGCCCGACGAGCTGCCGTTCTTCAAGCAGTCCGACTCGCTCGGCAACATCGCGCTGGTCTACGAGAAGCACGGCTTCGAGGCCCGCCTCGCCTACTCGTTCAACGGCGACTACCTGGAGGAGGTCGGCACTTCCGCCGCCAACGACGGCTACACCGACCGGCGCCGCGTCTGGGATGCCAAGCTCAGCTATCGCATCAACTCCCGGTTCCGCATCTACGGCGAGTTCACCAACCTCGGCGAAGAGCCGTTGCGCACCTACTCCGGTGTGCCCGGCCGCTCCAGCGGCTACGAAATCTACGCGTGGAACGCGAATTTCGGCCTCAACTGGAGCCTGTGACGACAAGCCGGGTCCGGCCGATGCCTCCACGTCCTTGAAGTGGAAAACATCGGCCGGCCTGCGCGTATTTCACGATGTATTTCCTCGTCCCGCGCCCGGGCGCGGGCATTGGGTGACAGCATGCCCTCATCCCCAACAAATCTGTCCGGCGCGTCCTGGCTGACCCGCCGGGCGTTTTGCGCGGGAGGGGTCGCGCTCGCCGCCACCGCGCTGCTGCCGCGCCGCGTCTTCGCGACCACCGCGGCGGATTCCGTGCCGCCTTTCGCCCTCGGTGTGGCCTCGGGTGATCCCGCGCCCGACGGTTTCGTCATCTGGACCCGCCTCGCGCCCCGGCCGCTCGAACCCGGCGGAGGAATGTCCTCCACGCCCGTGGGGGTGGAATGGGTGGTCGCGGAAGACGAAGCCCTGCGCCATGTCGTGCGGCGCGGCACCGCCACCGCCTCGCCCGAATGGGCACACAGCGTGCACGTCGAGATCGACGGTCTGCGGCCCGACCGTTGGTATTGGTATCGCTTCACCACCGGTGGCGCCGCCAGCGCCGTCGGGCGGGCACGCACCCTGCCCGCCGCCGGTGCGACGGCCCAGCGCCTCCGTTTCGCCTTCGCTTCCTGCCAGAAATACGAGGTCGGCTACTACACCGCCTACGAGCACATGGCCCGCGAGGACCTCGACCTCGTCGTCTTTCTTGGCGACTACATCTACGAGAAGGACGATGATGACGAGGCGGTGCGCCCGCATGGCTTCAGGGAGGTCTTCACCCTCGACGATTACCGCGTCCGCTACGCCCTCTACAAATCCGACCCCGCCCTGCAGGCCGCCCATGCCCTCGCGCCCTGGATCGTCACCTGGGACGACCATGAGGTGAGCAACGACTACGCCGGCGCGGTGCACCAGTTTCCGGAGCGCCACACCCGCGAGGAATTCCTGGCCCGCCGCGCCGCCGCCTACCGCGCCTACTACGAGCACATGCCGCTGCGCCGGTCCGCGCGCCCCGCCGGCCCCGACCTGCCGCTCTACCGCCGCCTCGCCTACGGCACACTCGCCACCTTCCACGTCCTCGACACCCGTCAATACCGCACCGACCAACCCGCCGGCCCCCGCCGGCAGTCCGCGGGCCCGCAGGTCCTCGATCCGGCCGCCACCATGCTGGGCGCGGAGCAACGCCGGTGGTTCTTCGACAGCCTTGCCGGCTCCCGTGCGCGATGGAACATCATCGCCCAGCAGGTCATCATGGCGCAGGTGGACGTCTCCACCGCCGGCCCGGGCCCCATCGTGGACGTGGACAAGTGGGCCGGTTACGAACACGAGCGCCGCGAAATCCTGCGCTTTCTGCGTGACCGCCGCATCGCCAATCCCGTCGTCATCACCGGCGACATCCACAGCAACTGGGCGAACGAGCTGTCCACGGATTTTGACGATCCCGCGGCGCCGCCCGTGGCCGTGGAGTTCGTCGGCACCTCGATCAGCTCCGGTGGGCACGGCGTCGACCGGCCCGATCACCTCGACGCGCTCCTCGCCCGCAATCCCTGCGTGAAATTCCACAACAACGAGCGCGGCTACGTCCGTTGCGAGGTCACACCGGAGGAATGGCGCACGGATTTCCGCACCGTGTCCGACATCACCCGGTGCGACGGCCGGCTGCTCACGCGCGCCTCCTTCCGCGTTGCCGCCGGCCAGCCGCGCCTGCAGAGAATCTGACCGCCCCGCCCATGAAGAAACTGCTCCTGCTTTCTGTTCTCGCCTTGGTCTCCGTGGCCGCCGAGGCGCCCGGGCCGGTCGCCATCCCCGGTCCCGGCGAATGGCGCTTTGAGGAGCTGCGCCGCTTCAAGGCCCCCGAGGCCCGCCAGGGCGTCGCCGCCGATCGCGACTTCCTCTACGTTATCTCCAACCACGACCTCGGCAAATACCGGAAGACGGGCGGCGAACGCCTCGCCGCCTGGAGCTGCCCGGAGGGTGAGCCCCTCACGCATGTCAACGCGGGCGTCGTCTATGCCGGCCGGCTCTACGGGGCGCATTCCAACTACCCGGACGTGCCGCACGTCAGCTCCGTCGAGATGTGGGATCCCGCGACACTGAAGCATCTCGGCTCCGTCAATTTCGGCCGCACCGACGGCTCGCTTACGTGGATCGACCGGCGCGACGGGCGCTGGCTCGCCTGCTTCGTCCACTACGCCAAGCGCGGCGGCGAACCCGGCAAGGACCAGACCTGGACCCGGCTCGCGGAATACGACGATGACTGGCGCCCGACGGGACGCGGCTGGGTTTTCCCCGCCGCGCTCATCGCCCACCTCGGCTCCCGCGGCTTCAGCATGTCGGGCGGCGCCCTCGGGCCCGGCGGGTTCCTCTTCGTGACGGGCCACGACGAGAAGGAACTGTGTGTGCTCGAGTTCCCGGCCGCGGGTTCGACGCTTCGCTGGGTGGCCACGATCCCGATGACGGCGGAGGGGCAGGCCTTCGCATGGGACCCGGTGGAGCCCGGTGTCATCCACCTCATCCTGAAAAGCGCACGCGAGGTCATCACCGGCCGGGTCACGCGCGGCGTGGCGACGGGGAACTGAGCCGCCCCATGAGCCACCCCACCTTGATCGAGGCCGGCGGCGACCACGACGCCTCCGCCGACTTCCGCCGGAAACATCCCGAGACCTTCGCGCGCTACCTCGCGCGCCGGAAGACCGTCTTCCTGGTCGCCTACGTCGGCTACGTCTGCGCCTACCTCGTGCGCAACAACTTCAAGCTCACCAGCGAGGCCCTGCGCCTCGCCAACGGTTGGTCGCTCACCCAGGTCGGGCTCATCCTCACCGCCTTCACCGTCACCTACGGCTTCGGCAAGTTCATCATGGGCATGGTGGTGGACCGCACGAGCCTGCGGAAGACCTTCGCCCTCGCTCTCGGCCTCAGCGCGTGCCTGTGCATCACCCTCGGCTTCATCTCCAGCCTGCCCGTGCTCTTTGCCGCCATGCTGCTGCTCGGTCTCATCCAGGGCGCGCTCGCCCCCGCCTCGATGACGATGATCGCCAACTGGTATCCCAACAAGACGCGCGGCGCCGGCATCGCCATCTGGAACACCTCGCAGAACCTCGGCGGCGCGGGCCTGCCGCTCATCATCACCGGGCTCCTCGGCTGGGCCGGGCCCGACAACCTCGCCGTCGCCTTCTGGGCGCCCGGCGCCGTCGTGCTCGCGGTCAGCTTCCTCTTCTGGCGCATCGGCGGCGACCGCCCCGAGGTCGAGAACCTCGGCACGCTCGACGACATCTACGGCGCGGCCGGTTCGCCCCGCGAACGCGGCGAACCCACCGCCTCCTACTGGTCGCTCGTGCGCCGCGAGGTCTTCACCAGCCGCGTCATCCTCACGCTTGCCGCCATCAACGCCATGCTCTACTTCCTGCGCTTCGGCATCCTCAACTGGATGCCCGCCTTCCTGGGCACGGAGATGGGCTTCACCCGCGCACAGTATTCGATGGCGTTCAGCTCGCTTGAGTGGATCGCCATTCCCGGTTCGTTCCTCTTCGCCTGGCTCTCGGTCGCGCTGCCCAACCGGCAGTCGCTCGTCGGCTGCCTCGGCCTCGCCGTGCTCGCGGGCCTCATCGTGTTCTACATGGGCAACCGCAACTATCCGTTGCTCCTCGTCACCGCCGGCCTCATGGGCATGCTCGTCTACGGCCCGCAGCTCATCGTGAACGTCCTCACCCTCAACCTCGTGCCCCTGCGCGCCGCCGGCGTCGCCGTCGGCTTTGTCGGCCTCGGCGGCTACCTCGTCGGGGAACTCTGCGCCAACCTCGTCATGCCCTTCCTCGCCGAGCGCTTCAACTGGACGGCCTCGCTCACCTTCCTCGCCGGCATCGCCGTGGCCACCGGCCTGCTCTATCTCTCGCTCCGCGCCTACGAGGCGAAGACCGTGCGCGTCGCCGGCGCCTCCAAGCCATGAGCCGCGAGGTCACGCTGCTCCTGTCGCTGGTCGCGGGCGTCGCCTTCATCGTCGTCGCGACGACGCGGTGGAAGCTCCACCCGTTCCTCGCGCTGCTGCTGGCGGCGCTCGGCGTCGGGCTCGGGGCGGGGCTGGACCCGGCGAAGACACTCGCCGCCTTGACGGGCGGCTTCGGCCGCACGGTCGGGGCGATCGGCATCGTCATCGCCTGCGGCTGCATCATCGGGACGGCGTTGGAAAGGAGCGGTTGCGCGCAGGTCATGGCCGCGTGGGTGCTGCGGCTGACCGGGGAGAAGCGCGCCGTGCTGGCGATGTCGGGCACGGGCGCCTTGGTTTCCATCCCGGTCTTCTGCGACTCCGGCTTCGTCATCCTCTCCTCGCTGGCGAAATCCCTCGCGCGCCGGACCGGCGAGTCGCTGGCGGCCTTCGCCGTCGCGCTGGGCATGGGGCTTTACGCGACGCATTGCCTCGTGCCGCCCACGCCCGGCCCGATCGCGGCGGCCGGCGCGTTGGGGGCCGGCCTCGGGGCTGTCATCGGCTACGGCCTGCTGGTGGCCGCGCCGGTCGTCGCCACGACCTACCTCTATGCGCGCTGGATCGGTCGCCGCATCATGATCCGGCCGGAGGCGGCGGATGCGTCCGCGGCGGAAACCGGCCCCGCCGGGATCGCGGCGCCCGGGACCGCCGCGGCCTTTTTCCCCATCGTGCTGCCGGTGGTGCTCATCGCGCTGAAATCTTGGGTCGACGCGCCGGGCCGGCCGCTGGGCGAGGGCGCGGCGAAGACCGTGCTATCCGCGCTGGGCGAGCCGGCACTGGCCCTCATCCTCGGCGTCTTCGCGGCGTGGTGGGTGGTGCGCCGGCACGGTCGCGGGACGTTTGCCGTCTGGAGCCAGGACGGCATCAAGGATGCCGGCACCATCATCCTCATCACGGCCGCGGGCGGGGCCTTCGGCGGCGTGCTGCGTGAGACACCGCTCGGGCCGTTGGTCGGCTCGGCCTTGGGTGGTCTGCAGCTCGGATCCCTCAGCCTCGTGGTGCCGTTCGTCATCGCGGCGGGATTGAAGACCGCGCAGGGCTCCTCGACGGTTGCGCTCATCACCACGGCGGGGCTCATGGCGCCGATGCTCGGGGCGCTCGGCCTGGCCGAGGGCCCCGGGCCGGTGCTGGCCACCTTGGCCATCGCGGGCGGCGCGATGATGGTCTCGCACGTCAACGACAGCTTCTTCTGGGTCATCACCCAGCTCAGCGGCATGAGCGTGGCCCAGGGCTACCGCACCGTCACGGCGGCCTCCGGCATCGCGGGGCTCACGGCCCTGGCCGCCGTGCTCGTGCTCCGCGCGGTGCTGGGCTGAGCGGGGAAAAGCTGGCGGGGCGTGGCCGGACTTGCTCCACTGCCGCGGTGGACGACCCCGCGATCCAGCAGACCTACGCCGCCCTCGGGGTCGAGCCGGGGCAGTCGCTCCAGGTGGTCGAGAAGGCGTGGATGCGGAAGAACTTCGCGCTGATCAAGGCGGGCGACGAGGCCGGACGCGCGCAATTGAAGGCCCAGGTCGACGCCCTCGTCGCGCACCTCAAGGCGCAGGAGGACGCGGCCAAGGCCGCCGGCGCGGGCGAGAACAGCCCGGAGGCCCGGCGCGGGCGGGCCGATGCCTTTGCCGTCGAGCACGCGAAGGAGGACCCCGGCTACTGGAAGGCGCAGGAGAAACAGGCCTGGGAGGACAGCCCGTGGAACCCCGCCAATCTCGAGAGCTGGCCCGTGCGCGTGGTCATGCCGCCGCTGATGTTCGGCTTCGCCTGGCTGCTGCACCAGACCGGACTCAAGCCGCTGCTTTTCGGTGCGACCGTGTGGCTGCATGAGTTTGGCCATGCGACGATGGCGTGGCTGAGCGGCTACCGCGCGCTGCCGCTGCCCATCGGCTGGACGAACATCGAGCCGGAGAAGAGCAGCTTCGTCTACTTCGGCATCATCTTCCTCGCGGGGGTGTTCGCCGTGGCCGGCTGGAAGGAGCGCAAGGTCTGGCCCCTCGTGCTGACCGTGCTGCTGCTGCCGGTCCAGTATTACCTCACCTGGAAGATGCCCGAATACCGCACGGACATGTGGATCAAGTTCGCGGGAATCGGCGGGGAATTTGTGCTCGGCGCGCTGGTCATGGCGCTGTTCTTCGTGCACCTGCCCGACAAGTTCAAGTGGGGTTGGACCCGGTATTTCTTCTTCATGCTGGCCGCGGTCTGCTTCACCGGCAGCTACCAGAAATGGCGCGACATCCAGAGCGGCACGGACGAGATCCCCTACGGTTCCGCCATCCACGGCGAGGACGACGAGAACGGCGACATGAACGCGCTCCGGCACGAATACCGCTGGAAGGAGTGGGAAATCACCCGCGCCTACAACGGCCTCGCCACCGCCTGCGCGACCTTCCTCGTCCTGACCTGGCTGGTCTTCGCGCTGCGCATCGACCGCTGGGCGGGCAACCAGGTCGCGCGCCTGTGGCCGGAGTAGTCGGAGGTTTTCACACCAAGGGCCGCCAAGATCGCGAAGTGATAGCGCGGTTGCATCCGACACCGGTCGAGTCGCGGACGACTTAGTTGGAATAAAAACCACGAATGAACACGAATAGACACGAATTCAGGAGGAAGGACGGGGCCAAACGGATTTAGCAAATAGAGCACCGTTTGGTGGCGGCTAGCTTCGAGTCAGATGTCTTATTTTCCATTCGTGTTCCTTCGTGCCCATTCGTGGTTCAATTGAATGGGTCCGACCTAAATCTATGCGGCCATTGCGGGCTTCGTGTGGATCACTTCGCCATCACCCGGGCGCGCAGCTTTTCCACGTCCAGCGTCTCGAACAGCGTGATGATGTTGGGGAACCACTTCTCGTGGTAACCGAAGCCGCCGAAACGCAGCTCATCGAGCGCGGCCTCGCGCGTCCAGCCCTGGAACACGATGCGGTAGGCCGCCACGACCGAGCCCGTGCGATCGCTGCCGTGCCAGCAGTGCACCATCAGTGGCTTGGGCGCATCGCGGATGATGCGCAGCGCCGCCACCAGGTCGTCCACCGTCAGGTCGTCGGCTTCCATGCGCTGGAGGAGCAGCTTGAAGCCTGCGCGCTCCAGCTCCTTCGGGTCGGAGTTGTAGCGGCGGAGGTTGAGGATGGATTTCACGCCGAGCGCACGCAGGTCGGCGATGTCCTTGGGCTCGGGTTGCTCGCAGCGCAGCAGATCGTCGCTCACACGGTAGCAGTTTTCCAGCGTGGTGTTGATGACGGGCGCCGCCCAATGTGACGGCCGCAGGCGCGGAGCCGGCTCGGCGGCAACAGACACGACGGCAAAGGCGCAACACAGCAGCGCGATCTTCATGGCGGGCACGAAAACAGGCGCCCATTCCGACGCAACCCCTGTTGTGCGAAACAGGGAGCGTCGGACCAAGGCCAACGACGATTCGGCCAGGGATCGCCATGTTGGAGCCGGATTCGGGTGTCCTCAGTCGGAAATCTCCGCGACCAGGTCAGCCTCCACGGCTGCACGCGCAGGCAGTTCTGAAACGCCAACAGCAGTGCGGGCGTGCCGGCCGCCATCGCCGAAGACGGCGACGAGCAAATCGGAACAACCGTTCATGACCGCGGATTGCTGGGTAAAACCGGGGGCGGAGTTCACAAAGCCGCCGACTCGGATGATGCGCCGCACCCGACGCAGATCGCCCAATTCGGCCTTGAGCGCGGCGATCAAGCCCAAGGCACAGCGGCGGGCCGCATCGGCGCCTTGCTCAACATCGAGATCGCCGCCAACTTTCCCGGCAATGATCTGACTTTGGGTGTTGCGGCTGAGCTGACCGGCAAGGAAGAGCAGTTTGCCGGAGCGAACAGCCGGCACGTAGTTTGCGACTGGTTTGCCGGGCGGTGGCAACGCCAGGCCGAGTTCGGCAAGGCGACTTTCGGGGTCACTGGCAGCAAGGAACGGACTCAGCCAACAGGCCGACGCGATCAGGACGCACAGGATTTTCATGATGGACTTGGATGGGGACCGGAGAGGGTCGTTCGAAGCCAGCCTCGGGGTGGTTACGCCCGTGCGGATGCCGCAGTCAGCTCATCTTCCAGCAGAGGAGGCAGATTTCCGGTAGCCAGGTAGCGGATCCACAGCCGAACGTTGAAATAAAGCACGGCCAGCACCAAGATCATCAACAGGCCGCACACGAGAGCGTCGATCCGGTTGTTCAGAAGCTGGGCGGACAAGACCCGCAACTGTTCCGTCGATCCGCCGGCGGCAAGCTGCCGCTCCAAGGCCGCCGCGTTGGCCAGGAATCCGAGGGGCGCTTCGCCGAAAATCTTCATCCATCCGGCAGTAAGCGTAACGACCGTCAGCCAAGCCAAGGGCAACAGTGTCACCCAAGCGTGGCGTGCGCGGCCCATCTTGAGCAGCACGGTGGTGCCAAGGGCCAGCGCAATGACCGCGAGGAGCTGATTGGCGATGCCGAAAATGGGCCAGAGCGAGTTGATGCCGCCGAGCGGATCGGCCACGCCTTGATAGAGGAACCAGCCCCAGACGGCGACAAACAAGCCAGTGGCAAACGCGCCCGCCGCGAGCGAGCGGGTGTTGCCCAGGGGCTTCCAAGCCAGACCCAGCAGATCCTGCACGAGAAAGCGGCCGACGCGCGTGCCGGCGTCGATGGTCGTGAGGATGAATAGCGCCTCAAACATGATCGCAAAGTGATACCAGAGCGCGAGGGCCACGGGGCTGCCCAACGCACCGGCGAACATATGCGCCATGCCGACGGCGAATGTCGGCGCGCCGCCCGTCCGCCCGATCATGGTCTTTTCCCCGACACTGTCGGCGAGGGCGGACATCTCCTCCGCAGTAACCGGAAAACCCAGCGCGGTGACCCGGGAGGTAACCGCCTCGGCGGAACCGGAGAGATTGATGGCGAAATATTGGCCCGGTTCCATGGCGCAGGCGGCGATGAGGGCGATCACCCCTACACACATTTCAGTGATCATGGCACCATAGCCGACAAGCCGGATGTCGCGTTCGCAGGCGACAAGCTTGGGCGTGGTGCCGCTGGCCACGAGAGCGTGGAAGCCCGACACGGCGGCGCAGGCAATGGTGATGAAGCAGAACGGAAACACCGGCCCGGCGAATACGGGTCCCGTGCCGTCGATGAACCGGGTGAGCGCCGGCATCTTCAGCTCCGGGGCCAGCCAGAGCACCGCCAGTCCCAGCGCAATCACCGTGCCGATCTTCATGAAGGTGCTCAGATAATCGCGTGGTGCGAGCAGCAGCCAGACAGGCAGCACAGAGGCCAGAAAACCGTATCCCATGATCCACCACGCGAGCGTGGTCCCCTGCAAGGTGAAGAAGGCTTCCCAGCGCGTGCCATGAAGGAACTGACCGCCCCAAACGGCGCCGAGCAGGGCCAGCACCCCGAGTGCGCTGATGGTGGCAAGCCGGCGGGTGTTTGAACCCGCCGCCTTCATGCCGAGACCCATGGCGAGCGCAATCGGCATGGTGGCGGCGATAGTGAAGAGTCCCCATGGGCTCTCCGCCAGCGCCTTGACGACCACGAGCGCGAGGACGGCCAGCAGAATGACAATGATGACCACGATGCCGATCAATGCCACCAAGCCCGCCCAAGGCCCCACCTCATCGCGCACCATGGCGCCGAGTGAGCGACCGCCCCGACGCAATGAGCAGAACAAGACCACCGAATCATGCACCGCGCCACCCAAGGTCGCGCCAATTAGGATCCAGAGCAATCCGGGCAGGTATCCGAATTGCGCGGCCAGCACGGGTCCGACCAAAGGGCCGGGTCCGGCGATAGCAGCGAAGTGATGACCGAAGACGATCCAGCGGTTGGTCGGCACGTAGTCTTTGCCGTCGGCACGCATGACGGCGGGCGTGGCGCGCGATCCGTCCAGCGTAAGGACGCGCGCCATCAGCCAGGCGGAGTGGAAGCGATACGAGACGGCGAAGACGCACAACGCGGCACAGACCATCCAGAGGGCGCTGACCGGTTCGCCCCGCGCGGTGGCGAGCAAAGCCACGGCGGTGGCTCCGGCCAAGGCAACCGCAATCCAGCCGGCGCAGGAGGCCAATCGCCGCAATGAGGATCGATCGAGGGCCGCCATATTTCAGGCGGCGGACGGCAACTCGCGCGCCAGGCGCAGCATGGTTTCGGAGAATCGCTCCAGTTCGGACGGAGTCGTCGCCAGGCCGGGCGAAATCCGGAGGCCCTGGAATTCACTGGTGCGGCGGGCCACGTTGTAGGTGAAGATTTTCTCTTCGCGGAAAAGACGCTGGAACAGGTCGCCCGAATTGACACCCCGCAGGTGAAAGGAGGCGATAACGCCGCTCATGCCCGGCGCGAAAGAAGTGTGGAAATGGAATCGCTCATGTGCGCGCAACGGACCCGACCAAAGATCGCGCAAATGCAGCAAGCGGGCGGCGATGCGATCCGCGCCGATGGCACGGTGGAAGCGGATAGCCTCCGCCAGCGCGAGATGGACGGGAGGAGCGGTGCCGATCAGTTCGAATTTCCGAATGTCGTCCGGCGCGCGGGTTTTGCCCGAGGGGAACAACGGCCACAGGCCGGGAATGAGGTCCCTTTTTACGTAGAGCAGGCCGGTGCCTTTCGGTCCCATGAGCCATTTGTGCAGACTGGTGCCGAGATAGTCGCAACCCAGGGTGCGTGCCGACAGCGGAAACTGGCCGAAACTCTGGGCCGCATCGACCGCCACCTGGATGCCCCGTTGGTGGGCCAGCGCACAAAGGCTGGCCACAGGGAAGTGCTGGCCCGTGAGGTTGACCGGATGGCTGACGAGGATGAGCTTGGTGCGATCCGTCAACGCGGCTGCGAAGGCCGCGATGATTTCCTCTTCGGTGTGGGCGGGCACGGGCACGCGCACCTTCCGGACCACAATGCCATCGCGCTTCTCCCGCTGGTCGAGCGCATCAAGCATGGCCCAATAGTCCAGCGTGGTGGTGACAATCTCGTCCCCGGGTCGCAAAGGCAGGCCCAGGAGGATGGTGTCGAGCGCTTCGGTGGCGTTGCGCACCAAGGCAACCTCCTCCGGATCGCAATCGAGCATTTGCGCCAGATCCCGGCGGATCGGCTCCAACTTCGGGCCATATTGAAAGATATGGTGGGAAGGCAGCCGCTCAATTTCGCGCGCATGGGCGTCGACCGCGGCCAGCACGGCCTGGCAGCAGCTTCCGACTCCGGCGTGATTCAGATTAACCACTCCCCGGTCGAGGGTGAACTGCCCGGCCAGCTGGTCCCAGTCGGTTTCGCTCATCGGCGGCAGCGTGGGCGTGGCCGGCCCAGTTGCGGGTTGCGCGCGCACCGACCCGCCGCCCGCGATCGCAAGGGCGGCGGACCCGGCAACCCCGGTCAGGAACTGGCGGCGATCACAGGGCATGGAGGTCAGGACCAGCTCAGAACTTGAAGCTCAACTTGGTGTAGTAGAACACCCCGGCGGTGCCAAAGGGGGAGATGTTCGTATAGGGGAAGGTGCCGGCGTTGTCGCTGCCGTTTGTGCCAGCGGCGACACTCGCGACCGTCGAGGCGAGGTTGCGTCCCGGATAACGGTCGAGAAGATTGTTCGCGCCGAGTGAAACACTGACCCGATCGCTGTGCCGGTAAGTCAGGTCGAGGTCGGTGACGATCTCGGCGTCAAAGATCTGGATGACCTGCCGATTGCCGGAAACGGGGTCAGTGGGGGCTAGGCGGATCTTGAAACCGGGCGACAAGACATCGATCCGGGCCTGCGACAGGCTGGTAAAGGAGACAGTCTCATACTCGCCGTAGCGGACATTCCGCAGGAAGACCGAGAATTTGCCCCAATCCCAGCCAAGGCCGAGCACAATCTTGTCCTTGGGCTGGCTGGAAGCCAAGCGCACCTGCTGCGAGAGGTCGTAGAGCGGAGTGGTGCTGCCCAGCGCGGCCAGCGCCGCAGGTGTGGGGGAAATGCGGCTGAATTCGGTGTCGAGGAAGGTCATGCCCAGCGTGGTCGTGAGCCGGCCTTGCTCGCCGAATTTCAGGCGATGGCGCGCGGTGACGTCCAGACCCTTGGTCTTCGTGTCGATGGCGTTGGTGAAATAGCTGGCCGAGCCGACGCCGGGAAAGCCGCTGGATGTCAGGAAACTGTTCAGCCCGCCGAAATTGGATGAGAGCGCGATGCGATCCTTGATCTCGATCTGGTAAGCGTCGATCGCCGCAGAAAACCCGCCGCGCTCGAAAACTACGCCGAAGGAGAGGTCGTCGGAGGTTTCGGGATTGAGCGGCCGTGAACCCAGAAGCCGGGCGGCCGGGTTGTTGACCGGAAACAAGCGGTTGTCCACGGGATTGCCGCTGATGAAGAAGGTGCTGGTCGAGCTGAAATAGGACTGGGCGAGATGCGGGGCGCGGAAGCCGGTGCTGAACGAACCGCGCACAGCGAGACCGGGCGCTAGTTCACCCCGGCCGCTGACCTTGAAGATGGTTTCCTGGCCGAAGTCGGAGTAGTCCTCAAAACGCAGTGCAGCGGAGACGACGACGGCCGGCGAGAGCTGCTGCTGCGCCTCGATGTAGAGCGAGCGGCTGGAGCGGCTGACGTCGGCGGCATCGCTGGGACGGAAACCGGGGAAGACACTTGCCCCGAGCGGAGGTTGCTGGCCGAGATTGGGGCCATCGAGCACCTTGAAGCCGCCGTCGCGGTAGGAATCGGGTTCACCGGCCTGCAGTTCGTAGTTCTCACGGCGATATTCAGCACCGAGCGCAAGCTTGGCCGGCTGCTCAAGCCCGAGGCTGAACTCGCGGGTGAGGTCGAAGTTGATCGTCCATTCGCCGAAGCGGTGTCCTCCGACATCAAAGCGGGTCGGACTGGCGGCGCCGAGGGTCGCATTGAGGGAGTTGGAGACCACAAGGTCGATGTCGTTGCGGCCGTAACCCACGGCGAAGTCCCAGTTCCAACTCGCGCCTGCGCCCTTGGCACCGAGATGGAACGAATGATCTTGGCTGGTAACATCGATCTGCGGGAGAAATCCGTTGGGATAGATGGCACGGACGTTTTCATTCTGTCCTGAACGCCGGAAGAAACCGGTGGAAATGCCCTGCCGGTCGGTGTAACCGGCAAAGGCATAAAGGGTCGCCTGCTCGCCCAGCGGAGTCTCGGCGTTCAAAAAGAGGCCCCAATCGCGGACTGCGGGATCACCCCGGCGGACGTTGCGCCGGTTGATCGTGGCCTCCCGCGGGTCGAGCGTGCCGTTTGACGGTGTGAGGCCCGTGCCGGAGCCGAAGTTGCCGGAGATATTCGTCAGGGCGCCGGTGACGGGGTCGCGGCCGAAATATTGCTGGCGCGTGTCCGGGGCGGAACGGTCGGTGCGCTCACGATCCCGGTAGTTGAAGGTGGCGCGCAACACGCCCTTCTCGCCCAGCGGGACGCCCGCATAGGCGTTGGCCTCCCAGGTCTGTCCGTCGTCCTCGCCAGTGACACCATAGGTGGCGTCGAAACCCTGCCCCAAGGATTTGTCGAGGATGATGTTGATCACACCGGCAATAGCGTCGGAGCCGTATTGGGCGGCGGCACCATCGCGCAGCACCTCGACACGCCCGATGGCGGCCGCAGGTATGGCATTGAGATCAACCACGGCGGAGCCGCGACCGACCGCGTTGTTGATGTTGAGGAGGGAACTGCCATGGCGGCGCTTGCCGTTGACCAACACCAGAGTCTGGTCGGGTGCGAGCCCGCGCAAGGTGGCCGGCCGCACGATGTCGAGACCGTCGTTGGAGCTGGTGCGGGGGAAGTTGAACGAGGGCACCGCGGCGACCAGCATCTGGGCCGTTTCGGTGTAGCCGCCGGCTCGCAGATCACGGGCAACGATGACATCGACCGGCACGCTGGACGCGGTGTCCAGGCGCTCGTTGAAGCGGGAGCCGGTAGCGACAAACTTTTCCAGCTGCACGACATTATCCCCTGCGGGGCGCTCAGCGGCGGGGTTGGTCTGCGGGCGGACGCTGTTTGCTGGCGCCGCCCTTTGGGCGTTTGGGTCGTTGGCGGCTTTTCCGACGGCCAAGGCGCCGGTGGCGGCATCCTGGGTGGCAGAGAGAGGGGTTGAGGCGAGCAGCCGGTCGAGCGCGGTTCGCGGGGCCATCGCCCCGCGGACGGCATTCGTGGTCACACCACGCACCTCGTCGCTGGAGAACAACACCTCGACGCCCGACTGGACGGTGAAGCGCCGCAGGGCCTCCGCCGCGGGACCGGCGGGGATGTCGAATGATTTTTCAGTGGCGAGAGCCGACACCGGACCGAGGAAGGAAAACAAAGCGGCGGAGAAGCTCAGCACGCGACGGACTTGGATCAAAGGACGGCGCCACGGCCATCCCGAGCAGGGGTAGTTCGAGGGGGTCATACGGACAAGCAAGACGTTGACCTCCGCGGGTCTCTCTACGGGGAATTTTCCGAATCCTCGTCAAGATGCAGATAAGTCACTCCGGAACGGTGCTCGGCGCGCACCTGAAAGCGGGTCTCCAGCAGGCGCACAAAGGCCTCCGGGTGGTCCATGCCGAAGGAACCACCGAAACGGCGCGTGGCCAGGCGTGGGTCGGCCAACACCAGTTGATGGCGGTTGTAGCGGTTGAATTCGGCGATGACCTCGGTCAACGGCGTATCATCGAAGACCAGACGTCGCTCACGCCAAGCCAGCAGACGGGTGATCTCGGAAGAGGGCAGTGCCTCGGCCTGGACGGGCATCGGGGCCGGGATGTCATCCGCGACGGGGATGGAGGCGCGTTCACCCGCGACCAGCAATGATTTGGCCTGAGCCCCGCGCGCCAACAGCTGCGGATCGCCCGCAGTGATGTCGGTCACCTGCACGCGTCCTTCGGTGACCAGCACATCGATGGCATGCGAGCGCCGCCGGACGTTGAATTCCGTCCCCACCGCGCGCACCCGCACGCGTCCGGCCTGCACAGCGAACGGACGCACCGGGTTCTTTGCGACAGTGAACTGGGCCTCGCCATGCAACAGGAGCACCCGGCGTTCCGCCGCCGTGTAGTCGATCCGCAGGGTGGTGGTGGTGTTGAGCCGGACCGTCGAGCCGTCGGGCAGGATCACCGAGGTTTGTTCGCCGGGGATGGTGGCGATTTCGCGGCCAAAGTTCTCGCCTGGAGCCGGACGCCACCAACCGAGGTAGCCGACAGCGAGCGAGGCCGCCGCAGCCAGAGCTGCCACCGACCACCGGAGCCGGTGGGGGAAGCGATCGACGCGGGGGATGGCCTGCTCCCACCGGCGCAGGATGGGCGCATCGGCTTCGGCAAGCCGATCCAAGGCAGCCCAGGTGCGCTCAAGCTCCGCCGCGGTCCGCCGGTGGCGAGAGTCCGCGCCCAACCAATCCGAGTATTCCGCGGATTCACGGGGGGTGAGACCGCGCTGGCGGCGGGCCATCCAGTCGGCGGCGGTGACCTCGATGTGGTGGAGTTGCTCGGACTCAGTCATGGGTTGTCGCGCTCCCGGCAATGGGCGTGCATATAGTCCCGGCACCGCAACATGCCCTTGGCAATGTGGGCGTTGACGGTGCGCTCGGACAGGCCGAGACGCGCCGCGATCTGGGCGTAGGTGAGACCATGGATTTTTTGCAGGACCAGCACATGACGGCAGGCCGGGGGCAGGGAGTCCACGGCGGCGCACAGGATTTCAAGTTCCTGGTCGCGCGCCAGACGCTCCCCGATGCCCGGACCTTCCTCCATGACGCGCAACTCGTGGATATTCTCTACGGCCTCCGTGTTGGCCACCCGCCGCCGGCGGAAGAAATCGAGGGCGGCATTGCGCGCGGTGGCGAACAGGTAGGTCTTGGGGTTGACGACTTTCCCCGAAGCGCGGGCCCGGAACAGCCGGGCGTAAGCCTCCTGCACCAGGTCGTCGAGGTCGCGCAGGGAGGGGAACCGTCCTCGCAGCCATCCGCGCAGCTTCCGTTCATGCGGCCGGACTTCCTGCATGAACCACTGCTCGGTCGTCCTCCGGTCATCCGTGGGCAAGACGGACGGGGCAGGCAGACTGCGCGGGCCGGGGGAGTTCATGGATCAGACCGGGGCGGGCGTGGCCACGGCGTTGGGCAGCAGGCGCGCCACGCTCCCGCGCCCGAATTTCCAGAACACCAGGGGCGTGACCACCAGGTCGAGCAAGGTGCTGGAGAAGATGCCGCTGAAGATGACGACGGCGACGGGGTGGAGAATTTCGCGACCGGGTTCGCCGGCGGCCAGGATGAGGGGCACGAGCGCCAGGGCGGCGGTGAGGGCGGTCATGAGCACGGGCACGAGCCGCTCCTGCGTGCCACGGATGATCATCTTGAGGTCGAAGCGCTCGCCCTCGTGCTCCATCAGGTGCAGGTAATGCGAGATCATCATGATGCCGTTGCGGGCGGCGATGCCGGTGAGCGTGATGAAACCCACCAAGGTCGCGATCGAGAAGACTCCGCCCGACAGCCAGACGCCCACGACGGAACCGATGAAGGCGAAGGGGATGTTGAGCATGATCTGGGCGGCGAACATCGCGCTGCGGAAGTGGGCGTAGAGCACGAGGAACATCCCGGCGATGGAGAAGACGCTGAGGAAGGCGATCAGCCGCGAGGCGGTGGCCTGGCTTTCGAACTGGCCGCCGTAGGTGAGGTAGTAGCCGGCGGGCAGGCGGAGTTTTTCCGCCGCCGTGCGCTGGATCTCCTGCACCACGGCGACCAGGTCGCGGCCCGAGACATTGGCCTGCACGACGATGCGGCGCTGCACGCCCTCTCGCACGATGATATTCGGACCCTTGGCCTCCTCGACCTGGGCGAGCAACCCGAGCGGCACGAGGCCGCCCGCGGTGGTGTCGACCGGCAGGGCGGCAATCACATCCGGCGAGTTGCGCGCCTGATCGGCCAGCCGGAGGACAACGTCAAAGGTTTTCTGGCCTTCCAGGACTTGGGAAACCACACGCCCCTGAAGGGCCAATTCGCTCATCTCGGCCACTTCGCCGATCATCACGCCGTATTTTGCCGCCTGCGCGCGGTCGAGGCGGATGTGGGTCTGGGGGACGAGAACCTGCTGTTCCACCTGCAGATCGACCACGCCGGGGATGCCGGCCATGAGCGCACGCAGTTCCTCGGCCTTGGTCCGGAGGGTGGTGAGGTCCTCGCCGAAGATCTTGATGGCGATCTGTGCGCGCACGCCCGAAAGCAGGTGGTCGATGCGATGGGAGATGGGTTGGCCGATGTTGATGCCGAGGCCGGGGATGACTTCGAGCTGGGCGCGGATGTCGTTGAGGATCTCCTCGCGGCGCCGGCCGGACTTCTTCAGCTCGACCTCGATCTCGGAGGAATGCACGCCCTCGGCGTGGTCGTCGAGCTCGGCGCGGCCGGTGCGGCGGCCGGTCTGCTTCACCTCGGGCACCTGTTTGACGAGTTTTTCGGCGAGCGCGCCGATACGGTTGGACTCGGCGAGCGAGGTGCCCGGCACGGTGACGAGGTTGATGGTGACGCTGCCTTCGTTGAATGGCGGCAGGAACTCCCGGCCGAAGAAGGGCACCTTCGCAAGGGCCGCGGCCAGGAGCAGGGCGACCAGTGTGAAAACGAGCCAGGCGCGGGGGAAGGCCCAGTGGAGCAAGCGTCCCTCGGCCGCCTTGATCCAGCGCACGAGCCAGCCGTCCTTATCCTCCGCCATGCGCTTCATGTTCGGGAGCAGGTAGGATGCGAGGGCCGGCGTGACGGTGAGAGAAACGAACAGCGAGGCGACGATCGAGATGATGTAGGCGACACCGAGCGGGGCAAAGATGCGGCCCTCGATCCCCCCGAGGGCGAACAGCGGCACGAAGACGAGCACGACGATGACGGTGGCGAACACGATGGAATTGCGCACCTCGCTGGAGGCGCTGAACACCACCTCCAGCACCGGGGCCGGATCGGGTTTGTGGCGGTTTTCACGCAGCCGGCGGAACACGTTCTCCACGTCCACGATGGCGTCGTCCACCAGCTCGCCGATGGCCACGGCGAGCCCGCCGAGCGTCATGGTGTTGATGGAGAGCCCGAAGTAGTGGAACACGATCGCCGTGACGAGGATGGAGATGGGGATGGCGGTGAGGGTGATGAAAGTGGTGCGGAAATTGAGCAGGAAAATGAAGAGCACGATCACGACGAGGATGGCGCCGTCGCGCAGGGCCTCCTCGACGTTGCGGACGGCGTGTTCGATGAACTGGCTTTGGCGGAAGATTTCGCCATGGATCACGACCCCGGCGGGCAACGTGCCCTGGATTGCGGCCAGTTCGGCCTCGATCCGCCGCGTGAGCTGCACGGTATCCGCGCCGGGTTGTTTTTGGATGGAGAGGATGACGGCCGGGCCCGCATCGACCCCGGCATCGCCGCGCTTGGCCAGCGGTCCGCCCAAGCGGACCTCGGCCACCTGCTTGAGCGGCAATGGCGGCGCCCCGTGGGGCGTGCCGGGCACGATGGCGTTGGCCAGATCATCCAGCCCGGTGATGCGGCCGAGATTGCGCACGAGGCTTTCCTCGTAGTCGCGGAGGATGAAGCCGCCGGTGGAGTTGACGTTGGTGTTGGCCACCGCCTCCTCAAGGTCGTGCAGCGAGAGGCCATGCGCCCGCAGTTTTTCGGGGGAGGCGAGCACCTGGTATTGTTTCACGTCGCCGCCGATGACCGTGATCTGGGAAATGCCGGGCACGGACAACAGCCGCTGGCGCAGGCTCCAGTCGGCGAGGGTGCGCAACTCCATGCTGTCAACCGCGGGATCCTCGCTGGTGAGACCGACCAACATGATTTCGCCCATGATCGAGGAGATGGGTCCCAAGACCGGGCGGGTCCGGTCCGGCAGTCGCTCGGCGACCTGCTGCAGCTTTTCAGTCACGATCTGGCGGGCCAGGTAGACATCTTGGCTCCAGTCGAACTCCACCCACACGATCGACAGGCCGATGGTCGAGGCTGAGCGCACGCGCTGGACGCCGGTGGCGCCGTTCATGGCCGACTCGATGGGGAACGTGACCAGCGATTCAACCTCCTCCGGGGCCAGCCCCTCCGCTTCGGTGAAGATGGTCACAGTGGGGCGGTTCAAATCGGGGAAGACATCCACCGGCAGCCGGGTGAGGATGTAGCCGCCATAGGCCACGATCATGGCGGCCACCGCCACGACGAACAGGCGGTTGCGCAGGGAGAAACGGATGATGTAGTCGAACATGGCGGAGGACCGGGCTCAGGGTTTGCCCGCCGGTTGGCCGGATTCCGCCTTCGCGGTGCTTTCCTGGGAGGTCGCCGGTTTGCCCGGGGCGAACTGCAACTGGTAATTGCCGCGCACGACGATTTTTTCGCCGGGCAGGACGCCTTCCACGATTTCAATGCGGTCGGCGGCCGTGACGCCCACGGTGACGGCGCGGCGTTCGAAGGTGTTCGGCTCCGTTTCCACAAAGACGAAAAGATCGCCCGCGCTTCCGAGCACCGCCCGCACGGGGACGGCAAGGCCCGAGATCTCCTCGCCCACGCCTACGAACATGGAGCCCTGGAGATTGGGTTTGAGCCGCCCCCGCGGGTTTTCCAGCAAGGCGTAGAGTTCGAAGGTTCTCGTTTCCGGGTCGAGCGCCGGGGCGATCCGCTCGATCTGTCCGGCGAAACTTTCGCCGCGGAAAAAGTCGAGCTGCACCGTGACCGGCGTGCCTTCGCGCACGGCGGCCAGGTCGGCATTTTCATAGGCGACGCCGCGCGCGAGCACCTGTCGCAGATCCGCGATCTCGACCAGCACGGTTTCCGCCGTGAACGGCAGGCCGTTCGCGGCGTGCTGCGCCATGACCACGCCTTCCCAGGGTGCGCGAAGCACCACGGCCGGGGTATCGATGGTCTTGGGGACGAGTTTGAGCAACGGCTCGCCGGCGCGAACGGTTTGACCCAACCGCACATAGATTTCACCCACCTGGCCGTCGAAGCGTGCGGACAGTCGCGCCACCTTCTCCGGAATCATCTGTATGCGCGCCAGCAGCGACATGGTGCGGCGCAGCGTCACGATGTCGGCCTCGATCGTTTCGAGCCCCAGGTTCTGACGGGCTTGCGGGGACAATACCACGGGACCGGTCGAGGCGGCACCCCCGACCTTGGGTCCGTGATCGTGCCCCGCATGGGCAAACAGCGGGGGCGCGGCGCCGAGCGCAGCGGCAAGAAATAAATGGCGGACCAGGGGAATGGCGGGGTTTCGGAGTGGCATTGCAGGTTAAACGGAGAAAACGCCTTCATCCCTCCAAAGAAATCCGAGGCGGTATCGGACCCGGTAAATCCAGGAATTTTGAGGGATACCGCGCCGGACTGCGTTTAACTGGCACTACCATGAAATTCCCGACCCCCCTCCGGCTCCTCCTCGGAGCCATTCTGATCACGGCCGGTTCCGGCCTGTTGCGCGCCCACGAAGACAAACCCCATGCCAAGAAATCCCCGGCCGACGCGCCCGCCGCCTGGCACGCCGTGAATGAAGCCGTCGACCAGATCGGCGCCAAGGTCGGCGCCGGTGACCTCAAGGGCGTCCACGAACTCGCCGAAACGGTGGTCGAGAACCTGAAGGTGGTCGCCGAGAAAAGCGCCGTCGGCGCCGAGCAGAAAAAGCGCCTCGAGTCCGCGGTCCGGCAGGCCAGCGCATTGGCCGACGGCGTGCATGAAGCTGCCGACGCCAACGACCAGAAGAAAACCGAGGCCGAGTTCAAAAAACTGGGCGCCGCCCTCAAGCTCGTGCGCGCCCTGGTCCCGGCCGAAAGCCCCGCGGCCGTGGCGAACCACGGCGGGAGCGCCGACGAGCAGGCCATCCGGGCCGTGCTGACCGCCTACAAGGAAGGCCTGGAGAAATTGAACGTCAACGGTCTCACCCCCCTGTTCACCGCCGACTCCCAGATTTTCGAGTCGGGCGGCGTCGAGGGCACCTTTGCCCACTATCTGGAGCATCACATCGGGCCCGAGCTGGCCGAGTTCAGCGAATTCTCCTTCCGCGACTACAAGGTCGAGGTGCGCCTGGACGGCCCCTTCGCCTTCGCCACGGAAAGCTACATCTACCGCATCGTCCTCAAGTCCGATGGACGCGTCATCGAAAAACGCGGCGTGGCGACCAGTGTGCTGAAGAAGACCTCCGAGGGTTGGAAAATCCACGTTTCGCACAGCTCTTCACGCAATCTACCCAAGGCCGGTTGATCCTACGCGCCATGTCGCCCTCCGCTTACGTCCCTGCGCTCGCTTACCCGTTTCTCACGCGGTGGTATGACGGGGTCGTGCGTTGGACGACACGGGAGCGACATTTCCGGGTCCGGTTGCTCGAGCAGATGGATGTGCGTCCCCACCAGCAGGTGCTCGATGTCGGCTGCGGCACCGGCACCTTTGCGCTCATGCTGAAGCAGGCGCAGCCTTCGGCGCGCATTGTCGGATTGGACGGCGATGCGGCCGTGCTCGACCTGGCGCGCCGCAAGGCCGCCGTGGCCGGGACGGAGGTCGAATGGCGGCACGGCTCCGCGCTCAGCCAGCCCTTTCCCGACGACAGTTTCGACCTCGCGGCCAGCAGCCTGGTTTTCCACCACCTCGATCGGGCCGCCAAGCGGGCGGCATTGCGCGAGATCCACCGCGTGCTCAAACCCGGTGGCGTTCTCCACGTCGCCGATTGGGGTCGGGCCTCCAACGGTCTGATGCGGATGGCCTTTCTATCCGTGCAGATCCTCGACGGTTTCAGCAACACGGCGGACAATGTCGCCGGGTTGCTGCCAGAATTCATGCACGAATCCGGGTTTGCGGCCGCCTGCGAAACCCTGCGGCTGGCGACGCCCTGCGGCACGCTCTCGATTTATCGCGCGTCCAAACCTGCCATCCCCACCCGCCCGTCAGGGCCATCCTGATGTCGAAACCCATGATGACCACGGCACAGATTTTTTCCCGGTGCAGTCTTTTCTTCGCCGTAACCCTGGTCGCCACGGCCGAGCCGCTTGCATTGGAAGAAGCCTGGCAACGTGTCTTGGGGGCTTCGTCCGAGGCGCGCGTTCTCGCCGACGAGCGCGCGGCCATCGAAGGCGAGACGCAGCAAGCGGGCCGGCTGCCCAACCCCTCCCTGTCCTCTGAACTGGAGGAGATGGGCGTCAAGCGGCCATACCGTGGGTTCGACGATGCCAGTCTGACGGTGCAATTGCGCCAGGAATATATCCGCAAGGCCAAGCGCACCGCCGCCCAAGGTTTTGCCGCCGCCCAAAACCCGGTGGCGGAGGCCGACTATCTCCTGCGCGTGGCGGAATTGCGCCAGCGTGTCGTCACGGCCTATCGCGCCCTGCAGGTGGCGCAGGAGCGGACCAGGCTGGCCGGTCAATCGGTCGAGATCGCCCGGCGGATCACGGATACCGTCCAGCGCCAGAACGAAGCCGGCCAGGCCAGCGGCCTTGATCTCTCCCTCGCCCGGCTGCAATTCGCCGCCGAGACAGCCAAGCTGGAAGCCGCCACGGTGGCGCGTTCGCAAGCGCAGCGCGCCCTTGCCGCCCAGTGGGGCGAGTGGCTCTCGGACGGCACCGAGTTGGTGGCCGCTGCGTTCCACGCGGTCGAGACCATGTCTCCCCTGGAAAAACTTCGGGAATCGCTGGCCACCGGACCCGACCTGCGCCGGCTCGACGCCGAGACAGAACTCCGGGCCCGTGCGGTCGAGTTCGAGAAATCGCGCAACGTCCGCGATCTCACCCTCACAGGAGGCGTGCGCTATGATCGCCGCGGGGCCGATGCCACGGCTCTGCTCGGTGTCGAGGTTCCGTTGCTGGTCTACAACCGGAATGAGGGCGGCATTGCCGCTGCCCGGGCCCGCGAACGCCAGCTCCAGCAGCGCAAGGCGGCGCTGCGCCTGACCCTTGAAGCGGAACTGGCCGCGCGGCATGCCGGATGGGTCACGGCCCGGAGCGAAGCCCGGGCCTTGGAGCAAGACATCATCCCCGCTGCGGATGAGGTGGTGACGCGCAACGAGGCCGCGTTCAACCAGGGCCAGGGATCGCTTCTGCAGGTTCTGGAAGCACAACGGACCTTGGTGGACGCCCGGGAACGGCGCCTCGACGCCCTGGAGCGTCAACTGCTCGCTGGCGTTGCCATTGAGCGTCTCACCGGTCACCCTGTCCAACCATGACCCTGTCAACGCCATGAAAGACGAGCTCGATCTCCTTCTGGCCGAATTCCGGGGCGAGCCGATGCCGCGCTTGGGAATCGGTTTTGACCACGGCGTTCTCCAGGAACTGTCCGTCCGCCGCCGCCAGATGAATTGGTGGGCCTGCTGGGAGAATCCCCGGCTTATCCTCGCCGCCGCTGCCGCGGCGGTGTGCATCGGTCTGTCCGCTCCGCTGATTGCGCCGTCGGCGAAGATGGCCGATCGGGAGGCCTTGGGGTTGGATGTATTTGCCGCCACCCCCCGCCACCTGCCCCTGACCTCGCTGCCCATCCGATGAAACCCTGGTTCCGGAACCTGCTGTTTTTGCTCTTGGTCGCAGTGTTGGCTGCCGGAGCTGCCGCCCTCACGGAATATTGGCTCCGTCGGTCGCGGCCTCCGGAAGACGCCCATGCCTGGGTCCACCGCCAGTTGGAGATCACCCCGGAGCAGGATCGCCGGATCGCCGAGATGGAAAAGGTCTTCGCGCTGCGCCGGGCCGCCTTGATGCAGCGCCTGCACGAGGCGAACGACGAGCTGGCCCATGCCATCCTCGAGGACCGCGCGGCTTCACCCAAGGTGGCGGAGGCCCTTCGCCGGATCCATTCGGCGCAGATCGAATTGCAGCAGATCACGCTCGATCACGTCTTTGAGATGCGGGTCGCGCTCACTCCGGCGCAATACGACAAATTGCTTCGTCTGACGGCTGACGCCCTCTCCCAACATCCGCACTGACCGCCATGGCGGACGATCCCGACCTTGAGTTCGTCTTGGCCTTGCAGGCCGGCGACGAATCGGCCTTGCGCGTGTTGATCATCCGCCATCAGGAGGCGGTTTTTCGGTTTCTGTTCCGCTACACACGGAACGAATCTTTGGCTCGCGACCTGGCGCAGGAAACATTTGTGCGCGCCTATTTCAAGATCGCCCAGTTCGAGCCCCGGGCGAGGTTCGGAACCTGGCTGCACCGGATCGCCCTGAACCTGGTCCGCGATCATAGCCGCAGCAAGCACGCCCGTTGTGAATCGCTGCGCACCCCACTTGAAGCGGTTGACAACCAATTTCCGGCATCCACCGCGGACAATCCCCGGCGCCAGGCCGAACGGCTGGACCAACTGAGAAGGGTTCAGGCCGCGATCGATGCCTTGCCCGAGGAACTCAAGGGGGCGTTGATTCTCACGGCCTTGGAGGGCATGTCGCATGCCGAAGCCGCCGAGGTTTACGCTACAACACCCAAGGCGATTGAGACCCGCATCTATCGGGCAAGAAGTCTTTTAAGGGAAGCGACGGGCCTCGGCTCGGTGGATTGATGTGCTCCGCGCTGCACCGGCAATGTCAGTTGATGAGAGATTGGTGACCGCGGTGTTCCCGGCCGCCACAGATCATGCAGCCCTGATGGGGGAAGGTGGGGCGCCGGAGTCATCAGCAGGCAGCTTCCCTGCGATGCAAGTTCAGCCGCGCTCCGCCTTGGCCAGGTGCTCGAGCACGATGCCGGGCGTGAGCAGCTCGGGCAAAATGACGGGGTCCTTCTTGCCGGGCCAGTAGATCAGGTTGAAGGGCACGGCGGAGCGGTTCCATTTCGCCAGCGCCTCGGTGATGGCCGCGTCGCGGTTGGTCCAGTCGGCCTTCAGGCGCACGATGTTCCTGGCGATGAAGGTGTCGACGACCTCCTGCGAGGCGAAGACGACCTTCTTGTTCGTCTGGCAGGTGGCGCACCAGCGCGCGGTGAAATCCACATAGACGGGCCGGCCGGCGGCGAGCGCGGCGTCGACGGCGGCGGGGCTCCACTTCTCCCAGTCGGCGAGCTGCGGGGCGGCGGGCTTGCCGTCGGCGGTCGCGGCGGCCTTCGCCTCCTGCGGCCAGCCGAGCCAGAGACCCGTGACGAGAAACAACGCCGCGAGCACGCGGCCGATGTTCTGCTTCACGGGCTTGCCGAAGGCCTGGCCGAAGCGGCCGTAGGCCCACGCGGCCATGGCGACGAGCACGAAGGCAAACGCGATGTTGAGCAGCGCGTTGTCATCGTCCTGCGTCTGGCCGGCCAGCACCCAGAGCAGCCAGCCCACGGTGGCGTAGAGCGGGAAGGCCATGAACTGCTTGAAGGTCTCCATCCACGCGCCGGGCTTGGGCAGCAGCTTGATCGCCTGCGGGAAGATCGACAACAGCAGGTAGGGCAGGGCCAGCCCGACCGCGATGGCGGTGAAGACGAGGAACGACTCGACGGCGGAGAGCGACAGCGCCGCGCCGAGCGCGGGCGCGAGGAACGGTGCGCTGCACGGCGTCGCCACCAGCGTGGCCAACGCGCCGGTGAAGAACGAGCCGGTCAGACCCTCCTTTGATTGCAGTTCGGCGCCGGCGCCGGTGGCCGAGAGGCCGACCTCGAACAGGCCGCTCATGTTGAGCGCGAAGATGAGCAGGAACACCGCCATGCCGAAGACGAAGGCCGGCGACTGGAGCTGGAAGCCCCAGCCGAGCTGCGAGCCGCCGGCGCGCAGGAACAACAGCAGGCCGGCCAGCGCCCAGAAGGACACGAGCACGCCGAGCGTGAACGCAAGGCCGTGCTGCACGACCTTCGCTTTGTCGCTGCCGGACTGGTTGACGAAGCCCATGATCTTGATGCCGAGCACGGGAAAAACGCAGGGCATGAGGTTGAGGATCAGGCCGCCGATCACCGCGAGGAAGAGGGTGCTGATGAGGCTGCCAGAGGCAACGGCGGTGGATGGACCTGCGACGGCGGGTTGGGCGCCGGCCGGAGCCGCGGCGGCCGCGGTCTTCTCGGCGCCGAACTTCACGTCGACATGGATGCCGCCGTAGCCGCTCGCGGGCTTGAAGCCGTTTTTCGCGATGAGGATGCCCTTGAGGCCGGCGGCATCGGCCGGCGCGGCGGCGTCGGCGACGAGTTCGAGCACCCAGGCACCGTTCTCCTCGCGCACGGCCTGGTCGGCGGCGTAGTCCACGACGGCGTTCTCGTCGAAGTAATGCAGGCCTTCGGGCTTGTGCGGGTTGCCGGCGGCAGGCTTGAGCCGGAGCGTGATTTTCGCGCCGTCGCGCTGCGCGGAGAAAGTCCAGCCGTCGGGTGGGGCGGGCAGGTCGAGGAAGGCGTTGTTGAAGAGGCGGGCGATGGCGGTGTTTTCGCCGGTCTTCTCCGCCGTGACCGGCAGCGAAAGCGAGACCTTGGCGTCGCCGGGCATGCAGACTTCCTTGCACATGAGCCACTCGACGGCGGCCTGGAGGTTTGCGGTCGAGCCGGCGGCGGCGTTGGCCGGCGGCGTGATCTGCGTGAAGAGGAAGATCTGCCCCTCGTAGCCGTTGCCGGTCACCTTGCCGGCGGTGTCCTTCACCACGTGCGGGGCGGGCCAGACGATGGGACCGGCGGTGTAGCCTTCCGGCAGCGTCCAGTTGATCGAGGTCGGGTAGCCGGTGCCGGCGTTGGTCCAGTAGCTGTGCCAATGCGGGTCATGGTCCATCTTGACGGCGACCCAGAAGGGCTGGCCCGGCTGGATGGAGGTGGCTGCGGCGACGAGTTCGACCTGCACGGAGCCGTTGCGGACGGGCTTGGCCGTCAGGGCGGCGGGGACCAGGAAGAGGGCGAGGAGCGTGGACAGCAGACGGCGGAAACTCATAGGGAAGTGAGAGTAGTGGCGTGGGCGTTTATTTCAAACGGCGATTGTGGTGCGGACGTCATACTTAAGACGCATGAACCGGCGTTTCCGTGAACAATTTCGTGGAATAATACCGTTCCGCCCGGTGCTTGTCCTCCAGACTGGAGTGCGTATCAGAACGAGGCCCGGGCGGCGAAGACCAGCTCGCGGCCGGCGCCGGGGCGGGCGTGCGAGGCCAGCAGGTCGCGGCCGAGCAGGTTGCGCACGTTGAGCTCGACCTCGATCTGGCGGTTCTTGCGCCGCCACGACCAGCCGGCGCCCGCATGGACGAGGCCGTAGCCGGGATAGGCGAGAAAAGAGCGGCGCGCATCCTCGTAGTTGGCCACGAAGCCCGAGACATATTGCCAGCCCACGTTCCAGTTCAATCCGCCGGCGGGATCCGGCGTGCGGTAGCGCACGCTGGTGCTGAGCGTGTATTCCGGCAGCCGGGTGAGCGGCCGATCCACCTCCTGCGGCAGGTCGGGCGAGGCAGTGGTGACGGCGCGCACCTGGCTGCCCTTGAACACCACGGTGGTGTCGGGCCGCGGCTTCCAGTTCAGCTCGACCCGGGCGCCGGAGAAACGCTCCTCGCCGGTGGCGACCAGCTGCGGTTGCGTCTGGTTGGCGTCGGCCACGGGGTCGTTGTAGAGCGGGTTGCCGCGGGCGATGTTGCGGTTGAAGAGCAGGAACGCCGACGCGGACCAGTCGAGCCGGCCGCGGCCGAGGCGGCCCTTGAGTCCCGCCTCGTGGCCGACGGTGGTCTCGTTGTCCTGGATGCGGCCGGTGCGCGCGTCGACCGGCGTGGACGGGTCGAAGGCCGAGCTGGTCGAGGCGAACGCGAGCAGCCTGCCGCGCCGCACCTGGTGGTTCACGCCGAGGTGGCCGCTCCACTGGCTGGTGCGGTCGTCGGTGTGCGGGCGTGCGGCGTTGGGCCGGCGGTCCTCGATCTCGAGCGCGACGGTGTCGTAGCGCAGGCCGGCGGTGACGACGGTGAGGCCGTTTTTCCACGCCGCGCGATCGCTGAGCTCGACGGAGCCGTAGCGGGCGTGCTCGAGGCGGTCGGTGATCACGCGGCGGTAAAGCTCCGGGCTGTAGGGCGGGCGGAAGTAGTTGGGCGCCTCCGGGTCGAAATGCAGCACGTCGGCGGGCAGCAGGTTGCGGTCGGCGGCGGTGAGGGCACGCTCCGCGCGGAGGTAGCGGCCCCAGGTGTGGCTGGCGGCGGCGAGGAGCTTGTGCTCGGCGCCGAATCCCCGGTAGCGCAGCGTGCCCTCGAGCTGCGCGATGAAGGCCTGCTGGGGTTGCTCGAGGTGGCGCGGTTCGCGCGTGCCGGCGAAGAACCCGGTGGCGAGGTCGAGCCGCGAGGTGGTGAAGCGCTCCTGTTCCAGCTCGCGCCGCCAGGCGCCGAGGCTGGCGCGCAGGGCGAGGCCCTTGATCGGCTGCGTGTCGAACTGCACGCCGCCGTAGAGGCTTTCGCGGCGCACGGTGGCTTCGGGACCATTGGCGTTGAAGAGCGCGAGCGGCCGCCAGGGCCCCGCGGATTTGGTCGCGCCCACCGGGATGAACTCGGGCACGCCGGGCGACGCGAGCGCGTCGATGCGGCGGTAGTCGAACTCGATCATCGTGCTCGCGGTGCGGCTGTGGCGGAAGGTGAGGGCGGCGCTGGCCGCGAACGTGTCCTCCTCCGCGAACTGCTCGGGCCCGGTGCGGTGCGTCCATTCCGCGGCGAGGCGCTGCCAGTTCTTCTTCGGCACGACGGGGCCGGTCCACTCGAGGCTGGCGCGGGTGCGGCCCCGGTTGCTGGCGGAGGCGGCCAGGCGGAGCTGCGGTTTGGTGCGCGGGCGGGCGCTGATGAAGTTCTGGATGCCGCCCGGCGCGGCGCGGCCGAGCACGGGCACGAGGGGGCCCTGGATGACGATGGTCTGGCCGGTGTTGAGCACCTCGGGCACGCCGACCTGGATGAAGCTGTTGCGCAGCGTCGGCGTGGGGAAGCCGCGGAGATTGAGGCGGTCCTGCCCGGCGATGCGGTCGGCGGGCGAGGCCTCGGCGATGGCGGCGATCTGTCCGGCGAGCGCCAGGCTGTCGGCATCGGGCGTGAAGTCCGCCGCGCTGATCAGGTCGTTGCCGAAGGGCTCGTCCCGCATCTCCTCCTCGACCGAGCCCATGCCGGTGGCGTCGTAGCCCTCGTCCTCGTTGGTGGCGGTCACCTCGACGCGCTCCAGTTCGACGGTCTTGTCGTCGGAAGCCGGGCGGGCCGGGGGATTCACCTGCGCGCGGACGGCCCCGGTCATGACGAGGGCGGCACAGAGGATGGCGAGGCGGGCGGACACCGGATGGAAAATTGCCCCGGCGGGCCGGGAACACAATCCCGCGCTGCGTCAGCCGAGGCGGTAGGCCAACCCGAGGCCGAGCACGCAGACGAGGCCGAGCACGGCTTCGAGCATCCCGATGCGTTTGGCCGGCCAATCGGGCCGGATGGGCAGCACCAGACAGAGTGTGCGCGCCAGCAGCAGGAAGGAAAGCGCGAGGGCGACGCCCGGCATCAGGCCCTGGCGGGCGAGCACGGCGATCACACCGGTGGTGAAACCCGCGGTGACGATCGCGCCCGCGGCGGAGGTCGGCTGGCGTTTCTGCAGGCGCAGGTAGCAGCGCACGGCGAGCACGGTCGGCACGTTGCGTGCGACGGCGAAGGCGGCGAGGGCGAAGGCTGGCGCCGCCGTCCATCCGGCCAGCGTGGCGAACGCCGCCGGGGCGAGCGCGAAGGCGGTCGAGCCGGCCAGCTCCGCCTCGGCCTCGCGCATCTCGTTGCGCAGGTCGAACCAGAGGAAGAGCGCGCCGAACGGCACGGCGGCCAGCAGCGGCCACAGCGCCGGCCACGATCCGAGCGCACCGGCCAGCGCGAGGAACCCGGCCGCGATGCTTCCGAACAGGAAGGCCCAGCGGAAAGCGGCTCCGCGCCGGGCGTCGGCAGCCGGCAGGGTCACGGCCAGCTTGAGCGGCCGGCGCACGAAGAAGCCCGCCACCGTCGCCCCGGCCAGGGCCGCGCCCGCCCAGGACGGGGCCGCCAGCAGGGCGAGCGCCACGGGCTCGAAGGCCAGCGACCAGCTGCCATGTTCCTTGGGCAGCACGAGGGCCCGGAAGGAGGAATCGCGCGCGGGATTTTCAGTCATAAGAGAAGCAAACAGGCCTTGGCAGCGGCCTGCAAGATGTGCGCAAGCAGGGTTCCGCAACCGATGCGTAGCCCATCCGGCACGGGTCCGTTAAGCTGGTTGTCCGCATGAAAAACTCCCTTCTTTCCGTCCTCACCTCCCGCATCCAACCCAACGCGATCGCCCCGGCCGAGCGCCGCGTCATCAAGCGCGACGGCACCTCCGTGCCGTGGGACCAGGAGCGCGTGGTGCGCGCGGTGGCGCTGGCCTTCCACGATGTCGCCAGCGGTGGCGCCGCCAACGCGCTGCGCGACGATCCCGCGGCCGACTACGGGGTGGGTCCGCATCTGATGGCGCGGGCACGGACCATCGCCGGGCGCGCCGCGCGCATGGTCGAGCTGATCTACCGCGCCGGCCGGCATCCGACGATCGAGCAGATCCAGGACGCGGTGGAGAAGGCCATCGCCGCCGAGGGTGAGTGGGAGGTCGCGCGCAGCTTCATCATCTACCGGGAGCGGCGCGCCGCGCACCGGCTGCAGCAGTATCCCGACAACGGGCTGAGCGACTACATCGCCTGCTCCAAATACGCCCGTTACCGCCCGGACCTCGGCCGGCGCGAGACCTTCGTCGAGGCCGTGCACCGCGTGCGCGAGATGCACCTCGTGCGCTTCCAGGACCGGCTGGCGGCGCGCCTCAGCCCGCCGGAGGACGATTCGCCCGCGCGGCCCGAGGACCGCCGGCTGCTCACCGAATGGCTGGCGGGCGGCACGCTGGCCGACGCCGTGCACCGCGCCTTCGGCGCCGTCGGCCAGAAGCGCGTGCTGCCCTCGATGCGCTCGCTGCAGTTCGGCGGCGACGCCATCCTCCGCAACCACGCGCGGCTCTTCAACTGCGCGTTCAGCCCGGTGGACCGGCCGGAATTCTTCCGCGAATACCTCTTCCTGCTGCTGGCGGGCACGGGTTGCGGCTTCTCGGTGCAGCGGCACCATGTCGAGCGGCTGCCGGCGCTGCCGCCCCGCGGCGAGGAGATGGAGCTGCCGGTGGAGCACTTCCACGTAGAGGACACCATCGAGGGCTGGGCCGACGCCCTGCACGCGCTCGTGACCGGCCACTACGCGGGCCGCAAGGTGGAGTTCAATTTCTCCGCGGTGCGCCCGCGCGGCAGCGAACTGCGCACCTCGGGCGGGCGCGCCCCGGGCCACCTGCCGCTCAAGCGCGCGCTGCTCGACGTCGAGCAGGTGCTGGCCGGCGCGGCGGGCCGCAAGCTGCGTCCGATCGAGGTCTATGACATCTGCATGTTCACCGCGCGCTCCGTGCTCAGCGGCGGCATCCGCCGCTCGGCCACGATCTGCCTGTTCTCGCCGGACGACGAGGAGATGATGGCGGCGAAGACGGGCAACTGGTTCGAAAAGCATCCGCAGCGCTCGGCCTCGAACAATTCCGCCGTGCTGCCGCGCGGACAGGAGGACGACGCGCTGTTCCGCCGCCTCTTCCAGGCGCAGAAGGAGTTCGGCGAGCCCGGCTTCTACTTCGCCGACCACCCCGACCACGGCTGCAATCCCTGCTGCGAGATCGGCCTGCACCCCGTCCTCGAGGGGCCGTTGCCGCCGGAGGAGGAGGCCCGGCTCCGCGCGCTCGGCTACGCGGGCGAGACCGGCGCCGGGGCGCGGCTCTCGGGCTGGCAGATGTGCAACCTGAGCACGATCAACGCCGCCGCGGTGGAGACGCCGGACGACTTCCTCGTGGCCTGCATCCACGCCGCCGTGATCGGCACGCTGCAGGCGGCCTACACCGACATCCCGTATCTCGGCCCGGTGACGCGCTACCTGAACGAGCGCGACGCGCTGCTCGGCGTCTCCATCTGCGGGTTCATGGACCAACCCGCGCTGTTCTTCCAGCCGGAGCTGCTGGAGCGCGGGGCGAGGCTCGTGCGCGGGGCCAACCGCATCGTGGCGCGGGCGCTGGGCCTCCGGCGGGCGGCGCGCACGACCTGCGTCAAGCCCGAGGGCACGGCGTCGCTGCTGCTGGGCGCGGCCTCCGGCATCCATCCGCACCATGCGCGGCATTATTTCCGCCGTGTGCAGGCCAACCGGAACGACGCCGTCTACCGGCATTTCCACCGCATCAACCCGCAGATGACCGAGGCCTCGGTCTACCGGCCCGACACGGACGACGTCATCACCTTCCCGGTGGAGGCGCCGCCCGGGGCGATCCTGCGCGACGAGATCGGCGCGGTCGAGTTCCTGCGGCTGGTCCGCGTGGTGCAGCGGCACTGGGTGCTGGCCGGCGAGGCGCCGGATTCCCGCTCGCCCGGCCTGCACCACAACGTCTCCAACACCTGCACGGTGCGCGCCGACGAGTGGGCCGCGGTGGCCGACTACATCTGGCGGCACCGCGAGGAGTTCACGGGCGTGGCGCTGCTGGGACACGACGGCGACAAGCGCTACCCGCAGGCCCCGCGCGAGGCCGTGGCGACGGAGGAAGACATCGCCCGCTGGAACCGGCTCAAATACCAGCCGGTCTCCTACAAGCAGCTGGAGGAACAGGCCGACCATACGGCGTTGAAGGAAGTCGCGGCCTGCGCCGGCGGCGCCTGCGAGCTGACGTAGTCCGTGGCAAGCAATGTCATGCCCCGGAGGTGAACCCGGCCTTCGGTCGTCGCCAAAGCGGTGACGGGCCGGCCGGCGGGTTCCGGGCGCGTCCGGAGGCTGCGCTCCACCTTCCTGCCGGCGCACCCGAGTGTCATCTAATAGATGACACTCGGGCGGGGCCTCAGTTGTTGGCGTTGGCCTTGGCCAGGGCGCGCGGGAAGAGGATGTTGTTCTCCTTGTGCACGTGGCGGTGGAGATCCTGCTCGAACTCGGCGAGGCCGGCGAGGAAGGCGCGGTGCGTGTTGCAGGCGGACGCGTCGGGCGTGAAGCCGTCGGTCAGCTCGCGCAGGCGGGCGAGGGCGCGGCCGGCGGACTCGTGCTCGGCCTCCATCACGCGGATGGGGTTGGCGATGGAGCCGCAGTGGAAGCCGTCCCGGACATTCTGTTCGATGAGGCGGACGAGGGGGAAGAGGATCTGCTCCTCCTTGCGCATGTGGTCGGCCATCTCGGCGGCGAGGGCCTGCACGGTGTCGGCGACCTCCGGCAGGCGCGGATCGCGCAGGCCGTGCTTGGTGCTGAGCCGGTCGGCCATCTCGACGAGGCGGGGCAGCTCGCGGCGCACGTAGACGTGGTGCGTGCCCTCGATGTGGTCGATGAGCCCGGACAGGGACATCGCCGCGGCGTCGACCTCCGGGGTCGGGCCGCCGAAGTCGGCGGTCGCTTCGAGCAGCACGGCGAGAGTGTCGGGCGCCAACCCGCGGTCGGCAGCGGCCTCCGCCAGCGAGCGGCGGCCTCCGCAGCAGTAGTCGATGCCCAGTTTCTCAAAGATCCGGGCGAAGGAGGGTTGGGCGGCGACGAGGTCGCCGATGCGGGATTCGGGAGTGATGGCAAGTGCGGTGGACATGATGCCGCACGGTAGCACGACGGGGCCGGGGGCGCCTTGAGCGGGGTCAAGCTCGGCGCGATTTGCGCGGGCTTCAGGCTTCGCCGAGATTGCGGCGGAGGCGGGCGGCGAGGCCGGCGGGGTCGAGGACGTTGACGGTCTTGCCGGCGACGCCGATGAGCTTCTCGTCCCGGAGGCGGGCGAGGGTGCGCGAAAGGGTCTCGCTGCTCGTGCCGAGCTCGGCGGCGAGCACGCGCTTGGTGCCGGGCACGCGCACGGCGCCGGCGCGGCCATGGCTTTGTTTGACCAGCCAGTTGACGAGGCGGGTCTCGACGTCCTTCAGGGTCAGGTCCTCGAGCATGCCGACGAGGACGCGGAGGTGGAGGCTCATGGAGCTGAGCATGCGGAGGGCGAGGTCGGGGCGACGGCCGATGAGCTCGAGCATCGGGGCCTTGGGGATGAGGAGCACGGCACTGGCCTCGACGGCGCGGGCGTCGGCCGGGTAGCCGGTCGGGGAGGCGAGCGAGGCCTCGGCGAAGGACTCGCCGGGCCGGAAGACATGGATGACCTGCTCCTTGCCCGCGGCGTTGACGCGGTGGACGTTGACCGCGCCGCTCTGCAGGACGTAGAAGCCCTGCGAGGGTTCGCCTTCGCGGAAGAGGTATTCGCCCTTCGCCAGCCGGCGCAGCTGGGCGAAGCGCCCGATGGCGTCGATGTCATCGCCGGACAGGCCGGAGAAGAGCTGGCAGCAGCGCAGCGAGCTGACGAGACCGGTCAGCTTGAGGTCGGCGGGGCGGGACGCGACGGACATTCCGCACCCACAATGCGGACCGCCGGCTGCGTGTCCCGCGAAAAAATCAGTCGCGCCAGAAACTCACCGCCCAGGCGCCGTCGGCGCGGTGCTCGGGAGAGCACG